>Ga0194123_10000229_pt1 | contig 112260 bp, 87 predicted proteins | sample TA2MahsurfametaG_5_FD_155479 | JGI IMG/M metagenome (GOLD analysis project Ga0194123, IMG submission 155479) | Freshwater microbial communities from Lake Tanganyika, Tanzania - TA2015023 Mahale A surface | ecosystem: Environmental > Aquatic > Freshwater > Lake | place: Tanzania: Lake... | reverse complement strand
AAGGCTGAGTACGAGCACTCTCTGCACCCATCGCTGCCGTTATTAAAAAAATGTATAAAAAAGATTGAAAGAAAATTATTTTCAATTTCATGTCAAGACCACATCCTTAACTTATTTTTATTGATATTGTTCAGAAGGAATATTAAATTTTTTAGAGCATCATGTTACGTGTTGCAGCTGGTAAGCGCACCACAAGTCCATCCAATTCCTCGGTAATGATAATCTGGCACCCCAGACGCGAAGTTGGAGTTAATCCAAAAGCCAAATCCAGCATATCTTCTTCATCTTCAGTTGCTGTAGAAAGCATCTCATACCACTCTGATTCAACAATCACATGGCAGGTTGAGCATGCCAAAGAACCCTCACATGCTCCTTCCAAATCTATTTTGTTACGGTGAGCAATTTCTAGAACAGACAAACCAACGGGAGCATCCACTTCTACACGATTTCCTGACGGAGTAATAAACGTCATCTTTGGCATAGTTTCTAACTTCACTCCTTTCTATTGATCTGGTCTAATAACTTGATCTACTTCACCCACTAAACGTTGCACGCGACGTGTCGCAAATGGAACGCTTAAAGACTCCAACATTTTATGTTTCTCCACAATGGCGTTTTGATCTGCTTCTGTCAAGCGATGCTCCAACGCATCCATTGCGTGGCGTAAATTTTCTTTCTCCACAATCGTTAATAAATCGCCATCAAGCTTGATGGCTTTATCTAATTGATGAAGAAGCTGTTGGGCCTTTATTTTTACCTCGATAAGGAGGCGCTCCTTTAAATCCTTTTCGCCTTGTTCTGCATTTTCAATTAAAATGCGGCGATAATCTTCTTCAGTCAAGCCATAAGATGGCTTAACGATAACTTCCTGCCGTGTATTTGTCGTTTTTTCCTCAGCAGTCACCGTGAGCAGCCCATCTGGATCGACCATAAATGTCACAACAATGCGAGCAGTACCTGCTCCCATGGGTGGTATGCCCTTAAGAGTAAATTCAGCCAAGGACCGACAATGTTCAGCTAGTTCACGTTCTCCTTGAAGGATGTGAATTTTCATAGCTGATTGTCCATCTTGGTATGTTGTAAATTCCTGAGTAACTGTTGCTGGAATGGGTGTGTTGCGTGGAATTATTTTTTCAACCAACCCTCCCATAGTTTCTAATCCAAGAGATAAAGGAGCAACATCTAACAACAACGCTCCTCGTCCATGCGTAAGCGTTTCAGCTTGTATAGAAGCTCCAAGTGCAACAACTTTATCTGGATCTAGGTTAGTATGGAGCTTCTGGTTAAAAAACTCAGCAACACGCCCTTGCACTAATGGCATGCGCGTTGCACCTCCCACAAGAACAACACCTTTTATATCTTTTAATGTAATATCTGCATCAATGATGACCTGCCGACAAATATCGATTGTTTTTTCTATCAGCGGAGTTGATAGCTGCTCCAATGTGAAACGATCCAAGGGGTATGATTTACCTCCAGGTAAGCTCCACATTCCTTGCTCATGGAACGTCAGATACTCCTTTGCGGAACGAGCCATCTTTAAGCTTTGTTTATAAAGGGTGGGAGTCAATTCAATTTCTGGAGAAAGGTGATGGTAATACTCCACAATTAATCGATCAATATCGTCCCCTCCTAAAGCAACGTCTCCACCTGTTGCTAAAACCTGGAAAACCCCTCTTTGAAGACGTAAAATTGAAATGTCAAATGTTCCTCCGCCAAAATCATAAACTGCATAGGTTCCTTCAATTCCTTGATCAAGCCCATAGGCTAATACAGCAGCAGTTGGCTCATTAATAAGGCGCAAGACTTTTAATCCCGCAAGAGTGGCAGCATCTTTTGTTGCTTGCCGAGCTGCCTCATCAAAGTATGCCGGAACTGTAATGACCGCTCTTTCAACTGAGTGTCCCAAAGATATTTCTGCTTGGTTCTTAAGAGTACGTAAAATATCTGCAGCCACTTCCACAGGAGTCTTGCTTTCATGACCTACTTTTAATTTAACGGCTGTCTCCAAAGAGTGTTGATCAGAAATTATTGAAAGAATTTGCCCGGAAATATCTTGAGCTTCTCGGCCTGAACGTCCCATCAGTCGCTTTGACGACATCACAACACGATCAGGAATTTCATCGATGAGATTATATGCCTCTTCTCCCACAATAGGCTCTGATCCTTCAGGATAAGCTACAACTGAAGGCAAGAGACTTACACCCTTTTCCAACGCCAAAGCTCTTGGTTTATGATTTTCAGAAAAAGCAACAACGGAATTTGTTGTTCCCAAATCTATACCAATCGCGATACCTTGGGACAGTTTTTCCTGAACAAGACTCGTTGAAGGTTCTGTAATTTGTAAGAGCATGGGTTGGTGTTTCCTCTTACAATCGCTTCAACGAAGATTGACGTTGTCGGGTTTTGATATCTGCTGATAATTTTGACAAATAAGATAAGCGCAAAAACAATTGAGGTAACGCATGATCATGATTTAGATTTATTGCTGAAGAAAATGAATTCATAACGCTTTGTAATTGATCCTGTATTTTGTCTTTTATCTCACTTAAATCCGGAGAAGTCGTTGCTTGTGCAAGAGCTTCCTGTAGATCCAACATTTCTTCTAAAACTACAGGATCTTTTGCTGTTGTATCATCATCTTTAACATCAATTCCGCGCAATTTTAAAAGCACTTTGGCCCGCAAAGTTGGCATCTTCAATGTTTCATATGCCTGGTTCAATAGCGCTGCTTGACTGGATGCTGCTTGGCGTTCTGGATCAGAGTGATACACAAATCGATCAGGATGTGTTAATTCTTGTCGCGCATAATAGGCTTCATCAAGAACCGTCATATCTAAATCAAATGTTGGTTCAAGCCCTAAAATTTGAAATGGATCTTTCGGATTTTCAGACATGGAATGATTTACCACAACCACAGCGCCCCTTCTCATTAGGATTTTTAAAAATAAACCCTGACTGCATTTTTTCTTCGATATAATCCATTTCTGTGCCCAAAATAAAAAGAACTGCTTTTGGATCAATCATAATGGTTATACCTTCAATTTCCATTATCTCATCTAAGGGATTTTTGTCATCAGCATATTCTAATGCATATGATAATCCTGAACAGCCTTTCGTTTTTAAGCTGATGCGAATTCCAGCGGAAGGTTTTCCACGTTTCTCCAAAAGGAATTTTACGCGTTCAAATGCTGCATCTGTCAATGTTATTGGGACTTTTTGCACAATACTCGCCTCACTTTACTTTGTCGATAGAGCCAGCTGCTTTCGCTTGATAATCAGCAATGGCTGCCTTAACGGCATCTTCTGCTAAAATGGAGCAATGAATTTTGACAGGCGGCAAAGCCAAATGCTGAGCAACCTCTGTATTACGTATAGCTTGCGCTTCTTCTAAAGTTTTACCTTTAACCCATTCAGTGATGAGTGAACTTGAAGCGATCGCTGAACCACATCCAAAGGTTTTAAATTTTGCATCTTCAATAATGCCTTCTTTATTAACCTTGATTTGAAGTTTCATAACATCTCCACAAGCTGGTGCTCCTACTAAACCTGTTCCCACTGTTAAATCATTTTTATCAAAAGCCCCAACATTCCGAGGGTTTTCATAGTGATCAATAACCTTACTGCTGTAAGCCATCTTTCTCTCCCTTAATAATTAATGCTCTGCCCATTTAATATTTTTCAAGTCGATTCCTTCTTGAACCATTTCCCATAATGGACTCATGGCACGCAACTTTGTAACAGCCTTCACAACTTCCTCAATTGCTTTATCAACATCCTCACGTGTACTAAACCGTCCCAATCCAAAACGAATGGATGTATGCGCTAACTCTTCCTCAACCCCTAACGCACGCAGAACATAAGAGGGTTCAAGAGAAGAGGACGTACACGCTGATCCAGATGAAACAGAAAGCTCTTTAATCCCCATCATCAAGCCTTCACCTTCCACATAAGCAAAGCTTAAATTTAAGTTTCCGGGAATGCGGGGAGCATCAGCACCATTTAAATGTACATCTGTTAATTGGCGTGTAATACCTGTATAAAGTCGATCACTCAATGCCTTTATGCGCACGCTCTCCTCACTCATCTCTTTTTGAGCAAGTGCACAAGCTTCTCCTAATCCAACACATAAAGGAGTTGGTAATGTACCAGAGCGCATTCCACGTTCTTGCCCCCCTCCATTAATGAGGGCTTGTAGGCGTACGCGTGGTTTCCGACGGACATATAATGCCCCAATACCTTTAGGACCATAAATTTTATGTCCAGAAATGCTTAAGAGATCAATATTCATCGCATCAACATTAATAGGAATTTTTCCAACAGCCTGTGCTGCATCTGTATGAAAAAACACACCTGCGTCACGACACATTTTCCCAATCTCAGTCAGAGGTTGAATAACCCCTATTTCATTATTGACCGCCATAATTGAAACAAGCACCGTCTCAGGCCTAATAGCTTTTTGAAGTTCATTTAAATCAATCAAGCCATTTTTTTGAACGGATAAGTAGGTGATGAGAAACCCCTCTTGCTCCAAATGACGGCATGTATCCAATACACATTTATGTTCTGTCACACACGTAATAATGTGATTTTTCTTTTCTTTATAAAACCCAGCTACCCCTTTTAGAGCCAAGTTATTTGATTCCGTTGCACCACTCGTAAATATTATTTCTTTCGCTTCAGCCCCAATAATGGATGCCACTTGAACACGAGCCTTCTCAACCGCCTCTTCTGCTGACCAACCATGGGGATGGTTGCGTGAATGGGGGTTGCCAAAAACATGTGTGAAATAAGGCAACATTTTTTCAACCACACGTGAATCACACGGCGTTGTTGCTTGATAATCCAGATAAATCTGTTGGGACGTTATCATTATTTTTTATCCTTATAAAAACTAAACACACTTACCTCCTGAGTTGTGATTGAGTTTGAGTGTAAATTTTCATCCACGTTTCAAGAAATTGACCCACCATTCTTTCCTCACAATCCAACCCCATACTCACACGAATTGCACATTCCGAAAGGTCTTCTGGCACTCCCATTGCGCGCAAAACCCTCGAAGATTTCACACGTCCCGATGAACATGCCGCCCCTGCAGAAATTGCAATGCCAGCAAGATCAAAGCTCATCACTTGTGTTGCGCTCTTAACTCCCTTCATGGCAATGACAGATGTATTAGGCAACCGTGGCTCTAGTCTTGTTAAAAAAGAAGCCTCTGAACACTGTTTTGCCAATCGCTCCTCGAGCCTGTCGCGCAAATCTTTAATTCCTTTCCAATTTTGGTTTCTTGCCTTTTTTATGGCAGCAGCAAATCCAAGAATCCCTAAAAAGTTTTCTGTTCCTGATCGAAAAGAGCGTTCTTGTCCTCCTCCCCTCAATTGTGCTTTTAAAGGAACTTCCTTTCTCATAATCAGCGCCCCAACACCTTGAGGACCCCCAAGCTTATGAGCCGATACAGAAATGAGGTCCATGCATTCCCACGAGAGTGATACGCGTCCAATGGCCTGGACAGCATCACAGTGCACCACCGCTTCATATTTTTTTGCAAGCGCACTTACCTCTTCAATCGGCTGCACAATCCCTGTTTCATTATTGGCGGCCATGACACATACCATCGTCGGGTCTTCAATCTCTTTTAAAAGATCTTCCAAAACTTCCAAATCAAGGACACCCTTCGCATTGACTGGGCACACCACCCGATCCGTGCGCGCCTGATCCACAGAGTCATGTTCTATGGCAGAAACAATGATGCGACCCTCAAAACCGCATAAAGCTAGATGATTTGCTTCTGTTGCCCCGCTGGTAAAAATAACGCCAGCTGGACTTGCCTTAAAAAAATCAGCTATTTCTTCACGGGCTTGCTCAATCTTTTGGCGCACGCGTCTTCCATTCTGATGGATTGAAGACGCATTTCCTGTGACGTCCATTCCTTCAAGCATGGCCTGCTTTGATTCCTCGCACAGCGGCGCTGTTGCATTATAGTCGAAATAAAGATTCATGCGATTACTTGGCTTTTATCACTGTTTTTAAAAAATGTCGGATCCATAAAAATACCAAATCGTCCCATTCCTGCAATGCGCCCTTCGCAAACATCTCCAAGAGTTACGCGCGTTAAAAACAAGTGAACTACAGCACCTAACTCATCCCATAAATCATGGGTTAAACAGCGTTGACCAGTTAATCGGCAGCCTGTGGGAGAATCTTTTTCACAGCGTGTTGCTTTCAAGGGCGTATCCACAGCTGCAATAATATCCAAAATAGGAATGTTTTCAGCCTTATGCGCTAATGTGTAGCCCCCCATAGCCCCACGGCAACTTTTAACCAACCCAGCCTTACGGAGCTTTCCAAATAATTGTTCCAGATAAGGAAGCGGCAGTTCTTGACGACCTGATATTGCCGCCAAAGGGACAGGTCCTGCCAACTCTTCCATGGCAACATCAACCATTGCTGTAACCGCGTATCGTGCTTTTGTGCTTAAGCGCATATGACCCTTCCGTTTTTTGCAGTTACCATGCTAGACTCCTTAAGATAGGCCCTTTAAACCACCCCTTAAGGGTATTTGAATCGTTTATGAGAATAGGAATACCTATTCCGACTAAATTGGTCAAGTATTGTTTTTTGTGTCATTTTTTTTGGGACATTGCTAAGGTAGGTGCTAAAAGTTGAGGAAGGAGGAAAAAGACGTGTCAGAAATAATTTTTAATGGCCCCGCCGGACGCATTGAAGGACGTTACCATCAAAGCCATAAAGATGGCGCCCCTATTGCCATTATTTTGCACCCCCACCCCCAATTTGGAGGGACCATGAACAACAAAGTTGTTTATGCCCTTTATCGCAGCTTTGCTGACCGTGGCTTTAATACGTTACGCTTTAATTTTAGAGGCGTAGGTCGTTCAGAAGGAACTTATGACAATGGTGAGGGCGAATTAAATGATGCTGCCTCAGCTCTTGATTGGCTTCAAGCTAACAACACCAATGCCTCTGCTTGTTGGGTAGCAGGCTTTTCATTTGGCGCCTGGATTGGCATGCAGCTTTTGATGCGACGCCCTGAACTCGAAGGCTTCGTGTCCATAAGCCCACCCGCAGACCGGTACGATTTCGGCTTCTTGGCCCCCTGTCCTGTGCCAGGTCTCATCCTTCAAGGCGAAAAAGACGACATTGTTCCTCATGTATCAGTTTCTAATTTGGTGAACAAGCTTCAACTTCAACGGGGCATCCACATAGACTATAGAATGGTCCCCCTTGCAGACCACTTCTTTGCAGGCCAGCTCCCCGAGCTTCGTGTCCATGTGGAAGAATATTTGTCAAAGAACCTATTGCGTAGCAGCATGGCAGTTAATCAGTAACGCGTATTATTTCGCTTTGAAAAGCTGGGATACAAAATAAGCTCTTGCTTCCTAAAAAACATTGTAAAAAACCATTGCGATTCTTATGTAAAAAGTAAGGCAGATTTTCCTATTTCTGCTCACATGTCATAGATAGGAATTTAATATAATGAAGGACCTCCTGAAGAAATTACTTAAGCTAGTGTATTTTACAACTTTTACCGTTCTTTTACCTACACATATCATTGCTATGGAGCGTGACTTGAAAGAGGTTCAAGATTGGGAAAAGAGTCAATCAACTCAAACCACACCGACTTCTCAAGAACATACCGAAACATTCACCACAGCTGAGCTGGATACAAAAGGTTCTTTAAATAAAGAAGAAGGTAAACAAGAAATTGAGAAAAGCAGTGGTACATCCACAGTACCTGATGGTGGGTACTTTTCCTTGTTGGAAGATCCTCTCTTGGGCCTCATCTTTGAATTCTCCCGAACAGGAGATATCGTTGATACAGATACGCTCTCCACAATGACAACCTCACAAAACACCACCAACCTTACACCCCTATATTACCATCCCGCTGAAGCTGGAAGGACTCTCTATACAAGCTATAAAACTCTCGTCAATCACTACCGAAGCGTTCCCACTTTGTCTTTTGCGGACCCTAGGAATGATCCCAATGCTGCTTGCCATGGGATTTTTATAGCCTCTTTATATCATTTTAGAACCGTTTTATCTTTAACTTGCGTGTCTCAAGAGTTCCGAAAACGAATCTTGGACCAAGACCGACTCCATGAAGCTCGAGCAGACTTCATATGTGGTCTAGCTCCTCTTGCTTTGTTGAGCGCCTGTTTTGGGGAAAATACCCTCACTTTAAGAAGCATGCGTCACTTTTTTTCTTTATTCCCAATTGATTTTTTTCAGAGAATCAAGAAAGAGAATGCTGATATATTTGTACGGTTTTTAATACAACCACGTCTTCTTTGGGAAACTTGGCCTGAGAAGCAACAAAAAGAAGATGTTAAAGCGGTTCTTGAGAAGCGCGCAGCAGAGTTAGGGAACTTAAAAGTCAGAAGTGATCTTTTCTTGCAAATTCTCGCATCTGGAAACCATCTTGCAGCCATTGAACTTGCCAGTAAGAATAATTTCGAAGTCCTTCATTTTAATGAGTCGTATTGGGCACTTATTTTTGCGAGATATGTGGGATCGAACCTCTGTAACTTTCTTGAAGACTTACCCCATGAGCATGGAGCCCACGTTGCGTATCATATTGTAGCAAATTGTAAAAGAACGATAGTAAATAGCAATGTTCAAGCTATGCTCGATGCTACTATATATTTAGAAGAGACTCTTACCAAGCTCAGCATTCAAAAAGGCCTGAAACTAGCAAAAGATATTGATGCTTTAGGCTTTGATCCCTACACGCTCGAAATGCCAGGTATGAGAGAAGCTTTTGAAAAAATTAAAAGACTGGCACGCGTGTATCTGTTGAATAATTCACTGCTATTTGACAGACACAGGTAAAAAACTTGAGTGTTCTGAAGGAACAGGAGCTCCCAAAAATTTTAATTCTAACTATATCTTAATTTCTCAATAGGAATATCTTAAAGCAATAAAACATAAGCTGTTTCTTCTTTTGCCCTTGTAACTATTAAATTTCACTTTTTTCTTGATTAAATTTGAAAAATTCTGTTATCTATTATAGTTCCTCTTGTTTTGTGTTCCTAAAAAGAGATGTATCGTAATATTCATGACGTCAGGCCCTTTTTTCACTTTAAATGATATTAAAAAAGACTTTTCTTCTGCATGCTTTGCCCATGGTCTCAACTACCAAAAGGAAAATCGTGTCGTCCATCTCTCCATCAATAAGGATCAAGATAAGAACGGTCAGTGGAAATTGAAGTCGACCATCCAGGGATCACGCAAAAACATTTATCACACTGACATCATCATAACGTTTAAAGAGCGGGCTTTTCTTGTTGATGGATATTGCTCTTGCCCCATGGATCATAACTGTAAGCACGTAGCAGCCACCCTCGCCCATGTCATTGCACAACAAACCACCCCTAAAGAGAGTCAACTTTCTTCCAAAACAGAAGAAATCCCTATCCCGCACTTACGTGTAATGACTAACAATGTGCGCTTTAAAACACGCCCCTGGTCAATGGCACAAGAAGAAAAGAAATTTTTAGGCCTTCTCACGTTTGCTTATAAAAAAGGGAAAGTCTCATATGGTTCTTCTAGTGAAGAAAACACCATGGTTAGAAACTTGAAAGCAGAAGAAGAAATTTTAGCCAATCCTCTTTTAAACCAATGGAAAAAATTGGGGGATTTTGCTCATCAAATTGATCCATTTACCCTCGAGATGAGCAACCTGATTTTTGACACCAAAACACAAGCGCTTCCAGGCGCCTGGACAGATGAAAAGCTTATTCAAACAGCCATGATGCTCACAAATGAAGTTTTCCCTCAACTTGAAAAATTGGGATGGCAAATTGAAACCGATCCAAGCTTTCCCTTCCAACCCATCACAAATATTGGGGAGTGGTATGCCAATATAGAAAATGATACCGGATCAGGCATTGATTGGTTTGATTTAGAAATGGGTGTTGAAATTGATGGAAAGCGTCTTAACATCCTTCCCCATATTGTTCGCTTGCTGCGTAATCCAAATATCCGAACTTCCATGGATAATGAAAACTTAAGTGATAAGGAAGTTTTTTACACACAATTGGATGATGGCCGCTATCTTCCCATTCCTGCTAAAAAAATCCAGTTTATTGCCCGAACCCTTATTGAACTCTATGATTTTAATGCTTTGACACAAGACGGACGATTACGTTTATCCTCATGGCAATCTGCGCAATTGGCAGAACTTGAACACGCCATGGCAGCTAGCCAGCTGCGCTGGTTTGGGTCCCAGCAACTCCGAGAACTTGGCAATAAATTACGAGATTTTAAAACTATTGAAAAAGCTGAGCTTCCCGCCAGCTTTTGTGATACTTTACGTCCCTATCAAGAAGAAGGGGTGAGCTGGCTTCAGTTTTTAAGAGACCATAGGTTAAACGGCATTTTGGCAGATGATATGGGTTTGGGAAAAACCATTCAAGCCCTCGCTCATATTGTGATTGAAAAGGAAAGTGGGCGCATGAAAGGCCCTGTATTGGTCGTAGCTCCTACAAGTTTGATGGCCAATTGGAAATCTGAAGCAGGTCGTTTTGCTCCCTCTTTAAAAGTTCTTATACTACAAGGGAACGAGCGCAAAAATAACTTTGACCGTATTAAAGATCATGACCTTATCTTAACAACATACCCTCTTTTGTCTCGAGATAAAGACGCCCTTATAACCCATAAATATCACCTGCTTATTTTAGATGAAGCTCAAGTGATTAAGAACCCAAACACCATGGCGCACCGCATTGTACAACAACTCCAGGCCAAGCACCGTTTATGCCTGACAGGTACGCCCATGGAAAATCATTTGGGAGAACTCTGGTCCTTATTTCATTTTCTCATGCCTGGATTCTTAGGGGACCACAAGAAGTTCACTCAAACATTTCGAAAGCCCATAGAAAAAGGACAAGATGGAGAGCGACAAAAGTCTTTGACCAAGCGTGTACGTCCTTTTATGTTGCGTCGCACGAAAGAAGAGGTTGTCTTAGAATTACCCGCTAAAACCGAAATCATCCAACATATAGAGCTTCTTCCTACACAGCGTGACTTATATGAATCCGTTCGTCTTGCCATGCATTCAAAAATTCAACTGGAAATTGAAGAACATGGTTTTAAGCGTAGCCAAATTGTCATCTTAGATGCACTGCTCAAAATGCGCCAAGTGTGTTGCGACCCCCGTCTTCTTAAAATCCAGTCTGCTCAAAATATTCATGAGTCAGCAAAATTGCAATTTTTGATCGATACACTTCCAGAAATGATCGAGGAGAATAGAAAAATTCTCCTTTTCTCTCAATTCACAAGTATGTTGGCTCTTATTGAACAAGAACTTCATAAACTGAAAATTCCTTATGCCCTTCTCACAGGCCAAACAAAGGATCGCCAAACGCCTATAAATGACTTTCAGTCAGGGAAAGTGCCCCTCTTTTTAATCAGCTTAAAAGCAGGAGGTACAGGTCTCAACTTAACAGCCGCAGACACCGTTATCCATTATGATCCATGGTGGAATCCGGCCGTTGAAAATCAAGCCACAGATCGCGCATATCGCATTGGTCAAGATAAACCTGTTTTTGTTTATAAGCTTGTGACTGTAGGGACTGTCGAAGAGAAGATATTGGAAATGCAAAATCATAAAGCTGCTCTTTTTGCCGGCGTGTTTGATGGCACAACAACAAGCAGTGGTGGGCTCACCCCAGAAGATTTGGAAGCCTTATTTGAGCCTTTACCTTAAGAGCTCCTAAGGCTTCCTTCATATACACGCAATGCTCAACGTCAGCATTGAGATGGGAAATTAATAACCCATCCGCTGTTGCTGCTTGAAAGCTCTTTTATCAGCTTTTCTTTGTTGTCTCATAGCTCTTTTTTGATCTTTTCTTTGTTGTTTTTCCATTTTTCTTTGCTGTTTCATGGCATGTCTATCGGAAGACATCCCTTGACCATAATTCCCATATTGTGATCCTTGGGCAATCTCTATGTTCCCAAGAACCATAAGAGCCACAATGGTTGCTCCCATGAATAAATTTATTTTCTTCATTGCCTACTCCTTTGCTTCTTAAAAAATTTATTCTCAGACTTAAACTTTAACATTTAAGTGCTAAATAATGGTTAAACCTATAAGTTTTCCTGTTTTTTATATTTTTTCTTTTAAAGAAAGGGGATTTCTGTGGAATAAAATATCCTTCCCTTACCTTGTAATTCTGTGCAAAATCCGCTAAAAACAATCAGCATCTTATATATGAGGTTTTTTGTGACAAATTTTTCTTTTGAGTCTTTAAATGAAGCATTCCTTACACATAAAGCAACTGTAGGCGTCATGGGCCTTGGTTACGTCGGTTTACCCCTGGTCAAGGCATTGGGAGACAAGGGTTTTACAGTCATTGGATTTGACGTAGATCAGATGCGTGTCGCTGCTTTAAAAGAGGGAACATCTTATATTAAGAGTTTTCCCCAAGAAACCCTTCAACATCTCCTCAATGAAAGACGGTTTGAAGCAACTCATAATCCTAAAGATTTAGCCCGTATGGATGCCATTCTGATTTGTGTTCCAACGCCATTAACACGCAACAGAGAGCCGGATATGAGTTATGTCATTGCCACGGCAGAAACTATCCTACCTCATTTACGGTCGGGACAACTCATTGTGCTTGAATCAACCACCTATCCTGGCACAACTCAAGAGCTTGTCATCCCTATTTTAGAGCGAGGGGACCTCAAAGCAGGAAAAGATTTTTTTGTAGCTTATTCTCCTGAGCGCGAGGACCCAGGTAACCCACAATATGCCACCTCTACCATTCCAAAAGTTGTGGGTGCCGATGATCCAATTTCTCGCACTCTTGCCATATCGCTTTATAAGCAAATTGTCCCGAAGGTTATAGAAGTTTCATCCGCATCCACCGCAGAAGCTGTAAAGCTTACAGAAAATATTTTTCGATGCATCAACATCGCGATGGTAAATGAACTGAAAGTTATTTATTCAGAAATGGGAATAGATATCTGGGAAGTTATTGATGCGGCAAAAACAAAACCATTTGGTTTTATGCCTTTCTACCCAGGCCCCGGCTTAGGTGGTCACTGCATTCCCATTGACCCGTTTTATTTAACATGGAAAGCACGAGAGTATGGAGTATCCACGCGGTTTATAGAATTGGCGGGTGAGATCAATACGGCAATGCCTGATTATGTCATTAATCAATTACGCGAAGCGCTCGATATGAAATTTGGAAAGGCTTTGAGTGGTTCTCGCATCCTTCTTGTGGGAATGGCGTATAAAAAAAATGTGGACGACATTCGTGAAAGTCCCTCTTTAGCCATTTTTGAAGCCCTTCACACCAAGCGAGCACATGTGGATTATTATGACCCTTTTGTTCCCATGGTTCACAAATCACGTGAGCATCCCGTCATCAATGGAAAAACTTCTATTTCCTGGACCAAAGAATCTCTCGATTCCTATGACGCGGTTTTAATTTGTACCGATCATGATAATATCGATTATGAATTTCTTCTAACTCATAGTAAGCTTGTTATTGATACACGTAATGCAACGCAGCGCGTCGAAGGGCTAAAGGAAAAAGTTGTTAAGGCCTAATGCCCTTTTTTCATAAAGGTTTAATATGAGAATTTTTACTCTCATCAGTCTGCTTTTATATTTCTTTGCCACACCACTTTTGGGGCAAAATTACGATTATCAGTGTCGTAGAGAAAATGGTCATGTAATCCATATCGTAACACTCACTCCCCAAGCTTATGCCATTTCTTTTGTTAAGGCGCGCAATCAAGTTTTTGGTCGAGAAACGATTGAAGAAATTGCCAAGAGAACAGGAGCAGAGATTGCTGTCAACTCAGGCTTTTTTGAAATTGGGAACGGACGAGATGGCATGCCAAGTGGCACCCTGATCATCAACAATCAAATTTTAGGATTAGCTTTTAAAAAACAGGATTGTCTTATATTCGATCAAAATAAATTTAGAATTCAAAATATGACCCCTTCTCTTAAAATTAAAATTGACAAAAATATTTTTGACCCTCAAAGAGTTAATAAACCCAGCCGTAATGATGATGTTGTTTTATATTCTCATGCGTGGGGTTCTCGCACCTTAACACCTCTTAAAGAACGCAAAGAAATTATTGTTAACTCAAGCCTCAAAGTTATTGAAGTAACTGATCAAGGAAATTGTGCGATACCTCAAGATGGTTTTGTGATTTCTTTACCAAAGAATTATCCATTAAAACCCATCGCCATTGGAAACGAAGTTGCCCTTCAAACAGACACAATTCCCATATCAACTTCGCAGAAAAGATCCATTGTTATGGGAATTCCAATCCTTGTTCAAGAGGGGGAAATAAATCCTGCTATTGAGAAGAACAAAACGCATTTCTATAAATCTTCCCATGCGCGTACTGCTTTGGGCATTCATTCCAGTGGAAAACTCATTATTGTTGTTGTAGAACATATTTATCAAAAACCTTTAAAAGAAGTGACTTTGGATGACGTCAGGTCTACCCTTGAAAAAAATAAAGTGAACCTTCTTAAGAAATATAAGGCTCATATGCTCAACAATCTCACTCTTGGGGATATGAAAGACATTGTTACTCAAGAATTTATTAATAAAGAGGGAGCCACAGGGCTGACTCTGCCTGAACTTGCTGCTCTTATGAAGGAGCTGGGATGCATTTCGGCCATTAATCTCGATGGGGGAGGTTCTTCGAGCCTCTATATTCAGGATCGTGTTGTGAACCATATGGTGGGAGATCAAGATGAAAGTTTGGGCCAGGTGACTATGCGTCCGATTTCTGATGCAATTGTGTTTAAGCGTCACTCTTAAAGCCTGTTTCCTGCATAAGTCTTGTCTTTCTGTGCAATATAAAAATTCTTAACAAAAAGTAAATATATTCCTTTAACTAGTAATTTACTGACTGAAACCCCGTATTATGTGGCACATTAACGCATTTATATTGCCCAGATGCATACAGACCCCTTGTTTTCATAGAAGATCAAGCAATTTTATTTTTTTGTTGACATTAATATACTTATTAGACAAAATAATGGTTGCAGGTATACTTAAAACATAAAAATGACGAATTAAGTACGCCTGAAAAGCCAAAATAGAGGATTCTGCGCCTGCCTCGATTGCAGAAGTATGGGTACATTGGTTGCCTTTTCATTCCTTCATACTCAGTAAGGAAGAAGAAGTGACACAGAGCCTTAATGCAATCCATTAGCAGGTGAGAGTAAAATATAAAAAACCTCTTTTGAGCCGCAAAAAATTAAGATGAAAAGTTGAAAAATTAATGAGCCTTTGTAAGAGGCCCCTATGTACGAGAAAAACTACCAAAATTAAGGCGTTTCAAGACTCTAGAAAATAATAAGAACGCGCCTGAAATTTTTTAAGACAAGCTCGGAGGACTTCAAAATGATACAGCTTTATGGACCTGATAATAAAACCGTCAATCTTTTTAAAGATTATGAGGAGCTATATAAACATATAACCGCCCTCGAGAATTCAAAATTATCAGAGGAAAACGTTTGTCTTTCTCATAATATTTGGAGTTTTGCATTATACACTAACAAAAGGCTTTCCTATATTTATTACAAAACCCTTGAGCGGTCATTTTCTAAAGTAGGCAAAGAAGCCTTCGAGCAAGAGCTAGATTTAATTGAAATTTGCAAAGGGGACTATGAAAGTCCCATTCAAATTCCTGTCACTGCCGATGTCAATGTGAATGAGTTAAGAAAAAACTGGTGCCAAGAATATTGTGAGACCCATGATTATGTTCTTGTTGATCGTAAGAGCACTTTTGATACCCATCCTATCCACGACACAATTTCTGTTGCAAACACAGTTAGTGGCTCTTTTGGAAAAGAGCAAAGAACAAGCGCATAAAGCAATTTAGAGACTTTTTAAAGTGTACGTTAAATAGACTGGTACGCGACCTTGAACAATCCCTTTTTGTTCATAGCGTGTGACAGGCCAGTCGGTGGGGCGATCTGTCATCCTAATTCGATTTCCAAGAATGAGCTCAAATTTGGAGTTACCTTCCATAATATTTTGAATCCAGCTGGCATAATCTTGATCATCCGTAGCAATGTTAAATTGACCTCCTGGCTTTAAAATACGAGCAAATTCAGCCACACTCGCTTCTTGAATTATCCGCCTCTTATGATGCCTCTTCTTCGGCCAAGGATCTGGAAACAAAACAAACAACCGACCAACAGAATTGGATGGAAGCTTTGCAACCAGGAGGCGTGCATCATCTTTAACAATACGTATGTTATGCAATTGTTGATCGTGAATCTGGCATGCTAAGGATGCCACGCCATTTATATAAGGTTCACATCCAATAAATCCAATATCTGCATGCGCTATAGCTTGCGCTACGAGGTGTTCACCACCCCCAAAACCGATTTCCAGCCATAATTCTGTGTAAGAGAGTGAAAACATTTTTAGAGGATCTGTGATTAACCCTTCCGGCAGTTCCAATAAAACGTTTGGCCAGACCTTATTCAAGATATCCTTTTGATTGGGTTTTAAAGGACGTGATTGACGCCGCCCCCATAAATATCTCTTGTGTGGATGAAGTGAACTCATTTTGCTCATAGTTAGTATAAAAATTACCTATTAAAAGTATAAAAATATTGGATTTTAATGCTATTTCCTTACATTCTCAAGTCAAAAAGTGAAAATGCTACATTTTGACTTCCACTTTTCCATATATCCAAGAAATAATCCTATATATCCAAAATTTAACGTGCAATTCACCCATAAAAGCGATATAATTCAAAAGTATCAATATGCCATGTCTGAATATAACAATTCACGGAAGTGGAAGGCATGAATATGGCACCAAAAAATCTTGGTGAAAAAATTATCCTTGTTACAGGAATGTCTGGAGCCGGACGCTCAACTGCTCTCAAAGTATTAGAGGACTTAGGGTACGAAGCCATTGACAATCTTCCTTTAAGTCTTTTACCTCATTTGTGCGATCAAATTTCCACATGGGAACGCAAGAGCTCACTCGCGATAGGTATTGATAGTCGCTCCTACGGGTTTGACTTAAGCCGGTTCTGGGGTTTATTTCAAACGCTCTCCAGCACTTTGGGCGTAGATGTTCGTCTTTTGTATTTAGAATGCGACGATGAAGTTCTGTTAAGACGCTTTACGGAGACACGACGGCGCCACCCAATAGGACAAACTTCCTTACCTGAAGCAATTACGCAAGAACGAAAGATGATAGAACCACTGAGAGAAATAGCAGACTTGGTTATTGATACTTCTCATCTTTCCATTCCAAATTTTGGGCAAATGATGAGACAAAATTTTAGTCTGGAAGATTCTCTTTCTCTCTTAATTAGAGTGATCTCTTTTTCTTATCGCCACGGGTTACCCCGTGAAGCAGATATGATATTTGATGCACGGTTTTTATCAAACCCACATTATGAAAAACCATTTCGAACTCTGACGGGAAAAGATGCTGCTGTAGAAAAATTTTTAACAAAAGATACAAATTGGCAAGCAGTTTATGATTCTTTACAAGCCATCATTCGCAATTCTTTAAAAGGATTCCGTCTCACTGGGCGAAGTTACCTCACCGTAGCTTGTGGGTGTACGGGGGGACAGCATCGTTCTGTTTTTCTAACAGAACAACTTTCGAAGTGGCTACACAAAGAAGGTGAACGCGTTATTATTGAACATCGGGACTTACCGAATGTGTTAAGTTAATTGGGGGATATAACATGATAGGTCTTGTAATTGTTACGCATGGCGAGCTTGCTAATTCATTTGTGGAAGCTTTAAAACACGTGGTTGGCTCTGAACTTGAGGAAAATATTCGTGCCATTTGTATTCACCCTAAAGATGATATGGAGCAGCATCGCGCAAATATCTTAAAAGCTGTTGAAGAAGTAGATAACGGTGAAGGCGTCATTTTGTTGACGGATTTGTTTGGAGGAACACCTTCTAATTTGGCAATCTCAGCTTTGGGTTTAAAGCCTGTAGAGGTCATTGCTGGAATTAACTTACCTCTTCTCGTAAAACTTGCACGCCTTCCAAAGGGAACTCCCCTCAAAGAAGCTGTCGCAAAAGGACAAGAGGCGGGACGCAAATATATCCATGCTGCTTCTTCTTTGCTTGAAGACCAAGCTATTCAGGAACCTGCAACAGCTAGCAAAATTGCTCACGAAATAAAATAGTCAATAATGAGTAGTTCTTCACAAAAATCTCATCGTCTCATTCTTGTTAATCCTTTGGGATTGCATGCGCGTGCGGCTGGTAAACTTGCTCAACTAACTACACAATTTGATGCCTCTATTCACCTCGAAAAAGATGATCAAGTAGCAAGTGCTGATTCTATCTTGGAATTAATGATGTTAACTGCGGGATATGGAGAAGAAATCCTTGTCACAACAAATGGCCAACAAGCTGAGCAAGCTCTTGAAGCTGTCATCAATCTTGTCCAAGATGGCTTTGGAGAATTATCTTAAAAAACTTCCCTCTCACTAAGATGGTAGAAGTACTCTTCTCATTTTTGCAAAAGAGCAAGAAGAGTTTGATGGGTCAAATTTGTTATCTGCCCTGTTACTTCATGGGGCGTAAAATGTTGTTGAAAAACCCGACAAACTTTCTGAGTATTTTCATCCCAAGTACCTGTTTGAGGACACTCATAACCAATTTTTAAAAAAGCTTGCTGTGCATCCGAAACACTTAAGGGTGGTAGGGGGGATGTTTGGAAAGGTTCAAGTGATTGAGGCCAAAGACCGAAACCCTTTTCCGCCAAATCAAACCAAGGAAATAATTCTCCGGGATCTTGCTTGCGCAAAGGCGCAACATCGGAATGACCTATTATTCGATTCACTGGAACCTCAAAAACTTCCACAAGATCTTTCAGCAGGTTAATAAGAGTCGTGATCTGAATTTCTGAAAAGGGTTCTAAACCAAATGCGTGCCCTGCGTTATCCAATTCAATTCCGATTGAGCGATTATTTAGATCTTTATCTCCTTGCCAATAACTTTCTCCTGCATGCCAAGCTTTATAATATGGATCCACCAACTGATAAACATTACCATTCTTATGGATTAAAAAATGCGCACTTACTTTTGCTTGCGGGTCAGATAAGCGCTCCAAAGCTTCTTCTGCATTACGCATGTCTGTATAATGAAGGATGATCGTATCAATAAGAACACCTTCTGGGCGATCCTCGAAATTTGGCGAGGGATGATGAATCTTTTTATACATATGAACTCTCCAAAAAAATATTTTAACTTAACTATTCATGATTGAGGAAACGAATACAACGGAAAAATCTACCGCCTCATCTCTCCTTTGTTATTACAAACAACTTGCTTTCTCATTGCCAGGAGTGTGTGGCATAAAACATTTCATGCATTCATCTGCATTCAGCAATGAAGAAAAATTAAATGTAGGTTCAATTTTTAAGAGTCTATTAACTATTTTGTGAGATGACTATAAAGGTACTTAAACAGCTTCTGTCCAGATCATATCTTTTAATGCATATCGGGGAGAGGTGCCTACTTTTGATGTAAGATTTTGAAGAAGCTGGATTGTCTCTCTTGCCACGGCACCTTCTTTAAGTAGAGCTTCATGATGAATGCCACTCATCACAAGAGCTCCATCAATATTTTGTGTTTGTGCACCTTTAATATCTGTTGTCAGAGAATCCCCAATAGCGAGAATGCGGCTTGGGATTATTTCTTTTAATAGAGAAAGAACAGGTTGATAAATTGCTGGGTAGGGCTTGCCATGATAAAAGACATCTCCACCCAATTGTTCATATCTCTCCGCAATGGAGCCACAACAGAGTGTAATTTTTCCATCTTGCACAATAACTCGATCAGGATTAGCACATAGCATTGGTAAATTATGCTCAATACCTATATTGAGAATTTCTTCATACTCTTGGAGTGTTGGAGACTCTGCTCCTGTTGCTAAAAGAAAATCTGCTTCTGTGGGGGAGGTAACTTTTTCATACGGCAATTCCGCATAGATGGGTTTGTGAAAATCAGGTCCAATATGATAAAGACGGCTTCCTAATTTTTGATGCCATTCATCTGGACGATTCTTGAGACCCTGATGTGTATCTTCACCTGATGTATATATATGTGTGTAGAGTTTACGCGACAGTCCCATATTTTCCAAGTGGGCAACGGAAGCTGTAACACGTCGCGGAGAATTAGATAATAGAAGAGTTGTCTTATTAAGCTCTTTTAATTTACCCAAAACTTCTAATGCCCACTGATATGGTTTGCGTCCATCGTGTATGACACCCCAAAGGTCAATAACAAATGCATCATACTGTTCTACGATGCTTTCCAAATTTGTAATAATTTTTGACATCGCACCTAACTCTTAATTTTTGGTAAATAAAAACGTAAAAGATAAATCTTTATCCAGTCAAGAAAAAAAATAATCCTTTTTTTATTTTTAATTTTAATTTCGTTGCGAATTGATGCGTTTGTACAACAGGTGTAAAAAAATCAATTGAGAATAGTTGAGTAAAAAAAAATTTCATGCACTATTATGTACTCAAACATCTTCTGAGAGTCAATGTTTTTGCCAGTGATAAACATCTGCACAAAAATCTCAATTCATGGAGTGAAAATTTTTTTCAAAATGTTCAGAAAAAAAATTGATATCAAATTACGCCATTTGAGGCGCATAAATTCGCACGCGAATAATTAAAAACAAATTTTATATTGTTTTTCTTTTTTTTGGTTAATAAAGTAATAGTAGATCAATTGGCAAGGGCTTGAAAAAATTTTTCTTGCCGTAAGCATGCGATCTTTGCCAGGGGTTAATTATTTTAAATGTAAAGGAGATACACATGTTGACAAAGAGTACTGCAAAACCAAAGAAGAAAACTGCAACAAAGAAAAAAGTTGCTGCCAAGAAAAAGCCTGCTAAAAAGAAAACAGCTACAAAGAAAGTAGCTGCAAAGAAGAAAACTACAAAGAAAGCTGCTGCGAAGAAATCAACTGCTAGAAAGCCAGCTGCTAAAAAATCAGCTGCTAAAAAATCCACCGCTAAGAAAAAGACTACAAAATCTGCTGCAAAGAAACCTACAACTTTAAGCAGCTTTGGAGGCGGTAAATCAACGACAACTTCAAAGTTGAAAACTATTGCTACACCAAAATTTCAAAAAGGAATTAAGTTCTAATTGAAATTCTTTTAGAAAGCTTTACATCTATTGTAAATCTCTGAAAAAAAGCCACACAAGAAAATATCTTGTGTGGTTTTTTTATTTAATATTACAAAGCTTAAAAAATTAAATGACATACATATCGATTCTACCGCACATTATAAAAAACAAGCTAGACGAAACAGATTCGTTTAATTTCCTTTTCTATCCATATTCTTTTTTTCTTATTATTTTCATCTTATATCTAAGTAGTGTGTTTAAGTTGGTTCTAAAAAAATGATGGGAGATGATACTGAAAATCAAAACAAGGTTAACTTTCTCGTAATTAGTTTAAATAAATGCCAAATTGCTTTGGTATTTTAATGAGAGTTAGAAAAGAGACCTTCCAACAAAATAGTGAACATCTCGAAAAATATGTGACCTTTACAAAACCAAATGATAAGGATCTATTTTTCATATTAAATTAAAATTGAATATAAGAGGAGAACGTCATACGCTAGCTCCTTCAGAGTAAATGCTCAAACACAATTTTCCATGGTAGATTTTTGTAGCAAAGCCCTGGTCATAGAATTTACAAATCGCTCCCCCAAGATCCACCAGAAAATGAGTAACTTTGATGAGTAATCTTTTGTAAAGAATTTTGAAGAGGACTTCCTCATTATATATGAAAATTAGGATGGTGGGCCCGGTAGGACTCGAACCTACGACAACACCGTTATGAGCGGTGCGTTCTAACCAACTGAACTACAGGCCCTTAAATATTCTTGATGCTCATAGAATAAGAACTTATCATAGTGAGTCAATCAAAATCTATACTTATCATAATCTAACTTCCCTCGAATGTTTGAAGATCTCCCAATAACTCCTTTGACAAAGACTTTCTATTAGGGCACACATAGTATCTACTAAAGGCGTAAAGGAAGATAAATATGTCTGATATGCGGAAAACCAACTTAGCATATGCCTACCGTATCCTAGCCCATTTGGGATTAGATGACCATACTTATGCACATTTATCCATACGCAGCGAAAATCCTTCCTTATTCCATATTTATCCTTTTGGCCTCCTTTTTGAAGAAGTAACGGCTGATTCCTTATTAACAGTATCTCAAGTAGGGGAAATTGTGGATGGAAAAGAAAAATACATAAACCAAACGGGTTATGTCATTCATGGATCCATCTATAAAGCACGCCCAGATATTCAGGCTATTTTCCATATTCATAGCCCTTCCATCATTGCCGTGTCTTCTCTCAAAGAAGGCCTCTTACCTATTAATCAGTGGGCCCTCCATTTTTATAATAATGTTGCTTATCACGACTATAATTCTCTTGCTTTAGACAGCTCAACACAAGGCAAGCAGCTCATGGAGGATTTGGCTGATAAATACGTAATGCTTCTTCGCCACCATGGCTCAATTACTTGCGGACGAACAATTCAAGAAGCTCTCTTTTATACATATCACTTGGAAAAGGCTTGCCAAGCCCAATGTTTAACTCTTGCAATGAAAAAAGAAGTTATCTTACCTGCCCCTGCCATATGCGACCAAGCGGTACAAGATCTTTTAAGTTTTGAGGCTGATTTGGGTGCACGCGATTGGGCAGCCTGGGTACGGCTCATTGACAGGGCAAAATGAATTGGAAGTTGCAGATTTCTTAACAAAGCTGTATATGTAAGCGTTAGATGGTACTAATTTTGATAAAATCAAAGGATTTTATTGTCTATGGCTACTAAATTTAAGATTGACGGCGATGCAATCCGTCAACTTGCAGAACTTCTGGTTGATACAAAATTAACTGAAATTGAATACGAAGATGAAGGGCGCCGTATCCGTGTTTCACGGGGTGGTGGCATTCAAACAGCAACCGTCATTTCTGCTGGAGATACTAACGCTTCTCCTAGCGTTTCAACTGAATCTCCTGCACTATCTTACAGTACCCACCCAGGAGCGGTTAAATCCCCCATGGTCGGGACAGCTTATATGAGTTCTGAACCAGGGGCGCCTCCTTTCGTTAAGGTTGGGGACATGGTAAATGCGGGTCAAACACTTATGATTATTGAAGCCATGAAAGTGATGAACCCCATTAAAGCACCCACTGCAGGAAAAGTTATCCAAATTTTAGCCCAAGATGCCAATCCGGTTGAATTTGGTGAACCTTTAATGATTATCGAATAATTATATGACAACATCCTTTGCAATATCCCCCGCTCAAATAGAGCCAAAGCTTTTTGAAAAAATATTAATCGCCAATAGAGGTGAGATTGCATTGCGTATCCAACGAGCATGCAGAGAAATAGGCATTAAAACAGTTGCCGTCCACTCAGTTGCTGATTCAACCGCAATGCATGTACGCTTAGCAGATGAAAGCGTCTGTATTGGACCGCCCTCCTCGCGCGATAGTTATTTAAAAATGTCAGCCTTGATTAGCGCAGCAGATATTACAGGAGCAAGTGCTATACACCCTGGAGTGGGGTTTTTATCTGAAAATGCTGCCTTTGCACGCATGGTCGAAGAACATGGAATGACCTTTATTGGTCCAACGCCTGACCATATTGCAATGATGGGTGATAAAATTACAGCAAAAAAAACGATGATTGATCTTGGTGTTCCCGTTGTACCTGGATCTGACGGAGGCATTGATACAGATGATCAAGCCATCAAGCTTGCTGAAACAATTGGATATCCTCTTCTCATAAAGGCAACAAGTGGTGGTGGCGGCAAAGGCATGAAGGTTGCTGCCAATGCTGAGGAATTGCCACAAGCTTTACGTCTGGCACGTGCGGAAGCAAAAGCAAATTTTGGAAATGACCAAGTGTACATGGAACGCTATTTACGCCGTCCACGCCATATTGAAGTTCAAATTCTTGCTGATTCATATGGTAATGTCGTCCATTTGGGAGAGCGTGACTGCTCCCTCCAACGTCGACACCAAAAAGTTTGGGAAGAAGCCCCTTCCCCCGCTCTTTCACCCGAAAAAAGATATGAGCTCGGTCAAATTGCAACCAAGGCCATTAAAAAATTAGGATATCGTGGGGTAGGAACGCTAGAATTTCTTTATGAAGATGGAGAATTTTTCTTCATGGAAATGAATACACGCCTTCAAGTGGAGCACCCCATTACTGAAATGATTACAGGTATTGATTTGGTTAAAGAACAAATTAAGGTTGCTGCAGGATATCCCCTCTCCATTCGTCAAGAAGACATTAAATTTACTGGCCATGCTGTTGAATGTCGCATCAATGCAGAACACCATGAGACATTTATTCCTTCCCCTGGGCAAATTACAGGTTACCACGCTCCAGGTGGTTGGGGTATTCGCATTGATAGCCATCTTTATCAAGGATATCATGTCCCGCCCCATTACGATAGTTTGGTTGCCAAACTAATCGTTTATGGGGATACACGTGCAGAATGTCTCATGCGGGTGGAGCGCGCTTTGCGTGAATATGTTATTGATGGTGTGGATACCATATTGCCTTTACACCGCATGCTGGTTGAAGATCCAGATATTCAACGTGGAGATTATGATATTCACTGGCTAGAAAAAAAGCTTAAATAGTACCATATTATAATTATACTAAGAAAAGCTTAAGACACTATAATCTTAGAATGTGAGAATTCTTCATGACCACCATTCAACAAAAATTAGAATCTCTCGGCATTAACCTTCCTCCCCCCCCACAGACACTGGCCAATTATGTGCCCTATACCACGGCTGGAAATATGGTTATTATTTCGGGTCAATTGCCCACGAAAGATGGACAACTTGCTTTTATGGGAAGAGTAGGACATGATCTGTCGTTGGAAGAAGGTCAAGCAGCAGCACGACTCTGTGCCATTAATATTATAGCGCAACTAAATACGGCCTGTGATGGTAATTTAAATCGAGTTAAACAATGTCTTCGACTTGGTGGATTTGTCAATTGTGAATCTAATTATAGAGACCAACCTAAAGTGATCAACGGAGCATCCGACCTTATGGTTGAAGTTTTTGGAGAAAAGGGACGCCATGCACGTGCAGCTGTTGGCGTAAATGCACTACCTCTGGGTGCTGCTGTTGAAATTGAGGCACTCTTTTTAATTGAGTAAGTTATGAAAGCCTTTCGGAAAAGTAAGAAATTATTAACTATTTTGAAGAGAGGCCATTTTAAAGAAATATCCTTTGCTACTCATAAGTTCCTTATATGTTCCTTCCTCAGCAATACGCCCCTTTTCCATGACATAAATATAGTCTGCCTTTTCTATTGTACTGAGGCGATGAGCAACAACAAGCTGGGTTATGTGGAGGCTTCTTAAATTATCATGGATAGTCTGTTGGTTCAGATTATCAAGTGCACTGGTTGCCTCATCGAGTAATAAAAATTTAGGATTATGGCACAAGGCCCGCGCAATTAAAAAGCGCTGGCGTTGACCGACAGAAAAACCAGCCCCATGATCCATTATAACTGTCTGTAATCCCATAGGAAGAGCTTTAACTTCATCTTCCAAGTTCGCTAATTTGATAGCTTTCCAAATGTCCTCTTCTCTCATATTGGGATCTGAGGCTGATATATTATCAAAAAGTGTTCCCGTCATAAGATTTGCAGTCTGCAATACAACACCAAAGTGAGCCCTTAAATCGCGCAGTGAAATATATTTGAGATCAATCCCATTTACAAAAACTTTGCCCTCTTGCAGATGTTCCAATCCCAAGAGCAGCCTAAGTAATGTAGATTTACCAGAACCTGAAGGGCCTACAATGGCTATAAATTTCTTTTCATGGATTTTTAGGCTGACATTATCAATTGTTTTTAAGTTGGATCCTTCGTAGTAAAATGAAACATTTTTAAATTCTATATCTTTAATTGCTGAAGGTACAATTTTTTGCTTCTGCCGTTCTTCAGGGACGCATTCCAGTACAGGCTTTATACGTTCGTAGAGAGGAATAATAAATAAATAATTCATTAAGGATGATGTAAAAGTCATAAAGGAGGAAATAAAGTTTCCCATAAGCGCATTAACAGTAATATATGATCCCAAAGTGTAGGTTGAGTTGTTGGAGGCATAATAATAGTAAATAAAAACTGTTATGATGGTCATCATGAGGCCTTGAATGCATCCAAATTGAATAGAAAGCCACCGGGCTTTCATAAAATACTGTAATCTCTGGGTGAGAAGATCTATCCACCTTATAAAAAATGTTTTTTCAAGATGCATTGTTCTTATTTTTTTAATCCCATTCAAAATCTGCAATAAAAGGTTGGATGAGCGCCCTTCTATAAAGTACATTTTTTGTTGGTAACGAACCTGAAGAAAAGACGATACTATTCCCAAAAGAGTTAAAATAAAAATGATTGTCAAAGCAATCCATGCCACGGTCGAAGAATAATAGAATAATATCGCAAGCGTCACTAAAGACCATACAAAGCTTAGGAATGTTTTAATGAGATTGTTGTTGATTTCTTGATAAACGCGGTCAATTCCTTTAATGCGGTCAATAAGCTCGCCTATACCAAATTTACGATAAAAAGAAAGTGGCAGTCTCACCAATCTTTCCCACAAAGCGGCTTGAACAAAATTTGTACTTTTTAAGTTAACTCTCAGAAAAGCAATAGCTTGTAAGATAGTTAAAATCATTCCACAAATAGAAGCACCGAAAAGGGCAAAAACAATTTGCCCCAGCATACTGCGATCCGATAAGGGAATGGCATGATCAACAATCAAACCAAAGAGAACAGGCGTCAATGTACCCATAAGCCCTAATATGAGTTGAGTTGCAATAATGGAGGAGAGTTCAATACGACAAGGGTTAAACGAAAGCCTAATAATATCTATCAAACCAACAGCACGATCAGGCAAAGGGAGGAAGAAGCTATAAGCAAATGATTCATAGCGTGTTGAAGTCTGGTTATCAATTTTAATGGATGGATTTATCGCTGATTTGTAACCACCTCCCGGCATAGGAACTAAACAATCGTAGTTACCTGTGGATTTCTCAATCACTAAAAATGGCCCATTATCTTTATTCCACCAGGCAGATTCTCTTAAAAAAACCTTTTGATAATTAAAGTCTGATAATACCGAAATATTTTTAAGAATATGGTCGATATTGCCTTCATTCATATCATGCATTTTTAATTCAAAACCAACATGTTTGGAGAGTGCATGGAGCGCACTGCGTAAACCTTTATCTGCCGTTTCACCTTTTTCCACATGCGTGGAGTCAAAAAGATTATGCAAAGCTTCAGCAGCCTCAAGTGGGACGCTTCCTTCAATGTTATAATCGTCCATCTGTTTCATTCTCTACTCACTAATTGTTTATAAAGATGGCTTTTCTTTAAAAGGTGTTGATGGGTCCCTTGCTCAACAATTCGCCCTGCCTGCATCACGATAATTTTATCGCACTGAGAAATTGAACTGATGCGATGAGAGATTACAATAAGGGTACAGCCTAGGCTTAGTAGGTTTTTATAGATTTGGTCTTCAAGCATTGGATCAAGTGCACTGGTGGCTTCATCTAAAACAATGATTTTTGCGCCTTGAATGAGCACCCGAGCAAGCTCTATCCTTTGCCGTTGTCCCCCGCTTAAATTTCCACCACTTTCTGTAATCATCCCCTGCAAACCATTGAGACTTTCGACAACATCGTCAAGACAACTATTTTTGACTGCCGCTGCGATTTCTTCAGGGGATATATTAGGTTGGAAAAGTGTGATGTTGTCTTGAAGCGTTCCTTCAAATATTCCTAAATCTGCATCGACAAATCCAATTGCTTGCTTACGGTGGTGCTGATCAAGCTTCCATAACGACGTGTTATCAACATATATTTCCCCTCTTACGGGGGGATACAACCCTGCTATAAGCAAAGCAAGCGTAGATTTTCCACTCCCACTTTTTCCAACAATACCGTAATGGCTTCCAGCAGGAACATGGAGATTAATACCCTCTATTATGAGTTCTTCTGTAGGGTTATAACCAAAAGCTACATCTTTAACATCGATTGCACCTTTGATAGATATAGCCTTATCTTGAACTGGAATGGTGGTTTGAGTGCCAAGAGGATGATTCAATGCATCTCTCAACCGAATTAAGTGCATCTTAGCTTCTTGTATTTTCCCAACAAGCCCGACCAATGTTGATAAGGGTGCAACAAAACCTGCTGCTATAGTTTGAAACGCCACCAGCGTACCTAATGTCAAATGACCGTTCATAATCATAAGGCTGGCTACACTAATCATAAAAAGTGAAATTAATGTTGAAGCCACTTGCGTTGAATAGTTGAGCGACATTCCAAAACCGAAAAGCTTTTGTCTATCTTTCATGACTCTGGCAAGAGAACTGGAACGTTTGTTTAAAAATTCGTATTCAGCACCAACGGCTCGGAGAGCCTCCATTGAGCGCAAGCCGCCAATTTCAATACCTGTTAATACATTCATAGATTGTAAAACTTGCTGATTGTAAGTCGCTAAATACTGTTTGTGAAACCACATAATGAGAAAACCAATCAGGAGCATCCCCAGGACAATAAGAGTCAGTTTCACACTCAGGAAAAGCATAAGAATGAAGTAAAATACGGCAACGATCGAACTCATAACCGCTGCACTTAACCCACCAGAAATAAGTTGAGACAGACCGTAAACATTCTTTACGCGTAATAAAATATCTCCTGAGTGCCGGCTTGCAAAAAAAGTCAATGGTAAGTTAAGAACATGCCACATAAATCGAGTGACAAGCCAAGCAGATATGCGCACATTCACACGCAAGAAAAACACTTCTTGCAATAATCCAACCATAAGAGAAACAACACCAATTCCTGCAATGATTACTAAGAGAGGACGAAGCCAATCATTTAATTGTTTAATCATGATATCGTCTACAAAGACTTTGGAAGCAGTGGTTGTAACAACTCCCGGAATCAATGCAGCGAAAGTAAGCATCGCAACAAGAATGAGACCACTCGAATATTTCTTAATAATGGGCCTTAAATCCGGCAATTTATGGGGGTCATCTCCGCCGGCCTCAAAATAAGGTCCTGGCTCAAATAAAATCACAACACCTGTAAAACTCTTATTAAAGGTTTCATAGTCAATTGCTCTAGGTCCTTGGGCTGGATCATTAATATAAACATACCTTTCACCCAACGCTTCAATGACAACAAAATGATTAAAATCCCAAAATGCAATGAGGGGAAACTGCTCATTTGAAAGTTCCTTAATATCATGCACCTCAGCCCCTTGCGCTATCAAACCATAACCGCGTGCCGCTTTAATAATATTAAGAGCATTGCTCCCATTTCTCGACACAGCACACTTTAATCGTGCTTCTTCAGCTGAGATGAATTTTTTATAATAGCCTAAAATAATCGCTAGAGCGGTTGATCCACATTCTGCTACCTCGAATTGAATATAGTTGGGCGTTTTGAAACGATAAAACATAGGGAAGCGATCCTTGACCCAATGAACAAAATGGTCATAATTTTCTTGTATAAAAGCCCAAATAAATGCAAAGACCACTGAAGCAGAATTAGCCCCCTTAACCCTCAGTGAAGTGAGAGTTTCCTGCCATCTAATTTTTCGAAAATAACATATAATTTTTGAAAAGAATTTCGTGTAATATGATTTCTTGAAAAATTGACCCAACATCTAAGAAACCCCTACCAGCTTTTTAAACATAGGAATTAGAAGACTAATAGGTGCTTTACGCTGAACCATGATATTTGCCGTGACATATGTTCCATCAGTTATGGGATAATCAGGCCCATTGGAGGAGGACCATTTTAATTTTCCCTGTGCTTTCTTAAGAGTAACAATGGCTTTAATAGGCGCCTCTTTTGAGGTCAATGACTTAACAATTGTTTCGTTCTTGAGATCTGACAAAATTTCCTGAGGGTTTACAGGGAAATCAGACACCTCTTCCACAATCCCTTCAATACTTCCATATTCTTCTTTTTGAACAATGGTCGGAGCAATAAGAGCACGCATTCCAGGTTTTACTTTTTTACCCTGAAAACCAGAAAGATAAATCACAGCTCTGGTATCTTCTGGTTGTGCATGAGCAACAATGGTAGCAACAGGCTCACCCTCTCGCGTTGTTTCACCTGCGCTTTTGTGGATATTAATAACTTTTCCAGAAACCAAGGCTTTAACATTTGAAATAGTGGCAAGCTTTTCTTCGGCTGTTGATAAAGCGTAGCTTGCATCCTTTTCTTGCAGCTCTAATTGGAGGATACGCTGTATCCATGAATCTTTAAAAGAACTCAATGCAATTTCGTTTGAGATCAATTGATTATTGAAACTTTCCAAATTGCGCTGCGCTTCCACGAATTGTTGCTCAAGGTTTCTCTTGTCATAATTTCTAAGAAGCCCCTTGGCAGCAAGGGCATCATTACCAGATAAAAATGTTTGAATTTTTCCGATATTATCAAATTCTAAATCAATAATTTTTTTGATGATGCTTCTTTGCTCAGACGCTTGCATTTCTCTTTCTTTAGTCTCTTTCTCCTGCAAATCCTTATAGTTTTTTAACTTATCTTGCAGATAGGCAACTTTGCTTTTCAAAATGGGGATTTGAGCCTTAAGCTCGGGGTTTTCGAACAAAGCAATCACTTCTCCCGCTTGAAAGGATCCACCCGGTTTTATCTTAATTTCCTTAAGCTGATTTACACCGGCTGGCGAGCTAATGCTGTAAATTGAATCTTCTTTGGCAACAAGCAACCCCTCACCCATAACATACTCTGAAACACTCCCAAAGATTCCCCACACTAACAGCAGAAAAGAGACACAACAGGCGAAGATCACATACCCCCACGTATGAAAAGGAATCATCCCATAGAGTGTAAATTCGCTTTGCTGGCTCCATAAATTCTGGAGGGCCTCCATGCGAAAATTTATGAGGGAGTTCTTTGTTTTTTTGTTTGTAGTCATTGGGGTCGCTACTTCTCATGTATGAGGCGTTCTCTATATGGAAGAATAGCCAATAATCTCTTTAATTTTAGTTAAAATGCTGGTGTTCATGTATATCATTGCTGGATTTGGGGATGCTTTTCCCCATAAGGATTTCTCGTTACGCTTTGGATAATAAAATCCCACTCACCCTTTATAGATGAGTGGGGAATGTAAAATTACTATAATCTCAACAATTTTACCATGTAGTAACTGGAGGTGCTCCAACACCTTTTGTTAAGCCAGTTTTTCTAGCATCAGGGCCAGCTTTTACATTAACACCTGGTTCAAAAAATTCACTAAAAGAATCTCCTGAAACAGAATATGTATTATCTGGATCTCCGATATAAGGATTTAGTATGTATATACCAGGTGTTGTTGCTGATCCCGTATTAAAAGCTCCTAATGCTTTATCACTGGCATTTGATTCATTGAGATTTTGCACAATTTGGTTATTATCATTTACGCCAATCACGCCAGTACCAACGCCGCCTGCAATACTCTCGAGGGATTTATCTTCTAAATATTTAACCATAATATACTCCATTCATAAAAGATTAGTAAGTTGCTACTACCTTGCATTAAATAAATTTATAATAAATTTTAACTTTTTCAAGGGCCCGAGAATTCATTTATTTTTAATGAGATAAAATAAAAATTTTTAATAGTATTAAAAAAATGTAAATTTCATAAAATTCCCATTTTACAACTTTTTCTAGAATCCATGTGGGGAAATATTTTCAAACTTATTTTAATGAGGACTATAAAGTACCCATCTTGTTTCTTATTGAATTATATGTGGTTTTAGGCTTTCATTTGCTTTCTAATGGTTGTAGGATGAAATTTGTAAACTCAGAATGAGATATTATTGCAAAGAGAATTTTTAAAGTCTCTGAGTTACAACCAATAACATTATACCGGGGGTGAAAATGAACTTTTTATTTAATAAAAAAGTAAGTGTATTGTATTGTCTTGTTGCATTGCTTTCGTCACAAGGCACACTTGGAATCGAAGAAATCAAGACCCAAGCAGATCAAGCACCTACCAAATCTTCCTTAGCAACTTCTTCTGCCCCCCAAAAAAGTTGGTTGGACTATTCCTGGAGTGACTGGAAACGCGTTTCCCGTAATGGGCGCCGTCTTCCCTTTATCGACATGATTGGGAAAGCGCATAAAGAAGCTTTAGAAAAACGTCACACTGAATTACAATCCCAAAAAGAAGCATTGCTGAGAGAAAAAGAAGCAGAATTGAGGGCCAGCACAAAGATCGCCTTACAACTCATTTACCAATCTGTTGGTAAAACTCTGACAGGAAACTCTAAATCAAAACGCAAGCAATTTAGAGAACAGTATAGGCCAGCGCTCTTAAAAGGCTATGCAGAAAAAAATGATGCTTTTATGCGCAACTATGAAGAACACTTCGCGACTATAATTGAAGCATCCATGCAAAGTGGGCGAGAAGAATTAGAACAAAACTTTATAGCAGCGATGGAGAGTCATTTTGCAAAATGTGAAGAGGACTCAATGAGCCGTTATAAGCGCATTTTAGGTGGAGAAGATGTGGGTGAGGTTGCCCCTGCTGCTTCAGCAGAAGCTTGGTCGTGGAAACATTTATGGGGAGTCTACCAAATTCCTTTAGGTTTTGCTGCGACCTTAGTTGAACCGTATACAGAGGGACCGAAAGCTGCGCTTCATAAGCTACAAAACGTTTCGCTCGCAGATGCGTGGCTGGCAGCTAAGCAACATCCTCTTGAGGCTTTTGCATATGGTGGTCTCACTGTTTTAGCTACAGCTCAATTAGCAAGCTATGCAGCAGATATGGCACTTCCTCTTGGTGTACACTTTATGGAATTGTTACCAAGTGCTGTCTCAAGTGCTGTCGATGTTAGCTCACATTTGATAAATGAGATTATGGTTCGCCCATCTCTATTTGTTACTAGTGCCGTGTCTGCAACAGCTTTTGGCGTGCTCAATGGCAAAATGCTTACTTCCCTATCAAAAGGAATAAATCTTAATCCTTTTGAGAAAATGAATTTTAAAGTCTTCAAAGACAAACTTTATAGATTTTCTAAGGAACGAAGCCGTATATCTTTTACTGATTTGGCAGGCACGTCAGAAGTAAAAAATATTGTGCAATTATTGGAACGTGTGGTAAAGGCTGGGTTTGTAGCTGGCGGAACCTATTTCGCTCTCCAACTCCCTGTAGCCGCAGCTGCCGCCCTTATCCCAACATTGGGGATAGAATTTCAATTGAGCGCTGCTGCAACCTCCCTTAATCCACCAATTAATCTTATTCCTGTTTCTCAAACAAGGTTCTGCTCTATTGCTTCCTACGGAGCTTCTGGCAGTGAACAAATATGGGTGGAATGCGCAAATGTAGATGGAACAAATATTCAAAGGATGCAGGTGAGCAGTGGAGCAGCGCCACATACAGGTCCCCGTGCAGCTCTTTATACGGCCGATACCATTTTACCTGCGTGGTCAAATGCAAACGCTGTCCTTTCGCGCCCCGTCTATTTCGGAAACATGACTTTGGGTAGTCAAATGACTGTCCTTCCAGACCCTGGATCAGGCATTACTCAACAAGGACCTGATATTGCGGCATATAACGGTGCTGCCTTTGTCTGTGCCTCAACAACTTCAATTTCAGGCGACAAAATCGTAAAGGCCACGGTGTCTGGTTCTGGGTATACCGTTGGCAATAAAGGTGACTTTGTTTCACTTACTAGTGACACACTCGCAGGGGGTGCCCCTTCAATGACTCAAAGCGGCCAAAAAGTAGTCCTCCCCTTCCTAAGACTTTCAGGGGGACAGACTACCATTCAGGCCCGGTCTGCAGATATGCCTACGGGAACACCAACAAATCCTGCCTTTGATATCAGACCTGCCTCGACAAATGGTGCTTCAACACCTCTTTCAATCAGTTTACCGAGCGATATATATGCAATCTGGGGAAGCGCCAATATTCCTCAAGGTCGTACTGTAAACCCCTCAGGTACTTTAGGAGCTCTTTACCAAATTCAAAATGCAACTGTACAACAGGGAGCAAAAATTGCACTTTTTCCTGGAACAAATAACCTTGCCTTTTTGTTAATTCGAATCCAGGGTTTAAACCAGTATCTTGTTATGCAAGTTACAGATTGGACAACTGGACAAGATTTAACAGGATTATTTGGGATTCCTACAAATCCTTCAGCTGGAGCTGGACTAGGCGATGTCGCTACACTTTCAGGGAATACAGCTGTGTCCTGTTGGACTTCATCAGGAGTTGCTAAATGTCGGGGAATTACCTTTGCATCTTCAACCACTTCACCTCCTCCTACCACTTCCAGTAGTGGGACACCTGCGCCAACAACCAGTGGCACACCAGGCCCAACAAGTGGAACGACAGCACCCACAAGCAGTAGAACTCCTGCGCCAACCAGTGGAACGACAGTGCCGACAAGCAGTGGAACGCCTGCTCCCACTTCTTCTTCGGCTGGTTCATTTCTCAGCCCAAGTTCTCTTTTGACAACTTTTGTCATTGGAGGAACTGTGCTTGATTCCTTAACTGAGGGCTTCTTTTCCGATGTCATAACCCAAGGAATAGAAATTTTCGGCTTTGAGCGTGCTAAACCAGAGACCATAAAGGCCTCTTGAAAGATTAAGTAAGGATATTAAATCTAAATTATTCCTTTAGGGGGGAGAGATTTCCCCCCTTTACATTTTAAATTTCTATTTCTCTGGTGTCTTTTCTGACCAAAGAATTACCTAACGATTTCTTAACACTTTTCATCATCTAAAACCCTATTTTATTTGGCTCTACCACTTGAATATCCGGTAAATAAACTTATTTTAAATTATAGGTAATACTTGTTCATTTCGGACACGTATGTCTTTGCGTCTCTTAAGAGAGGCTTGAAGAAGGCCTAATGAGGACTCAGAGAGGCCTGAAGGAGGTAAGTCCGGTGGTTGAAATTGAGGAAGAAACAGAAGAACTACTCAATGAAACTGAGAAGCGCAACTTCACTGGGGAAGAGATAGAACCCGGTGAAGAAGGAAAAGTGCAAAATAAATCTAAGAAAAATAAGGCATCCCAATCACAAGAAGTTCGAAAAAGAAAGCAAGATGCCCTTGACGGGAACGATCCTAAAAAAGCCACAGGCGAGTCTGAAGGCAAAGCAAAGGGAGCCGCTAAAACTTCTGATGCCAATAAGGGAAAAATGGAGGGTGAAAAACCAAAACCCGAATCAGGAGATAAAGAAAAATCAGACAGCGGTGAGAAATTAAAAGGGGAAGGGTCCGGATCTCAAAGCCTTCAAAGCGGCCAAACAACTGTTCAATTTAGCAGTGGTGGTAATGCTGGTATGGCTGGCTCATTAACAGCCTTATTAAGTTTGTTCGGTTCATCAGCCACCTTAGCGCGTGTAGATGTAGGGAACCTTTTAGGAATTTCCACCCAAGCTTCAAATTTAAATTTACGCGCTGCCTTAAATACTTCCACAACATCATCCCTCATTGTTGTGAGTGAAAATAACAAAGTTGTCACAGGGATAAACACTGCAGCGACTGACAGAATAATTGAAGGAATGAGTCCTCGGATTATTACAGATATCACATTCACGAAACCTCTAAATAATAATACAATCATCCATGATACGACCATATCAGGTCTTAGAGGTTTTGGACCTCAAACTGATATCATTACACGCGAACTCCCAAAAATAAATATTATAATAGATAGAGGGGGTTCAACCTTTATTGAAACTTTTAACATAGGTACATTTTTCTTTCCCCTTGATATTCGGTTTGTTTTTACAACTGGTACCACACCTTATACAAATATGGTCGACAATTATTTTACATCTGCTGGATTTTCTCCGCTAACAACTTACCGTTATGAGGTCATACAACCTAACTCAACAATTAGTAGCCCAACAACTCAAGACTTTGGGATACAAGTAAAAACTCTAAATAGCCCTCTCTCTTTTGAAGTCACAGCAGCCCCCAGTTCCGGGCCATACTTCGGACTAACGTTAACAGAGAGTGGAGATATATATGCGTCCACAGATATTCTGCGACCCATGTCTGTATTACTTAACGTTACAGACTTGACAGGAACGTCAAATTTCCCTGTCCGTATTAATGCAGGTCCCGGACGAGAAGTGGCCTCCCATTTAGACCCCAATCTCTGGTATGCCGCTACTGGAGATATATTGCAAGGTGACCGAGGGACAGATGGATATACTGGAGCGTACAAATCCTCTGTTATAAAAGGAAGTGGTCAAGAAATCATTATTGGAAACAGCTATCAACCACAAATAACACCAGGAAACATCGAGTATAACAGAGGAATGAATGCAGCCGATGCGAGTTTACTTATGAGTAGCTTCGGTACAGATCTGGATCATTATGAATTCCCAAGTAGTACTATTTTTAGACACACAGGAGATTCAGCTACAACTGTTCCAACTGCAGCTACCTATGGTAATTTTGCTAGTTTCTTTAATTTAGATTTTCAAACAACAACCAATCCCACCCTTGATCTTACAAACCCTGGTATTATTACTCATTATAGTTTGGGCTTGGGTGGTAATGTTTTAGATGTGTTTGGCACCAAATACGGCGTAGGCGATGTGTTTGATGTTAAGATCGGAACCATAGGAAGTGACATTACCATGGGCGGCAATACTTTGGCTGGATTCGGGACAAGTTATGGAGATCTACAAACTTTACATTTGATCACACCAATAGCTGATCACACCTCAAATGCCGTAACAACTTATACATTTAGAAGTAATGTTCTTTGGGTGGACAAAAGCATTGGCAGCGAACTCTTCCCACATCTTGAAAATTTACACATCGATAAGAATTTTACCAATGATAGTTCCATCAAATTAGTCTTTAACGATAGCTTTATTCATGGAAATATCGGCAATGATATCTTTTATGGCGATATCTATAATGTAGGAGATGCGGGAAATGATAATCTTTATAATGGTTTCTTAGAAGGTGTGAAAGTCGTTGATGATGGGAATACTGTTACTGTCATACCAACTATAAAAATTATTACCCCGGGTCAAGGTAATCAGCCTGATGTAATTACATTTGACGAAGGAACCAACAGTATTACCTGGGGCAAAAATACTTATACTGGAGGTCAAGATCCTGCTCACCCAAGCCCAGATAAAGATATTTATCATTTTACTCTTTTAGGAGATATGGACGCTAAACCTGTCATGCAAGGGCATGCCACCATTACTGATTTTAATTCTTCAGCTGATACTTTAGTATTTCAAATCACTGAAGCGCTCTTTAGGTCGCTGGATTTTTCCCACACAAAGCAAATCACGTTCTTAGATTTAAATCAAGAAATCACGCCCGACTCAGCCGATGCCCGCAAACTTATATTTAGTGGTGGTGGCTCATTAACTCTCCATGGAGCAACCCCCCTTGATCTGAATGATGGGAATGTGAAATTTGAAGTTAATATGACCTATAAAGCTGTGGAGAATCAAACTCCAACGATTGAGGGTCCTCCCTATGTGTATGGTGGGCCTTTTGCGGTTTACAAGCCTCATCCACAATTAACCTTACCAAGTAGTTTAAGTCCTTATTTTAACGAACTGGATAATTTCTTTAAAAATTCTCTTTTTGCAACTTACACAGTCAGCAATGATACGCCCTTGCCCGTAGGGGTTACCATTGATCAATGGGGAACGATTACTGTTGGCAATACAACACCTTTCCTGGGATTTCTCACCATTACGGCTACCACAAATGATAAAGATGATGCAACACCCCCAGATACGGCAACCAATTCATTCTTGTTTGCTATGTTGGAGGCTCCCATAATTGATTCTATGCTTATGCCGGCACAAGGGGGGGGAAACGAAGCCGTAGGATTTGGGATAGATAATACTTCAGTTATTTTAAGAGGTAGCTCTGAGATAACAACTCTTGAGACATTATTAGGTACAAATCTACCTACTTTAGACATTCAAACTATAAATAATTTACCTAAAGTTTATAAAGGCAACCTTTTGGTAGACACTCAAGGTGGTATAACAAACGCTTATGGTTCTTTCCAACACATAATTGCTGAAGCGATTGCTACAGGAAGTAATAATCCTGGGCCTGATATAATTGATGCTTATAATGTCACTGTAAAACTCAACGCCCTTTACATCAACGGGACTGCTTACGGAACTGCAGGAGATATGACTCTTCATGCACAAGGCGGCTCTGTGGACGTTGATATCGCTGCAAGCCCAATAACCATTAATTCCTACGGACAATACACACACAGCCCTTTTAGCTTCGCTCCTACAGAAAATGGATTACAACAAACCATTTATGGTAAGGGTACTCTCTATGGAATAATGGATACTTTTACCATTACCAGTGAAGCTGGAACCATTGGAACTGTGACAACATCAGCTCAAACGGATATAAGTCAAATTGTAGGAAGTAAGATTGATTTGAGGGGTATAGTTGAGGACAACACCTTTAACTTTGGCCCAACTACAATTACGATTCATGGGGATACTGCAGGAGATATTAACACCGTATATGGAAATGTTTATAAGCTTGATATATCCGTTATAAACCAATATACAAAGGTGGAAAGCTCCAATATTGACGTTAAAACAACAGCTTCATTTACGAACAATCACTTTAATTTCAGCGATGCTACGTTGACTGGTGGGGTTGGTACCACACATTATTATGGACACTTGCATGAATTTGGTGATCCATTTGCTTATCCTAGCTATAACGGTTTCGTAAAAGGAGCAACGGTTAGTATTGTTGATCGTGTAATAACATTAATCGACCAAAACGGCACTCCAGATGATGATTCAGACGATAATACACTTACCTGGGGAAACACTCATTATATTGGTGGGGATGGCCCTGATATCTATCACTTTACCCTTATCCAAGATGCAAACGGTCGCATCGTCATGCAAGGATTTGATACCATTGAGAATTTCAATCCCTCTATAGATAAGCTTGTTTTTCATGTTGAATCTAATCTTAACGCTGTTCTTAATTTTGACATGCTCCTTAATTCTACTCACATCGATTACTCGGTCAACCCTAATGGTCCCACCATCACTTTTAATGGGGGAGGAGAAATTTACCTTCCAAACGCAAATTTGAGTAATTCTAATATTACTCCTGACGAACTATTTGTTTTGCAAACTCTCTATCAAACGAGTATTGAATTTCAAGTGGTAGGATCAGCACCTAGCACCCTTATCAAAAATCCAACACCAGGGTTTGATCCTGTCTTTGTAAATGTTGTGCAACCATTTGCATTTGCGCAATTTTTAAGTGGCGCAAATCCTTTCAAAGCAACTTATACAACGACAGCTGAGTTTCCAAATGTAGGAGGAGGAGATAATGAAACAGCCAACATTATCACGCTCGATCCCAATGGAACGTTAACTATAAATCTTGCCCCAAATTCACCTTTTGCTGGATACATTGATGTTACAGCTACAAGTGAATATGGAGAATCGATTACCTTTTCTACCCCATTCTTAGCCATCAATGCTGAGGACGGCTATATTCATAGGGATACTGGAAATACTGTCATTGGTACGGCAAAATCAGAAGCTTTTGAAACTCAAACCGCCGGCAATACAATTATCGGAGACGTTGATTCAGGAGGAATTGATGGAACAAGTGATACTTCTCTAGAATTTAATTCTGACACATCCCCTACAACAGATACTGAGATTACCTTTAATTCCAATCTCATTGCTGATATGACGGATGGCGGACATACGGCTGTTGGAAACATTGAACATATCTCCTTCTTAAATATAGGCGCGAACCCAAACGCAACATCTTTGGATGGTCAAAAAATTATCTTTAATTCAAATGCCTTTAATGTCCGCGCCTTTGATTCAGCACAAACAGTAGACGCCCAAACTGGCGGTGTTTACGGCAATATTATTGATTTAACAATGACCACTAATGGAAGTTTGGACCAAGATGGGGTAACGACTCTTAATACCACCATTAATTCTAACGAGTTTACCTTTAGTTCCAACACCATTTTTGGTAATGGAGCGCTTTACGGAAATATGAAGACCCTTTCACTCACGATCACCGATCTGTCAGTTGATCCTGATCCTGATTTAGATCCCCTAACCAAAACGACCATCGGCAATGCGCATATCGACAGTAATATATTTACTTTTGCTCCTAATGAAATTACCAGTATTGCCTATAATGGATCTGACCCATCAACCATCTATACCAGCATTGGTACACTGGTTTTATACAATTCTGAAACCGCAACATACGTGCATAACCTCGGCACGGATGCTGACCCCATTTCTCCAAGTTCAATTGCTAATAATCAATTCATCTTTGGAGACAGCACCTTAAGAGCCACGACCGGCAATACACACTTCTATGGTGACATTGCTGACTTATCTAATACAAAATTTGTCTTACGTCCTGTTTCCTTTACCTTGATCGATGTGGAAGGATCAACCCATATCCAAGTTCAAGATGTGGATGGAAATGTCATTACCTGGGGTAATAATTTATATACCTCAACATCTAATGGTCTTTTTGGCAATACATATACATTTACTCTTATTGCAACAGAGGATGGTAAAGCAGTGATGCAAGGAGATGCAATTATTGAGAATGCAGGCTCTTCTACATTAGACTTTAATTTAGCTCCTGAGCTCTTTAGGTTGATAAATACAGATCATGATCGAACACTTACTACTTCAGAAATAGCGAATGCATTTTCAACAACATTAACTCCAACAGATCCCACAATTATATCGGGCGTAAATTCTGGTACTATTACCTTCTCAGGCGCAGGATCAATTCAACTTATAAATGCTAATGGCAATACCGTTACTGCCCAACTAGCCTATACCGAAGCACCAATCACAGTTGCTAATAATAAACCTGATCCAATTGTATTTGTCAGTGAGGGTGGTATTACGATTGACGGGACTTATGATAATGAAGTGCCAATAACTACAGGCAACATCTTAGACACCTATTTTGATCATGTTGATATTGCCAATACAGGCTCTGTTTATACAGTTGAGTTCAGTGATAAATTTCCTCAACTTGCTCTAGCTTTCGGTTCACTCTTATCAGGTACAGGCACAAATGCTATATTCGATAACTATGGCACAGCTGACTCCTCACAATTCACTTCTCCATTTTTAGGTATTATAACTGTTACTCCAACCGATGTGCACTTTGCAACAAATGTAGCCGACAATGATGTCCATGTAGATCTCATGGTTGGAGCCTTTAATGGAACCATGACCAACGATGAAACATCTGGTGGCACATTCTATGGAAAAAATCTTTCTTCTTCTTACTTGCAAGGTGAATTTAGTAACGAAACTCTCGTGGGAAATGTCACTGCAAACAATAACTCTGTTCTATTAATAAATCCTGATACCTCTGTGAATACCTACTTTGGGGTCAATTATGGAACAGATCATTTTGGTGGCAATCTCATTATTAACACCACAACTGGAAATACAGCCTATGGTGATTTTGAAAATATCAATTTTAACATTCAAACATCAACTGCTTATGACGACCCAATTCCAAATTTTAACAATGCCACATTCGATTTTGGTTCCAATGCATTTTACGTAAATGGAACAGTCTATGGTATCTCTGATGAACTATATATTAAGGCTCAAAATGCTCTTTCAGGCGAAGCTCCTACACAGTTAGATATATTCAATATTGCCGAAGGAAATTTTCCTTTGAAAGTTAACAATAATACTTGGGATTTTGGTCAACAAATTATATTTGGGGAAGGAACATTCTTTGGTCATCTTAATACATTACATATCGATGTCCTTGGAAACACAACAGCAACAACTGCTAATGACTTTAGACAGGATGTTGTAGACGTTACTACCGAATTCAAGAATAATACATTTGATTTCGATCCCACACAGATTATTATCCTGGGAGATGGGCACAGTTCAATTTACACACATCTCAACAGCCTTGTAACCAATGTGGTACAGGGCACCGCTCAACCAGGACAAGCTAGTGATTCAATCGACTCTAGTGTTGATTTTTCGGGAAATAAGTATTTATTTAATGATAGCATTGCTGTAGCAGGCATTGGTGGGGCTGATTTCTACTCGGACGTGAATGATATGTCTTCAACGCCATTTTGGAACTCAGCAGTCTACGCAAGCGATGATGGGCACATTGACATTAAAGATATTAATAATAACGAAATAAAGTGGGGCAATAATGACTTTTATCTCAGCACAGAAAGTGCAAGCCAACCTGCAGGAATAGATACCCTTCATATTAACCTTCTCCTTTCTTCAGATGGTCAAATCATTATGCCTGGAAAATTAGAGGTTTATCATTTTGATCCAACTGTGGATTATATCAACCTTAATCTCTCAACCGCCCTCTACAATGCAATTCACAATTCCATAAACAATAATGCATTCATTACTGGCGCTGTCTTAGATACGTTTAAAGTGGGACAGATCAATGCAATTACTATAACAACTGTTATAACTGTAGGTGATCCAACTCCTACAACGATTATTGATTTTGGTTATGGTTCCATAGATTTTGTGGGAACCAGCTTTTCTTCTTTTGCTTCTCTTGGCTCTCATCTTAAAATCGGAACCACTTTTGTAGGAACCACTGATGTTGATGCCTTTACATTTAGTACCAACAGCACAGAATTTAATCATATTACGCAGTTTAATACGGGGGCAACCAATACAGATTCTTTATCAATATTGGTGCCCGTAAGTGAATACAACACATTAAGCCACTATGGACAATTATCATATTCTGAAGTTTTGAGCTCTCTTGCAGGAGGAGCAACCACAAACCTCTCAATTACACACTCAACATCTACCGCATTTGCACAAGCTGATCCATCTCTACCTACTTCAGATGTTGATACAATTATCAACTTCCAAACTGGGGGATCCCTTACTCTTCATAATGCCAATATTACTGAAGCCGACCTTGGCAACTATCTAGGTTTAACTCAACAAGGTGCAGACAATGTAGAGGACACATTCTATTTTATCATTCCAGAAAATGGTTTAAATGACGTATCTTCATTTACACAAAATGCCAATATCACAAACTTTGATCATCCTGAAGACAATTTACAACTCATCTTCTCTAAGGAAGTTTTTGATGCGTTAAGTAATAACAGCACTCTAAGTGGGTCAGCCTTAGCTAATTTTATTGAAGACAACACTAACACAAACGTTGGAGGCATTGCAGTTAGCAACCCTGCTGGAACAAATAATACAAAACTTACCTTCACTGTTGATAATAATGCATATGGATCAATCACCCTCCTCAATTCTAGCTTCAATGATCTATCCGATATTGATAACGGCCATCTTCAAATTGGATCGCTTCAGGCTGGTACCAACAGCACAGATACTTTCCAATATGTTGTGGCAGATGCTACGAGCACGAACTTTGACTTTTTCACATATTATCACCACATCACAGATTACGCTACCGGCACTGATAAGTTGGTCATTACCTTACCAGAATCTGTTTATAATCTTGTTAGTCAAAACGGAACATTGGCTCATGATTCTCTCCTCAATGCTCTCGACAATATTGTTGACGCGCCGACTGGGGGAATGCTGCTTAATCATACCACTGCTCAATACAGCGGTGCCATAAATACAGACACAATTATTGAGTTTGTTACTAAACCCGGCGGAGGACCAAATGATCCAATTGACATCCATGGCTCCATAACACTTCATAATGTTGATATTCAAAACTTCTCAGACTTCGGAGCCAATCTCCAATTGGGTGCGTTTAGAACAGGAACCTCATCCAGTGATACATTTGATTATAGCATTAATGGCAGCATAAGTTCGTTTGATAGAATTGATCATATTGTTAACTTCAATACTACAGATGATTATTTGCACCTCTACTTGCCAAAGGCTGTTTATGATGCTGCTGCTATCGACCAAGGGGTTTACGTAGATCATGCGCAACTCCTTAACAATCTAGAAGCAAACGCATTAACGTCATCAGGTGGTATCACAGTTTCGACCACAAATAATGCACTCTATGATGGCGCTATAAATCATGATTCCACTGTTGAATTTAAGGCCAACGGAGCAGATCCATATGGATCCATTACCCTTCACAATGTTAATTTAAATGATGACCTCTCTTCACTCGGAGATCATTTAAAGTTAGGATACCTCCAATATGGTACTGTAGACACCACAGATACATTTAACTTTACTGTACCAAGTGGAAGTGGGGATTCATTTAATCAATTCCATCAATTTTCAAAGATAATAGATTTTAACACCGAAGGAAATAGCCTTGACAATGTGCAAATTCATCTTAGTGATACTCTTTACGATAGCATCAATGCTGCTCACGGTAATGATGGTGTCTCAGTTGCAGATTTAGAAGCCAGTACTTCTTCATCTCTGGGTGGTATACATATTGAAATAACCGGAGGTAATACAATCATTAACTTTATGGCCAACAATGTTGTTTATGGTTCCGTTACACTTCAAGGTGTTACTAACTTTGACACTTCTCACCTACTCGTCGCCCATCCATAATTTTTCATTTAAAGTATCTTGCCGTTCATTTTGATCTTCTCTACTATTTATGATCATAACTGGAGAATGGCATGGCCCTTAATGGTGGATTTTTTACTCTCCTAGCACAACGACGTTTTGCTCCCTTATTTTTTACCCAATTTTTAAGTGCGTTTGTAGATAATGCATTCCGCAGTGCCCTTATCATCTTGGTAACATACCATGAAACCCTTGCCAGTGGGTTCAACAAGTCCCTTGTTGTCACCTTTATCGGTGGGTTAGTAATCCTTCCCTTCTTCTTATTTTCAGGTCTTGCTGGACAGTTAGCGGATCGGTTCGAAAAATCTCGCCTGGTCATAATTATAAAAACTTTGGAAATAAGTGTTATGGCTCTGGGTGTTTATGCCTTATTTACCCATTCTTTAGGACTCCTTATTCTTGTGCTCTTTCTAACGATGATGCAATCTGCATTTTTTGGTCCCCTGAAATATAGCCTTCTCCCCCTTTATTTGCAGGAAAAAGAAATTATCACTGGGAATGCCCTGATTGAAAGCAGTACATTCGTTGCGATTCTCCTAGGATCTATTTTCGGTGGAATTGCAGTATCATTACCAGATTATAGCTTATATGTTATCAGTTCTATTTTAATTGTATCATCCCTTCTGGCTTGGGTATCCAGCTGGTATTTACAGCAAACCCCCCCAGCCGATCGAAAGTTAAAAATAAACCCTAATCTTTATACAACTACACTCAACATAATTCGAACAACATCGCACGATCGTACGTTATTTTTATCAATCATAGGCATTTCTTGGTTTTGGGTGATAGGTGGAATTTTTCTAACTCAGATTTCCACCTATGGAAAAGATATCATTGGTGGCAATAAACATGTAACCACCCTCTTTCTAACTCTTTTTACTTTTGGTATAGGAATCGGGTCTTTCTTATGCACCCTTTTAAGCAAAGGAAAAGTTAATCTACGTCATATTGTTTTTGGCGCAATCGGCATGACCCTCTTCATTCTTGATTTAGTTATTGCAAGCCATTTCATTGATTTATCAAAGCCTGATTATATAGGGATAAATCAATTTCTTTTCCACAGTACTCACTATCTCAACAATTGGCGCATTATTTTCGATCTTCTCATGATTGCTGTTTGTGGAGGGCTCTACACTGTTCCTCTTTACACCTTGCTTCAGACAGAGTCTGATCCAAGATTTAGATCAAGAACCATTGCTGCCAATAATATTATGAATTCCTTTTTTATGGTTATCTCATCTGTTGTAAGTATGGTGTTGATTTCGCTCAACGTAACAATCTTAAACATTTTCTTACTTACAGGAATTTTGAACATTCTGGTAATGAGACGAATCTCAAGGTTGGTACCTGAGTCAATTTTGCAACTTATTCTCCAGGGCCTGTTTAAGATCTTCTTTAGAGTGGAAGTAAAAGGCCTCGACAATTTTCACCAAGCTGGTAAACGCACGTTAATTGTTGCAAATCATACTTCATTTTTAGATGGTATGCTCATTTTTGCCTTTATTCCTGAACGTTTAAATTTTGCCATTTATAGTCAATACGCATCTAAATGGTGGCTTCGTATTATGAGACCACATATCAATTTATTTCCTCTTGACCCTATTAATCCGCTTGCCACAAAACACCTCATAGAATTCTTACGCCAAAATCATAAATGTGTCATTTTTCCAGAAGGACGCATTACTGTCACTGGTTCATTAATGAAAATTTACGATGGACCAGGTATGGTTGCTGATCGTGCTGAAGCAACCATACTCCCTTTGCGTATTGAGGGTGCTCAATATTCCTTTTTCTCACATTTACGAGGAGTGGTACGACGCAAGATTTTCCCAAAAATCACTCTGACGATTTTACCTCCTCAGGTTATTACGGCAGATCCAAACTTAAAGGGTAAAGAACGCCGAAAGATTATGAGTAACAAGCTTTATGACCTTATGGTCGGTATGCTATTTGAAACATCCTCCTATAAGAGCACTTTATTTGAGTCATTTATTGAATCAGCCAAAGTACATGGAATGAGACGTGTGGTTGTAGAAGATTTAAACCGGATACCCCTTACCTACAGACAACTTCTCATGCGAAGCTTTACATTGGGACATTATATCTTAGAAAGAACAGTACCGGGTGAACGTGTTGGAATGATGCTTCCCACATCAATTCCAGCTATTGTGAGTTTTTTAGCACTTCAAAGCATTGGTCGTGTACCCACCATGCTTAATTTTTCTCTTGGATCACAAAGTATCGTTGAAATGTGTGGGATAGCTCGAACACGCCTCATTCTAACGTCTCGCAAATTTATTAAGCTGGCTAAATTAGAGGAGGCAGTTGAGAAACTATCTCAAAAAGTTCAAATACTATACCTGGAAGATATCCCTACTCAAATTTCACTCATTGAAAAAATACGAGGAGCCGCCTCAGCCTTTATTCCATACCTAGCTTATGGTCGTAATCCCTATCCGGCCACACCCGAAGACCCAGCTGTCATCCTATTTACTTCTGGTTCCGAAGGAACACCTAAAGGGGTTGCTTTAAGTCATAGCAACATTAATGCTAATAGGTTCCAAATTACAACCATGATTGATTTTAATCCGCAGGATGTGGTCCTGAGTGTGTTGCCAATTTTCCATTCCTTCGGTTTAACAGGAGGAGCCTTAGTTCCATTACTAGAAGGAATTCGCACTTTTTATTATCCAACTCCCTTACATTATAGGATGATCCCAGCGACAGCCTATGATATTAATGCGACCATTTTTTTCGCAACAGATACTTTCTTAAAACGATACGCGCGCCTTGCTCATCCCTATGATTTCTATTCAATCCGCTATGTTTTTGCTGGTGCAGAAAAACTTCAACAGGAAACACAATCCCTCTGGTTTGAGCGCTTTGGCATTCAAGTTTTAGAGGCTTACGGCACAACAGAAACAGCACCTGCTTTGTCTCTCAACACACGTATGCACCACAAATCAGGAAGCGTTGGACGATTTTTACCTGCCATTCAACGTTATTTAAAACCTGAAGAAGGGATATCCCTCGGTGGAAGACTTTTTGTAAAGGGTCCAAATATTATGCTGGGCTATATCAATCCTGAAACAGGGCGTGTGATGCACATCAACGATGATCCTGGATTTGATCAAGAAGGAAACACACACGAAGGATGGTACGATACAGGCGATATTGTAAGTATAGACGATCTTGGTTTTATTACCGTACAGGGCCGTATAAAACGTTTCGCCAAAGTAGGTGGGGAAATGATCTCACTTGTTGCTCTAGAAGGAAAAATCAACACTGCATGGCCAAATGACCATCATGTTGTGTTTGCCTTTCCAGACACACGAAAAGGTGAGCAGATCATTCTTCTTACAACTGGAACCATGACCCGTGACGACATTGTAGACCATCTAAAAAGACAAGACATATCTGAACTGAGCTTTCCTCGAAAAGTTATTTTTGTCAACCAACTTCCCCAGTTAGCAACAGGAAAAATCGATTTTCAAGCTGCAAAAAAACTTGCGGAATCATTGATGCCTAAAAATGAATAGCTTCTCTTTTCATATTAAAGATAGGCTTGCTTAAAACTTTCCAGCTTTATTTTTTTATTCACCGGCACGATCTACCGAACCATCATTACGTGCACCCATTGCAGCAGATGACGATGTTATTTCTGCCGCAGAGGTACGTGGAATCTTAGTACTTGTAGTCATTGATGTTCCTTGAGGCAACTCTACTTGTGGAAGCGATTGCTTTAGCAAACGCTCCAATCGACTATCTATTGCTCGAAAGTCCTTTTCGTACTTTTCTGCATACGAACCTTCGCCTGCTCCATAGAAAGCTTTGGATCTTTCTGTAAATTGTTGCATTGTAGTTGTCAAATTCTGACGTACCTCAGTCAAAAAGCCCATGACGAGTTCCCGCGCATCCTCTGGACTAACATCTTGAAGAGCCGGTTGAGAAAGATCTCTACCTGCATACCTCAACATATTGAGAGAGGCTCTACTATTCTTCCATTTCCGGTATAATGTGGGATAGGAATATACTTTCTTTGCTCCATTTCTCAATTCAAAGACTGCATCTATAAATTGAGGAGATCTTTTTATTATAATGCGTGAGTTCTGAAGTATCCACTGCCCTTTGGCCGCTTTCCTATTTGCTTCCTCGGTAATGTAGATTATGGATTCATTCTCAGCTTTTACTTGATAAATTCCCAAAGGCTCATAAATGCTGCCATCTACTTGAGCTCGCTGGAGTGCTATATCTCTAATTTGGTCATCCGTTAACGTTGATTGACCCGTTAATGGAGAAGTCTGTAAAGGATCATCCGGATTTTCCCAAGCTTCAACAGCTTTATAAGCTTCTTCACTTCCTGAACGCATTGCCTCTACCATTTCAGTGGGGGTCTTAAATGTATAAAATTGCGCGGAGAACGTAGGAACTTCATGCTGCATTAAGAACAAACCTATCCTTGGTTCCTTCTCCTGTTTTTCTAAATTTTTATGTGCCACCTTCAGTGCTTCCATCATCAATTTATATTTTTGTACAACAAGAGGAACCAATTGAGGAACAACATCAGATGCAAATCCGCCTTGTTTAACATACTCAGCCACAAGACCGCGCATATAAGTATGTAAAGCACGTCGACGTGGGTCTACTTTATAATGTAAAAGATCGTGAAAACCGAATCCTAAAGCAGTTGTTTCTTCTTCCCCGTGAACATCTTTTATTTTTGTTGTAGGCATACCTACAAGATATGTTTCATCTAACAAACACTCTATAAGAAGTTCCACTGGGAAAATGCCTTCTCCCAAACATGTGTAAATGATAGGTGGTGAAAGATGCTTTGCTACTTCTCTATCAATGAGTTCAATAATTTCATTAGAAACCTCAGGGAAATACGGAAACGAACCTGAAACGTCAAAGTAGTATTCTCCGTGCTTATCTATGCTGGATCCCCATGCATAAAGATTTAAAACAACAGGATGTCCAAACGTATCCTTCATAAGGAGCGCATCTAAATATTTATGGTGAGGAACGTGATGAAAAATATCTTGTTCTCCTGGGCTTAAAGGCCCCAAAAGAGTAAGGTAGCGAAAATGTGCGTCCACAAGCCAATTTGCAGAAATTGCTTTTCTGCTCAAAGCCTCTTCAACTTCTCGCTGCAAAGTTTGAATATATTCATCTTGTTTTCCTTGCTTTATTGTCTCTAAAAGATGATGAGCATATGGGTGTAGAAAATCTAAATTAACTGCTAAGGATACATCCGAATTAGATCCATCACTATATTGCCTATAAAAATCCCTAAATCTTTCAATGGCTTCCCGTTCTTCTGGCCTAAAAGACCGCAAAGGTTTTGCAATTACTTTTGATGCCCCACTTTCTTGAGCATCTCGCCCCTTTTGCTCAACAGCCTCAGCAGCAAATGTTGCCTTCCCTGCAATTGCAAAGGCACAAACAGCTATAAACATTATTTTTTTAAAGCAAGTTAATTTCTTCATAATTTTTTCTTTCCTTTTAAAATTGCGTTTGCACTTGAGTGGGCATCTAAATACTTTTGACCATACCCAACAAGTGTTAAGGCATCTTGCAGTTCTTCTAATTGATTAGAATCGTACTGGTGTCTTCCGCCATTCAGCACAAAGGTCCCTCCAACAACTCTTCCCTCCTTATTGAGAAGCGCTCTATGAGAGCTTTTTGATTTTTTCTTAATGCTAAACTCTTCATTAATATGGAACCATAAACTCTCAAATTTCTGATAACTTACTCTCTTCGAACCCTCAAAAATTTTCCTTAAAGTCTTCAAATGCCTCCCTAAATCTTTATCACCTATTGATATATCTTGATAGATTTTATGAGGATGTAACTTTCTATTCCACCGAGCAAACACATGCTCTTCATTGGGGTTGTATCCTTCATTTAAGGAGGATATATCATCTGACGGAGAAGGAACATCGTCATTATCCAACTCATTATCATTTAAATCACTTGTATCATCTATATCTATAGAAAGTCCCTCATCGTTTTCTATGGTAGAAGTTACTGCTGCACGTACTGCTGATGATGATGAAGACACTGCAGAAGCTATAGAGACTGGGGGGACTGAAGATGAACTAGATGAGGAAGATGCTGCAGATGACGAAGGAGATGTAGATAACGATGATAATGAAGAGGCTATGGGCACTTGGAGCATAGGATTCTTTGGAAAGTTGCCAGGTGCAGGAGGCTGCAAGGCACGGCCTATTTTTGCTTGCCTATGTCTCAATTTTCTTGCCAGCTGTGCTTTTGTAGCATAGAAGGACTTAGGCAGAATGGGTAGTTCCCATGTTCCATCAATTTGATCGCATTCTTTAAGAGGACTAAATAGGTCAATAATGTCAGTCTCTCTACAGCCTAGCCCTTTAAATCTTTCCTTCTTAACATAAATATTTAGGAGACAAGTTGCGTATAATTCATATTCATCAATGAGGGTTCTATCATCAAATGGGTAGGCTTCATCATCAATCAAAAAGGGATCAGCACCTCTACCCACCTCTGCCAGCAACGGCCAAAGAGACTTAGATGCTCTTACATACTCCAGTGTAACATCAGTAAAATGATTAGGAGATTTAAGGCTGAAAACTGCAAGGATAAGGCGCGTTAGAACAAATAAATTGTCGTTCACTAAGGTCGTAAAACTGCTCCTAACTTCTGCCTCTGAAGTACTTTCAGCTTCAGAAATTATAGTATCAAACATTTCACGAATTTCTTTTTCTTTCTCATCTATAAAGCTAAGACGAAATCCCTCGCTTGAAGATCCTTTGACAAACTTAACATAACTTCCAATCAGACCTATATCATGCATCTGCATATTACCTGCAACAATGGTTAGATTTCCAACACCTTGAAACTGTTTTGCAATCGAATTGTTAGGTTTGAGTTTAAATCCTTGATGTTTATGAAAGAAATTTATATTGCGAAATCTCATATCTAATAACATTTGAAGAAACTTATCTTCACTTATTTTATGATCTTGGAATTGTTGTAAGATTTTCTCTAACTCTTTCGATTGACCTTTGTTGAATTCATTCATCTTGATCGCACAACGATATTTAAGCTTATCAACTTCTTCTTTGGAGCTTTGAGTAAAATCAACTGTTGAGAAAGATTTTATAAGAGATCCCATATTTGATAGGATATACTCTCTATTATCGTTTGCGTGCGAGTTTGAAAAAGAAACTAGAATTAATAATATAAATATAAATAATTTTCTCATTTAAAGTCTCATTTTAAAATAAATAGATAAGATTCATATGGTAATTATTTTTTCATTTTCAATGAAAAAGTAAAAAAACTTACTATTTTGAGCACTTTATGTCAATTTAATTCGCATTTTCTTCCCATATTTTCTGCCAATTAAAGCAGGGTGGAAGGGTCAGCTCAAATTGCGCATGACCTGCCACAGCTGGAATAGGACAAAACCCAGGAATATGTTTAAATAATAAATTCGTCGTTTTTGATTCAGAACCAAGTTGCCGTTTTTTACGATCGCCCACATGTTTTGTATTTTCAAAATAAGTCCAAAAGGTTTTTACCACATGACTATGGGTAAATAACACATGGGTGGCATGGTTCATGGTACGCCAGTGACGCTTTTCTCCGGCCAAAATATAAGAAGGGTAATGTGTTTGATAAAGAAATTCACATTCTTGTGGGTGAAGAACAAGATGCCTTCCCGTTTGCTTGGCCACTTGGTCATAAAAATTCCACATTTCCCAAATTGCTGACGGTTCATGCAAGTAATCGTCTTCACAAAAATAGCAGAGGGCATCCAAGCTTTTCGCAAATTCAAATTGTTCGTACAATGATTTTCCTTGGCCAGCCTCACGCGTGGTCTTAATCTCCCACGGGCAGTGAATATCTTTGCAAAGATCATTTATTTTTTTTAAGTAATCAGCATCAGAATGATCATCTAAAATATTGACTTTAATTCCTTGGCCCCCCTTTTGCTGCCAAGCGTAGTTTATGGAACGAATGGTTGAGCGCAAACATCGATAAATTGTCTCAACTGTACTCGCACCCGTAAAACGTGCGCGCTTATCAACATTCCGGTTGGAGCGCAAACAGGTTCGAACAATAACGACCAGTTCATTTAAATTTGACTGAGTTGCTCCTCCAATTTTTTGTTTTTCCCAATCAAATGCCTCATAAACTCTTTGCAGATGAATATCTGGCTGTTGGTGGAGGGGAAGCAAAGTAAATTTCCCAGCCTTTTTTAAATCATATCCAATCAGTTTAAAAGCCCGTTTAAAAATTCGTAATATTTCGTTCATTGCTTAGTATTCACTCAATAATTTATACTTGAACGTTATCATAATCCCTCTTTTTATGACCAGGATTTTAAAATGACGTCTTTTTATGCCACCAATTTTGCTTCTTTTTTCAAGTCCTCAGGAATTGAAATCCCCAGCCCAGCTGCTGATTTGGTGTTAATGACCAAATCAAGTGAATGCTCCGTGACAATTGGTAAATCAGATGCTTTCTCACCCTTTAAAATTTTTGCCACCAATTGCCCAGCTTTATAGCCCATTTTTGAATGAGGACATGCACGCACAGCCAGAACACCCTGTTCGACAGAATCATAATCTGGCGTAAAGATTGGCAACTTATTTTCCAACCCCAAAGCAACAATACCTGTAATGGAAGCCATGGCAGTATTATCATTGGGAATAAAGATGGCTTGAACCTTTCCAATTAAACTCGCCATAGTGCTCATAGTATCAGCGGTCTTGGTCGTTGTAGCTAAAGCTAAAGAAAGACCCGTCTGTGGCGCCAAAGTTTGCAATTTTTCGACTGCTTTTGCGGAATTAGCTTCACCAGGATTATAGATAACACCGATTGTTTTAGCATCCGGAATCATTTTCTGAATGAGCTCAATTTGTGCTTTCAATGGCAAACCATCACTCACGCCAGTTATATTTTCAGGTCTCTTTTCTAGCACCGAAACGAGTTTTGCTTCCAAGGGATCTGAGATAGCAGCAAAAACAATCGGAATATTTTGTTGCTCCATTGGTTGAATCATTGATTGAGCTGATGGTGTAGAAATAGCAACAGCCACCTTAGGATGTCGGCTTGCAAAATCCATGGCTATTTGCCGGGCTGTTGTAATGCTTCCTTGCGCATTAGAAAAGAGAAGATTTATCGTTTTACCCTCTATAAACCCTTCATCTTTTAAAGCCTCAATGATCCCTTCCTTCTCTTTTGTTAAAGCATCATGCTCTACAATTTGCGTAATGACAACGAGAGGAAGTTCTGTTTCATTACCAGCAAAAGCCGCAGCACAAAGAAATAAAACAAATGAAAGAAAATGTCTCATAATTTTGTTTCCTTTTTTATGCGAATTGAGTCAGGAAATTGAATATTCAAATCTTGTGCCACCTTATCGTTGAGATCAACCGCAACCTGTTTAGGGTATTCAACTTCCATATCTTTTGCTTGGCTTTCACCCCGTAAAATCTTCGCAACGAGTCGTCCTGTTTGGCGACCGATCTCATACTGATCTGCTCCCAAAAGAGCCAACGAGCCGCTCTCCTTTAAATCACCATCACTGGCAAAAAGAGGAATGTGATTCTCCCCACAAATTTTCCCAATACTTTTTATTGCTGCAAGGGCAGTATTATCATTATTGATAAATATGGCATCAACTTTTCCAATAAGTCCTTGAGCCGCTGATGCAACTTCACTTGTCTTTGAAGCAGTGGCGGGGATAATTTCGAGTCCCATTTGCTTTGCACATTCTTGCATTTTTTCCAAAAGACTGACTGAGTTAGCTTCTCCAGCATTATAAACTACTCCTAAACGCTTCTTGTCAGGAATAATTTTTATAAGGATTTCCAATTGGTCTTTTGTAGGTATAAAATTTGATACACCAGTCACATTACCAACTAAATTGGCCCCTTTAGGATCTGTAACGGAAGCAAAAACAACCTGCACTTGTCCTTTATTCGAGGCATTGAGGGCCGCCTGGGCAGCCGTCGTTCCAATTGCAACGATTAAATCTACCTGATTACCCACATATTTTTGTGCAATCTGAGTAGCAAGAGCGGGATTTCCTTGAGCAGAATCCCAAGACCATTGCAAGGTTTCCTTAAATCCCTGCGAGGTAAGTTCATCTCGAATTCCCTGGCACGTTTTATCCAATGCAGGGTGCTCAATAATTTGAAGAACGCCAATTTTATATGTTGGTGAAGTAATTTCTGCTAGTGCAGAAAAATTAAGAGTGAGAGCGAGTGCAAATGCGTTTACTGATTTTATAATTTTTCCAAAGACCATAATATAATACTCCATTTTTTCAAAGTTCGTTTTCTTAAATCTCGTTTAATTTCAGTGTTTAAATAATAATGCAAATGATGATGTTCCATACTTTTTCTCCTATTTTTTAATAATGTATTTTGCTCTTGTAACGACAGCTTTAGGAAATTTAATTTTAAGTTTTTGTGCAGTCCCTTGATTAAGGGATAATTCTACGCTCTGAGGTCTTTCTACCGGTAAGGTTTGAATATTTTCTCCCTTTAACACGCGTGCTGCCATCTTTCCCGTCTGTCGACCTAAATCATATTGACTATGAGCTGCAGCAGCTAAACATCCCTGTTTTACAGATTCAGGATCGGCACAAAAAACAGGTATTTCATTTTCTTGAGCGACCTTAAGGAGTGACTCTAGAGCTGCAACGACAGTGTTATCGTTAGGGATATAAATAACATCAACATTCTCTGCTAATGATTTCGCAGCCGTCCCCACATCAAGCATTGTTGCTGCTGTCGCTCTTGTAAGAGTCATTCCATTTTGCCTTAACTCTTTTTCAAAAATTTCGAGAAGATCTACCGAGTTACTCTCACCGGGATTATAGATAACGCCTACACGCTTTGTTAGGGGTAAAATTTCTCGAATTAACTGAATTTGATCTGATATAGGAGGCATATCGGAAACACCTGTAACCCCTTTACCAGCTTTATCCATTGAGGGAACCAATTTTATTGAGACGGGATTGTTGACAGCCGCGAAGACAACCGGAATAAGCCGTGCACTTGCGGCGGCATAAACGGCCTGTGTTGAAGGGGTCGTAATAGGAATAATAATATCTGGTTTTTGACTCGCAAATTTTTGTGCAATTTGCGTTGCTGTCCCAATATTTCCATGAGCGTTTTCAAAATGAATATCACATATAAGTCCCTGGTCTTTTAATTCCTCTTCAATCCCTTTACGAATAAGATCTAAAGAGGGGTGTGGAACAATTTGCGTAATGGCAACCACAAAACGAGGGGGAGGAGACGCAGTTGCAAAACTATTAACAACCAGACCCACTAAAATACTAATGATGTAAATGAAACTTTTAAAACGACGACTTTTCATAATCTTATCCTACATTTATTAAACAAAACTCAAACGACCTATAAAATCACCAATGGTGATAGGCGCGCCATCGTCTGTAATAATGATGTAGAATACGTTCCACAAAAAATCCTTACGTGAAGATAAAATTTTACTCTTCTATTATGTGTGGAAAAATTCTCATTTTGTCAAGAATATTTTAAATATCAAGAGGAATATCCTTTCAATTCTATAAAAGGTAAAAAGCGCGTGTGAAACTTTTAAATTAGAAGTTTGATCACATTTCGGAAGCTTTCGTCTGGCATAATTTCTTTATATGAGCCTTGCTATTTCTTATGAGTCATAGTAGAAACCACTATGAAGGTCGCATAGCTCAGCGGGAGAGCACTACGTTGACATCGTAGGGGTCACAGGTTCAATCCCTGTTGCGACCACCATTTCTTCACCTATTTTTTTCATTTAAAATCCTCCTCATCCCCTAGAATTTTAGGGGAAGGATTAAAAGAGAGTTAAAACATTCTTAAAGTAAATCACCCCAAAAGCACTAAAACCCCCATTTTTATCATTTATTAAATTTTCATCATTATTCTGGTAAGTAAGTTGTTTTTACGTGTCGGGAAATTTAATGCATAAAATTTTTGTTTTTTTATCAATTTTAATGATGCTGTTGTTAAGTGGTACTTTTGCTACACTGCAAACTGCCCCCTATTCGCTTGCAGCGTTAACTTGGAACATGGGAAATAAGACCGCGAGTGATGGGGCTGTTAAGAGCTTATCTGCTGAAATTAAATTTCTTGGCCTGCCCGATATCGTGGCTGTTGGAACTCAAGAGGAGTTGGCTGCAGAAGGACAAAAGCTTAAAGATAAATTAGTAAAGGAATTAAACTCGACTTATTCAGCGGGCTACAAAATAGCTGCTGAAAAATCATATACTACATCTGCTGGAGCAAATAATTCTCTCAAAACAGCGGTTCTTTCTGGTGCTCAGAAGACACCCATTTCCAAAACTCTCAATCTTTCTCAAAATCGAACAAGCCTTTCGTTTCTCATTAAAAAGGACGTAACTCTTGATAACATTCATACAGAAATTTATTACCCACCTGAAAAAGACAAAGGAAATAATGCCGTTATTTTAATTAAAGGGAATCTCACTAAAGGAACTGATACAAGCAACGCCCTCACACTTAGAATATCAAACGTTCATTTGAATTCAGGAAATGACCAAAAAAGACGCCTCCATGTAAATGTCTTCTTCGATCAAGAGAAATTTTCCCTAGTTCCTAAAAAGTATGAGCAGATCCTCACCGAAGCAAAGCAATTCGATCTTATTATGGGCGATTTTAATGAGCGAGATTATTTAATGGCCAATAACTCAATTGTAGACAGAGGGTATCTTACAAATTTTGTTGCTTATGGATTTGACTTTTCTCAAAGACAAGAGCGCAGAAGCATGGTGTATGGAACTTATGGTTTTACAAAACTAGGAAATACAACACCTGTGGTTTCACCTGATCCTCGCGGGAGACCCCACAATGCAAAGGGTGGATTTCTAGATCGTATTGCATTTACCTCAGGTTTGTATGTTGAATCCAAACCAACATCTTATGGTGCTGTTGTGAATGGAAAAGAATTTAGCCAAAAAAATAAATTATTGTATGCTGGTTCTGATCATCTTCCCATCATTCGACATTTTGTCATTAATTTTATCTCTGGCGAACAAGAGGAGAAAGTCGTTGTAAGATCCGTAAAAAGAAGACTTCCTACCTTTAAACCCGACATTGAAGAATTGGACCAATTCATAAAGGATAAAGGAAAAGATAATAGATTTATGTTTTATGATTCAGCTATCTCAAAGAGAATCCAACCGAAACCTCTTTCGGTTCAAGAGGCAACTAAAAAAAGAGAAGATCTTCAATCTTTAGAAAAAAAATTAAATGATCTTAAAACAAAAATGGATAATAGTACTGATCATGGCTTTTTAGTGGAAGCCTATAATATAATAACAACTTGCAATCAAAGTAGGAACAAATCACTCGAAGCTTTTGACGATACTTCCATTGAATGGTTTGTGCCAGCATCCCTCACACAAAGCGATTATAAGAAATATCAAGAAGCAATAGAAAAACTCCTCAAATATAAAATTCCTTGATTTCTTTCCAACTTAAAAAGGATCTATTCCGTTCCATTTTCGAGGGGTTCAGCGCTTGCTAGCTCAATAATCTCCGCACTATTTTGCTCTTGCGGTAAATCATTCATCTCTGATTCCTCAATGGAGTCATCTTCCTCTTCATCCCCTAAGGAAATACGGCTTACAGCAACGACCTTTTCTTGTTCTTCTATGCGGAAAATGGTGACACCTTGAGTCCTACGACCAGCAATGCGAATATCGTGGACTGGACAACGGATCAACTGCCCGCCATCTGTAACCAACATAATTTGGTCTTTAGAATCCACGGGGAAAGAGGCAACCACGCCTCCATTTCGTTCATTGACAATGATGCTATCAATGCCAACGCCTCCACGGCCTGTGGTTCGATATCCGTAGGAAGAGCTTCGTTTTCCAAAGCCATTTTCCGTAACAGTCAAGATAAACTGCTCGCTCAAAGCAAGTTCTTGAATACGTTCTGGTGAAAGTCTTAATGCATCTGGAGATGAATCTTCATCTGCGCCATCTTCTCCTCCTTCTGAAGCCCCTCCTTCCAGACTTTGACGAGCTTTAGCTGCTTGGCGCAAATAGGCATCGCGTTCTTCAGTGGAAACCTTGACTTGTCCCACAATTGCCATTGAAATGACTTCATCTTCTGTAGATAAGCGAATACCACGTACACCATTGGAATCTCTTCCAGCAAAAATACGAATTTCATTTACATGAAAACGTATGCATTTTCCTTTTCCAGTGGAAAGCAAGACATCATCATTTTCTGTACAAGACAAAACAGAGATAAGATTCTCACCCTCATCTAATTTCATAGCGATTTTTCCATTGGCCTTAATATTTAAGAAATCACTCAAACGGTTGCGTCGTACGTTTCCTTTAGAGGTTGCAAACATAACAAACATTTGGTTCCACAAGTGCTCTTCTTCCGGCAAAACCATAACAGTTGAAATGGTTTCTCCTTCAGAAAGAGGCAGTAAGTTAATCATAGGCCGTCCACGTGCTTGCGGAGTTGCCAGTGGTAGGCGATATGCCTTCATTTGATAGACTCGGCCGATTGAACTGAAAAATAAAACAGGACTATGGGTGTTCGCTACAAAGACATCACTGACAATATCCTCATCACGCGTTGCCATACCGGAGCGACCTTTTCCACCTCTGCGTTGTGCTCGATAAGTAGAGAGAGGAACACGTTTGATATAGCCATTCAAACTCACCGTCACAACCATATCTTCACGTTGAATCAGGTCTTCCATATCAACGGTTGATTCACCATCTTCAATGAGCGTGCGACGTGGAGTTGCAAATTGATCTTTCATTTCCAACAATTCATCTCGCAAGATATTCATCACCAATTGCCGAGAAGCAAGAATACGCAAATATTCAGATATTTTATCCGCTAGTTCTTGTAAATCAGCTGCAATTTTATCGCGCTCTAAGCCAGTTAAGCGATGGAGCCTCAAATCTAGAATTGCTTGCGCCTGTGCATCAGATAATCGATATGTATCTCCCACAATTTCTCGATCTGGCTCTACCAATGACACCAGCGAAACAACTGATCCTGCAGGCCACTCCCGATCCATAAGTTGTGTTTTAGCAACTTGCCTATCTGCAGCCGCACGAATTAAAGCAATGACAGGATCAATATTTGCAACTGCAATTGCTAACCCTAAAAATATATGTGCTTTCTCACGAGCACGCGCTAATTCGAATCGAGTACGCCGCAGAATGACTTCTTCGCGAAATTCTATAAAAGCCTCAAGAATTCTTTTTAAAGGTAACTGTTCTGGGCGACCATGGTTGAGGGCCAACATGTTAATACCAAAAGAAGTCTGTAAAGCTGTATAGCGATAGAGTTGATTCAAAACAACATCAGCAACAGCATCACGCTTTAACTCAATTACAACACGCATTCCTTGCCGATCTGATTCATCGCGAATATCTGAAATACCTTCTATAATTTTCTCTTTTACGACTTCGGCAATGCGCTCAATCATTCTTGCTTTATTAACTTGATAAGGGATTTCATCAATAATAATTGCTTCACGCTCTCCGCGTAATGTTTCGAAATGAGTCTTTCCTCGAATAATAATGGAGCCACGGCCGGTGCGAAAAGCTTCAAAAATTCCCCCACGGCCAATAATAGTAGCACCCGTTGGAAAATCCGGGCCTGGTACAATGGCCAACAATTCTTCAACTGTTAAATCAGGATTATCAATAAGTGCGCAACATGCCTCCAGAACTTCCCCCAAATTATGCGTTGGGATGTTGGTCGCCATACCCACAGCAATACCACTTCCTCCATTCACCAAAATATTGGGGAAGCGAGCAGGTAACACTTTTGGCTCTGTCATTGAGTCATCGTAGTTTGGTTGGAAATCAACCGTATCTTTATCAATATCTTCTAAAAGAGCATGTGAGGGACGGCTCAGACGTGCCTCGGTGTATCGAGATGCGGCAGGAGGATCCCCGTCCAAAGATCCAAAGTTTCCTTGTCCATCAATGAGTGTGAGACGCAGTGAAAAATCTTGAGCTAAGCGAACCATTGCATCATAAATTGCCATATCACCATGGGGGTGATATTTACCCATCACGTCTCCAACGGTGCGTGCCGATTTACGATAAGGCCTGTTATACTCATTTCCAGCTTCTTTCATTGCATATAAGATGCGACGATGAACAGGTTTTAAACCATCCCGCACATCTGGTAACGCTCTCGAAACAATCACGCTCATTGCATAATCTAAATAAGAGCGTTTCATTTCCTCTTCGATTGCAACAGGCTTAATATCAGAAGGCTGAAGGGACGTTGTCATTTTTCATCTTTCCTTTTAAAACCAATCATATTCACTATTATTTTAGAAATAAATTATTCCAGTCAATCTTTAGCAGTTCTATCTTCGCACATTCACTCTTTTCTAGAAAGGAACTTCATCATTTAAAGAAGCACTGCTTTTGCTCCCGCTAAAAGCATCTGAAGAGCCCCCAGACCCTAGGCTTGACATGCCAGAATCAGACAAAAATGCATCTTGGTCTTCAGATATAGGACTCTCGTCTCCACCTCCGCGGGCATCTAACATTGTCAATTCTCCACGAAAACGTCCCAAGACCACTTCTGTTGTATAACGTTCTTGACCCTGTTGGTCAGTCCACTTTCGTGTTTGTAGCTGACCTTCTAAATAAACTTTTGACCCCTTTTTTAAATATTTTTCCGAAACTTCAGCAAGTTTGTCATTAAAAACAACCACACGATGCCATTCTGTGCGGTCACGACGTTCGCCCGATGCCTTATCTTTCCAAGATTCACTTGTAGCCACTGAAAGGGTTACAATCTTACCCCCATCTGGACTAAACCGAACCTCAGGATCGCGTCCTAAATTTCCAACCAAAATAACCTTATTTACTGATCCTGCCATAATCCCTTACTCCTTAACACAAACCCTCTAATCGAGGGGTTTTATTTAGTTCCATCAGTGGTCTAAACCACACAAGCATTCTAACTTTTCATTATACGAAAGTCTGGATGCTAACGCCATCTTTTGTTTTTATTTTGGATTTTATTAGCAATAAGCCTATTTATATATTATATACTAAATAAAAAAGGAATTGAGAAGGATTTGCTTATATAATGGACTACTTAATTGAAATAATCCAAAAGTGGGGATATGTCGCCGTATTTTTAGGATCATTGGTAGAAGGTGAATCCGTAATTCTCGTTGCTTGTTTTATGGCCCAACTTGGGTACTTATCCCTCATAAAAATTATGATTATTGCGTTTTGTGGCACTCTTTTTGCCGATCAGGCTCTCTACTATGTTGGGCGTTATTATGGTCAGGCCATTATCCAAAGATTCCACCGCCTTCATGCCCCTGCAAATCGTGCCTTTAAATTGCTTCATGATTGGGACTTTTGGTTCATTATTAGTTTTCGCTTCATATGGGGAATTCGCACCATCAGCCCCGTGGTCATAGGCAGTAGCGGGATTTCCCCCCAGCGATACACCCCTTTAAATCTTGCAGCTGCCATCATTTGGACGCTCATAAGCTGCATTGGCGGTTATATGGTCAGCGGAATCATTGAAGACATAGGTCTTCAAGTTATTAAACGTTATTTCGGGTTCTTCACAGTTGCTATAATAGTCGCTATCATAGGCTTTGTCTTCTTTAAGCGTTGGATGAATCATCGTTTAGCGAAATTTGATAAAGAAGGACCATTTCACGATTAAGTGAGAAAAGGGAATCATGTCAGACAAAATCCTTGCCTTTGGGTGTGATCATGCCGGCCTCACCTTAAAACTTGAGCTCATGGAAGCCGCCCGTTCTCTTGGTTTTTCCGTTATTGATTGCGGAACAACTTCGGAAGAATCTGTTGATTACCCGGACTTTGCAAATAAAGTTGTCGAAGTCCTTAAAAGCCAACAAGCTTCGTTGGGTGTTCTCATGTGTGGAACAGGCATAGGAATGAGTATGGTAGCCAATCGCCATCCAAAAATCCGTGCTGCTGTATGTCACACCGAATTGGAAGCACGCCTGGCTCGAGAACACAACAACGCCAATATTCTCTGCTTAGGAGGTCGTATCCTGGGGGCAGACCAAGCAAAATCTTGTTTAGAGGCCTTTTTGAGTGCCCATTTCAGCGGGGGGCGCCATACACAGCGCGTTGAAAAAATAGGATAGTTTATTATGAATGCTTACATTCGCCTCTGTCGACTTAACAGGCCTGTTGGCATAGTGCTTTTGATGCTCCCCTGTTGGTGGGGAATAACCCTTGCCTCCTCTGATCAATTTCTAAACCTAAAATTTCTTGTGCTTTTTTCTTTAGGTGCCATTCTCATGCGCGGGGCAGGGTGCACGCTCAATGATCTTATTGATAAGAACATTGATAGCAAGGTTACCCGAACTCAAAACCGCCCTTTGGCAAAAGGAGAACTCTCCACCTTTCAAGCACTAGTCTTTTTTGGGATTCAAAGCCTTGGTGGACTTATCATCCTGCTTCTTTTACCCCAGCGGTGCTGGCCTTTAGGCCTGCTTGGACTTGGTTTACTCGGCATATATCCCTTTATGAAGCGCTTCACTTATTGGCCTCAATTAGTCCTTGGCTTTGCCTTTAATTTTGGAATTATTATGGCTGCTGTAGCCCTCCAGCCATATGAAGCAATAAATTGGCCTGCCGTGGTTTGCCTTTACGGTGCCGGCATTGCTTGGACCATAGGTTATGACACCATCTATGCCCTTCAAGATCGTGAAGATGACCTCAAAATTGGCGTAAAATCAACTGCCATACTCTTTGGAAACCGCGTGAAAGAAGCCCTTTTGATAGTTTATGGCCTCATGTTTGGCCTGTTGGCAGGCGTTGGCTATTACACCAGCGTAAATACCCTTTACTATGGACTCTTAGCCCTCTGTGCATTCGGAATAGCCATGCCCCTCTCTCGCCTCAATGCTAAAGACCCCCAAGCTTGCTTGAAGGTCTTTAATGCAAATCCTTATCTTGGGTGGCTTGTTTGGGTCTTATTGCTTATCTTAAAAAACTAATTAAGCACCATCTTTACTTGCAGAAGCCTCTTCAAGGGGCTTTTTAAATCTTTCCTCTAGCTCTTTTAGTCTTTTTTCATTTTCTTCATAAAAGCCAGTATAATATAATTGAATTTCTGTCTTAATCTCATCAAGATATTTTTGAAATTTGTTTTTATTCCAAACTTTTGCAACTTTACGTTTTTCATCCGGTTCAGTTACGACAACTCCCCACCCTTGATGTCTTGGAGCTTGCCGTTCCAATCGTTTTCTATCCATGTTTATTTGAGTGGGCCCTGTGCCAAACATTCCATCTATTATATCTTCAAATTGTTCATGCATTGACAAGAAATAAAAACAATCTACTAACTTCGATAGAGAATGTGTATTAAAATACTTATCTACCTGCTTATATAAAATGACAAATTGCTGACAAATTGAGCGAAAATCCTCTTCTGTTAATTCTTCTTGTGGCTGGGAAGGTGTAGAGGTCGCTTCGGCGAGTTTCATTTTTACTTCTTCAAGACGTTTTAGCATGAGACTTGCCTCGAGTCCTTTTAACGGCTCAAGCGCACTTTCTAGGGAGGTGTAATGAAGACGGGAAGGACCACCTTTACTCATGACCGCCACAATGTCATCCACACCATCATAGATTTGAGCATAAATATCCGCCGGAACGTCCATAGGAATTTTTAAATCTCTTAAAGCCGTTGAAAGAGTGCGCGCAGGGTTTGACTCAGGTGATAATTCAATTTTGAATGAATCGGCTGCTTGTAGGTTTGAGGAAGAAATAAGATGAAGGGACATTGCTGCCAAGATAGATGTAAAAATTTTTTTCATAAAGTTCCTTCTAATCGCTTAATTTAAAATGCTAATGTATATGCTATTTGTATGCAGCATTATATAACCATTCATATAATAAGTTTAGCTTAATTTTGCCACACACAACCCGCAACAATTTTATGTCTCAAGTTTAAATTCAATGGGTACTTCTAATGTTTTGATACCAGGTTTGAATTTCCATTGACGCACAGCAGCAAGTGCAGCGTTTTCCAAAATCGGGCTTATGCGGGGGGGTACCATGGTAGCCGTGTCTACTGTCCCTTCTGGAGATACTGATATTTTAATTTGCACCACTCCTTGCAACTTTTTGCGCCGTGCTTCGAGCGGATAAATAGGCGGCGGATTAGAAAAAGAAGGGCTCGACGCCGCTTCAATAGAAACTGCTGTTGAAGAGGAAAGGGAGCGGGCGTCGCTCACCACAATCGCTGTCTTTTTTCCTGATTTAATGGAAGTTTTTTTCTGTATGAGATATGTAGATTCCTCAGGGGCTTTTATAGGCGTAGGGTCAGAAGCTCCCTCACTCAAAGAACTTAAAGCCCCCTCCACTGAATCTCCTTCTTCCCCACTTTGAGCTCCAACATCAAACATGACTGCTACGAGAAAATCGTTCTGATCAAATATTTGCTTCTTCATTCCTCCTCTATAATTCATTCCCAACGCAATGGCCGCAATCATAAGACTATGCATAATAAAAGCAACCAGCCCTCCAAGCCAAAGACGTTCTAATATTGTTGGCGCTTTCAGCTTTAGCATTTTGCGCGTACTCCCACATACAAACCAAATCCCGATTGTTGATAATCCGAAGGATTTTCATAACGGTGATTCAGTAAGTTTTCGCCACGCCCATAAACTTGCCATTGATGAGTCAATTGATAAGACGTTTCTGCACCAAGAATGACGTACCCAGGCATATTTACTCTCCGATAGGGCGTGCTGCGAAAATCCGTATCAAATTGTTGACTCACATAAAGCGCATTACCACTCACTTGCCAGTCCGGGGTTACCTGTCCAACCACTTGGGCCGTTGTTTTGTTGGGTGGGTAGCGAATGATCTTTAATCCTGTTCGTGTATCCCATGCTTGGGTAAAGGTGTGTGCCACCTCAAGACGCCAATCAGGATTCATTTGAATTTTTAGGATGGCTTCAAATCCTTGGGTGCGCACTCTATTGAGATTGATATTTGTCCTATTTCCCCTCGCAATCATATCTCGAATCCGGTTCTGGAAAAGGGTCAAACCTAAATTTACCCTCTCAGTAAAAAAAGAACGCTCAAAACCAATATCCCACCCGAGACTTTTCTCCGGTTTTAAATCAAGATTTCCCGTAAAAAATGGACTTTTATAAAACCGTTGCGCTAGGGTGGGGGCCTTAAAACCTGTCCCGATTCCCCCCTTAAAAATAATGTTATAAAAATCATATTCGCCCCCAATCCGATAGGTGGGTGCTACAGAACTTCTTTGAACTTTATCCACCCGCAAGGCCGTAGAAAAAGTAAATGACTTTGTTGCTTTAAACGCAAGTGCTCCTCCGACTGCTCCTCTGTTTGACCGTGCTTTATTTGCAGGGCTATTTAGACTATGCGTAAAAAACTGATCGTGTGCAATTTCTGCAAGAGTTTGTGCTTGGAGCGTTTCGTTAATAATGATCGTTTGTCGCCAATCTGCCTGAGTTTGATTCCCCTTATTAATGCCATCTTTCTGAGCAGAAGGATTTTCATTTTCCCGATTACTCAAATAATAACCTATCCCCCCATCGTGCACCCATTTTCCATCAGAACTTTCAAGATGTCCTTGAAGCCGATTAAACGTTTCCAACATATCCTGGCGCCAAGGCTCCCGCATCCACCCACGGTATCCAAGTCGACGCGTCAAATACCGCGTAAATAATGTAATATTGGAAGAATCATCTCCTCCTCCAAAACGTGCGGAAATATTTTCTTGATGCAAGGGATCATCGGGTTTACCAATCAGCAACCCACGAAAGCGATCAGGCGTCACCGGAGATCCATTAGAGTGGAGTCTTGAAGCCATCATTTGATAATTCCATAAATTTTTTTGACCAGAAACACCTAAAACCTCTTGATAGGTCCCATAAGCCCCCCCTTCAGCTTTCCCAAATGCTTTGGTTGGCCCCATCCCCTTCTTTGTATTCAGAACAACGACACCTCCTATTGCATCTGAACCATACATACTGCTGAAAGGCCCACGAATGACATCGATGTTAGCGATATCATCCACCAACCACGGCGCAAGATCTACCGCTCCATTATCTGCACTCACATCATTAATATGCATGCCATCCAGAATCACTGCTGTTTGGCCCGAAGCAGCTCCTCTTAAAGAGAGTGTTGCTTTCTGGCCTATTCCTCCATCTTGGGTGAGATAAGCACCTGGAACACGGCGCAAAGCCTCCACAAGGGTCACTGCTTGTTGCTGTTCTAAGTCTTGTTCATCAATGCGCGTAATATCAGCTCCTTTTAAAGCAGGGGGAAGAGATAATTCTGTCGCCTTAACAATAATTTTTGGTAACCGAGCAACCTGTTGAGAAGATTGAACAGCCAGGAGTGGGGACATTAAAGCAATCATAGGAACAGTAAATAGTATACGCATAAGAGTATGAGACCTCCGCTTAGTGTTTGATGTGCATCACCACAAGCGGTTATCCCGTTCCACAAGAAGCGCCCCGCCCCATGGAAAAGTGATGCGATTCCATCGGCAGGTCTCCTGGCTCATGGGTCGCTGTCTAATGATTTGCCTTCCCAGTTTCCCAGTGGCTTCTTTTATCCTTCTTACAAAGGATTGTCATTAAACTCACCATTCACAGTTGCGGGGGCAGCCACGGCTCAATCTGATGAGAAATCCCGTGTTCCCTTTTTATTTGGTTTTCACCAAAACCGACAGTCGGGTATAAAATTGCTCTGGATATCCACCTTGTGTCAAGAGTACATTTTTACTTTTTTTCCTACCCTAAAATACACTGAAATTCGGCTTCTATTGCTGATTTTTATAGAAATTTACCCTCCATATGGGGTATCAAAGAAAATATGAATACTATAACTTCTCTTGTCACACCCCGTTCTAAAAGCCATGAGTTAGGAAGGCGTATTTTTTCGGAACATATTCGCCCCTATGGGCGGTACTTTGCCATTGCCATTGTCTTAATGGTTTTAGCTGCCTTGTCAACTTCTGCCCTCCCCTATTTACTCCAGCCTGTCTTTGATGATGTTTTTACCAATGGAACACCTCAATTGCTCATGATGGTGTGTGCAGGAATTCTTTTGGCATTTGTTATAAAGGGTGCTACCTCCTTTGGAGAAGCTGTGATCATGACTTATGTTGGACAGCGGATCATCTCAGATTTGCAAAATCGCTTGTTTAGTCACCTTATGCAATTAGACTTGGCTTATTTTCATGGGATATCTTCTGGCGATCTCCTCTCTCGTTTTACGAACGATATTAATCAAATGCGCAATGCCGTTGCCACAACTCTGGTAGGGATCGGCAAGGACTCTTTTACTTTACTTTTTCTTATTTCCCTTATGTTCTATAGAGATTGGACATTAGCGTGTATCGCTTTCTTTATCTTTCCATTGGCAATCTTTCCCATTTTTCGCATTGGACAACGAATGCGAAAAGTTGCAAACAACACCCAAGAAGAATTGGCTACTTTTACGGCTCGCCTCACACAAGTTTTTCAAGGAATTCGAGTGATCAAAGCCTATAGAACTGAGGAATATGAAGCAAAGCGCGCTCATACAATGATTGATCGCATTTTTGCCCTTGTATATAAATCAAGCCGCGTACGCTCTGCTTCTCATCCTATCATTGAAAGTCTCGGAGGAATTGCTATTGTCATTGTCATTGCCTACGGCGGATGGCAAGTTATGCACCATGCACGAACAACGGGGGAATTTATTTCTTTTATCGGTGCTTTGTTATTAATTTACGAACCTTTAAAACGTTTGAGCAATATGAACGCAAATATACAAGAAGGATTAGCAGCCGCAGCACGTGTCTTCACGATTCTTGATACACCAGCCACAATTAAAAATAACCCCCAAGCAACATCCCTACCAACCATTAAGGGTAATATAGAATTTCAAGATGTCTGCTTTACGTATGCGGATGGAAAGGTCGCTCTCAACGGAATTAATCTTAAAATCAAAAAGTCACAATCCATTGCACTTGTTGGCGCCAGTGGGGCAGGAAAATCAACAATTATAAACCTCATTCCTCGATTTTACGATATTCAAAAGGGAAAAATTTTAATTGATGAAATTGATATTCGAGATGTCACCCTCTCCTCTTTACGTCAACAAATTGCTCTCGTCAGTCAAGAAATCATGTTATTTGATACCACCATTCGTGAGAATATTGCCTACGGTTCCTTTAATACGTCTGAAGCTGCTATCATTGAAGCTGCAGAAGCTGCTGCCGCTCATGACTTTATAAAAGCACTTCCCAATGGCTATGATACGATGATTGGTGAAAATGGTGTCAAATTATCTGGAGGCCAACGACAACGTATTGCAATCGCGCGTGCCATGCTTAAAAATGCCCCAATTCTTTTACTTGATGAGGCAACCTCTGCCCTTGATACGGATTCAGAGCGCCAAGTTCAAGCCGCCCTCAAAATATTAATGGAAGGGCGCACAACCTTGATGGTAGCCCACCGCTTATCAACTGTTGTCGAAGCCCATAAAATTTACGTTCTCAATGACGGTAAAATTGTGGAAAGTGGAAATCATCAAACCTTGTTGGAAAAGAAAGGCATATACGCCAGCCTATGGCAAGCCCAATCTACTTTACCAACCTCTGAAGCAGCTTAATATTATGCGGTGGGCTCGTAATCTTTTAAAGTCAGAATTTATATACCGAATCTTTGCATTTCTTGCTGCTCAATACATTCGCCTGGTTTTCTTCACGAGCAAGTGGGAATCATACGGTCAGGAAATTCCTGAATCTTATATTAAAGCACAAAAACCCTTTATTGTCTGCTTTTGGCACGGTCGTTTAGGAATGCTTGCGTGTGCTTGGACATGGAAAAACTATCCTTTTCGAATGCTTCTTTCTGCCCATCGAGATGGGCAACTCATTGGTAAAACTGTCGCTTATTTTGGCATTAACTCCATTGCTGGTTCTACACAAAAAGGGGGAACTCAAGCTTTAAGAGAATTAATAAAGGCTTTACGTGCTGGAGAAACCATTGGGATAACACCCGATGGACCACGTGGCCCCCATCAAATTGCAAGCCTTGGCGTTATTACCTTAGCCAAGCTTGCCAACGTGGATATGATACCCATTACTTTTTCCACCTCACGACGTGTACGCCTTAGCACTTGGGACCGCTTTCATTTAGCCCTTCCCTTCAGTCGTGGTATTTTTGAATGGGGGCGTCCGATTCCGCCTCCCTCTAGTGGAGAGGAATCGGATATGGAAGCAACGCGTCTTCATCTGGAAACTAGGTTAACCAACCTCCAAAATAAAGCCGACCATAAAGTTGGATTAACCATAAAATAAGTAGATTTTATTTACGAAACATTTTGGGGTAACAATTTCCCTAAAACAGGCTGTGAGATTGTCGTTTCAAAATGCAATATATACATGAAAATTTTCCATCTTGCAGATTCTTCAGCAAAATATACTCCTTTGTCCGCTAATTTTGTTGGTTCTATCAGATAATGAAAAGTGATTTTATCTTTTTCTAAATGAATATAGGGATAAAATCGAATTTCTATGGCCGGCGTAATCCCTGCATCCTTATAGCGATTTAATTTTTTAAAAGCGCCTAATGCTCTTCTTGGTTTAATTTTTGAAACATTTAATTGCCAAATACGTTCTTTCGTAAGAAAAACTTTAGTACCTGGATGTTCCTGTAACTTTTGAATAGCCATTTGTACTGCTTCAGGCTTAAGATCTTTAGGAACGCATCTGAAATGATCAGTGTCAAACATTTTATCCTCACTCCTTTTATCTGGCTCATCCTCTTTTTGAAATGAAAATAAATTAAGGACGCTTTCATAGGAATCAGAACCTTCTAATATAATATCCTCGGCAGCATCGATGGCAAGGCTGCCCAGAATGAGGCTAAAAATTACTTTATAAATAAACTTCTTTATCATTTTTTTACCGTATATCTACTTAAATTTAATGAGCACTATCAATTCATTCCACAGATATGCTCCCAACAATACATTTGAGAATATTCTTGGTCCTTTGGATATTATCGCCAATTTGTGGATAAAAATTTATTAAAGATAAAAATTCATTAAGAACTAACTTAAATTAAACAAAAAATTGTTCAATGATGTGCTGATAAACTGCTGATAATCGATGAATCTCATCAACTTTAATATGTTCATCTATTTGATGAGCCGTTGTGTTCGTCAAACCAAACTCAATGACAGAACAAATATCTTTTAAAAACCGCCCATCTGATGTGCCCCCACTCGTGCTTAAAACAGGTACACATCCCGTTATTTTCGAAACAGATTCCAACACAAGGTTTTGTAAAGCTTTATCTTCACATATAAATGCATCCCCACTTCCCCCAATTTTCAAGGTATAATTAACACCCTCTTGGTTAAGGTTTGCCAACCGTGCCTTATCATGCAGATATTCTGTTAAGGATTGAAACGAATGCAATGGGTTAAAGCGAATATTAAACTTTGCGGATGCTTGCATAGGAATGACATTTGTTGTTGGATTTCCCACATCAAGAGACGTAACTTCAAGGTGAGAAGAATCAAAATACCCCATCCCAGTATCAAGGGGTATTAAAAGAAGGGAGTGCAAATAATTTAAAAGGTATGGAATAGGGTTCTTTGCTAAATGAGGGTATGCTACATGCCCAGCTTTTCCATTCACTGTAATCGTTGCATTTAAGCTCCCTCGCCTGCCTATTTTGATGGTATCGCCAACTGAGGTGGTATTTGTGGGTTCTCCGATCAGACAAGCGTCAATTTTCTCTCCACGCTCTTTGAACCTTTCAACGACATAACGTATTCCATCAACCGCAGGACCTTCTTCATCACTTGTTAAAAGAATACTTAGAGATCCCTTTAATGAAGGTTTTGTTTGAAGATATCGTCCAATTGCGGCCAAATAAGCCCCTATCGCACCCTTCATATCCACAACACCACGTCCATAAAGTTTTTGGTCGAAAATCTCTGCAGCATAAGGATTTTTGGTCCAAGCAGACAACTCTCCTGTTGGAACAACATCTGTATGCCCAACAAAACAAAGATGCGGAGAAGCAGAGCCGTTGCGTGCGTAAAGATTGCTCACGGCACCAGAATCAAATCGTTCAACGGTAAAGCCCAACTTTGTCAAGAATTCTGAAACAATAGCCATTGTTCCTGCTTCATGAGGTGTAACACTTGGGCATTTCAATAAATCTTGAGTTAAAATGATGGGATCTAGCGACAATTTATTTACCTTCGTTAAGCTTTCATTGATATCCAAAGCTCGCTTGCAATGGTAGGCACTTATAAAAAATTATAAGAAGAATATCTAATGAACGACATCTGACTCCAAAGACGTTGTCGCCTCAGGTAATGAAGATAATTGATCTGTCGACTCAAGTTCATCATCTTTCCACTCTATGGGGGTTAAAGGGCCCGTGAGAGCAATTTTTAAAACTTGTTCGACAGAAGAGACAGAAATAATTTTAATACCACGTTTTACATTATCAGGAATATCTGCCAAATCTTTTTCATTATCGGTTGGAATAAGAGCCGTTTTAATGCCACCTCGATGAGCAGCTAAAAGCTTTTCCTTTAATCCCCCAATGGGCAGTACTCGACCTCTTAATGTTATTTCCCCCGTCATTGCTACATCCTTGTGTACCGCAATTCCTGTCAGCGCAGATACAATGGAGGTGCACATTGCGACACCTGCAGATGGTCCATCCTTGGGTGTTGCTCCTTCTGGAACATGGATATGGATGTCTCTTTTTTCAAATATAGAAGGTTTAATACCAAATCGGGGTGCTTGAGAGCGAATATAACTTACTGCAGCTTGTATTGATTCTTGCATAACATCGCCCAATTTACCAGTAATTAAGGTTTTTCCTTTACCTGGCAAGATAACGGCTTCTATAGACAATAAATCACCACCAACCTCAGTCCAGGCTAATCCAGTTGTCACTCCGACAACATCGTCTGTTTCTGCAAGTCCGTAATGATAACGCGGGATACCTGCATACTTCCCGAGGTTGCGGGCAGAAATTTTAATTCCTTTTTGCTTCGGCTTTGTGAGGATCTCTTTAATGGATTTACGAGATAGATTAGCAATTTCTCTTTCTAAATTTCTAACACCTGCTTCCCTTGTGTAGAGGCGAATCAATTTACGTAAAGCATCGTCAGTAACACTAAATTCACCCTTTCTTAACCCATGCATTTCCATGGTTTTTGGGATGAGATAATGAATAGCAATTTCTACTTTTTCATCTTCTGTATACCCAGGAAGACGAATAATTTCCATACGATCAAGCAACGGTTGAGGCATTCGCAAAGTATTAGCCGTTGTCACAAACATGACATCAGATAAATCATAATCAACCTCAAGGTAATGGTCATTGAATGCGACATTTTGTTCTGGATCCAAGACCTCAAGCAAGGCTGAAGCTGGGTCTCCGCGCCAATCTGTTCCCATTTTATCTATTTCATCAAGCAAGAAGAGCGGATTTGAAGTCTTTGCTTTCTTCATTCCTTGAATGACTTTCCCAGGCATGGCACCAATATATGTTCGACGATGGCCTCGTATTTCTGCCTCATCTCTCACGCCACCCAAGGACATTCTTACAAAGCTCCGCCCTGTTGCAGATGCTATAGATTTACCGAGAGAAGTTTTTCCAACACCTGGTGGACCAACAAGACAAAGAATTTGTCCTTTTACCTTACCTACACGACTTTGAACGGCAAGATATTCAAGAATTCTTTCTTTAACTTTGTCTAAACCATAATGGTCGTGGTCTAATATTTTCTTAGCTGAAACAACATCTCTTTTAACGCGGCTACGATGTTGCCAAGGAATAGAAAGAATCCAATCTAAATAATTACGTATAACGGTTGCTTCAGCAGACATTTGATTCATGGAACGTAATTTACGCAATTCGGTTAAAGACTTTTCCCGAGCCTCTTTAGTCAGTTTTGTTTTCTTAATTTTGCTTTCAAAATCTGAAATTTCATCTTTGCCTTCTTCACCTTCGCCCAATTCTTTTTGTATCGCCTTTAACTGCTCATTTAAGTAGTAGTCACGCTGCGTTTTTTCCATTTGCCGCTTTACACGTGTGCGAATCCGTCTCTCGACCTGTAGGACACCTATTTCACCTTCAATATGATTCAAAATTTTTTCGAGACGCTGCTTAACATTGGCTGTCTCTAGCAAAATTTGCTTTTCAGGAATTTTCAGACCCAAATAAGAAGCTATAGTATCCGCCAATTTTGCAGGATCATCAATTTGGTTTATTGTCACCAAAACATCAGGGGGAATTTTGCGGTTCAGTTTAATATATTGCTCAAACTGCCCAACAATCGTACGAACCAAGGCCTCAACCTCAGCCTCATCAACACTTTCGTCGGCAATAAGTTCCACTAACGCATGGAAATGCTGCGCATCATCAATAATTTTCGTTAATCGAACACGTTGACCGCCTTCCACAAGGACTTTAACGGTCCCATCTGGAAGTTTCAATAATTGCAATACGGTCCCAAGGGTTCCAACAGTATAAAGATCAACTGAAGTAGGATCATCATGACTTGCATTTTTTTGAGTTACGAGAATGATTTGCTTTTCTTCACCAAGCATTACTTGCTCTAAGGCTCGGACAGATTTTTCCCGCCCCACGAACAAAGGTACAATCATGTGAGGAAAAACAACAATATCGCGAAGAGGAAGAACGGGATACTGAGTCCCTTTCGTTAAACCAAAGATCATATATTACCACCCAAACAGTCAGTCAGTAAACAGATTAAGATTACCAAAATTAGAATTGCTTAAGAAGTCAAAAAACGTCGTGATGACCCAAAAGACAAGGTTAATTTATTTACTTTCCTTTAGAAACATCACTTATGCGCTTTCCATACGATTTTAAAGGCTGCGCTCGACCTTCTACAACTTCCTTATTGATAACAACTTCTTCAACATCCTCATAGGAAGGCATTTCAAACATTGTATCTAGTAAAATACTTTCCATAATCGAACGTAACCCACGTGCACCTGTTTTACGAGCTATAGCCTTGAGAGCAATGGCATGTAGAGCATCGTCTGTTAATGTTAATTGAACATTTTCCATTTCAAACAAGCGCTTATACTGCTTAACAAGGGCATTCTTGGGTTTCATTAATATTTCCACAAGAGAACCCTCGTCTAAATCCGTTAATGTTGCTAAAACAGGTAATCGCCCAATAAATTCGGGGATTAAACCAAATTTCAACAAATCTTCTGGTTCCACACCACGCAATATATCTCCAGTCGCTCTTTCAGTAGGAGACCTAACATCAGCTCCAAAACCAATAGCAGCGCCCTTTCCGCGAGCTGCTATAATTTTCTCTAAACCTGAAAAGGCTCCCCCACAAATAAATAAGATATTAGTTGTATCTACTTGTAAAAATTCTTGTTGTGGGTGCTTACGACCTCCTTGAGGGGGAACAGAAGCTATTGTTCCTTCCATTATTTTCAGCAATGCTTGCTGAACACCTTCCCCAGATACATCTCGTGTAATAGAAGGATTATCTGATTTTCTAGAGATTTTGTCAACTTCATCAATATAAACAATACCTCTTTGAGCACGTTCAACATTATAATCAGCAGCTTGCAATAATTTTAATATAATATTTTCAACGTCTTCACCAACATATCCTGCTTCAGTCAACGTCGTCGCATCTGCCATTGTGAACGGAACATCAATAATGCGTGCTAATGTTTGTGCGAGTAATGTTTTTCCACTTCCAGTTGGACCAATTAATAAAATGTTAGACTTAGCAATTTCAATATCGCTCGTCTTTGGGCCATGGGCTAATCTCTTGTAATGATTATGAACAGCAACTGAAAGGACACGCTTGGCAAAAAATTGCCCAATAACATAGTCATCTAGAACGGTACAAATTTCTGCAGGAGAAGGAACGCCATCCCCAGATTTGACCATGGATGAGCGGTTTTCTTCACGAATAATATCTGTACACAGCTCAACACATTCATCACAAATAAAAACTGTTGGACCTGCAATAAGCTTCCTCACCTCGTGTTGGCTTTTACCGCAGAATGAACAGTAAAGTGTATTCTTGATGTCACTGCCGGCTGATTTGCTCATAGTCCCCCCTCTTCAAATCTTTCAAAGGGCCTCCTTAATTCATCGTATTTAAAAATAACATCTCAGTGGCCACTTACAAATTCAGTATGGCTTGTCAATGCTCAACAAAGAGTTAAATTTTTTGGCTTTTTAAGCTTTTGTATTTTTATCAACAAGATCCAGTGCTTTTGGCCTATTTACAACTACCTCATCTATTAATCCAAAGTCTTTTGCTTCAAATGGAGACATAAAGCGATCTCTTTCCAAGGCTTCTTCGATTACTTTCAAAGACTGACCTGTTTTTTCAGCAAAAATATCATTTATTTGACTGCGCAACTTTAAAATTTCACGTGCTTGAATTTCAATATCACTTGCCTGACCTTGCGCCCCTCCATGCGGTTGGTGAACCATAATGCGCGAATTTGGCAGAGCAAACCTCTTACCTTGCGTACCAACAGCGAGCAGCAATGCACCCGCAGAGGCAGCTTGTCCCATGCACAAAGTTGCTACATCACACCTAATATAATTCATTGTATCGAGAATGGATAGACCTGCAGTCACCACTCCCCCCGGAGAATTTATGTACATCGCAATATCCTTATCCGGATTTTCTGACTCTAAAAATAAGAGTTGGGCGCACACAAGGCTTGCAATATCATCATTTATCGGACCTGATAAAAATATAATACGCTCTTTAAGCAGACGTGAGTATATATCATAAGACCGTTCCCCACGACTGGTTTGTTCTACAACAATAGGAACCAACGTATTATTTATTGATCCGGGAAGCCCACTCATTCTTATCATCCTTTCACTTTTTTTTCGCTGGTTTTGCTTTCCCAGCTGTTGACTTCTTTTCTTTCGAAGTCTCCACACTCTTTGCCTTTTGGCCTTTTTTCTCAGAAGGAGTTTCGAGCCCCTCCTCATCATCATATGGCGTTGGAATAACGCCCCTTACAACCATCTTTAATGTTGGAAAGTCGACATTCCGTTCCGTCACTTTTGACTTACCTAAAATAAAATCTACCACCTTATCTTCTAAAAGTGGAGCCACCAAATTTTTTAAAGCTTGATTATTATTTACATAGTGCTTAATTACATCATCTGCTTGAGAAGGATAACGCATTGCCTCCTGAAAAACAGCTGCTCTTACCTCCTCGTCACTCAGCTTTAATTTATTTATTTCAGCCAAATGAGAGATGAGGAGCCCTAAACGCACTCTCCGCTTTGCAATTTTTTCATAATCCTTCTTTAATTCATCCTCAGTTTTCTGCTCTTCATCTTCGTCTAATTCCCCATTTGCGCGTGCATCTGCCAGTTCACGCTGTAGCTGTTCCCATATGACCTTAAACTCATTTTCCACCATTGTTGGCGGGAGATCAAAATCATACTGAGAGTCTAAAATATCAAGTAATTTTCGTTTAGTATAAAGGTAGGCTATTTTCTTACTTTCATGTTCAACAGCCCCACGAACTGATTTACGCAGCTCCTCAATATTTTCAACCTTATATTCCTTTGCAAATGTATTATCTAATTTAAAAGTAATTGGTTCTTCAATCTTTTGTACTTCAACGCTTACTGTGGCCTTTTTGCCCGCAAGCTCCGGTACTTTCTCTTCTTTCGAGAAATGGACTTTACCTTCAAAAGTGTCACCTACTTTTTTACCATAGAGAGTTTTAACAATCGGAGCAAAGGGGCTATTTTCTTTCTCAGGGCCCAATAAAATTTGATACTGTTGCGGCAATTCCATACGCTTACCGTCTTCAAGTGTGCCGGCCCATTTTACGGAGACCAAATCACCTTTTTGAGCTGCTCGTGCTTGAGAAGGAGCTTGATACTTCGTATGTTCGGCGCGTATCTTTTCTAACCTCTCTTCAACATCCTTATCGCTCACTTCTACAGATAACAACTCTACAGAAATATCCTTAAAGTTCTTAACTTCAATTTCGGGTAAAATTTCGAAAGTGACTGTGCACTCAAAATCCTTACCATCTTCAAAAGAAACCACATCAATGACAGGATCAATGGCATTACGAAACTTATGTTCTTTATAAATTTGCGTTAAACCCTCCCGTAAAAGAGAATTCCCAGCGTTTTCCCAAGCCTCAGCTCCATATCTCTGCTTAAGAACAGCTTCTGGTATTTTACCTGGACGAAATCCAGGAATTTTTGCCTTAGAACCTATCTTTCCCAGCTGTGCATTTACGCGCTCTTGAAGCTCTTTCAGAGGGGCTGTAATTTTAAATTGATATTTTAACTTTTCTGAAAATACTTTTGCAATCTGCATCTAATGCTCCGTTTTGCCATTTCTCAATTGGCCTGTATACTTGGTGCGGGCGGAGGGACTTGAACCCCCACGACTTGCGTCACCAGAACCTAAATCTGGCGTGTCTGCCAATTTCACCACGCCCGCAAAAAAAGACTCCTGGGAAAAAATAGTCAGGTCTCTTTGTATGTACACGAACCAAATTGTATGTTCAATAACTTTAGTACCCTTACCCAATGGGAGCAAGTTTTAAATAATCAAAGAAAACTATATTTTTCATTTTTAAAAACATAATTTTAAAAAATTGATAATTAAAAATTCATCATAATGGGCAAAATTTAAACTTGAAAATTTGTAAACAAAGTAATATTTATATTATGCATAACAGGTATACGGATATTTTACGCATATAAGGGATTTTAATTATGAAAAAACAGAAAATGCGGAATAAATGGACTAAAGAAAATTTAAATTATTTAAAAAATGCATATATTCAAGGATCGCCTTTAAAGCAAATTGCAGCAAACCTTGATCGTTCAGTAAGTGCGGTTAACAAAGTGTTGGCAAGATACAACTTTAGAACACATCAAAGAATAAATTTCTTGCCCACCTTGCCCCTTCCTACTCCCCATCAAATTCAACAAAAAAAGGATATTGGGGCCAAAATTCGTAAAATCAATTCTGATGCAATAAAATTTTTTCACCCAGACCATCGCCAATGGGTCCTCTTTGATTCCGTTGTTTTATGGCTCAGAGAACAAAAGATATTTGTCATCAAATCCAGAAATGACAATTATTACGAAATTAATGGTTATCCCAAATCGAAAGAGCAAATTTTATTTATTGCGAATTTGTGTAGAGAGCAGCAACAACTTCCCGCATTTTTTGTAAAAGGAGTAACCTATTTATAGAAGAAATGTATATTCAAAAATGTTAATTTTTTTGATTTAAAATATAGAGAAATACTATAATTTGAGCCCATGCATTTCCAACCAAGAGCTAACTTCTTGCTTTAGGATCTCCAAGGCTTCAAGACTTGAGGCCTCACATCGCGCAACAAGGGCTGGTTGAGTATTAGAAGCGCGCAGAAGCCACCACCCATCAGGACGGGTAACACGTACTCCATCTATTGCAGATACGGGTGCTTCTTGCGAAATAAGCTGTTGATGGATTGCCTCAATGACCTTAAATTTCTGCGCATCTGCGCAATCTATGCGTATTTCAGGTGTGTTATAATAAGGAGGCAAGGCCAAAACAATGTCGGCTAATGAATGAGGGGACCTTTGAAGAATATTAATGAAACGAATGGCACTGTAAAGTGCATCATCATATCCAAAATACTTATCAGCAAAAAAGATATGCCCACTCATCTCCCCTGCCAAGAGAGCACCAACTTCCATCATTTTAGCCTTAATTAAAGAATGACCAGTACGCGCCATTAAAGCATTTCCCCCCACCTGCGAAATACCTTCGAACAACCCTTGTGATGACTTAACATCCGCGATAATTGTTGCACCTGGGTTTTCTCGAATAACATCACGCGCTAAAAGAAGAAGAAGTTGATCTCCCCAAAGAACTTCACCTCTGCTATCTACAATCCCAATGCGATCTCCGTCCCCGTCAAAGGCAATACCCACATCCGCATTGGTTTTTTTGACTGTCTCTATCATCTGTTCTAAGTTTTTAAGAACAGTGGGATCAGGGTGATGCGCTGGGAAAGTTCCATCAATGGTATCATTCAGAAGAATATGCTCTCCCTGAATACCTTTAACTAATCTTTTTAAGATATCTGCGGTGGACCCATTACCTGCATCCCACACAATCTTCAAATGACGAGCAGACGGCTCATAATCCTGAATTAACCGACGAATATAATCATCAGTTATGTCCTGGCTGTGTAAAGTTCCTTGTTCTGCGCATTCCTGGGTCTCATCAATACCTGCCATTTCCTTGAGATCCGCACCAAAATAGGGGCGGTTCTGGAGCGATATTTTAAATCCATTATCTTGAGAAGGGTTATGAGAGCCTGTCACCATAATAGAGGCATCAACACCAAGTGTTTTCAACCCATAGTAAATCATAGGAGTGGGACCTACGCCCACGTCTGTTATATGAATCCCGGTACTCAACAACCCATGGATAAGAGCTTCTGTGAGAACTGGAGACGTTAATCTACCATCCCTTCCCACACACACCTTGTTTTTTCCAAGCCGGCGAAGAATGATCCCAAATTTTTTTCCCAAAGCGATAGCATCTTCTTTAAAAAGTGTTTTACCAACTTCTCCCCGAATATCATATTCCCTTAAAATAGCTGGATTGAATATATGAGCTGTCATAAAATCTCTATATTTAAGCTAAGCAACAAACGCAGTTTTTTGAGAACCCAGTTGGGCGCCATAGATGGTTGGTCGGCCGATTGAAATATAATCAAAACCTGTAGAAATCATTTCCTCAGGACGATAGATGTTACGGAAGTCTATGAGGCAAGGATATTTCATTTTCTGAATCATTTTATCAAAATTTAAGGCCCGAAATTCATTCCATTCCGTCAATATAATGAGTGCATCAGCGCCTTCTATAGCTTCATATGCATCTTTTGACCACACAATATTTCTTAAATGCTTTTTAGCTTCTTGGCAGCCAACGGGGTCATAGGCTTGGATTTTAATACCTGCTTTTTGAAGGATAGGAATTATGGTTAAACTTGGAGCATCGCGCATATCATCTGTATTTGGTTTAAAGGTAAGCCCTAAAACGGCGATTGTCTTTTCCATACCAGGTTTATAACCGATTGCTTGAAGAACCTTATAAGCCATAGATTGTTTACGATCTTCATTTGATTTTACGACCGATTCAATAATAGAAGTTGGAGACCCCACTTCTCGAGCAGTTCTTGTCAAAGCAAGTGTATCTTTGGGAAAACAAGATCCCCCATACCCAGGCCCAACATGAAGAAATTTGCGCCCTATACGGCCATCTAATCCAATAGCCTTGGCAACATCTTGCACATTTGCCCCCACTTGTTCACAGATATCTGCCATTTCATTAATAAAGGCAATCTTCATTGCTAAAAATCCATTGGCTGCATATTTGATGAGCTCGGCAGTCTCAATGCCTGTAAAAACAATGGGTGTTTCTATTAAATATAAAGGTCGATAGAGCTGATGCAAAACAGCACGTGCCCGATCATGTCCCATTCCATCTGATTCTGTTCCGATTACGACGCGATCAGGCCGCATGAAGTCATTAATGGCTGATCCTTCACGTAAAAACTCAGGATTTGAAGCAACATCAAATTCTGCCAGGGAGTTGTTTTTCTTAACTTTTTCTTGAATAATTTCGAGTACTTTTCTACACGTTCCAACTGGAACAGTTGACTTTGTAACAACGACCGTATACCCATCCAAAGCATCTGCAATTTCTTCTGCGGCTGCGTAAACGTAAGACAAATCTGCATGGCCGTCACCGCGCCGACTAGGAGTCCCAACAGCAATAAAAACAGCATCCGCTTGTGCAACAGTATCTTTAAGATTAGTAGTGAAAGAAAGACGACCCATCCGTTGTGTTTGCTGAACAAGAGATTCTAAACCAGGCTCATAAATGGGAATAATACCTTGGGAAAGGCTTTCAATTTTAGAAGCATCTTTGTCTACACACGTTACATGATAGCCAAACTCAGCAAAGCAAGCACCTGTTACAAGACCGACATACCCAGAGCCAATAATAGCAATTTGCATTTTCACACCTTTTATTTGATGACTCTTATTCTTTCTTTAAAAAAATAGAATGTAAATACAATCCTTTTGAAATTTAAGCAAGCCATAAGTGTAAAGCAAGCTTTATATTTAATTTTCAGAATTCTTTGAATAGATGAATAATCTTTTCAAATTTTATTTGCAGTATTTTTCAATAGATTTCAGTAAATGTTCTCTCAAGTGAGGCCGCGCATAAGCAAATGCAAGATTGGCTTCCAACCACCCCTCCTTTAAACCACAATCAAACCGCTGCCCAATAAATCGCATTCCATGAAAGGGGGCCTGAGCAATTAGTTTTGGAAATGAATCTGTAAGTTGAATTTCCCCGCCCTTGCCCTTTTGTTGCTGGTCTAAAATTTTAAAAATTTCTGGTTGGAGAATATAACGCCCTACAATAGCTGTCCGTGAGGGGGCCTCTCCTGGTGATGGCTTTTCGACAACGCCCTTAGCCTTAACATAAGGACCATTATCTTGAGCAATATCTAATATCCCGTATCGATTAACATGCTCAGCAGCCACGTCCATTACAGCAACAACGTTCCCCCCGACTTCTTGATAGGCTTCCATCATTTGAGCCAAGCAGGGTTTGTCAGCTAAAACTAAGTCATCAGCAAGAATCAACGCAAATGGCTGATTTCCTATTAGATGTCGCGCACACCATACAGCATGTCCTAAACCAAGAGGAACTTGTTGACGTACAAATGCCGATCGTCCGGGAGCAAGCTGAGATTCTCGCAAGATAGCTAATTCAGATGTCTTGCCGCGCTGTTCAAGCACTTGTTCTAATGCATGATTAACATCAAAATGGTCTTCTATTGCTGTTTTTCCCTGAGAAGTAACAAAAATAAAATTCTCAATTCCAGACGCATGAGCTTCTTCAACAGCGTATTGAATAAGGGGTTTATCGACAACAACCAGCATTTCTTTTGGAGAAGCTTTTGTTGCTGGTAGAAAGCGTGTGCCAAGACCCGCAACTGGAAAGACAGCCGTACGAATAGGAGAAGAAGTCATTTAAAATCCTATATTAAAGTTCGACCTTAGCAAACGAGAGTTTGCATTATTGCGCAACTTATAAAAAACCCCGCCAACATTACCAATCAGGTTTTGATGGCGGGGTCTCTTTAAGTTCGCAAAAACGAACGCCAGTTACACTTATTCAATAGTTGTAACGGCTGCACGGTTTTGTGCGTAAACTTCCTCGGTATCACCAGCAACCAATGGGTTGTCTTTACCATAGGAAAGTGTTCTCAAGCGATGCTTGTCTACACCAAAGCGAACCAATGACTTCTGAGCTGCATGCGCACGGCGTGCACCGAGAGCTTGGTTGTATTCACGTGTTCCACGAGCGTCACAGTGACCGGCAACAACTGCCTTTGTCGCTGGATATGTCTTCAACCAACCAGCTTGTGCTTCCAAAGTCTTTTCAGACTCAGGAGTAATGTTTGACTTGTTGAAAGCAAAGAAAACGCGATCTTTGATATTTGCTTTGAAATCTTCTGGTGTGCCTGGGCCACCAATTTGGCCAACGCTGACATTTTGATCTGGTGCGCATTCACAAGCTGCAAGCACAAGACCAGTTGTCAAAATACTAAGTAATTGTTTCTTCATAATTCTCATCCCTAGTTAGTTAATTCACATTAAACATTAAACCATATAAAAGTTAACAAATTATTGATTAAAAGGGAACGGGAAAAGAACCTTTCAGTGCTAATTTTTCCTAAGTGTAGAGAAAATGCCACAGCCTCGCCTCTTGGCTTCTTACTACTCAGATAGCAACCGTGACCAGGCTCCATCAGACGAGTCCCGAGGGGTTTTTATGATCCTCAAGTTTCGCCCTGTCAAGTCAATGGCATAAAGCTTGCTATTTCCTCGTTTACCACCACTTTCTTTTGTGAATAAGAGCACGCGCCCATTCGGAGACCAAGAAGGAGCCTCAACCAAGTGTCCATCCGCTATGAGGCGTTCATTCGTACCGTCTACGTTCATCACACCAATATAGAAGCGTCCTTCAATTTGTTTTGTAAAAGCAATGAGATCACCGCGAGGAGACCACGCAGGTTGAGAATATTTACCGTCACCAAAACTTATGCGCCGCACGTTCCCACCATGAGCATCCATTATATATATTTTTTCTTGACAAGATTCAGGATTTGAACGGTCTGATGTGAATACAATTTGACTTCCATCAGGTGAAAAACAAGGAGACGTATCAATACAGCTGTGTTGCGTCAGCCTACTCACCGACCCTGAATTCATATCCATTTTATAGAGAGCTGTGGTCCCTTCGCGTGCAAGGCTCATAAGCAAAACACGCCCATCTGGAGCAAAACGCGGTGCAAATGTCATTCCCTTAAAATGACCTACTAACCGTTTCTTGCGAGTATGAACATTTATGACGTAGACATGCGCCGTTTTATTAACATACGCCATATAAGCGATTTCTTTGGAGTTAGGGGAAAAACGCGGCGTGAGCACCATGTGCACACCGTCTGTTAAATAAACATTGTTATGCCCATCCCAATCCATAATGGCTAAGCGCCTGACACGTTTCTTTTTAGGGCCGCTTTCATCGATATAGGCAATTCTCGTATCAAAATAACCGGCTTCTCCAGTCACACGGTTATAGACTGCATCCGCAATTCGATGCGCTACGCGACGCCACTGATTTCGATTTGAAGAAATAGACACTCCAACCATTTGTGTACCATTAAAGACGTCAAATAAACGGAATTCGACGGTAATTTTATCTCCCTCGCTTGTTACACGCCCAACGAGAAGACATTGAGCGTTTAAAACACGCCATTCAGAAAAATTAGGATTGCGAAGAGCTGAAGCAGTATCCTGAATGAAAGAGGATTTACTTAAGAGACGGAAAAGCCCTGAGTGTTCTAAGTCATTACCGATGACTTCGGGAATCTTCTGAGCGAGTTCTTCATTCCCCTCTCCCTCAATAAAATCCGGTATTGCAATAGGTGTTGGGGCAATTTGTCCTTGGGTAACATCAATCTCTAATGTTGCCAGGGAAGGGTTGGATGCAACAAATAGACCTATAAAAAGCAAAGATAAAATTAATTTGGTCATGCTCTACTCCTCCTCTTCATTTCTATTAAAACATTTCTTTTGGGTCAAAGTTAAATGTAAATTCTTTAAACATGTCATATTTATCTGCAGGTATAGGTAAAGGACTACACCGCGGATCAAGTACAGCGCGTCGAGCGCTTTCTGCAGCTGTTCGGTATGATAAGTCTGATGACATCCTAGCTTTATCAACTATTTCTGCTTTTTGAACGGTCCCATCTCGTGAGACATTTATTTTTATGGGAACCCGAATATTTCGCGCATCCCTGAGACCAGCTGGAATAATCCAGCATTGAGCAATATGTCGACTTAACGCATCTTTTTCTGATGCTGTAAGCACAGCACCAATCGTCGATGCAGGAGCTCCTTTTCCGCGTGAAGGGCTCCCACTTTCTTCTTTAGAAAGCTCATTAAGTAAATCATCAAAATTCTTGGAAGCAGATGTCTTTTTCTTCTTTGTGTTATCAGGCTTGTCCGTTTTCACTGTTGGCTTCTTTTTCTTCTCCAAAGTAATTTCTGCCTTTTGCTGTTTTGGCTTTTCCTCTTTGGGTTTCTCCTTGGGTTTTTGTTTAGCCTTCGGATCAGGAATGGGTTCTGCAATTTCCTCCGGCTTAGGTTCAGGCCGTGGCGCAGGCTCTGGTTTTACCGGCTCTGGTTCAGGTTGGGGAGCAGGTGGAGGAGCTGGCTGAGGTTGTGGAGGCTCTGGTTTTGGTTCAGGTTGGGGAGGAAGCGGCTTTGGTGGTTCAGGTTTTTGTTCAATATCTTGAGTTGCATCAGGAGCCAAAACAGGAGCTGCACTTTGCTCCGCTACCTGGACAAACTCTATCATCACAGGTTGTTCCATTGAAACTTTTCTTTGGAAAGGATTATAGAAACCTATCAGCAATAGGGTAAGTACTGTCACATGCAAAAGAGCAGAATATATGAGCGGACGCTTCATGGGCGTTATCTGTTCCGTACAATTTTAGGGCCATTTGCGGGTGTTGAATGCTTAAGTGCCTGTGGCACAGATGTGCGTAAAGGAGAGCTTGCTTTTCCTTTTACAGCGGATATAGGGGCAGGTCGCATTTTTTGAGGAGAGGCATACCCTGATGTTCTCATTCCTTGCGGAGCAGGAGGCATAACAGGAGCTTGCATAGGAGCAGGAGTTGGCATTTGGGGAGCAAATTGAGGAGCTGGTTGAGGAGCCGGCATAATAGGGTGAGAAGAAAGAGGAGGAGGTGGTGTCGGAGAAGCAGAGACACGTAAATTTTTCCCCTTCTCCATACCAGAGGGCATTTCTGCAATAAGAGAAACTTTATGAAATCCAGCAGCAGCAATATTACCCATGATTTCCATTACACGCCCGTAATTAATTTTTTGATCCCCTCTTACATATATTTTAGCATCGGGATTACTTCCTGATATAGCGATCAAACGCTCAATAAGCGCATCTCCTTCCAACTCGGTCTCTTGAAGATAGGATTTACCATTAGCATCAACAGAGACAACCAATGGTTCTGTTTGATCATTCATTTTTGCTGCCTTTGTTTTTGGCAAATCAACGGGCACGCCCACTGTAAGCATAGGAGCTGTTACCATAAAAATTACGAGCAGTACCAACATCACATCCACAAAAGGTGTCACGTTAATATCAGAAAACGCCTGTGCGGTAGAACGGCGTCGTGGTCCTGATTTCCCTGATTTGCTGAGTGTGATTGCCATGAGACCTATGCCTGCTCCTCAAATTGACGGGAAATAATCGCACTAAACTCATTTGAAAAAGCATCAAGACGATTGGCATACCGATTTAATTCACTTGATAATTTATTGTAGGCAATAACTGCTGGAATAGCTGCAACTAATCCCACAGCTGTGGCAAAAAGAGCTTCAGCGATTCCAGGTGCAACGGCAACAACCGTAAGATTTGCGTTTTGCTGAGTCGCCAGGGCCTGAAAGCTATTCATAATTCCAAGAACGGTCCCAAATAAACCGATAAAAGGCGCTGTCGCACCCGTGGAAGCTAAAAAACCCATATGCCGTTCAAGGCGATCCATCTCTCGGCCCAATGTCAGTTGCATGACACGTTCAATCCGTTGTTGCAAAGTTCCGCGCGAATCATTAGAACTTGCAAGACCTTTTGAGACAGAGCGACGCCATTCGCGCATAGCCGCACAAAAAATAGCACTTAACGGATCTTGTGGGCGATTGTTAATCCGATCATAAAGATCATCCAAAGCGCCTCCAGACCAAAAAGCTTCTTCAAATTGTTCAGCAGTCGCGTGAAGTCTGCGCAGGCGAATGACCTTTTGAAAGATAATTGTCCAACACCAAAAAGAAGCGCCTAATAAGATAAGAATGACCAACTTAATAACTGGCTCGGCACCCCAAAATAGGCCTAATAAGGAAAGCCCCTCAGGAGCGCCTGGTGTTGCAGCAGCTAATGTAGCAACAGATTGAATAGGTGCTTGATCCATAATTTTATTTCCCCGAAATTTATTGAACTCTGTAGTATAACTTACTATTAGCCAATATTAATTTAAAATTCAAGCACAACCCAAAGTGCATTTAAGGAATTTCCAAGTAATTTTAATAAAAAGAGATTTTATTAAAAATCACGATCTCTTTCCCACCGCAAAAAGACTAATTTGAAACATACATTATGGTGCACGCGTATTAATTTAGCTTTTGAGATCATGAGTAACTATCTGCGCTTCAGAAACTTGGCGCGTAAACCAGGTGATTTGTCGTTTGGCATATTGCCGTGTAGATTGCTGGCCTAATTTGATGGCTTCTTTCAGAGATAAATCGCCTTTCAAATAGGAAGTAATTTCAGGAACTCCCACCGCTTTAAATATAGGTAATTCTGGATTTATATTTTGTGCAAGCAGTTGCTCAACTTCCCTTAAAGCACCATTTTCCACCATCCAAAAAAATCGATTATTAATGCGCTCATAAAGCACTTCGCGCGGGGGTAAGAGAACAAAATAATTACAATTTAAATTAACTATTTTCTGTGCTTTTCCTTGCGTTTCAAGTAGCGATTGATGTGTTGCACGTATAACTTCTAACGCCCGCGTTAACCGTTGTGTGTCATTTTGATGAAGGACACCTCTGATCATAGGATCTTCCTGTGTCACAAGATCATAGAATTCTTCTTCAGTTAATTCTTGTGCCAACTGACGGCATTCTTGACGTATAGCAGTAGGTATTGAAGGAACGGGGGATAGCCCATGCGTGAGTGCTCGTAAATAAAGACCAGTCCCTCCAACGACAATAGGTACTTTGCCACGCTTCAAGACATCTTCAATGACCTCAGACGCTTTCTCATACCACCACCCCACCGAACTGGTTTGATTGCCAATCAATACACCGTAAAGATGGTGCGGAATCCCTTGAGTGTCTGTTGGACGTGCCGTAAGAATATGCAGATGACTATAGAGTTGCATACTATCGCCATTAATGATCTCGCCATTAATTTTCTGAGCAAGTTTAATGGCATAATCAGACTTACCGCTCGCTGTGGGACCTCCAATGATGTAAATATTTGAAGACATACAGGAAGATTTTTCTTTATTTAAATACGCTATGCTAGTGTATATATAATAATTATCCTCAGTTTACGAGGAAATATAGTTTTATATTTTATAAAATATACACCTACTTTGCAGTTGCCTCCTTGGTTTTATTAAGTCCCGCTTTTACTATTTGCTTAAAAACAGTCCGCACGGTCCCCTTTTCCTCATCAATTTTAGCAATGAGCTTGGATTTGAGTCCATCAAGCCGCCCTTCCCACTCCTTAACGATCTGTTGATACGCAAGGGGCTGTATCAGACCAGAGGCGATCTGATCAATATTTCCCTGATACAAGGAAGATAGAACATTATCAGCTGCCTTAAAATTAATATGGGTATTATCTTTTATTCCAGACAATTCAGCAGAAACTGTAAGAAAATTTTTATAGTGTTCAAGAAGATCTTTATTTTTAGCAAGTGAATCTACAGACACGCCGTCTGGCAATTGAAGAAAATATCGTTCCCTCACATACACCAAAAATTTTGGCAAGAACCTTTTTAAGCCATTTTCAAGACGTGGGGTCGTCAAAACTCCAGGATTTTTTAAGTACTTCAGCACTGCCTCTACTTTATCATCCGTCTTTCTCTCACTTTCCTGAACCTTAAGATCATGCACATAGGCAATAGCATAGACAAAAGGCACATAAAATTTCTTCCATGCCTCGTCCTGGTGACTTTGAGATTTGATTCCCATGGCCGTGGTTGCTTCAAACTTTCTCCTACTTCTTGTGCATCTTGATCGGCTCGACTTTTACTTGCTGATTTACGAGAGGCTTCTTGAGCAGCCTCTGATGCTTTGCTAAATGAATTCTTATAAACCAGATAAGCCATGGAAAGAAACTTGTCCTCAACAGAGGCCTGTTGAAAATATTCCATGGCCCGAACATTAGCTTTTTGACTATGCCACTCGCTCACTGCTGGAAGCTGAGAGTGACCTTTTAAAATAAATGAAGATACAACCTTTGCGTACTTTTCGAATGCTTCTTTTTCTCTGGATGAACCATGGCCTTTTAAGCTTAAATCACTTTCTCTTACCGCACTGCTCTTAGGAATTGGATCTCCAAGATCTGTAATATATAACCTAACCAGACTTCCTTTCCCCAATAACAAAGCCTTGTCGTACCAATACAAAGTAACTTTTACGTTGACCCTGTTATCATCCAAATTATGTAAAAGAAGAACAGGATCTTGAATTCTCTTTATCTTCTCATCGCTTTTAGGATCTCGAGTCATGGGAGACAACCATTGAGAAGCACGTTCTATATCAATAGTCTTTAGGTTAATCGCATTTCTCCTTTTAGGAGAAGTAGACTTTAGCCACATTTCAGCAGAGAGAGAACCATCATGACTGATATATCCTGCAAAAGTTCCAGGATAGAGTTCAGCATGTCTTATGGCAGTCCTTCCCCCAAAGCTCTCCCCAAATAAAAATATTTTCTTCCCTTGTAAGATTTTTAAATCCCCATGAAGACTTGAAGGATCATCTCTGAGTGTTTCAAAAAATTTATTAATACTGGCATGTAACTCATAATGCAAATCTTCAGGCATTATTCTTTGATTCTTTTCAAGTTTGAGCAAATCAGTGAGATTCAATTGAACAATACCTATGCCCTGTTGGATAAGACTTCGCTCTAGATCGTTGAGTGCTCCTTTATGCATCTTTTCTTTTCGCTCTTGCCAGGTAGCGCTTTTCTGGTCTCCCCCATAAACTTTCACTAAAACAGCTTTAATTTCTTGTCCGATGGGCAATCGAATAATATACCCAATCGGCACTCCTGATCTCAATTGAAGGGGCTCACCAGCTTTCATTTCAACATCTCTGATTTTGAGACTGTCAGGAGGAAAGCCGTCATCATACCCCTTGAAATTGAAAATTATTTCTGTCTTTGGAAGAGGATTCTTCTGATATGCTTCTCCTCTCGGACTTTCTGAAAAAATCATTTCGGAAAAAGTGGTGAGATTTTCTTTATTAAAATATTTTTGGAGTTTGATGACAAACTCATCGAGACTTATATTGTCCTTGCTCGTAAGTACATTTGGCACTTCTTTGGAAGGTATAGATGTGCCTTCGTGACATTTTCCAACCCACAAAGGCGTGAACGCGAAATAATTCATAAAAATTAAAAAAAATGTAGGAATAAAATCTCACTCTATCTAACCTATATAAAGTTATATTCTCCCTAGCTAAGGCTATTTTGATTATCTTAACATTTAGTAAAAACGGGCGTTTGGTAAGGATCAACAGGGATTTTACAAAAGTATGTAGTAGCTTTTCTCACTGCTTGAGATAGGGTTTCAAATACTTCCCTGTATAACTTTTTTTGGATTGGGCAACTTGTTCAGGCGTCCCTGTTGCCACAACTTCTCCTCCCTTAAATCCACCCTCAGGACCAAGATCAATAATCCAGTCACTTGTTTTAATGACTTCAAGATTGTGCTCAATCACAATGACGGTGTTTCCTTGATCAACAAGTGCTTGTAATACTTCGAGCAACTTCTTGACATCTTCGAAATGCAAACCCGTTGTTGGCTCATCTAAAATATAAACCGTTCTCCCTGTTGCACGTCGAGAGAGTTCTTTTGCAAGCTTTACGCGCTGTGCTTCTCCCCCAGAAAGTGTCGTTGCTTGCTGCCCCACATGAATATATCCTAAGCCCACCTGTTGAAGAGTCTTCAGCTTATCTCGAATTGAGGTATGGGCATCAAAAAAATCCACAGCTTCATCGACGGTCATATCTAAAATATCAGCAATAGATTTTTCCTTAAATTTTACCTCAAGCGTTTCACGGTTGTAACGCTTACCGCGACACTGATCGCATTGCACATAGACATCTGGTAAAAAATGCATTTCAATTTTAATGACCCCGTCCCCCTGACAGGCTTCACATCGACCACCCTTTACATTGAAGGAAAAACGACCGGGCGCATAGCCGCGCGCTTTACTCTCAGGCAAGGCCGCAAACCATTCTCGAATGGAGGTAAAACATCCTATATAGGTTGCTGGATTGGATCGCGGTGTGCGCCCAATGGGTGATTGATCAATATCAATGACTTTATCAATCTGTTCGACCCCCAAGAGTTGATCATGAGGGCCGGCAAGATCCCGAGAATCATTAAAATGGCGTGCAAGCGCTTTATAAAGTGTCTCAATCACCAAAGAAGATTTGCCACCCCCAGATACGCCCGTGACACATGTCAAAGTTCCAAGAGGAAAATTCACCGAGATATTTTTCAAATTATTAGAACAAGCCCCTGTAAGTTTTAAAGCTTCACCTGATCCAAGGCGTCGCTTTTTAGGAACTTCAATTCGTCGATGGCCTGATAAATATTGCCCCGTCAAACTTTTTTTATTCCCCATAATTTCTTCGGGTGTGCCTTGAGCAACGATCTCTCCTCCATGGCGTCCAGCATGGGGGCCCATATCAATAACTTGATCTGCAGTACGAATTGCATCTTCATCATGTTCTACCACCACAACAGTATTTCCAATATCACGTAAATGCTTCAACGTTGATAAAAGTCGATCATTATCCCGCTGATGTAATCCAATAGATGGCTCATCAAGCACATATAAAACACCCGTTAAGCCAGATCCAATTTGTGAAGCAAGTCGGATGCGCTGACTTTCACCCCCAGAAAGAGTTCCTGAAGCCCGAGAGAGAGTTAAATAATCGAGTCCAACATTGATCAAGAAAAGCAATCTACTATGAATTTCTTTTAAAATGCGGATTGCAATTTCTTGCTGTTTTGGGGTTAGGTTAAGAGTTGAAAACCATTGAAATGCTTCACCAATTGAAAGAGCACATACTTCACTGATGGATTGTCCAGAAATTTTTACACATAAGGCCTCTGGTTTTAAACGCTGACCATGGCATGCAGAACAGGGACTCATCATTTGATAGCGCGTTAATTCTTGACGTATCCAGTCGCTCTCGGTTTCTCTCCACCGTCTTTGCAAATTGGGAAGAACGCCTTCAAAAGGCTTATGAGTTGTGTAACGACGAACGCCATCGTCAAACGTCATATGAACAGGTATTCCATTTGATCCTTTAAGAATTAATTCTTGGACTGCTGAGGGCAATTCCCCAAAAGGAGTATCCATTGAAAATTTAAAATGCTTGGCTAAAGACTCAAGGACTTGAGCATAATACTCATTGATTTGAAATCGCTTACGGCCGCTTCCTTCAGCTACAGCCCACGGTAAAATAGCTCCTTTGCGTAAACTTAAATGCGCATCTGGTACGACGAGTGAAGCTTCAAAATCAATTTCCATTCCCAAACCGTCACAGGTTGGACAAGCTCCATGAGGGCTATTAAAAGAAAAGAGGCGGGGTTCAATTTCATCAAGCGTAAACCCAGAAATTGGGCAAGCAAATTTTGCAGAAAAAGTTATTCGCTTCTCCTCATCCACCTGCTCAACAAACACGAGTCCATCACTTAAAGAGAGTGCCGTTTCAAAAGAATCAGCAAGCCGTTGTGCGATATCCGATTGCACCACAATACGATCGACAACCACTTCAATATCGTGATTAATTTTTTTATTAAGGGCAGGAACTTGATCAATGTCATAAATGGTTCCATCTACCTTAACGCGTTGAAATCCTTTTTTACGTAATTCTAAAAATTCTTTTTTATATTCTCCTTTGCGACCACGAACTATCGGAGATAAAAGGAGTAAGCGTGTTCCAGCTTTCATAGTTAGAATGCGATCAACCATTTGACTTACTGTCTGAGCTTCAATAGGAAGTCCTGTTGCTGGAGAATGAGGTATCCCGATCCGAGCAAAAAGGAGGCGCAAATAATCATACAACTCTGTCACTGTTCCAACTGTGGAACGTGGGTTTTTTGAAGTTGTTTTTTGCTCAATCGAAATTGCTGGGCTCAATCCATCAATTGAATCAACATCAGGTTTTTGCATCAACTGCAAAAACTGGCGTGCATAAGCCGACAAACTTTCCACGTAACGTCTTTGACCTTCTGCATATAAAGTATCAAAAGCCAGAGAAGATTTTCCTGAACCACTTAACCCTGTTATAACGATCAACCGATCTCGCGGAATGTCCACATTAATGTTTTTTAAATTGTGTTCTCGCGCACCACGAATACTAATGGCTGTTGTTGTCATGATCTCCCCCATGAAGTGTAGGGTCTAAAAATTCTTCCAATGCAGCTGCTCTTTGTAAGCGATCATTAATTGCAATGCCAAGTCCCTCCATAGGAATAGGCATTACGGCAATCGATTTATAGGAATCTTTATCTAATTGTCGCAACATTTGAAACAAGTTAGCCGCAGCTTCCACCAAATTTCCCATCTCACTTAAGTTAAGTGTCACAGGCAAGGATCCGGCATCTCCAAACCCCAACAATGCCTCCCCCTCACGACAATTTGACGCATTTAATCTTAAAGGGCGATGAGGGGCATAATGCCGATGCATCATACCAGGTGCCTTCACAGAAATTTGTTCACCATGATCTTTCTTTAAGGAATAAACAGGTCCCACAATTGCATTTAAAGATTCCATCAAAATACTTCCTGGACGTAACAAAATTGGATTATCTTCAGATAAATCAAGAATTGTTGACTCCAAGCCTATTTCACATCTGCCTCCATCTAAAATGAGAGGAACTATATTTCCTAAGGCAAGCTCAACATCGCTCGCAGAAGTTGGACTAATTCCTGTTGATTTGTTAGCGCTCGGAGCAGCTAAGGGACGCCCATATTCACGTATTAAGCGACCAGCTATAGGATGTGCTGGACATCTAACTGCAAGAGTATCTAACCCACCACTAGCCAAAAGGGAAATGGGACAATTTTTATCTCGCTTTAAGACAAGTGTGAGAGGACCTGGCCAAAAAGCTTCCATTAAAGCTTGTGCCTTTAAGGGCACCTCAACAAATTTTTCCACGTCATCTGAAGAGGCTACATGTATAATTAAGGGATTAAAAGTAGGACGATTTTTGATTTCAAAAATACGCGCAACAGCATTGTCTTGATAGGCATCAGCGGCCAAACCATAGACAGTTTCTGTGGGCATGCCTATGACTTGTCCTTCTCGAAGGAGACGACATGCTTCAGCAATCCCTTGGGGTGTTGGGGCTATAATCATTTTTTTCATTCATAATTATTTGTTGCTCAAATTTATAGTATTTTTATAAAAAGTTCCAGTGGAGAGGATTAAATAAACTACCCATTTGATTTTATATATCACAATGCGGTATAGTTTCTTAGGTTCGTTTAAAGTATAGGAGGAAATTGGATGAGTAAATATGATGACAAGATAATTACCCAATCACAGAGAGGTGCTACCTTAGCAGATAGCATCGACCAAGGGCTACGTTCCTATTTAAATCAAGTTTATATGTATATGGCCTTTGGTCTTCTTTTCACAGGAGGTATTGCATACACCGTTGCCAACATACCAGAAATGATGCAACTCATTTTTGGAACTCCTCTAAGATGGGTCGTCATTTTTGCACCCCTGGGCTTAGTATTTTACTTAAGCTATCGGATAGGGTCTCTAAAGTACTCAACAGCACAAGCTCTGTTTTGGCTCTATTCAGGCCTTCTAGGCGTCTCTTTGGCCTCCATTTTTTGGGCTTATACAGGAGAAAGCATTGCACGTGTTTTCTTTATTAGCTCATCAATGTTTGGGGTCATGAGCCTTTATGGTTATACAACACACAAAGATCTTTCAGGCATGGGCTCCTTTATGTTTATGGGATTAATCGGAATCGTTATTGCAGGATTGATCAATATCTTTTTGCAAAGCGATGCGATGCAATTCATTATTTCTGCCATTGCAGTAGTTGTCTTCACAGGCTTAACTGCTTATGACACTCAGGTCATTAAAGTTATGTACTACGAAGGCGATGGAGAAGAAGTTACAGGGAAAAAAGCCCTCATAGGTGCTTTAAGACTTTATCTTGATTTCCTTAATATCTTCCTTGCCTTGCTGCAGTTGATGGGAAATCGACGGTAAGCTCTCTTGAGCTTTCATTAAAAAGCGGCTTTCTAAGCCGCTTTTTTTATACAGTCACCGTTGCCTGCCCAGCAAAAGTAATCGTAATCACACCCCCGTATGCACACGTAAGCGTTGAGGAATTCGTGAGAGCTGGTTTTTTTGCTATGGTTACTTTAGGATCACCTGCAGCCCAGGGAGCAGGAATAACAGGTGTACAGGGCATAGGCGTTAATACCCCTGCCGCTGCTGCAGTTGCTGCTGCCACTGCGGGGTTTGCTAGACTTGTACACATGGCAAAAGGAAGAATATTTAAAAAAGGAATATTATCCATAATGGTTGCCGCAGGCATCTTAGAGGCATTGACACAATTGGTGGGAAGAACCATCAGACTCGACGGTGCCATTCCAAAAGAGCACATACAGGGTGCTCCATTTACAACTTGTTGTCCTCCCATTGTTATAACTCCTTCCCATTTTGATCATAATTTTTTGCAGGTTCCGTCAAAACACCTTTGTCATAATTACTCTCCTGTTGGGTTGTGCCATCCTCATAAAATTGAACACAACGACCTTGGAGAAGACCTTTTTCGTAAAGCTGTTCTATCATTAGAGCGCCACTAGGATAGAAAGTTTGACTTTTTCCTTCTAAAGCTCCTTCAATAAGTATCTCTTTCCGAACAACAACTCCCAGCTCAGGATTATAAATTGTGCGCAAGCCATTTTCTTTATCTTTTTTAAATGTAATTTCAGCTTGAAGGCCGCCATTGGGAGCAAAAAAACGTGCAACTCCTTCACGAAGTCCTTGAACGAAGGGAAGTTCTACAACGAGTACATTGTTTGCGAATGTCTGATGTGGACCATTTAAAACTCCTCCATCATAGGTAAGCTTTTGTCCAAGCTGTCCATCGTCATTATATATAAATGCTTCTCCCTTTAGTTTTCCCTCGTGATAAAAAAACTTTTGAATGATCGTTCCTTGAGGGTTAAAAACTAAAAATTCACCTTCTAAAACACCTTCTGAATAAGTTGCTCGTTGTGTTAATACTCCCTTGTCATCATGTGACTCAACAATCCCATTGGGTACGGTTGGTGCAGAATCATTCTCAGGTGGCGTCTGAGAAAGAGGCTCGGGTGCTATACCTGATTGATCCATGTTCTATTGATCCTATTTTAATTTATTTTAAGAGCATTATCCAATCGCAACGGCTGGAGCTGTTACAACGGCTGTACCTGATCCTTGCAAGGTCGCAGATGCCCCTTTAACCAATACTGTCGGACCTCCGTCTATCGTTGCACCGGCTTTGGCCGTAAGTTTAACCATAGTTCCTTCCATAGTCAGGTTACCGGTAGCAATTAAATCCATATTACCTGTGGATTTGATTTCCGTGTTGCCCGTTGATTTGATGGAAATATTCCCATCAACTTTAATTTCCAAGTTTCCTGTAACTTTCATGGTATTGTTTTTTGTCACTTTAATATCTCGATTGCCTGTAATGGAAATCGTCTGGTCTCCACTATCAAGGGTCGTTGTTTCGTTTCCTTTTTTGAGATGAATGGTATTGTCACCTTTAGTAATTTCAAGAGTATGATTTCCACCATCTCCCTTAATTTGAACCATACGACTTCCATCTTTCCCCTCCAAAATAAGGGTATCATTTCCTCGTTGGGGATCTTTCCCTTTTTCTCCTTTTAATGTTACGGTCCTATCCCCTTGTGTGATTGTGGAAGTGTCATCACCGGTTTTAATAAGAAGCGTTCGAGAATGCTCAACAACTGTGTTTTGATCTTTCTGAGCATGTGTATAAATTTCTTCTGAATCTTTTTTATCTTCAAAACGAAATTCGTTGAATCCCCCTCCGCCTTTAGTCGTGTCAGATTTAATGGTGCTTTTTGTAGGTTCATTTTTAGCATAGGGATTTGCATTTTTTCCATTGTAGACACATCCCGTAATAAGGGGACGATCGGGATCTCCATCTAAAAACGTGACAACCACTTCCATTCCAATACGCGGGGTATAAAGTCCTCCCCAATTATTACCAGCCCACAACTGAGCCACACGAATCCAACAAGAACTTTTTTCATCATTAGAACCTCGTTGATCCCAATGAAATTTTACTTTTATGCGACCATATTCATCGCACCATATTTCTTCGCCTGACTTCGTGGTCACAATTGCCGTTTGAGTACTATGAATTAACGGCTTAACTGATACATGATCAGGCCGAAACGGAATAGTTTGAGGGAAAGCCACAAATTCATTCTCATAGAGTTCTTCATCTTCCACTTTTTCCTGGTTAATTCGATGATGCACCTTATAGAGAATATATTTTTTGTTTAAGCTTGCACGGGGATGTTCCGCCATTGAAAACTGATACATTGGACAAAATAGAGGTGTTGTTGAAAATCCTGACAAAGTAACCTTTGCCCATTCCAAATCTTGAATTCGATTGCCAGCAACTTTGTCACCATCGCCCGTATTCATAAAAAAGCCAGGATAATCATAGACTTCTCCACCCATTCCTTCCCCGGTAACTTTACTATAAAGTTTGGTTGTAGGCGTCTCAAAATTAAAATCTGCTGCTGCGTATTTTTTAGGAACCACCTGTTCTTGAGCTGTAATGGTGTGAACGTAATTAAACCACATATTATTTGTAAAAGCTTTCAAATATTCAATCTTTTCTGGATCAACACTCTCCGCACTTTTTGAGTCATCCATAAGAACCATTTTATGAGTAGAATTTGTATGTTTGAAAAAATAAAAAATCCCCTCCTCTTCTAAGAGGCGGCTGACAAAATTAAAACAACTTTCGCCATATTGAACGCAATATTCGCGCACTCTTTTGCCACACTTAGTTGTTTTATCTTCTATCTCCGTAACACCATTATCTTTCAAAACTTCTTTTATGATATCGAGTGCGGATTTGTTCTGAAAAATTCTATGGTCACGGGTAAATTTCAACAACCAAAATTTAGGAAAAATCTTGGCTTGGTAAAAAGTGAAATTATTTTTCTCTTTTTTAGCGGTCCAACTTTGCTCGGCTGCTCCTACAATTCCACAAAAATATCGTTTTGAATTTCCATATTTATAGGTAATCTGAACTTCTTTTCCAACCAGACCAGACAAATCAAGCGCCGGTTTTGCAGAATGCATGAAAAGATTAAAACAAAAAGGTGAGGAAATTTGTTCGACACCTTCGAGCTTATCTAAAATCAGGGCATCCTTCCCTAAAGGTGTCGAAATGGTTAAATTAAGGTTTTCTTGTGTTTCTTGCATATATTAAACTTTCAACCCCTAAGACATGTCACCTCATATCCTTTTATTCTGACATGACTTGGTATGAATGTTGAGAGGAAAAATGAGTGGGACTTAACATTGAGGCATGGCATATTAATGAGAAAGGAGATATAGTGGCTTCATCCCTAGATATTTAAGATTGTGGTGAAAAAAGGGCATTAATCTATGATTGCAAAACTCTCTGGTCTATTGGACTCTACAGGCACCGATTGGCTCGTTATTGATGTGAGTGGTGTGGGCTATCAGGTTTTTGCTTCTGGAAGAACCTTATCTCAGCTTCCCACGATCGGCCAAAAACTTTCTTTAAAAATTGAAGCACTTGTACGTAATGAGCAAACTCACCTCTTTGGATTTACAGATGAGACGGAACGTGCGTGGTTTAGGCTGTTATTGGGCATTCAAGGCGTAGGAGCTAAGGTCGCCTTGGCTCTTCTGACAGCTCTTTCTCCTGAGGAACTGCATCGAGCCATTCTAACACAAGATAAAACATGGATTACCCGGGCAGAAGGTGTTGGACCTAAGTTGGCAGGACGCATTGTAGCAGAGCTCAAAGACAAGGTCGCAGATTTTTCTCTCGGACTTTCTTCATCAGAATCGGCAAGTGCCTTTGAGATTTCTTCCATTTCACATGGAATGGGCGAAGCTATTTCTGCGCTCACAAATCTGGGATATCGCCGTCCCGATGCTGTCCAAGCCATTGCCAAAGCTTCTCAAAAGTTAGGCCCTGGTGCCTCTATTGAGGACCTTATTCGTCAAGGACTTAATCTATTAGCGCAACCAAATACGGGGGGCGTGGCCCATGGTTAATTCATCCGCTGATAATTCGCGGCTGAGTACGCCTGAATTGCTGGAAGAAGATCATGCTGAAGCGTCTTTGCGGCCTTTAACTCTCAAAGATTTTACCGGTCAGGCCCCTGTGCGGGCTAACTTAAGCGTTTTTATTGAAGCAGCTCGAACACGCCAAGAATCCATGGACCATGTGCTTTTGTTTGGTCCTCCTGGGATAGGAAAAACAACGTTGGCACAAATAATTGCTAAAGAATTGGGCGTTGGATTCCGCACGACATCTGGACCTATTATTGCACGTGCAGGAGATTTGGCAGCAATTTTAACAAATCTTCAACCCCATGATGTTTTATTTATAGATGAAATTCATCGCCTGAATCCTGCCATAGAGGAAATCTTATATCCGGCTATGGAAGATTTTAAATTGGACATCATGATTGGAGAAGGTCCCGCTGCGCGCTCCCTCCAAATTGACCTTCCCCCTTTTACATTGGTAGGAGCAACCACCCGCAGTGGCTTATTAACTCAACCATTAAGAGAGCGGTTTGGAATTCCATTACGACTTACATTTTATGAAATTGATGAGTTAAAAAAAATTGTAAAGCGCGGTGCAAACCTCCTTGGTTTTGATTTGAATGAAGATGGTGCAACAGAAATTGCACGTAGATCACGCGGGACACCGCGTATAGCGGGACGACTTTTACGACGCATCCGTGACTTTGCGGCTGTAGATGGACATACCACAGTCACACAAGAAGTGGCTCATTTTGCCCTTAATCGATTGGGTGTTGATCGCCTTGGTTTAGAAACACAAGACCAACGATATTTACAGCTTATGATTGATTTTTACAAAGGGGGTCCCGTGGGTGTTGAAACTCTTGCAGCTGCTCTTGCTGAACAACCTGACACCCTAGAAGAGGTCATTGAGCCTTATCTTATCCAACAAGGGCTGATTCAACGCACTTCTCGTGGGCGCATGCTCACTGATTTGGCCTATGAACATATGGGCATCAAAAGAAGTACAGATACTCTTTTGTGAGATAGAAGATTTCTTAAGAAAAATATAGATTATATTTTAAATATTCGGTTCTGCTTTTTATTCATCTGAATCTGAGCTCGCACTATTGGTACGCACTAACTTTGGAAGAGTAGCTGGATTTACTTGGAAACCCTGTGCATCAATGATGACCACAAGCCCATCAAGAATGGGGGTCGGTGGCTTAAAGAGTTTCATTGCAACCTGAGTGCCCCTCAAATCGCCCTCAGCTTCTTCATAATAATTACTCAAACACATACTGATGGAATAGACTGGCTTCTTTGGAAATTCAGTGCTTTTCGTACTGAAAACAGAATGGGGAGGTTTTCCATCTAAAATAAATTTCAAACTAACCATTTCTAAATCTTTTTTCAAATCTTCAACTTTCTCTTTTAAAAGATAGGAGACTTCAAGAGATAATTCCATTTTTTGAGACCAATAAGTATTACGAAAATCAACAGGAAAAGTTTCTTCCGTTGCCTGAGAAGACGCCAAGAGAACCCATGCTATGCCTAAAATTACGAGAAGGGAGTGCATCTTATTTTTTTTAACTTTATTTTTAAAAACTGACATTAAAAAAGTGACATCTCTCTAAGACTTTGTCAAGTGAGCGAAGTTATACAAAATGTAAACAGTTGAAAAAACTATTATTGGTAAAAGAATTTACAGAGTCCTATATAAAAGATATTTTACAAAATCTCGCATTATCAATGAGATCTTTTATATAAAATGCAGTGTTTTTAATTATTTACATAACGGCAAAAATAGGTTAAAAATCTCTTTGGCTTGAAATTTTGATGAGATTTAGATGCATTTAAGTGCATATTTTAAATGTAATGAAATGAAGGATTCATTTTTTAATAAACATAAGTGTTTTAATATGAAAAAGATTTTTTTTACACATATTTTTGTTTCGGTGCTCTTCAGTCTTATCGTTTGTTCAAGTGCTCGATCTACAGATGATGACTTGTTTGATCTTGCCGATGACCTGTATTCAAGCTACAGTGCACCCCCCGTTAATCAAACCCAAGTTCTACCCCTTCCTTCAAAAGCAGTGAGCGACGTTGTGCCTGACCTTCCCTCCGTTACTGTTGTTTCTGCCCCTATCGTCTCTATAGTATCTGTTTCTACCCACGCTCAAACACTTGCAAAACTCTTAATTGATGTAGAAATTCCTTTCACAGTTCAAAAGGATTTATATACTCAAATTTATACCCTCGCGGATGATATTGTTAGCTTGTTCGAACAGAGTTATGCCCCTCTTCTGGAAAAATTTTCTTCGCTTGATGAAATTCTTGTTGGTTTAAAAAACCAAAGAAATCCTTCTGATATAATTCTTTTTCTAACCTCTTTGAAAAACGGCACAACTGCTCCTACCTTACCAATCAAAACTAAAGAGGAAAAAGAGAAGGCCTTTAAAGAGAGATTGCAGAAGGGAAGGGCAAACAGGACAGATCACGACGCGCGCAAAGCTGCTCGCGCATCACTGCCTGCACCACTGTCTTCTCATACCCTTACAAAAGAACGAACTGCTTCTTCAGGGCCTACCGTACCTACCACACCAGGTTCGGCTATAGTATCTCGGCTTACTGCTTATCACCGAAGCAACACTGACGGGGGGAAAGCCTCTACCATATTTGGTGATATACTTCCCCAATCTAGAAAAATTAAACGAACTGCCAGCCCTGCAGACCTCTCATCGGACGAAGCTTCAAAAAAATGGGAAGAAGACGAACGGAAACGCAGGGAATCTGTAAGAGAAGAAGAGGAGCGGCAGAAAAAAGCTGTTGCGCGTTCTCTTTTAATTAATGAGATTTTGACTAAATTTAATCTTCCAACTGATCTTCCTTCAGAAGATGTAAAGGAAATAAGGAGCGGCATTGATAAAATTATGGCTCTTTTTGATGAGGTGTCATTAACTCCTGGCAGAGATCCACAATATATTTTCGGTTTTTCAACACCTCTCGATGTGTTCAAACAAAATGAATATAAAAATCATAAATCTGCAGAGTCTTTAAGAAATTTACTCACCACCACGTATACGTCGTTTTACGGAAAACTCCACAAAGTTCGTGATAAGTTGTCAGATGGGAGAGCAGAACACTTTAAATCCATTCAACATGAATCTATTTTGAAAACAGAAAGGCCGGGTGGATTTGTGTTTGGTGACTTTGATCCTTATGATTCCGAACATAGCAATGCCTTTCAAAGCGCCAAGGCACGCGGCATGAATTACCAATTATTTCTTAAAGGCTCTATGCGTGAAATTATTATTATGGGGACAGTACTCTCCGATCCAGAGATGGATTTTGTTAAGGTATGGAAACCTGAACAACAGTATGAGGCTGCGCTCATAGCTCAACGCTTTGAGGATTGTATCTTCTTTTTATATGATAATACTTTACTATTTGCCATTGTGACGAATATATCGAGCGCCCCAGTTCGCATTTTAAGCCGACTTCCAGGATATGAAATATCAGGGGGTTATATGCAAGCCCTCCATACAGCTCATGGAAAAATCCATTCCTCAAAACCCAAACAAATAAATGACGATAAAGTATAATTACTTTCTGTATTCAAAGAGATAAGCAAACACAAATACTCCCTTTTCAAAGACATGATATACACTTATAATTTAAGGACACAATCAGGAGAAAGCTCCAATGAATCCTTTTTATAGAATTCTTATGCTAGCCATATCAGTAGCTTGCTTTTCAAGCTTTTATGGTATTGCGGCTGATAGTTCCCACGCACAAGAAGATCAGCCTACACGCGGTATAAAGCGCAGTCTTGCCCGCTACTTGTCTGAAGATTCTTCTGATGACTCAGATACTTCATCAGAAGTAAGAAAAAAGCCTCCACCTGTCCTTTCCCCAAAATTTGTCCCTTTTCGTTCAAAAGAACGCGATGCTCAATTTAGAACGATAACGCGCCGATCTCCTTTTGTGGAAGGGGAAGAATCTGCACGTCTGGTATGGACAAAAAAATTAGATATATTTTCGGGAAGCAAAAACCCTCAAAGATTTGCTGAAATTCCTGCTGACATACATAATGAGCTTGCTTTTGTGGGAAATACAGTACGTGCTTTTGCACAACAAAACTCCTTTGCCCCTTTAAGCTTTAAACGAAATATTTTAATTCCCCATGTCAGTTTTGTCGTTAATAGAGATAACGGAAGGACAATTCAAAGACTTTTTATTCGAGGGGATTATCTTAATTTTGATGAGGAAAGACATTCCGATTGCGCCATGGCTTTTATCAGTGGTGGTGACTCCATGCCATGGATGGCTTTCAAGCCATATAATGCGTATCGGAAAACATATAATTCTGATCCGGAAAGAGAATACGACCTACCTTTTGTACGCGTGTTTTCAGGGAGAGAAGTAGAAAAATTACTCGATAAAAAACTCCCATCCGCTGAACAACAGAATCCAGAATGCCTATATCATACAGAAGAGATGTTCTATGAAATGCTCTTAGCAAACCCTGGAGCTGTTGTAACCCAAGCTGAAAAAGTTTTGAAAGCGGGGGATGAAGTTGTTCATATTGTCTTTGACTTTTATTCTTGGTGGGACGTCTGTAGACCTTGTCAAATGCGTTTTCGAACAGAATATTTTAATGGGATTGTTCATCAAAAGTTAGAACAAAAATTTGATGAAACTGGGTTTTCTTTTTCAAAAGATGCGGGAATTTTACCTATCTTTCGTGTCTCTTCCTATCGACAACATCATCCAGATAGTCTGCGTGACATGAATACTGCTGGAAGCGCAAATGCTGGGAGGTGTGGGTTTGAAGCAAAAGTACTGAGCCAAGCCCAAGTTGTTCTTGCAACTCGTCAAACGACTGGATCTTTTGACTATTCTGCTATCTTGCAAAAAATACAAGCATAAGAAGTGACCTATAAAAGACTCCTTACTTATCTTTTATCATCTCTTTAAGCTTATAAAGTTCCTCCCATGCTTGACGTGGAGAAAGATCATCAAGATTAAGATTATGAAGGATTCCTTCTAATGGAGATGGTGCCTTTGATACGTCCGAGTCGGAAAGAAAAGATGACCTTTCTGGAATGACAGGCATTTCTTTTCCTTGATTTTCTAAAGTGTGCAATATCTGCTCTGCGCGCTCAATAGCTTGCGGCGGAAGGCCTGCCAATGCAGCCACATGAATGCCATAAGATTTATCTGCACACCCTGGAATAACTTCGTGAAGGAAAACCACATCCCCCTTCCATTCTTTTATCTTCATGGTCGCACAAACAATCATCGGTAATGTTTGTGAGAGTTGTGTGAGCTCGTGATAATGAGTAGCAAATAAGGCGCGACATTTATTGACCTTACATAAAGATTCAACCACAGCCCAGGCAATGGAAAGGCCATCAAAAGTAGCCGTACCGCGCCCAATTTCATCAAGGATGACAAATGAACGCTCAGTTGCCTGATGCAAAATAGCTGCTGTTTCAACCATCTCAACCATAAAGGTTGAGCGCCCTGCAGCCAGGTCATCTGCTGCGCCTACGCGACTGAAAATACGATCAACAACACCAATATGTGCAAAAGCTGCTGGAACAAAAGATCCTAACTGCGCAAGCAAAATAATAACAGCGTTCTGACGCAGGTAGGTACTCTTTCCTGCCATATTGGGACCTGTCATAAGAATCAATTTTGTCTGATCCACCATACGACAACCATTCGCGACAAATGGTGTTTCATTTTGGTCGCGTAATGCGCGTTCAACAACTGGGTGACGACCCTTTCTCACATCAAAAATCAAGCTGTTATCAACCAGAGGACGCACATAATTTTCGCGCACTGCTAACTCAGCAAGACCTGCAGCAACATCTATACTTGCTAAAGTTCGACAGGATTGTAAAATCTCCGCAGCGCACTTTTGAATTTCCCCAACCAATTCCGTAAAGAGCTGAAGTTCAAGCACAAGAGCCTGGTGCGCAGCTGCTTCAATTTTGCGCTCTAGGTCAGATAAGGCGCTTGTCGTATAACGAATGGATGAGCCCAATGTTTGACGATGAATAAACTCTTCCCCCATTTTTAGAGCATGGGAAGGTCCAATATCAATATGATACCCAATGACATTATTATGCCGTATTTTTAAAGTACTAATGCCTGTCTTTGCACTGTATTCAGCTTGTAATTTTTGGGTTAAGCTAAAACTATTGTCCCGCAACGTTCGAATGGTATCCAACTCTTCATGATAACCAGTGGCAATGAAGCCTCCCTCTTTTGTATAGGGAGGTAAATTTTCACCCAATGCCCGCGTTAGGAGATCTATGAGAGTATCATGACAGACAAGGCGCGCACATTCATGCCTGAGGGCTTCTGGCAAAGATTCCTTTGTTAGCAATGCTTGAATGACGGATGCTTGTGTTAACCCATCTCGAAGGGAAGCCAGGTCTCTTGGGCTCGCTCGACCCACATGGATGCGCGATAAAGCACGTTCCATATCTGGACAAGACTTCAAAGCGTGACGCACGTGCTCCCGTGCATTTGGTGAGTCAACAAAGAATGCCACCATATCTTGCCGCTGAGTAATAGCTGCAGGATTTGTCAACGGTGCGCTCAACCTTAAGCTTAACAACCGTCCGCCTGCCGCTGTCATGGTTTCATCAATTTTACTTAAAAGACTTCCTTCACGCCTTCCCCCCAACGTAACTTCCATTTCAAGGCTCCGGCGTGTGGATGCATCAATCGCAAGAAGACCTTGCCCACCCATTTTACGAGGCCGCTCAATCATTTTTAATGCAGACTTTTGAGTAATATGAATATAATCAATAAGGGCACCTGCCGCACAAATTTCAGGAGCTGTAAAAGACCCGAAAGCATCAAGTGTTTGAATTTGGTAAACCTGCTGCAAACGTCGACGATTATTTTCTTCATCAAAACGGGCGTGTGGTAATGGACTTAACTTTTTTCTCCATGCTCCAAAGGTTTCATAAAAGAAAGGGTCCTCCAACAGACGATCTGGTAAAACAATTTCGGCAGGATTGAAGCGCGCTAAAAGGGAGGAAAGTCCATCTGCAGTTGTTTCTTCAATTAAGAACACACCCGTTGATAAATCAATAGCACTCACCCCAATGACATTTTTAATAAGGGGAGAAAGAGCGAGTAAAAAATTATTTTGCCGAGCCTCCAGAAGTCCTTCTTCTGTCAAAGTTCCAGCCGTAACAACGCGTACAACATCTCGATGCAAAGGACCTTTTGCTCCCCGTTTTTTTGCAGCCTGCGGATCCTCCATCTGCTCACAAACCGCAACTTTAAATCCTTTTTGAATAAGACGCGCTAAATAGGTTTCATAGGTATGCACAGGAACGCCACACATGGGTATTTCTTCCCCTTCCTGCTTTCCCCGCTTTGTGAGAACAATATCAAGAGCCTTTGCAGCAATAAGTGCATCTTCAAAAAAGAGTTCATAAAAATCTCCCATACGGAAAAAAAGCAAACAGTCAGGATACTGCTGCTTAACTTCCCAATATTGAGTCATGACAGGTGACATTCCTTTTGGAGCTGGAGTATTCGCAGGCAGGTTTGGCTCACCTAAATTTAAAAGAGGATGTGCGTTTGGCATTATATTTTTTCCTCTCACCTTGAAAGCTTTCTAACTTCTCTTTTTAAACTGAAAGAGGAGACATGGGCAACTCTCTTGCTTGCCCAGGCAACCTAAAAATTTCGTTATTTATGTCCTCATCATTCATTATGCATTTTGTATATAAAAAATCAGCTGAAAGAAAGGACAATATGTTATCACACCTCTTACTTCAAGCAAAAGAGCATCTTCAATCTTCTTCAGACACACAACAGTATTCATGGGATCTTACAGCACGCCCAAATCAAATTCCTCCCAACGGAGATTGGCGCATATGGCTTATTCTTGCCGGACGGGGATTTGGAAAGACACGTACAGGTGCAGAAACACTCCGCAGGTGGATTCGTACTAATCGATATCACCGCATTGGCTTAATGGGTAAAACACTTGGAGAAGCCCGTGCTGTCATGGTAGAGGGTATTAGTGGTCTTCTTGAAATTCATCCCCCCTTTGAACGCCCATCTTTCAAAAGTTCCCGCCACCAGCTCATTTGGCCTAATGGAGCAAAGGCAACACTGTATGGAGCCGATCATTTTGAACGTTTGCGCGGACCACAATTTGATGTCGTATGGATAGATGAATTAGCTAAATTTCGATACCCGGACGATGCGTGGAATCAATTAATGCTTGCATTACGTCTTGGATCTGATCCGCGCTGCATTATAACCACGACCCCACGACCCATCCCACTTCTTGAAAAGCTCCTTCTCCGTGATGATGTTGTTGTCACTCGTGGAACAACTTTTGATAATCGTAACAATCTTGCTCCTGCCTTTTTTGATCAGATCATCACCCAATTTGAAGGAACCCGGCTAGGATCTCAAGAATTGTATGCTGAAATATTGACAGAGCGTCAGGGTGCTTTATGGCGCAGAGATATTATTCTCTATGAAGATCCTCCCCGCGATGCTTTGGGTAATCTCAAATTGAACCGTATTGTTATTGCCATCGATCCTGCCATAACACATCACGAAGAAAGTGATGAAACAGGCATTGTGGTTGCTGGAATAGATAACAATAAACATGCTTACATCATAGAGGATTTAAGTGGTCGATGGAGTCCAGCAGAGTGGGGACAACGTGTTGTAGAGAACTATTGGCATCTTAAAGCAGATCGTATTGTTGCCGAAATTAACAAAGGGGGAGATTTAGTTGAAAGGATATTGCGCAGCATTGACCCGACAGTTTCTTACAAAGCTGTAAGAGCCACCCGCGGGAAATCAATACGAGCAGAACCAATTGCTGCTCTGTACGAACAAAAGAAAGTCTATCATGCACGTCCTTTTAGTTTGCTTGAGACACAACTTTGCGAATATGTTCCTGGGTGTACCACCAAATCCCCTGACCGCTTAGATGCCCTTGTCTGGGCCCTAACAGACTTGCTTTTAGATAGTGAAGTCAATCCAGCATTAAAATTATGGACATCACAACCATAGGTGGGCTATGTATAGAGTGTGCATATATAAAAGTTATCTAAAATAAAATTATGCGCAACACTTAATGGTTAAAAAGTAATAAGAAGCATACGTCTTTATTTAAAAAGTTCATTATTGAAGGTTAGGACTCCAGCCTCCTAACTTTAAGAAGGAGTGAGGAAAGATGACAAAAAAAATGTCCTTTTCTAAAATTGTTGGATCAGCAGCCGTTGGAAATATTTTAGAATATTATGATTTTACTTTATTTGTCTTTTTAGCTCCTCACATTAGTCCTCTGTTCTTCCCCGCCAATGACCCTATCGTTTCTATTATTGCAGGCTTGGGAGTTTATGCATTGGGATATTTTATGAGGCCTTTAGGTGCCATTTTGTTTGGATATATAGGTGATATTTATGGGCGCAAGCAAGCCCTCACCCTTTCTATTATGATGATGGGTATTCCAACCTTCTTTATTGGATGCCTTCCAACATATCAAACTCTTGGGCTTGCTTCTCCTATTCTTTTAACCTTATTCCGCCTTTTCCAAGGGTTGTGTGTTGGGGGTGAATATAATGGCGCCAGTATTTTTTCTATCGAAAATGTTCAAAAGAAGCACCGTGCGCTTGCAGGCTCTTTTATCACTTCTTCAAGTGCATTGGGAGCATTATTAGGCTCCAGTGTTGCTGCTTTGATTGTGTTACCTGTTATGCCGCCTTGGGCTTGGCGTGTCGCTTTCATTATTGGATCTTTTTTGGCTCTTATTGGCTTATTTATTCGATTAAAGATTATGGAAAATAACCCCATTACTCCCCAATCAATGAAACAAATTCCGTTTCTTGAAGCACTGAAACATCATCCAAGATCCGTGTTTTGCACCATGGGAGTTGCGGCTTTTACTGGTATTACTTATAACTTGACCCTCACCTACACGAGTATTTTTCTAAAAACTTTTAAACATTGGACTCTTTCCCAATCCTTAGGGGTCGTATCCTATGCCACCATCCTTTACATTGTTTTGAACCCTATAGTCGGAAAATTTACAGATAAAATAGGAGTTAAGAGAATGATGATGTTAGCTATAGTCGGTATGACAATTTCAATTTATCCTGTTTTCTTGACTTTCAGTCTTGCAACGAGCCTCGCCAGCGTTCTCTTGAGCATTTCAATACTAGTAATTTTAACATCGCTTTTTCATGCACCCGTGAATGTTTATATGGCAAGCCTCTTTCCACTTACCTGTCGCTATAGTGGCGTTGCCTTAAGCTATTCTACCGCAATGGCTTTATTTGGGGGAACAACTTCCATGATTCTTACGTTTTTAACACATTGGACTGGGACTCCTTTAGTGGCGATTTTATATGTTCTTTTTGGAGCATCGATTGCATTTTTCGCGATATTAAAATCACCCACTTTATTAACTTCAGAATCTTTTGCGTCTTTGCCCATTAAAAATTTAAAAGCCCGTTCATTTGGTTTGCTATTAGATCCGCCCAAATTATCTCGGCAACCCCTCAAAAAGATGAGGGCATGATTTTGACGTATTTTATAAGGAATCAAGTATATATAGTCCATCGTTGTAGAAGACTCATTAAAAAATAAGGTACAAGTTTATGAATTTGGGAAAAGTAGCTAACAGCATTGATTGGGACAAACTGAGAACTTTTTATTTTATTGCGCAAGCTGGGGGTTTTACTCAAGCAAGTTCTTATCTCAACCTTGCCCAATCTACCTTAAGTCGAACCATTCAAAATCTAGAGAACGAACTTGGTTTCCCTGTTTTTATCCGTCATCGAAACGGAATTGCACTAACCAAAGAGGGTGATATTCTTTTCAAATCTGCTAAAAATATTTTCGCTGATATTGAACAAGCCATCAATGAAATTGAAGCTGAAAGACATGAACCAGAGGGCTCATTAAGAATTGTTATCTCAGGTGGACTCTTGCATTTCTTCCTCTTACCCCACATTCCTTCGTTTGCAAAAAATTATCCCAAAATAAATTTATCTTTCATTTGCACAGATTCAATACCCACTATGGACTTAAGAGAAGCAGATATTGCTGTCCGTCCTAAATACGGAGAACGTGACGATTTAATTCAGCGTCCCTTATTGACAAATCATGTCCAACTTTATGCAAGCCCTAAATATTTAAAGGAATTTGGAATACCCTTGAAACCTGCAGATCTGGATAAACATCGCTTAATTAGCTTTGGAGATCATAAAGAAGCTGAAAGCTTTCAAGCGATGAACTGGCATTTAACTCTTGGAAAATCAGAGGGTGAAGTTCGCATTCCTTTTATACAATCAAATACGCCCCAAAGTCGTTTGTTTCTGGCTGAGGCAGGTCTAGGAATTGTGGCAATTTCCGCAGAACATCCCGGCCTTTCTGAATTAGACCTTGTTCAAGTGTTGCCTGATCTTATAGGCCCCACTGCTGAGACCTACTTAATTTATTCTAAAGCCCATCAAAATTCTAAAAAAATACGTGCTTTTGAAGAATATATTCTTCCTATCTTTGAAAAGACATTTGGAAAAAGCACACGAGGATTAACCAAGAAATATGAGAAAAGAAAAAATTCCAAGGCAGCCTAAAGTTATAGATAACTTTATTGTGACCCTCAATAGTATGGGGTACATGCTCGCAAAGCCCGAGAAATATATCCAATCATTTATAGATTTTTCTGCACAAACTTTAGGTCCTGTTCTTGACATTGGGGCAGCTTACGGAATTGCCACGATCCCGGCCCTTAAAAAAGGAGCCTATGTGATTGCCAATGACATGGATGAGCGACACCTTAATATTTTAAAAGAAAAAGTTCCGCCCACCTTGCAAAAGCAGCTTGAAATCAATGTAGGCAAAATGCCCTTTGATCTTGATTTCCCTGCTGGGTATTTCAGTGCAATTTTGGCATCCCGTGTTCTTAATTTCATTGATCCTCACTTGTTAAGCTATTCGTTCTCTTTGATTTATAAGTGGCTAAAACCAGGCGGAAAGTTCTTTTATCTCGGGGGAACACCTTACATGGGAACTTATAGGAGATTTTTACATATTTATGAGAAGAACAAACGAGAAGGAAGTGAGTGGCCAGGCTTTATAGACAATATTCCTGATTATGTCCCCGAACAACGCACCCCTCATCTTCCTCAATTTATCAATCTCATAGACACAGAAACCTTGGAGAGCCTTATGAGAAATGCTCATTTCAATATTTTAGAAATGGCATATGTTCCTGCAGAAGACAAACATCCAGAAGATATGAAACTCGATGGTCGAGAACATTTGGGAGCCATTGCTATAAAAGAGTAATCGTATAATTTGCCTCACTTAGTTTGCAAAGATGATAAAATGTCTTTGCGACTCCCCTTCTCTCTTTGTAATTGCGAGTGACCGTATGGAGCGCGGCAATCCATGTACTAATTTTATTTTCTCATGGGCAATTTAATAATTTGACATTTAAAATAGGCATCTATTAATACTCTTCCTGCTAGCGCGTCTTTAAAAATACTTAGGTAAACATTTGGACACTTAGAACAGGCTCCTCGTTGCGAGGCCCTCTCTTTTTGTCATTGCCAGGAGCGTATGCGACGAAGCAATCCATGTATTCATAGATACCTTCGGTTAATTAAATACATGGATCACCACACTTCCTACGGTCGCTCGTGATGACATGAAGGTGG
>Ga0194123_10000226_pt1 | contig 114551 bp, 120 predicted proteins | sample TA2MahsurfametaG_5_FD_155479 | JGI IMG/M metagenome (GOLD analysis project Ga0194123, IMG submission 155479) | Freshwater microbial communities from Lake Tanganyika, Tanzania - TA2015023 Mahale A surface | ecosystem: Environmental > Aquatic > Freshwater > Lake | place: Tanzania: Lake... | reverse complement strand
GGGGGAGATCCGGTGACCGCCGCGGTCTGGAACGGCCGGATCGGTGCCTGCCAGTTCCACCCGGAGAAGTCCTCCCATCAAGGGGAGGCGATCCTGCGCCGCTGGCTGGCCTGGCTGGAGCCGCAGAGTTCACAGCCATGAGCCTGCGGCTCAGCGGCGGCCGCCGGCTTCAGAGTCCTCCGGGCCACACGGCCCGGCCCACCCCCGCACGGGTGCGGCTGGCGGTGATGAACATCCTGGCCCCACGCCTGGCGGGCTGCCGCTGGCTCGACCTCTGCTGCGGCAGCGGTGTGATGGCCTGTGAGGCCCTGCAGCGGGGGGCGGCCTCCGTGGTGGCGGTGGACCAGGACCGGCGCATGGCCGCCGTGGCCCGGGCGAATCTCGAGGCGGTGCAAGCCGGCTTGAACCGAACGGCGCAGGTGCAGGTGCACGCGAGCACGGTGGAACTTTGGCTGCGGCGCCCGGCCGGGGAGAGCTTCGATCTGATCTACGCCGATCCGCCCTACGCCGCAGGGATCTACGGGGCGATCAGCGCGCTCGTGGCCTCGGGGGGGTGGCTGGCGGCTGATGGACTGCTGGTCCTGGAATGCGCCACAGGATCGCCCCCCGATGTGCCCGGTTGCTGGGAGCTGGCGGAGCAACGCCGCTACGGCACCACCTCACTGCTACTGCTCAGCCAGACAAGGCAGAGCCGCTGACCCAGACCCCTCAACGACGCCGGACCAGGACAGCGGCTGCCGGGGCAGGATTCAGCCGTCGAGCAGGGAACCACGGCGGTACTGGTTCCAGGCGGCGACGAACAGACCGAGCAGGGTCACGGGAATCAGACCGAGCACGATGCCGCAGAGCAGAGGTTCGATCATGGGTGGGCCGACGCATCGATCAGGGCACAATTGTTCCACGTCAGAGCTCCGCTGGCACCCGCTGTTCACAACGGCGGCCTGCAGCCCTTCCTTACCGTGACGCGCTCCGCTGCCCGCCTGTGACCGGTCCCCTCAGCTCCAGCGGCACGACACCCGCCGCGCCCCCGATCTCCCGCGGGCTGGTGGCCGGGCTGGTGCTGGCCGCGGCGAGCGCCTGCATCGTGGTGGTGCTGCTGGTGCTGCCCTGGGCCCATCAGGACCCCTACACCCGCCAGACCCTGGAACTGCAGGGGTCGGTGGAGCACGGCGCCCTGCTGTTTCGGCTCAACTGCGCCGGCTGTCACGGCATCGCCGCCCAGGGCCTGGTGGGGCCCGACCTGCACGGTGTGGCCGAACGCAAGAACCAGCGTCAGTTGATCCAACAGGTGGTGAGCGGCCGCACCCCGCCGATGCCCCGCTTCCAGCCCGAGCCCCAGGCCATGGCTGACCTGCTGGCCTACCTCAACGGCCTGGTCTGACGGTGGCGTCCCGCCCGGCGCCCTCCCAGGCCAGCTCCGCTGGTGAACCTGACCATCGGCAAGCTGCCGTGCCGCTGGTGGTGGTGCTGGTGGAGCCGGCAGGTCCCCTGAATGTGGGCAGCGTGGCCCGGCTCTGCGCCAATTTCGGCGTGGCGGAGCTGCGGCTGGTGGCCCCCCGCTGCGACCACCTGGGTGAGGAAGCCCGGCGCATGGCGGTGCATGGTGGGGCGCTCCTGGAGCAAGGGCGCCTTTTCCCCACCCTCTCTGCGGCCCTGGCCGACTGCCGGCGGGTGGTGGCCAGCAGTGGACGCCGCCAGGGGGAACCCCTGCCCCTGCTGTCCCCCCCTGCCGCGCTCCGCTGGCTGGGGCAGTCGTCCGAGGCGGAATCGACGGGAAAGGCAGGGCCGCCAGCCCCCAGGGCCCTGGTCTTCGGCCGGGAGGACCGGGGGCTGAGCAACGAGGAGCTGCTGCAGGCGGGGCGACTGGTGACCATTGACACGGCCCCCGCCAGGGCCCAGCAGCAGGCCTATGGCTCCCTCAACCTGGCCCAGGCTGCCGCGATCCTGCTGCACCAATGGCACGAGCGCGACCACCCCCAGCCTCGGGAACCTGAGACCGCCCAGGGGCTGGCAGCCGCAACGGAAGCCAGCGCTGCTGCCCCCGAACCCTGCGCCAGGGGCCCCCTGGAAGCCCTCCTGGGCGATGCGGAGGACCTGCTGCTGGAGGTGGGCTTTCTCTACCCCCACACGGCCGCCGCCCGCATGGCCAAGCTGCGGGCCCTGCTGCAGCGCGCCCAGCCTGGCAGCGAGGAGGTGGCGCTGCTGCGGGGCATGGTGCGCCAGCTGCGCTGGGCCAGCAGCCGGCGCCGGGCCGACCCTGGTCAGACCCCTTAGCGTCGGGGGCACTGCAACCCAGGTGCCTTGACCGCCGGTCGCCCTCCCCGTTCTCCCCGCAGCCGCTGGGGCCAACCCCTCAGGCTCTTGCTGCGACTGGCCGTGATGGGGGTCGGCCTGGGAGTGGTGGCCGGCACGGGCCTGCGCCTGCTCGCTCCCCACCTGGCCCAGGGAGCCAGCGAGGCCCCCGGCAAGGATGCGGCCCTGGCCGCACGGGGCAAGGGTTCCGGCTCCCTGCCCCTGGGGCGCTTCGAGCCCCGCAACGAGCTCACCGCCCTCAGCGCCCGTTGGCGCCAGCTGGCGGCCGCCCAGAAGGATCTCAAGGCCACTGCTTTTCTGCTGGTCCTCGACGACGGGCGCTATGCCCAGCTCGATGCCGACCTGCCGATGCCGGCGGCGAGTTCGATCAAGACGCCGATCCTGCTGGCCGGCCTCGAAGATCTCGACAGCGGCAAACTGCGCTGGAACCAGCCGATCCAGCTCACCAAGGAGCTCGTGGGGGGCGGCGCCGGCTGGATGGCCAACAAGCCGGTCGGCACCCGCTTCCCTTTCTTTGAAGCGGCCACCGAGATGATCCGGGTGAGCGACAACAGCGCCACCAACCTGCTGATCAAGCAGCTGGGAGGCAAGACCACCCTCAATGCCCGTTTCCAGGCGATAGGCCTCACCGCCACCGTAGTGAACAACTGGCTCCCCGATCTCGATGGCACGAACACCACCAGCGCCCGCGATCTGGCCCGCTCGATCGCCCTCGTGGACACCGGCGAGGTGCTCAGCCCCCGGGCCCGCGACCTCTTCCGGGAAATCATGGGCACCTCCCGCACCAACACCCTGATCCCCCTGGGTCTGCTCCAGGGCCTGGGCAAGGACAGCGCGGATCCCGACAGCGAGCTGCTCAGCTACGGGATCACCGTCTACAACAAAACGGGTGACATCGGCATCGCCTACGCCGATGGGGCCCTGATTCACCTGCCCAACGGTCAGCGCGCCGTGGCGGCCTTTCTGGTGAAGGGCCCCTTCAACGACATTCGATCCACCAACCTGATCCGGGCCATGGCTGGTGCCACCGCCCAGACCCTGGTGGGCCGCCGATGACATCCTCCAGCTTCCGACCGATGCTGCTGCCTTTCCTCTCTGCCGCGGCCGCCATTCCCCTGCTGACCACAGCCCTGCCCGGCAGGGCCCAGGCAGCCCCTGCGGCAACCACGCCAGCCGCCGCCACGCCTGCGCCAGCCCCGGCCGTGGTGTTGCGACGCCAGACGGTGGCTCCCCTCCCCGGCGGCCTCGATCCGGTGCTGGTCGTCAACGACAACAACCCGGAACTGATCCGGGGCCCCGGCATCCTGCTCTCCACCTTCCCGGCCGCGGGCCGGGGTGTGCCGGCGGCCCATCTCGATGTGGCCCTCGACGGCCGCTTCGACCTCTTCAGCCACCACGTGTTCGCCGGCAAGCCGGAAACCTTCGACTCCACCCTCTGGCTGGCGGTGGTGGCCCAGCCCCGGGGTAACCGCCCCGTGAACCTGCGGCTGCTGGGGGGATCCACCGCTCTCTCCCAGTCGCTCGATCCGGCCATGGCCGGCGCCCCCTTCCTGCCCCTGCCCCCGCTGCTGGCCGAGAGCACCAGCCCGGCCTGGTCGGGCCCGGGCAGCCGCGTGGCCACCGAGCTGCTGATGCGCCGCTCCAGTCCGGAACTGCCCGGCAGCTGGACCCTCGCCCCCGGCCAGCCCACCACCCTGCTGATGCTGCCCCTGCCGGTGCGCGGTCTCGATCCCCTGCTCAACGGCCGCAACCTGCAGCTGCGCCTGCAGAGCGACGGCCCCCTCAGCCTGGCGACCCTCGCCGCCTTCGGCCCGAACACCAGCCCGCCGCCGCCGGCCACCTGGAGCCAGCTGCTCGATGGCGACCTCAGCCCCAAGGAACACCAGCCCACCCCCCGCGGGGCCAGCGGCCGGATGGTGTACTCGCGCGTGAGCGGGGTGCAGATCGGCAGCGTGTGGCGCGGCACGATCACCGATCCCGGCCAGCGGTGGCTGAGCGCCGCGGCGGCCCCGATTTCCTGGCCGATCGCCTCCCTGGAGCGCGGCACCCTGGGAACCGCCAAGGTGCAGACCGCTGAGCTCAAGGCCTTCTATCCCGGCACCGCCTGGGCCGCCCACGGCAACTACGGCGTGGAATACGACCTCACGATCCCCCTGCGCAACACCGGCAGCAGCCCGGTGCAGCTGCAACTGGCCCTGGAATCTCCCCTCAAGGCCGATCAGCCCCAGGGCGGCCTGCGCTTCAACGTCAAGCCCGCCCAGGCGGTGATGTTCCGCGGACCGGTGGAGGTGAGCGGTCTCGACGGCCCCGGCGGCCGGCCCTCCTCGCGGCGGCGGTTCCATCTGGTGCAGCGGGCCGGCGACCAGAGCCCGCCGCTGGGCACCGTGAGCCTGGCGCCCGGAGCCACCCGCCAGCTGCGGGTGCGGCTGATCTACCCCGCCGATGCCACCCCACCCCAGGTGCTCAGCCTGCTGCCGGTGCCCGCTCCCGCCCCTTCGGCGCCCCAGGGGACGGCCCGCCAGTGAGAGCGTCTGTGAAAGAATCCGCCCCTGTGCCCGCTCCCAGCCAGTGACACCAGCCCGCAAGCGCAGGGTCTTCCCCTTCACCGCCATCGTGGGCCAGGAGGAGATGAAACTGGCCCTGCTGCTGAACGTGATCGATCCGCGCATCGGCGGCGTGATGATCATGGGTGACCGGGGCACGGGCAAGAGCACCACGATCCGGGCCCTGGCCGATCTCCTGCCCGAGATCGACGTGGTGGCGGGCGACCCCTACAACAGCTCCCCCAGCGACCCGGACCTGCAGAGCAGCGAAGTGCGTCAGCGGGCCGAGCACGGCGAGCAGCTGCCGATCGAGCAGCGCCAGGTGCCGATGGTGGACCTGCCCCTGGGTGCCACGGAAGACCGCCTCTGCGGCACGATCGACATCGAGAAGGCCCTGAGCGAGGGCGTGCGGGCGTTTGAACCCGGCCTGCTGGCCAAGGCCAACCGCGGCCTGCTCTACGTGGATGAGGTAAACCTGCTCGACGACCACCTCGTCGACGTGCTGCTCGATTCGGCCGCCTCCGGCTGGAACACCGTGGAGCGCGAGGGCGTGAGCGTGCGCCACCCGGCCCGCTTCGTGCTGATCGGCTCTGGCAACCCGGAGGAGGGCGAACTGCGCCCGCAGCTGCTGGATCGCTTCGGCATGAGCGTGGAGGTGCGCACCGTGCGCGATCCCGAACTGCGCGTGCAGGTGGTGGATCAGCGCACGGCGTTTGACAACGACCCCGACAGCTTCAACAACGCGGTACAGGGCAACCAGGACGCCCTGCAGGCCCGGGTGGTGGAGGCCCAGCAGCGGCTCCCCCAGGTGCAGATCGACGATGACCTGCGCATCCGCATCTCCGCCATCTGCGGTGAGCTGGATGTGGATGGCCTGCGCGGTGACATCGTCACCAACCGCGCCGCCCGCGCCCTGGCCTCCTTTGAGGGTCGCACCGAAGTGTCGGAAGACGACGTGGCCCGCGTGGCCGCCTGCTGCCTGCGCCACCGCCTGCGCAAGGATCCCCTCGAGCAGATCGATTCGGGCGATCGGGTGGTGAAGGTGTTCTGCAAGGTGTTCGAGCGCGGCGAACCGAGCGACCGCAGCGCCTTCGAACTGGCCCTGGCGGCCTGATGCGACCCGGGGAACGGATGGGGTTCCCCTGATGCGCATCCTCGGCATCGACCCTGGCCTGGCCCGGGTGGGCTATGGGGTGATTGAGATCGAGCCGGCCAGCCGCGCCCAGCGGCTGCTGGACTGCGGCATCATCCGCACCGATCCGGGGCAGAGCGAAGGCGCCCGGATGGTGGAGATCGCCCGCGACCTGCGGCTGTTGGTGCGCACCTGGCGGCCCCAGCTGGCGGTGGTGGAAAAGTTCTTCTTCTATCGCTCCAGCACCACGATCGCCGTCGTGCAGGCCCGCGGCGTGCTGCTGATGACCCTGGCCCGCCTGGGGGTGGAGATCGCCGAATTCCCCCCCATGCAGATCAAGCAGGCCCTCACCGGCAATGGCCATGCCGACAAGGACGACGTGCTGGCGGCGGTGATGCGGGAGCTCGGCCTGGAGCAGCCGCCCCGACCCGACGATGCCGCCGATGCCCTGGCCGCAGCCCTCACCGGCTGGTTTCAGCGATGAGCCAGGAGCCACCAGCCACCGAGCGGCGCACCCGGAAGAGGGAGCTGCGCCAGCACTACCGGTGCATGCGCCGCGAGGGGCAACCCGCCGTGAATCAGCAGCTGCGCGCCCAGGTGGCGGCACTGCTGGGCTCCCTGCCGGGCAGCGGCCGGGTGGGGCTCTACGTGCCCCTGCCGGGGGAGGCCGACCTGCTCCCCCTGGCTTCCGCCCTGCCCCGGCTGCGCCCAGGACTCGCCCTGCCGGCCGTGAACGGGGGCCAGCTCCACTACCTCCCCTGGCAGCCAGGCGACCCCCTGGCTGCCGATGCCTGTGGCATCCCTGCCCCCAGCGGCACCGGCCCGGCTCTCCCCGCCGCAGCGATCGACCTGCTGCTGATCCCGGCCCTGGCGATCGATCACCGGGGGATCCGGCTGGGCTACGGCGGCGGCTGGTACGACCGCTTGCGCAGCCAGGCGCCCTGGCGCCAGGTGCCCACCCTGGCCGTGCTGCCGCGGGCCTGCCTGGCCGAGAGCCTGCCCCGCGATCCCTGGGATATCCCCCTGCAGGGCTGGGTGAACGAGCTGGGCACCACCTGGCTGGCAACCTCCGAGCAGCGCTGAAGACGCCGCTGTGAACAAGGCTTGCCACCCTCCCCGCAGGCGGCGCAGATTTGCGAAGATCCCAGCAGCGCTGCTGCGTCGCCCTTGAATCTGTCGTCCTCCCCTGCCGCCCCCGCCCCCTCGGCTGCTGATCGGGTGCTGGCTGCCGAGCTCGAAGCCCGGGGTGACGCCCACGATGCCCTCTCCCTGATGGTGAGCACGGTGGTGCGGATGGTGCAGGCCGGCAAATCCCGGGAGAGCCGCTGGCAGGACCGCTGACCTTTCCCCCTGCTCACCTGCTGCCGACGATGCGACTGCATTTCTGTCTGAGCCTGGCTGCCGCTGGAGCGCTGGCCGTACTGCCATCAGGTCCCGCCCGCAGCCACGCCCTGGAAAGCAGCCTCGAACGCCTCTCCGCCCTCAACCAGGCGTTCAAGGGGGAACTGCTCCTCCAGAGCCGTTTCGGCAATGGTGAACCGGCCCAGGAGGCAACCGTGCGCCTGATCCCCCCTGGCGGCGGCGACCCGATCGAGCTGGGCCGCACCGACACCAGCGGCAGCCTGCGCTTCACCCTGCCCCGCCAGGCCGAGGCCGACTGGGAGGTGCAGGTGGATGCGGGCCCCGGCCACCGCGACTACCTCGAACTGGCCGAATCGACGGATGCTGCCGGCGCCTCTTCCCCCAGTCCGTCCAGTGCCATGGCGAACCCGGCGCGCACGCCGGGCTGGCTGCGCGAACGCTCTCCTCTGCTGGGAACCGGCCTGCTGCTGGGTCTCAGCCTGAGCGCGGCCGGGGTGCTGGCCTGGCGGCAGCGGAGCCGTTGAGACGATCTCTGGCCCCATCCCCCGCCCCGTTCATTCCCCAATCGTTCCGCACAAGGACGTCTCACCCGATGGCCGCTCCCGACTCCATCGCCACCGGCAGTGAGGCCTTAGACCGGATCGTTGAACGGCTGGCCGGCACCGCCGATCCCAAACGCCGCTACGAATACGTGCTTTGGCTGGCCAAGAAGCTGGAGCCGCTGCCGGAGGAGTTTCGCAACGATGCCTTCAAGGTGAAGGGGTGCGTCTCCCAGGTGTATGTGGTGGGACAGCTGGTGGATGGCCACCTGCACTGGCGGGGTGATTCCGACGCGGCGATCACCAAGGGCCTGCTGGCCCTGCTGATCGAGGGGATGGAGGGGTTGAACCCGGAGCAGGCTGCCGCCATCGATCCAGCCTTCATCGCCGCCACCGGGCTGCAGGCCAGCCTCACTCCCTCGCGAGCCAATGGCTTCCTCAACATCCTGCGGATGATGCAGGCCCAGGCCCAGGCGCTGGCGGCCTGAGCGGCCGGCCGGCGACGCACCGATTTCTAGGATCGGCGCACTGCTCACCCCCAGCGCATGACCATCGGCATCGGCTTGCTCGGCCTCGGAACGGTGGGGGCAGGCGTGGCCGGCATCCTGGGTACCCCGGAGGGGCGCCATCCCCTGGTGGCCGAGCTGGAACTGCGGCGGGTCGCCGTGCGTGATCTGCAACGGCCGCGGCCCGTGCCCCTGGCCGCCGACCTGCTCACCACCGATCCCCAGGCCGTGGTCGACGACCCGTCGGTCGACATCGTGGTGGAGGTGATGGGAGGCCTTGAGCCGGCCCGCTCCCTGATCCTGCGGGCGATTGCCGCCGGCAAGCCCGTGGTCACCGCCAACAAGGCCGTGATCGCCCGCTACGGCGAGGAGATCGCCGCCGCCGCCGCCGCCGCCGCCCAGGGGGTGTACGTGCTGCTGGAGGCGGCCGTGGGTGGCGGCATCCCGATCATCGAGCCCCTCAAGCAGTCGCTCGGAGCCAACCGCATCGAGCGGGTGAGCGGCATCATCAACGGAACGACCAACTACATCCTCAGCCGCATGGCGGCGGAGGGGGCCGACTACGGAGCTGTGCTGGCAGATGCCCAGCGTCTCGGCTATGCCGAGGCCGACCCGGCGGCCGACGTGCAGGGCGGAGACGCCGCTGACAAGATCACCATCCTGACGGCCCTGGCCTACGGCGGGGCCGTTCCCCGTGCCGCAATCCCCACCGAGGGCATCGACCGGCTCGACAGCCGGGATGTGGCCTATGCCGACAAGCTGGGTTTCGTGGTGAAACTGCTGGCCGTCTCCCAGCGCATCGCCGGCGAGGGTTCAGGCGCCAGCACCTCTGCAGGCAGTGACTCCGAGCGCAGTGACGGCTCCACCCAGTGGCTCGATGTGCACGTGCACCCCACCCTGGTGCCGCGCAGCCATCCCCTGGCCGGAGTGAACGGGGTGAACAACGCCATCCTGGTGGAAGGCGATCCGGTGGGCCAGGTCATGTTCTATGGCCCAGGGGCTGGAGCGGGGCCCACCGCATCAGCGGTGGTGGCCGACATCCTCAACATCGCCGGCATCCGCCAGGCCTGCGGCCAGGCCCAGGGGGCCGGCCTCGATCCCCTGCTGGCCGCCGGCAGCTGGCGCCAATGCCGCCTGGTTGACAGCCAGCACACCAGCCATCGCAACTACGTGCGCCTGCGGGCCAGCGACCAGCCCGGCGTGATTGGCAGGATCGGCAGCTGCTTCGGCGACGCCGGCGTCTCCATCCAGTCGATCGTGCAGTTCGAAGCGGCGGGTGAGGCTGCCGAAATCGTCGTGATCACCCACGAGGTGCTGGAGGCGCGCTTCCGCCAGGCCCTGGAGGCCATCGACGCCCTGCCCGAGGTGCAGGGCGTCGAAGCCTGCCTGCGCACCCTCTGAGCTGCGGGCCCTCAGGCCCCCTAACCCGGGCAGCTGATCGCCGCCATCAGATCGGCAAATCCCCATGCACTGGCGCCATGGGCCTGCCAGGCGTCACAGTGGTGGGAGATCGAAAGCAATTCTTAAGGTCCCTGCCCAGCTGGCCATCGCCATTTCTCTCCGACAGGCCGCCCGGCCATCTCTGCCTTCACGACCCATGACCGCCCTCACCTGCGCCAGCTCCACGCCCCCACCCAGCCAGGGGGACTGCGTCCGGCTCGAGGCTGATGACCACCTGTATCAGGTGATCGGCGTCGACGACCGCCAGAACCGCTGCTGGCTCCGCCGCTGGCCCCTGGCCCGCCAAGGCTCCGAGGTGTTTGAAATTTCCCTGCAGCACGTGCGTCCCGAGCGGCCCCATCGCCCTTGAATGGCGGCCATCTCCATTCCCTGATTCCGTTGTTCCGGCCGCTGAGGCTGTCGATCACCCTGCTGATCCTCGGCGGATGGTTGCTTCAGGGCTGCCAGCCCTCCCGCCCCCCTGGAAAGCTGGTGGTGGGCACCCGCAGCCGCATTGATTCGGTCGACCCGGCGCAGACCTACAGCATCGGCGCGATGCAGGTGCTCAGCGCCCTCGGTGACACCCTCTACACGATCGGAGCCGACGGCCGTCCGCGCCCCCAGCTGGCCACGGCCCTCCCCCGTCTCAGCGCCGATGGCACCCGGGCCCGCATCCCCCTGAGAGCCGGGGTTCGCTTTCACGACGGCACGCCTTTCGATGCCGCCGCCATGGTGTTCACCCTCGAGCGCTTCATAGCGATCGGCAAGCTCAGCTACCTGCTGGGCGACCGGGTTCGGGCGGTGCGCAGGGTGGCACCGCTGGAGCTGGAACTGGAGCTGAAGCGGCCCTACAGCCCCCTGCCCCAGCTGCTCAGCGCCGTCAATCTCACCCCCCTCTCCCCCACCGCCTACCGGCAGCACCGCAAGGGCTTTCTGAACAACCGCTTCGTGGGCACGGGCCCCTACCAGCTCAGCTTCTACAGCACCCAGCAGCAGCGCCTCGTGCCCTTCGCCGGCTACTGGGGCCGCCGGCCCGCCAACAGCGGCATCGACCTGGTCACCCTCAGCAACTCCACCGCCCTCTACGGCGCCCTGCGCAGCGGCGAGATCGACGTGCTGCTCTCCACCAGCATCGAGGGCGACCAGCAGAGCTCCCTGCAGGCCCTGGCCCAGCGGGGCGAACTGCGCGAGGGCTCGGGCCCGGCGCTGGAGATCGGCTATCTCACCCTGCTCACCGACCGCCCCCCCTTCAACGACCAACGCCTGCGCCTGGCGGTCGCCCACAGCCTCGATCGGCCGACCATCAGCGCCCGGGTGACCCGCGACCTGCGCCCGCCCCTGCGCGATCTGGTGCCGCCCACCCTGCCCGGCTCCGATCCGGAGGCCTGGCCCGCCTACGACCCCGACCGGGCACGGGCGCTCTACCGCCAGGCGGGCTACTGCGACGGGAGCCGGCTCACACTGCCGCTCACCTTCCGCTCCAACATCCCCGCCGACCGCCTCTTCGCCCTCACCTGGCAGGCCCAGCTGCGCCGCGACCTCGGCGACTGCGTGACCCTGGAGATCACCGGCATGGAGGCCACCACGGCCTACCGCCAGCTGGGCGATGGCAACTTCCCGATGATCCTGCTCGACTGGATGGGGGACTTCCCCGATGCCGACAACTACCTCAGCCCCCTGCTCGACTGCGACCAGGCTGCGGGAGACCGCTGCCTGGCGGGCGCCAGTGCGGCCAGCGGCAGCTTCTGGACTGCCCCGGGGCTGGTGAACGATCTGCAGCGCAGCAGCCGCATCGCCGGCCCCGCACGCACGGCGCTGCTGCGGCAGGTGCAGCGCCGCACGGCGGCCGCCAGCCCCTACCTGCCGCTCTGGCTGGTGGCGCCGCGGGCCTGGGCCCGCCCGCACGTGAGCCAGTTGCGCTTCGACGGCTCGGGCCGCCTGATCCTGCGCGACCTCAGCCTGCAGCCCCGGACGGGGACGGTGAAGCCATGAGCCGCCGCCGCGCCCTGCTGCGCTACCTGGCCGCCCGGCTGGCCCTGGCGCCGCTGATGCTCTGGCTGATCGCCAGCCTGGTGTTCCTGCTGCTACGGGTGGCCCCCGGCGACCCGATCGATGCCCTGCTGGGCACCCGGGCTCCGGAGGCGGCCCGGGCCGCCCTGCGCAGTCAACTGGGGCTGGATCGCCCTCTGCTGGTGCAATACGGGCAGTTCCTGGCCGATCTGCTGCACGGCAACCTGGGCGCCTCCCTCACCAACCAGGAGCCGGTGACGGCGATCATCGGCACCAGCCTGCCGGCCAGCCTGGAGCTGGGGCTGACGGCCCTCCTGCTGGCGGCCGTGCTCGGGCTGGCGGTGGGCTTCAGCGGCATCGCCCGGCCAGAGGGCCGCCTTGACCTGGCAGGCCGGCTCTACGGAATCGGCACCTACGCCCTGCCGCCGTTCTGGGCCGCGATGGTGGTGCAGCTGGTCTTCGCCGTCTGGCTGGGCTGGCTGCCCGTGGGAGGGCGCTTTCCGCCCACGCTGCTGCCACCGACCGGCAGCGGCTTCTATCTGCTGGACAGCCTGCGGGCCGGCAGCTGGCAGCAGCTGAGCGGCACCCTGCGCCATCTGGCGCTGCCCGCCGGCACCCTGGCACTGCTGCTCAGCGGCATCTTCACCAACGCCCTGCGCCTCAACCTCCGCCGGGCCCTGGCCTCCGACTACGTGGAAGCGGCCCGCAGCCGGGGCATCGGCGAGCGCCAGGTGGTGCTGCGCCATGCCCTGCCCAATGCCCTGCTGCCCGTGCTCACGATCACCGGCATCACCGTGGCCTCGCTGATCGGCGGCGCCCTGCTGATCGAGGTCACCTACTCCTGGCCGGGCATCGCCGCCCGCCTGCAGGAGGCGATCGCCCAGCGCGACTATCCGCTGGTGCAGGGCATCGTGGTGGTCGTGGCCGCTCTGGTGGTGCTGGTCACCGTCAGCGTGGATCTGCTGGTGGCCCTGCTCGACCCCCGCGTGCGCTTCTAGGGCGGCTCCAGCTAGCGGGCCGTCGGCGGGGGAGGCAGGCGCCCATACCAGCGCCGGGCAGCGGCCGGATCGAGCACGTAGGCCGTCACCGCACCATGGTCGCGGCGCTGGGCGCTGAGCAGGGCCGGATGCCGGCCCGACTCCAGAAACTCCAGGGTGAGCTGAAGCAACAGCTCCTGCACCCGCTCCGGCTGCTCCCCCACGAGCTCCTCCCCGAGGCGGAAGAGGGCCTGGTCATCGCCCTGCAGCCGTACGGGGGAGAAGTGGCTGGCGCCGTCCACCAGCACCAAGCGGCTGCGGGGATGGGCACTGCTGGCCAGCAGCGAGAGCTGCTCCTGCACCGGAGGCGTCACCAGGTCGAGGCTGCCCCCCACCATCATCACGGGTACCGGCAGAGGTGCCAGCCCCTGCTCGGGCCAGAGCAAACTGCCGAAGGCGTTGAAAGTCACCACGCCCTGCAGGGGAAGGCCGGCCACCTGAGCGGGCGCCGCGGGGGCCACGGGCAGGGCGCGATCCCCATCTCCCGTCACCGACGGCAGCTGACACTGCAGCAGCCGCGAGAGGTTGGTGAGTGGCAGGGCCACCAGGGCCCTGGTGCAGCGCTGGCCCAGCCCAGCCTCGGGGACCAGACCGGACGCCATCAGGGCCGCCAGTCCCCCAAGGGAGTGGCCGATCAGCACCACCCCCTCACCGCGCTCGACCTGCAGGCCATCCCCGAGGGCAGTGTCTCCCTCCCCTGGCAGAGCAGCCAGACGCCGCTCCTGGAGGGCCACCAGCACCGCCTGCAGATCGGCCAGCCGCTCCGGCACCGACTCTGCCCCCGGCGGCGGTCCCTCCCCCACTAGGGAGGCCCGCACGGCCTGGGCGTCACTGCCGGGATGCTCCACCACCAACACCGGCCAGCCCCGCTCCGCCAGGGCTGCCGCCAGCCAGCCGAGCTGACTGCTGCTGCCCCCCAGCCCAGGCAGCAGCAGCAGCCAGGGGCCCGGGCGTCGGCGCTGGCGACTCACCCACACCTCCAGGGGCAGGGGCGTTGGCCGGTGGGCGACAGGGAGCTGAAGCCGCAGGGGGGTGAGGGCCGCCAAGCGGCCCGTCGCCGGCAGCAGCGAGCGCGACTGACGCCGCGGCAAGGGCTGGCGGCGCAGCAGGGCAACCGCATCGCTCTGGTGCTGCAACTGATCACGCCAGTGGGAGGCGAGGGCCAGCAGCGCATCCACCTGGAGGGTGAGACGCTGCTGGGGCAGGGCTCGCAGGAGCTGCAGGCTGGTCACCTCGCTCTGTTGCCGGAAGAGCTGCTGGAGGGTGCCGAGCAACGCCGGGGCGGTGTTCTCGCCCTCCGCGCCCTGGAGCAGGCCACCCACCTGGCGCAGCATCTGCTCACCGGTCCAGCTGTTGAGCAGCTCCATGCCGAAGCTGCGATCACGCAGCAGCGGGGCGTTCAACAGGCGGATCAGCCCCTGGCGCGACTGGGGATCGAGCAGGTTGAGCCAGATGGCCTGGTGGCCGCCCTGCTGGGTGGGGTTGCGGCTCCAGGCCTCCAGCTCCGCCAGGTCGATCGGCAGGGTCAGCCGATCGAACTGCACCACCAGCTCCTGCGCCGCCCGTGCCGGGGGCGACCCCACAGCGGGAAGGAGCACCAGCAGACTGGCGAGCCATGCGGACAGGCGGCGGCGGTTTGGCAAAGGCCGATCAGGAACAGTCAGGCAGCCGCCCAGGGAGGCTGAGCTGGTGGTTCCAGTTTCCCTCGCCGCTGCGGGAGGTGGTGCTGGTGCGGCTGATCGGCTCGATCGGTGCCGGCGGTGTGCTCTACCTCACCCCGCTGGTGTTCCACCTGGAGGCCTTCAGTGCCTCGAATGTGACCCAGGGGCTGGCTCTGGCGGCCCTGGCGGGCACCCTGGGCCGGTTTGTGAGCGGGGTGCTGCTCGACCGGGGGCTGAACTGCAGGGTGCCGGTTCTGCTGGCCTGTGGCATGGCCCTGCTGGCCGACAGCACCCTGGTGGCTGCCCGGGAGGTGCCCGGGTACATCCAGGGGCAGCTGCTGCTCGGCGTTGCCATGGGCCTGTACTGGCCTGCGATCGAACTGGCCATCCCCCTGGCCTGTGCCAGCGGAGCGCGGCCGATTCCCTCGGCGCGGGGGTATGCCCTGGCGCGCACGGCGGATGCCGCCGGCATCGCCGCCGGCGCCCTGCTCGGCGCCCTGCTCGCCGCCGCTGACCATCTGCGGGCGATCTATGCGATCGACATGGCCTGCCTGGCGGTGATGACCGCCCTGCTGCTGCGGCGCCCCCTTCCCGATCCGCCCCCCCGCAACCCAGCGGAGGGATCAGATGCCTGGCGCTCCTGGCTGCCGCCCCTGTTGCCCGTGCTGGCCATCACCCTGCTGGCCACAGCCCTGCCGGCCCTGATGCAGAGCGCGCTGCCCCTGGATCTGGTGCGGGGCGGCCTGGAGCGGGCTGCCATGCCGGAGAGCCTGGGGGCCCTGTTGATCGGCCTGCAACTGGGGCTGCTGCTGGTGCTGCAATGGCCGGTGGGTCAGGCCCTGGCCCGGCGCCCGGTGGCCGTGGGCCTGAGCCTCAGCCTGGCCTGCTTCGCAGCGGGTACCGCAGGGCTGGCCTTCTCGGCCCTCACCCACCTGGGCCTGTGGGTGGTGGTGGTGGCCCAGATCCCCCTGGCCCTGGGCATGGCCGCCTTCCTCCCCACGGCCACAGAAGCCGTGATCCAGCTCACACCCACCGAGCATCGGGGCGTGGCCATGGCGCTGTTCTCCCAGTGCTTTGCCCTCAGCGCCCTGCTGGCCCCGCCCCTGGCGGGGATGGCATTGGATGCCCAGCAGCACGGGGGGGGATTCTGGATTCTGCTCACCCTGCTCTGTCTGGCAGGCTTCAACCTCAGCAGGCGGCTCAGGCCTGGGACGACTCCCGCTTGAGCCAGGCCTCATGGGGCAGGGGCTCGGTGCCGTATTCCCAGTCGTCGTAGTCGGGATCGTTGCGAATCTGCTGGTGCAACTCCTTCTGCACCTCGAAGTCGTGGGGATGCTCCACCGCAGCGGTTTCAGCCGTGTTGGGGGCGTCGGGGGAAGCGCTCATGGCTGGCTGGGAAACTGCTCCGATTTTCGCTGGTCAGGGCCCCGCTGCCGGGTGCCGCCATCGAGCGCAACGCGATGGGGCGCCGCCGGATGACACGTCTCTCCGTTGACAGGGGTCCCCGATGTCACGAATCTCAGCAAAAGAGACGGTTGTTACGGAACAGCGCCAAGCGATCCTTCACGTTGACTATATCGCGGGTTCAGTACAAGCCCTTGACCACCATCCAATCCAATCGGCTGAGGAGTGTCCTGGGCTCCGGGGAGCTAGCGATCCGCTTCCAGCCCATCGTCTCCCTCAAACAGAAACGGATGATTGGTCTAGAGGCCCTCGCCCGACCGGAGAGGATGGACGTGGGCCGGGCTTTTGCCATGGCCCAGGCAACAGGCTGCCTGCTCGAGCTCGACCGGCTCTGTCGCCAGACAGCACTCGTGGGATATGCGGAGCTGCTCACTCGAGTTGAGCCATCGGCAAGCCCCCTGCTGTTTCTCAACTTCGAGGCCTCCGTGATCGACGACGGGGCGGTGGGCTCGGGCGCCTTGCGAGAGGCCACCCGCTCTGCTGGGGTGGATCCGACCAACGTGGTTCTGGAAATCAATGAAAGCCTGGTGCGCAACCGCCATGCCCTGCGCCGTTTTGTCGAGGATCACCGCCAGCATGGTTTCCTCATCGCTCTCGACGATCTGGGAGCAGGCCACAGCAACCTGGCCCGGATCGCCGAACTGCGCCCCCAGATCATCAAGCTCGACCGCAGCCTGATCAGCGGCCTCGATCGGGACTTCGTCCAGCAGGAAACGGTGAAATCCCTTGCCCGATTGGGACAGTCCATCGGCGCCCTGGTGCTGGCGGAGGGGGTGGAGACCCTGGAGGAGGTGAACGTCTGCGCCGTCCACGGGATCGATCTGTTCCAGGGCTTCGTGTTCAGCCGCCCCCGACCCGCCGAGCAACTGTCTCTCGAACCGCAGGCCCAGGATCCCCTACTGCACGCTGCGGCCCGAGATCTGCGTGCCCAGGCCGTCCGCCGACTCCAGGAGCGTCGGGGGATCAGTCGGCAGCTGGAGAACCTCGCCGCCCAGGGCAGACAGGCCCTCATGGACCACACCGCCGACCAGTTCGAGCGGGTTCTGGCCTCTCTGGTCGAGCAAACCTCGGCAGTGGAAGCGGTTTACCTCCTGGACCATCAGGGCCAGCAACTCGGCCGAACGCACCTGGGGACGGAAAGTGAGGTGGTGCCCAACCGACTGTTCGCTCCCTCCAGTCACGGCACCGACCATTCCTGCAAGGACTATTTCTTCAGCCTGATGGATACGGGGATGGAACAGTTCACCACTGACAGTTACATCAGCTTGGCGACGGGAAATGTATGCCGCACCGTCTCGATGGCGGTGAACCACAGCGAGGGAAGCACCTACGTGCTCTGCCTGGATATCAACACCCAGCGCTGAAGACGAGGGGCCCCGAGCGGGACGGGACCCTCAGACCAAGAAGCCCTCAGACGTTGAACAGAAACTCCATCACATCGCCCTCGGCCACCACGTACTCCTTGCCTTCGGCCCGCAGCCAGCCCTTGTTGCGCGCTTCGGCCAGGGAGCCGGCCTCCAGCAGCTGCTGGTAGCCGATGGTCTGGGCACGGATGAAGCCGCGCTCGAAATCGGTGTGGATCACGCCGGCCGCCTGGGGAGCGGTCATGCCGGCCTTGATGGTCCAGGCGCGGGTTTCCTTCTCGCCGGTGGTGAAATAGGTGCGCAGACCCAGCAGGCTGTAGGTGGCCCGGATCAGGCTCTGCAGCCCGCCTTCCTCCACCCCAAGGCCCACCAGGAACTCGGCGCGATCCTCCTCCGGCAGTTCGATCAGCTCGGCTTCCACCTGGGCGCTGATCCGCACCGTGCCGGCGCCTTCCTTCTCGGCCAGGGCCGCCACCTCCTCGCAGTAGGCGTTGCCGCTGGCGAGATCGTCTTCGCTCACGTTGGTGGCGTAGATGATCGACTTGGCGGTGAGCAGCCCCAGGGGCTTGATCATCGCGGCCTCCTCCTCGCTGAGGGCCACGCCGCGGGCGGCGCCGCCGGCCTCCAGGGCCGCCTGGATGCGCTCGAGGGCGGCATCCTCGACCTGGGCCTCCTTGCTGGTGCGCACCTGCTTCTTCAGCCGCTCGCGCCGCTTCTCCACCTGGGCCAGATCCGCCAGCCCCAGCTCCAGGTTGATCACCTCGGCGTCGCGGGCCGGCCCCACCGAGCCACTCACGTGAATCACATCGTCGTTCTCGAAGCAGCGCACCACGTGCACGATCGCGTCGACTTCGCGGATGTTGGCCAGGAACTTGTTGCCCAGCCCCTCTCCCTGGCTGGCCCCCTTCACCAGGCCGGCGATGTCAACGAACTCCACCCGGGTGGGCACGATCTCCTTGCTGGCGCTGAGCTCAGCCAGCTGATCCAGCCGGGGATCGGGCACCGCCACCACGCCCGAATTGGGCTCGATGGTGCAGAAGGGATAGTTGGCGGCCTCTGCCTGGGCGTTGGCCACCAGGGCGTTGAACAGGGTCGACTTACCCACGTTGGGCAGCCCGACGATTCCGGCTTTGAGCATCCCTGGAATCTACGGGGCACCCGCAGTTGGGCCCCCCAGCCGCGAGACTGGACTGCAACGGCACCCAGGTCGATTCCCAGTCTCGTTCCACCCGGTCTCAGACCGCCACAGGCGCCGGCAGCGGTGCCACAGGCCCCTGCGGGCCCTACCGCTGCGCCTGCTTCCCGGATCACTCCAGCCGCCGGAGCGCCTGTTCCCCTCTGGCGCCGGCGGCGGATCTGGCTGGGGGCCCTCGCAGCGGCCTTCATCGTGGGGGGCGTGGGGTTCTGGCAGCGCCAGCGCGCGGCCAGCCAGGCTGATCTCAGTCCCTACACGGTGCTGGCCGACTCCGGCAGCCTGCCCGGGGTGGTCACCGCCAGCGGCGAACTGGAGGCGGAACAGCGGGTGAACGTGAGCCCGAAGCGCCAGGGGGTCCTGCAGGAGCTGTATGTGGAAGAGGGGGATCTGGTGCGCCGCGGACAGCCCCTTGCCCGCATGGACAGCGACGACCTGCGGGAGCGCATTGGAGAACTGCGGGCCCAGCTGCTCTCGGCAGAGGCCCAGCTCACCCGCAGCCGCAGTGAACTGGAGCGAAACGAGCGGCTCTATCGCCAGAACGCGATCAGCCTCAGTGACTACAACGCCGTGCGCAGCACCTTTCAGGTGGATGAGATGGCGGTGAAGGCGGCCAGGCAGCGGCTTGAGGCCCGGCTGGTGGAGCAGGCCGACCTCACGATCCGTGCCCCCTTCGATGGCGTGGTCACCCAGCGCTTCGCTGACCCGGGCGCCTTTGTGACCCCGACGACGACGGCGGCCGCGGTGGCCGGCGCCACCAGTTCCTCGATCGTCGAGCTCTCCCAGGGGCTGGAGGTGGTGGCCAAGGTGCCGGAGAGCGACATCGGCCGGATCCGCCTCGGTCAGGAGGCGAGCGTGCGGGTGGATGCCTTCCCCGACCGGCGCTTCCCGGCCCGCGTCAAGCGGATCACGCCGCGGGCCGTGAAGCTGAACAACGTCACCTCCTTCGACGTCTTCCTGCAGTTCACGGTGCCGCAACCCGATCTCCGCATCGGCATGACGGCGGATGTGGGCTTCCAGACCGGCCAGATCCAGGCCCGCACCCTCGTGCCCACGGTGGCCATCGTCACCGAGGCCGGCAAGCCCGGCGTGCTGCTGGTGGGGAAGGATCGCAAACCCCGCTTCCAGCCCGTGGAGCTCGGCGTGAGCAGCGGCAAGAACACCGAGATCCTCTCGGGCCTGGAGCCCGGTACCCGCGTCTTCATCGACCTGCCCCCCTGGGCCAGCCGTCGCCCCTGAACACATGGGCTGCAGCCGGCCCGTCTCAGCCCGCCTCTCAGCCGGTGGCGGCCAGAAAGCGGCGGGCGGCCTCCACGATGCGTCCGGAGGCCTGGCCATCGCCGAAGGGGTTGTGGGCCCGGGCCATGGCGTCATACGCCGCCAGATCGGTGAGCAGGGTGCTTGCCTCGGCGACGATGTCGGCCGTGGCGGTGCCGATCAGCTTGGCCGTGCCGGCGCTCACGGCCTCCGGCCGCTCGGTGGTGCGGCGCAGCACCAGCACCGGCTTGCCCAGGGACGGGGCCTCCTCCTGCAGGCCGCCGGAATCGGTGAGCACCAGGGTGCAGCCGCGCATCGCCGCCACCAGCTGGTCGTAGTCGAGCGGCTCGGTGAGGAAGGCGCGCGGGTGGTTGCCCAGCAGCGCCTGCAGCGGCTCGCGCACGGTGGGGTTGCGGTGCAGGGGCAGCAGCAGGGCCGTGTCGGGAAACCGCTCCAGCAGCTGCAGGAAGCCCTGGCCGATCTCGCCCAGCCGCTCACCCCAGTTCTCGCGCCGGTGCACGGTCGCCAGGATCACCCGCTGGCTCGCCCAATCCAACCCAGGCTGCTCGTAGACAGGGGCCTGCTCGGCCATCTGCAGCAGCGCATCAATCACCGTGTTTCCTGTGGTGAGCACCGTGCCGATCACCCCCGAGGCCCGGCAGTTGGCGGCCGACACATCCGTGGGCGCGAAGTGCAGCTGGGCCACCTGGGAGATCAGCCGGCGGTTGGCCTCCTCCGGGAAGGGATCGAACAGGTTGTCGGTGCGCAGCCCCGCCTCCACATGGCCCACCGGGATCTGCTCGTAGAAGGCCGCCAGGGCCGAGGCGAAGGCGGTGGTGGTGTCGCCCTGCACCAGCACCAGATCGGGCCGGTGGGCGGCGAACTCCTCTTTCAGGCCCTGCAAGGCTGCGCAGGTGATGTGGGTGAGGGTCTGCTTGGGCGCCATCAGCGCCAGGTCGTGGTCAGCCTGGAGACCGAACAGCTCCATCACCTGGCTCACCATCTCGAGGTGCTGGCCGGTGAGCACCACGCGGGTGCGGAAGTCGGGGGCGGCCTGGAAGGCGCGGATCACCGGCGCCAGCTTGATCGCTTCCGGCCGGGTGCCGAGCACGATCGTGACCAGGGGCAAGGGCACCACGAAGGCGGCGAGTGGGCGGATCCTACGGAGCCCCACCAGGGCTGACAGATGCGGGCGGGGCAGCGAAGCTGGGGAGATTCCGGCGGTTGACCATGACGACCTCGCCCTTTCCCCCGTCTCCCCTGCCGCCGGCCCCCTTCCCCGCCGGCGCGGGGGCTGGCCTGCCCCTGCCGCCCCCGGCCAGTGCTGCCCCCAGCCCCGCCGCCACTCCGGCCGCCACGCCAACCGCCCCCCCCAGCGCCGACCTCGGTCCCCTGCCGGCCAACCTCGAGGCGATCGTGCGCCTGGCCAATGAGCGCAACTTCTCCGACGTGCACCTCGGAGTCGGGGAGGAGCCGCGCTACCGCGGCAGGGGAGAGATGCTGCGCACCGGCTGGCCGGTCACGGACCAGGCCACCTTCAACGGCTGGATGCGCGAGATGCTCAGCCCGGCGGAGGTGGATAACTTCCTGCGCGACAAGGAATACGACGGTTCCCACGCCTTCCCCTTCGTGCGGGTGCGGATCAACCTGATGGATTCCCTGCGCGGCCCGGCCATGGTGCTGCGCCTGATTCCCCAGAAGATTGCCACCTTGGAGGATCTCAATCTGCCGGAGGTGCTCAAGGAGATCTGCGGCCGGCCCAAGGGCATGATCCTGGTCACGGGGCCCACCGGATCCGGCAAGAGCACCACGCTCGCGGCCATGATCGACTGGATCAACTCCAACATGAGCCGCCACATCCTCACGATTGAGGATCCGACGGAGTTTGTGCATGAGAGCCGCCAGTCGCTGATCCGCCACCGGGAGGTGGGGCAGCACACCAAGGTCTTCCACAACGCCCTGCGCGCCGCCCTGCGGGAAGACCCGGACGTGATCCTGATCGGGGAGATCCGCGACCAGGAAACCGTCGCAACGGCGATTGAGGCCTCGCAGACAGGTCACCTGGTGTTCGGAACCCTGCACACCAACTCCGCCGTGAAGACCGTGGAACGGGTGCTGGGCATGTATCCACCGACGGAGCAGGACAGCGTGCGCAGGGCCGTCTCCGAAACGTTGCTCGCCGTGGTGGCCCAGGGCCTGCTCAAGACCACCGACGGCAAGCGCTGCGCCTACCACGACATCCTGATCAACACCGATGCCTGCAAGGACTACATCCAGCGGGGTGAACTCGATGAAATCGAGGAGATCATGAACCGCAGCGCCTTTGATGGCATGCAGACGGCCAACCAGGCGTTGCTGAAGCTGGTGCAGGACGGCCGGGTGGAGGCGGAGGACGCCCTGGCCCAGAGCCTCAAGCCCAACGAACTGGCCCAGGCCCTGCGCGGTCGCACCTGAGGGCTGGCGCCGGCTGGCGGTGCCTCAACGCAGGGCCAGCCGGCTGATCAGCACAACCGCCAGGCCCAGGGACAGGCCCAGCATGGCCAGGCGTCCATTCCAGATCTCGGCCTGGGGAGTGAAGCCCCGCCGCCAGGCATTGAGCTCGCTGGAACTCACGGGCTCGACCTCAGGCTGCGGCCCGGTCTGCTGGGTGGGGTGCGCGGGGGCCATGGCGGGGGCGGCGCAGTGGGTGGATCCGAAGCCTAAGCGGATTAAAAAAGCGCCTGCGTTTCGTAAAGCCGACCCGCCTGATCCAGGGGCAGGCGGGCAGCCACCCCGAGATCGAAGGCCGACCGCACCCCGGCCTCCAGCCGCCGGCAGGCCGCCACCCCGATCATGGCGGCGTTATCGGTGCAGTAGGCGAGCGGGGCTACCCGCCACTGCAGCTTCTCCCGCCCACAGCGGGCCTCCAGCAGCGTCCGCAACCTGCGGTTGGCGGCCACCCCACCCACCAGCACCAGGGTGCGCAGTCCCTGGTCACGGGCACAGCGGCAGCTGCGCTCCACGAGCACCTCCGCCACCACCTGTTCGAAGCTGGCCGCCAGGTCGGCCACCGGCAGCGGCTCACCGCTCTCCTGCTGGCGCTGCTCCAGAGCCCGCACCTCGCGGAGCATGGCCGTCTTGAGGCCGCTGAAGCTGAAGTCATAGGGATGAAAACCACCCCCCGGCAACGAGATCCTTCCCTTGGGGAGAGCGAATCGCGAGGGGTCGCCCCCCGCGGCTGCGGCCTGTATGGCTGGCCCTCCCGGATAACCCAGTCCCAGCAGGCGGGCCACCTTGTCAAAGGCTTCGCCCGCCGCATCGTCGTGGCTGCGGCCGATGCGGCTGAAGTGCCCCGGAGCATCCACCCGCACCAGCTCGGTGTGCCCCCCGCTCACCAGCAGCACCAGGTAGGGGCCCTCCGGCAGCGGCTCCCCCAGCTGCACCGAGGCCAGATGACCTTCGAGGTGGTGGATGCCGAGGAAAGGCTTGTCATGCAGCCGGGCCAGGGTGCGGCCCGTCACGGAGGCCACCAGCAACGCCCCCACCAGCCCCGGCGCCACCGTGGCGGCCACCGCGTCCACCGCCGCCACCGGTAGGCCGCTCTGCCCGCAGACCTGCTCGATCAACTGGGGCAGGGCCTCCACATGGCGGCGGGAGGCGATCTCGGGCACCACGCCACCCCAGCGCGCATGCTCCTCCACCTGGGAGGCCACGGCGCTGGCGAGCACGGTCGAACCCCGCACAATCGCCGCGGCCGACTCGTCACAACTTGTTTCGAGGGCCAGAACCGTTGCCATGTGCTCGCTGGAGCGCCCCTACTGTCCGCTGGTGACATCCTGCACCGCGATGCGCCGTCTTTTCCCCCGCCTGTGCGCGGTTCTGCTCTCCGCCTTCCTGCTCTTCGGCTTTGCACCCGTCGCCAAGGCAGACGCATCGGTTGCCGGCCTCACCCCCTGCGCCGAAAGCCCCCGCTTCCAACAGCGCGCGGCCACTGCCAAGACCGACCAGGCCAAGGCCCGTTTCGAGATGTACAGCCAGGCCCTCTGCGGCACCGATGGCCTGCCCCACCTGATCGTGGACGGCCGCTGGAGTCACGCCGGTGACTTCATCATTCCTGGCATCGCCTTCCTCTACATCGCCGGCTGCATCGGCTGGGCTGGCCGCTCCTACCTGATCGCGATCCGCGGCAGCAAGGACGCCACCATGAAGGAAATTCAGATTGATCTTCCCCTCGCCTTCAAGAGCACCCTGGGCGCTGCCACGTGGCCCCTGGCTGCCTTCGGTGAACTGTCCGGCCGGAAGCTGACCGAAGCCGACGACAAGATCACGGTCTCTCCCCGCTGATCTCCCGGTTCAGCGCCCTCCAGGCTATCTGTCCCTCCGCCAATCTTTCGATGAAAAAGTTCCTCACCACCGCTCCGGTTTTCTCGGCGATCTGGTTCACCATCACCGCCGGCATCCTGATCGAGTTCAACCGCTTCTTCCCCGACCTGCTCTTCCACCCGATGTGACGGAGCACTCTGGCTTCGGCCCCCTCTGGGGCCATTTTTTTTGCGGCCCCTCGAGGGCCGTTTTTTGTGGGCTGAGCCGGGCCGGGTCTGCGCCGGCTGCTCCTCAACCCCCAGAGAGCTCCTGCCGCCGCTCAGGCCAGCTCCATCAGTCCCTCCAGCTCGGCTAGGGCCTGCTGGAGATCGCCGTTCACCAGGGCCGCGTCGAATTCGGCCTCCGCCGCCAGCTCCACCCGTGCGCGCTCCAGACGCCGCTGAATCGCCTCCTCGCTATCGGTGCCGCGGCCACGGATGCGCCGCTCCAGCTCGGCCAGGCTCGGGGGCTTGATGAACAGCTGGAATCCCGCCGGGAAGCTGCGCCGCACTTGCCGGGCCCCCTCCAGCTCGATCTCCAGCAGCACGGGCCGACCGGCGGCGAGCTGGGTCTCCACCGGCTGCCGCGGGGTGCCATAGAGGTTGCCGGCAAATTCAGCCCACTCCAGGAAACCGCCCTCGGCCACCTGCTCTTCGAAGCGCTCGCGGCTGAGGAAGAAGTAGCTCTGGCCCTCCACCTCCCCCTGGCGCGGAGCGCGGGTGGTGGCCGACACCGAGAGCCAGATCTGCGGATGACGCTCGAGCAGCTGGCCCACCAGCGTTCCCTTGCCGACGCCACTGGGGCCGGTGATCACGGTGAGGCGAGCCATCGCAGCATCGGCGGTCGGGCTGCAGAGTAGGGGCCCCCACGGAGCCCCCAGCGCAGGCGATGGCGAGGCTGCAGCCGATGGACCTCACCAGCCTGCGGGCCGTGCTGGCGGAATGGCGGCCCCTGCTGGTGCCCAGCCGCTTCGAGAAGGTGCAGCAGGGCAGCAGCCACAGCCTGCAAGTGGCGCTGCGCCACCTGAACGGGGTGCAGTGGCTGGAGCTCTGCTGGCAGGCCGAGGCGGCCCGGGTGCACGCCATCGCGCCGCCCCCGCGGCAGGGAGAGGGCAGCACCCTGGCCCAGCAACTGCAGCACGGTCTGCGGGGCCTGGCCCTCACCGGCTTCAGCCAACCGGGCTGGGAGCGGGTGGTGCTGCTCGACTTCGCCCGACGGCCGGGCGAGCCGCTGGAGAAGCAGCTGGTGATCGAGCTGATGGGCCGGCACAGCAACCTGTTCCTGCTCGATGCCGATGGGCGGGTGGTCACGCTGGCGCGCCAGGTGAAGGCCAGCCAGTCGCGGCTGCGGCCGATCGGCACGGGCGATCCTTACCTGCCGCCGCCGCCGCTGGCCGGGGAGCCCCCCCGCCTGGAGGAGGCCTTCACCGACTGGCAGCGACGTCTGCTGCTGCTGCCCCTGCCCCTGGGCCTCGCCCTGCGGGACGCTTACCAGGGGGTGAGCCCGGCCCTGGCCAGCCAGCTGGTGCCCGAAGCCTGGCTCAGCGTGCCCGTTCAGGAGCTGGGCGCGGAGCAGTGGCAGCGGCTCTGGCAGGCCTGGCGCACCTGGCTCACGGCCCTGGAGTCCGAGCAGTTCAGCTGGCACGCCGGCGCCGGGGGGACCTACTGCTGCTGGGCCAGTCCCCAGGTCGGGCCGGCTCAGGCCCCGGGCAGCGGCCCCCTGGCCATCAACCGGGCCCTCGCCGCCCTCGCCGATCGGCTTCTGGCCGAGCGCCAGTGGGTGGAGCAACGGCAGCAGCTGGCGCAGCAGCTGCAGCGGCTGGCGGAGCGGGAGGGCCGGCAGGTGGCGGAGCAGGAGCAGCTGCTGGCGGCCACGGCCGGCACTGAAGCCCTGCAGCAGCAGGCCGACACCCTCCTCAGCCAGCGCCAGCCCAGCCGGCAGTGCATCGATGAAGCCCAGGCCCTCTACCGGCGGGCCCGCAAACTGCGGCGGGCAGTCGGCGCCATCACCCCCCGGCTGGAGCTCCACCGCCAGCAGCTGGGTGCCATCGAGGCGAGCCTCACCTACCTGGAGCAGGCCGAGAGCCTTGATCAGCTGGAGGCGATCCGCGAGGAGCTTGAGGAACTGCTGGGCCGCAGCAGTCGCCAGGCGCGGCGGCAGCGACCGGCAACGGCTGCCGCCGAAGGCAAGCCCGCGCCGCTGGAGCTCCACACCAGGGCCGGTGTGCCCCTGCAGGTGGGCCGCAACCACCGCCAGAACGAGTGGATCGCCTTCCGCCAGGCCCGCCGCGGCGATCTCTGGTTCCATGCCCAGGAGCTGCCGGGGAGCCACGTGGTGCTCAAGCGGTCGACGATGCCCACCGACGAGGCTGACCTGCAGTGCGCCGCCGATCTGGCCGCCCACTTCAGCCGGGGGCGCGCCAACGGGCGGGTGCCGGTGGTGATGGTGCCGGTCGACGAGCTGCAGCGCATTCCAGGGGCGGCCCCGGGAACGGTGCGCCATCGCGGCGGCACGGTGCTGTGGGGCGTGCCGGAACGGGCCCTTAGCCTGCTGGCAGCGCAGCAACCATGAGCACCTCTCTCCCGGAACCGCCGCCGCCGATCCGCATCGCCCCGAAGCCGGATCCGGATGCCTTCCCCGGCGAGGTGGAGATGAGCCTGGTCGATCACCTCGAGGAGCTGCGCCGGCGCATCCTGCGCAGCCTGCTGGTGGTGGTGATCTCCGCCGCCGGCTGCCTGGTGGTGGTGAAACCTCTGGTGCGCCTGCTGGAGATGCCCGCCGATGGGATCCGCTTTCTGCAGCTGGCGCCCGGCGAGTTTCTGTTCGTGTCCCTGAAGGTGGCTGGCTACGCCGGCCTCAGCCTGGCCCTGCCCTGGGTGCTCTACGAAATCCTGGCCTTCGTGCTCCCTGGCCTCAGCCGCCGGGAGCGCCGGCTGGTGGCGCCTGCAGTGGCGGGATCTGCCGTGCTCTTCGCCGCCGGCCTGGCCTTTGCCTGGTGGGCCCTCGTGCCGGCCGCCCTGCGCTTTCTGGTCAGCTACGGGGCCGACGTGGTGGAGCCGAGCTGGTCGATCGAGCGCTATCTCGACTTCGTGTTGCTGCTGATGGTGGCCACAGCCCTGGCTTTCCAGCTGCCGGTGCTGCAGCTGATCCTGGGGGCCCTTGGGCTGATCCGGGCCCGCACGATGCTCTCGGCCTGGCGCTGGGTGCTGCTCACGGCCGCGATCGCCGGGGCGGTGCTCACCCCTTCCACCGATCCGGTGACGATGCTGCTGCTCGGCGGGGCGATCACCGCCCTCTATCTGGTGGGCGTGGGCCTGGTGGCGCTCACGGAGCAACTGCGACCTGCCACGGGTGCCGAAGCGTCCTGAGACCGATCAGGAGGCGCCTCGGGTCACACGCACCCTTGCGCGGACCAGCTCAGAGGATGTACTCACCAAGCCGATCCGGGGGGATCTCGAGGGGTAGTCCCATGGCGCGGCCGAGGCGCGGTTTGTCTGCTGTGGTCTCCAGCCAGTGGCGCACCTGGGTGGCAACCCCCATGCCGTTGAGCAGGCCGGCCACCTCCTCGAGCTTGGCCTGGTAACCCTCGGCGGTGAGGGGAAAGGACTGCTGCTCCAGATAGGCCCACATCACCTGCAGGTAGAGCCGTCCGCGGCGCTGCACCAGATGCAGGTCATAGGAGGCCTGCCAGCGGCGCTGCAGCAGGGCCTGGATCTCGGCGCCACTGAGAGGAGCCGGAGGTGGCTGGTGGAGAAGGTCAGGGTCCACGGAGTCGTGCAGCCGACAGGGGGCACTGGGATGGGTGGCGGGGGTAGGCCGGACTGCGGATCAGGATCCTGGGGTGGGGACCGGACCTAGCAGCAAATCGAGCCCAGCGCAGGTCGTCAGTCTGGAGCACAACAGCTTGTTGCAGTGGCCTGGGGAGCCCCGGCCCAGCTGTCGGAGCGGGTGGGGCAGGCCTTAATGTGGCCGCCACGTTGCACCGGCTACACCGGCACGTCGTACATGACCCAGATCCCAGCCAGCGCGAGTGGTGATGTGCCCGGAATGGGTCGTCGGCAGTTCATGAATCTGCTCACCTTCGGGTCGGTGACCGGCGTTGCCCTCGGCGCCCTCTACCCGGTGGTGAACTACTTCATTCCGCCCAAGGCAGCCGGCTCCGGCGGCGGCACCACCGCCAAGGACGAGCTCGGCAACGCCGTGACCGCCAGCGGCTGGCTGGCAACCCACCGCGAGGGCGACCGCAGCCTGGTGCAGGGCCTGAAGGGCGATCCCACCTACCTGATCGTGGAGGGCGAGGACGCCATCGGCAGCTACGGCATCAATGCGATCTGCACCCACCTGGGCTGCGTGGTGCCCTGGAACGCGGCGTCGAACAAGTTCATGTGCCCCTGCCACGGCTCCCAGTACGACGCCACCGGCAAGGTGGTGCGCGGCCCGGCTCCCCTGTCCCTGGCCCTGGCCCATGTGTCCGTGGAAAACGACAACGTGTTCGTGAGCCAGTGGACCGAGACCGACTTCCGCACCGGCGACAAGCCCTGGTGGGCCTGATCCGACAGCTCCTGCCTTTCCCGTCGACCCGTTCCCGCCCGTGATGCGCCGCTCCCTCTCCTCCCTGCTTGGCTCCCTGATCGGCACCAGCCTGGCCCTGGCCGTCGTTCTCGGCGCGGCCAGCCCCAGCTGGGCCTATCCCTTCTGGGCGCAGCAGAACTACGCCAGCCCCCGCGAGGCCACCGGCAAGATCGTCTGCGCCAACTGCCACCTGGCCAAGAAAGCCACCCGGGTGGAAGTGCCCCAGGCCATCTTCCCCGACACGGTCTTCAAGGCCGTGGTGGAAATTCCTTACGACACCTCGGTGCAGCAGGTGGCGGGTGACGGCAGCCCCACCGGCCTGAACGTGGGTGCGGTGGTCATGCTCCCCGAGGGCTTCACCCTCGCTCCCCAGGACCGGCTGAGCGACGAGCTCAAGGAGGAGACCGCCGGCATCTTCTACAGCCAGTACTCCGACGACCAGCCCAACATCCTGCTGGTGGGCCCCATTCCTGGTGACCAACACCAGGAGATCGTCTTCCCGGTGCTCTCCCCCGATCCGGCGACCGACAGCTCCATCCATTTCGGCAAGTTCCAGCTGCACGTGGGTGGCAACCGGGGCCGGGGCCAGGTGTACCCCACCGGTGAAAAGAGCAACAACGGTGTGTTCACCGCCCCCGCCGCCGGCACGGTTTCGGCCATCACCCCGGCTGATGCAGGTGCCACCGTGGTGGAGATCACCACCGAGGACGGCAACAAGGTGAGCGAGTCGGTGCCCGCCGGCCCGACCGTGACGGTGGCCGTGGGTGATGCGGTGGCCGCCGGCGCTGCCCTCACCAACGACCCGAACGTGGGTGGCTTTGGGCAGATCGATGCTGAGATCGTGCTGCAGAACCCCGTTCGCATCTACGGCCTGCTCGCTTTCTTCGCCGCCATCGCCCTGGCCCAGATCATGCTGGTCCTGAAGAAGCGCCAGGTCGAGAAGGTGCAGGCCGCCGAAGGGCTGGTCTGAACGCTTCAGGCTCCCTCGCCAGGGTGGGATTGTTGGTGTCCTTGCGACCAGCGGTCTCCCCAGGCCAGCCGTGGCCACAATCCCCTTGACTGCTCTCAACGGTTTGCCGCTGCTCTCCGCCTTCACCTCTCCAGGGCCCCTGGTTTTCCAGCTGGGCCCTGTTTCCTTGCGTTGGTACGGGCTGCTGATCGCCCTGGCGGTGCTCGTGGGGCTGGCCCTGGCCACCCGCCTGGGCAAGAGCCGCGGCATCGACCCAGCCCTGATCGCCGACCTGTTGCCCCTGCTGGTACTCGGTTCGGTGATCGGAGCCCGGCTGTATTACGTGGCCCTGGAATGGCGCCAATACGCCGCCAACCCCAGTGATGCTCTGGCGATCTGGCGCGGTGGCATCGCCATTCACGGGGCCCTGATCGGCGGGGTGCTCACCACGGTCCTCTACTGCCGCTGGCGGCGCCTGCCGTTCTGGTCGCTGCTGGATGTGCTGGTGCCTGCCGTGGCCCTGGGTCAGGCCATCGGCCGCTGGGGCAACTTCTTCAACTCCGAGGCCTTCGGGCTGCCCACCCAGCTCCCCTGGAAGCTGCAGATCCCCGCAGCCAACCGCCCCCCTGAATTCCTGGAGCAGCTCTACTTCCATCCCACCTTCCTCTACGAGTCGATCTGGAACCTCGGGGTGTGTGCCCTGCTGCTGCTGCTGTTCCGGGCGGGCTCGCGCGGAAGGATCCGGCTCCCGGCCGGGGCCCTCAGCTGCATCTATCTGATGGCCTACAGCAGTGGCCGCGTCTGGATCGAGGGCCTGCGGATCGACCCCCTCTGCCTGTTCTCCCAGCCCCCCTTCTGCGAAGGCGGCATTCGCATGGCCCAGCTGGTGAGCCTGCTGCTGATCGTCCTCGGCGGGCTCGGCCTGTGGTGGCTCTATGGCCGGCAGCGCCAGCTGCCCGATCCCGCTGGAGTGAGCCGTTGAACCCGCTCAATTCCACCCCAACGCCACCGCCCGGGGAGGGGAGCACAGCCCCGTCGCGCGGAAGCGTCGCGATCGTGGGAGCGGGCCCCGGCGCCCCCGACCTGCTCACCCTGCGCGCGGCCCGGCTGATTGGCGAGGCAGAGGTGCTGGTGTGGACCGATTCGCTGGTGAATCCCCAGATCGCCGCCCTGGCCCCGGCCACCTGCGAGCAGATCCGCACGAGCACCCTCATCCTGGAAGCGGTCCTCGAGGTCATCCTCGAGCGGGCAACCGCCGGCCAGCGGGTGGTGCGTCTGCATGACGGCGACCCCTGCCTCTATGGCGCCCTGGCCGAGCAGATCTGCCGCCTGGCCGATGCCGGCATCGAGGTGGAGGTGGTGCCGGGCATCAGCGCCTACCAGGCCACCGCCGCCGCCCTCAACGCCGAGCTCACCATCCCCGGGCTGGTGCAGACGATCGTGCTCAGCCGCACCGGTGGCCGCACCGGTGTACCGGAAACCGAATCCCTGGAGCGGCTCGCCGCCCTGCGGGCCTCCCTCTGCCTCTACCTCTCCGCCCGCCACGTGGAGGAGGTTCAGGCCGAGCTGCTGCGCCACTACCCCGCCGACACTCCAGTGGCGATCGGCTACCGGGTGAGCTGGCCGGATCAATGGCTCACCGTGGTGCCCCTGAGCCAGATGGCCCAGGTGAGCCGGGAGCGCAAGCTGATCCGCACCACCCTCTATGTGGTGAGCCCAGCCCTGGCCGGGCCCGCTCAGGCCCGATCCAAGCTCTATTCCGCCAGCCACCAGCACCTGTTCCGCGTTGGGGCTCCAGAGGACGGCCCTCAGCCGACGGGCGCGGCGGTGGCCTGAGGCGAGGCCGTGGCGCCGGAGCCGGCCTCCTCTCCGGTGCCATAGAGCTCCCGCGCCAGTCGCTGGCGATCAAAGGCGCACCCCAGGCGCTGGGCGATCGCCTCGAGATCGCGGGCGGCATTGCCCAGGCAGCAGGTGCCCCCGGGGGAGGGGGTCACATTGAACACGAGCCCCGGCAGGGCCGGGATGCTGGCCTCCCCGAGCATCAGCTTGCGGTTCACCTTGTCGATCAACTGGGGGCGCACGCCGCCGTAGCCCTCGGCAAAGCGCAGATCGTCAAGCCGCATCCCCGGCACGATCTTGCGGGCATCGGCCAGAAACAGGCGCCGCCTGAGCCAGGGCACTTCAAACAGCAGGTTCTTGAAGATGTAGTTGCGGATGTCGGCAATGCGGAAGAGCTGCCAAAACACCGCCAGCACCGCCCAATCCAGCCGCAGCACCTTGAGGAACTCCCAGAAGGAGGCCGGCTTGTAGCGCTCCAGCAACGGCAGCAGCAGGGCCGTGGGGCCGAAGCGGGTCTTCCCCGGAGCACGCACATCGGGATCGCCGTGGATGGCGGCGAAGGGCAGCTTGTCGTTCTGCACGGTGTAGACCTTGCCCTTCAGCAGATCCGGCGTGAAGTAGAAGCTGCCGGCCACCGGCAGGCAGGAGTACTCCAGACCAAAACCCATCTGCTGGGCCATCAGCAGGCTGTGGGCACCGGCGTTCACCACCACGTGGCGCGCCAGCACCTCGGTGGGTGCCACCGCCGTGCCATCGGCGGCCAGACCGGCACTGCAACCGGAGGTGGGGGCCAGCCGCACCCGGAACAGCTCCCCCTCCGGGATGATCTGCTGCACGCTGGTACCCATCAGCAGATCGAGCCGGCGAGGGGACTGGCCCTCATCTGCACTTCCCTGGCTTTCGTCGATCGCCGCGCGGGCCTGCGCCACAAACGATTCGGCCAGCTCCTCGTAGTCGACGGCGGTGTAGGTGCTGCGGATGCCGATGGCCACCAGCTCCTCGGACCGCAGCCGACCATCGACCAGGGCCACGTTCGGCTCCCACTCGGCGATCTGCTCCTTTTCCAGCAACTCCATCGCCGGGAAGTGGGGCGAGAAGCCCGCGAAGCGCTCCCTCAGGAAGGCGCACTCCTGCTCGCCCACCGCCAGCACCATCTTCGGGGTGCGGAACACACACCGCTCCCGCTCCGCCGGCTCCAGCAGCTCGGCGTAATGCACGATCATCTCGGCCGTGCGCTTCACCTTGACGGCCTTCTCGAGCGTGTAGTTGGTCTCGATATCGCCGCAGTGGATCGTCTGGCTGTTGTTGGTGGCCTTCGAGTTCACCCGTGCCAACTGGTCGTAGCGCTCCACCAGGGCGATGCGGCCCAGATCCGTGTAGCGGGCCAGCTCAAACAGCAGGGCGCTGCCGCACACCCCACCACCCACAATCAGCACGTCCAGAGGCCCCTGCGCCGGGGGGACGGCGACGGCCGCACCAGTGGGGGAGGCTGTGCTCACAGCGTTGGACTGCTTAAGGGACCACCCCCATCGTGGCGGATCACCGGCGCCAGCAGCGGTGAGGGGACAGGCGATGGATTAAGCTCGTGGAACGTCAGCCGCGGCAGCGCAGCGGGCGACACGGGCGATTAGCACAGCGGTAGCGCACTTCCTTCACACGGAAGGGGTCACTGGTTCGAATCCAGTATCGCCCACTTTGATTCGATTCAGACTCAGGTCTGTCTTCTTCGCTTTCAGCCACCAGCCCTGGGTGGTTCGCAAATCAGCTCAGCCAGTTCATCTGGCCAGACTGGTCGATCTGCATACGTTGCATGGGCAGATCAGCAGTTTCGGGGCACAATGAACAGCAGCTTCGGCCTCGCCAGCCTGAACGCCCAGCCCGTGAGTGCCGACCTGATCCCCGAACTGCAACGTCTCGGCCAACGGCTGGAGCAAGCGCGTGAATCCCAGGGGTTAAGCAGGGAGCAGCAGGCCGAGCGCCTGCGCATGGGCACTGAGCAACTGCGGGCGCTGGAACAGGGCGACCGTGCAGAGCTCCCGGAAGCCGTGTTTGTGGTGGCGCAGGCCCGCCGCGTGGCGGCAAGCCTGGGGGTGAACATCGACGCCGAGATCTCTGCATTGCGCGGCAACGCCGCCTTCCAGGCTTCGCCGAGCCGCCCGCCCCAAGCCCCCCCCACGTCAACCCCAGCGGCAGCGGGCTCGTCCATCTCCGTGCCCCCAGCTCCACCAGCGGCGGCACCGACAGCTCGAGGACGGGGACCGCTCCTGCTGGCAGCCGCGGCTGCCCTCGCCCTGGCTGGCGGCGGCCTGCTGCTGCGGTTCGGCAACACCCTCACGTCGCCGCCCCTCCAGCCCACCGCGCCACTGCTCCAGCCCTCGCCAACGGCGGAGGGAAACGCGGCGTCCACCGGCAACCCGTCAACAGGCGGGGGATCCGAGCTGGTGCTGCGGGCCCTGCAGCCCAGCTGGCTGGAGGTTCGCAGCGCGCAAGGCGACGTGCTGTTCCGGGGCACCCTGCAGGGAGAACGACGCTTCCCCCTCAACCGTGAATTGCGGGTGCTGGCGGGAGGCCCCGATCTGGTCACCGCCAGTGCTCCCGGCCAACGCGGGCAGGTGCTGGGGCCGATCGAAGCGGTGCGCTGGCGGAGCTTCAGGCCGTCAGTCCCGCAGGCTCCGGCACCCTGAGGCTGAGACCACTGCTCTCCACCACCACGTCATGGCAGGAGCGCAGGCTCCAGCGCTCGAGGCTGAGGTCGATGGGCGGCTCACCGGGGGCGGCGGTGGCGGGCACCAGCTCCACCTCGAGCCCCCGGTGGGCGATGGGCTGACCTCCCGCTTGCGGCAGGGCCCGCACCCGCAGGGCCTCGATCACCGCAGCGGGGCGGCGATCGAGGGCGGCCGCCAGGCGCAGCAGCAGGGCCATGGCGCTCACGGTACGGCGCTGCTCGCGACCGGTGATCAGTTGCCAGGCCTCATGACGTTTCTTGGGGAGACTGCGGCGGTGGTAGCGGGCAATGGCGGCGACCATCAGGTGCTCGGTCTGGGAGTAGCCCAGCAGTTCGCCATGGCGAATCAGGTACCAGCTGTGCTTGTGGTAGGCGGAGATGTTGATGCTCTGACCGCAGGTGTGCAGCTGGGCGGCAGCCCAGAGGAGCGCCCGTCCTTCGCCGGAATCGTCGTGGAGCAGGCCGCGGGTCTGGTCGTAGAGGCTGAGGGCATGGCAGGCCACCCGGTCGGCCCGCTCGAGATCGACCCCGAAACGCCGCGCCAGGTGCAGCACCGTGCGCTCGCGGATGGTGCTCTGGAAGGAGAAGCGATCCCCCAGCAGCTGGTTGCGCAGCATCCAGTCGACGATCAGACCTTCCCGCAGGGCCCGATCGCACACCACCAGATCCCGAGCGCCGAGCATGGCCATGGCGGTCTGGAGAATCAGGGCGCCCGGCACGATGATTTCGGCCCGGCGATCGTTGATCGGCGGCAGGGCCCGGCGCTGCTCCGGCGTCATCGCCAGCAGCCGGGCCAGGAGCTGGTCGATCCGCTCCTTGCTGAGCCGGTACCCCTGCAACTTCAGGGGGGTGCTCTCCTCTTCGGCGGCGGCCAGGGCCGCCAGGGCCATCGCCGTGCCGCTGGTGCCCACCAGCTGGGGGGTCTCCCCCGGCCGCAGCGCCCGTTTGAGCTCGGCAACCGCTGGATCCAGGGCCCCCTGGATGTAGGCCTGCAGAAAGCCCCGCCGCTCCGGCGGCAGGGGGTCGACCTGGCAGAACTCGCGCTGCAGGCGCACCGCCCCGATCCGGGTGCTGGTGAGGGCGCGGGCATCGGACCCATCGGCCAACACCAGCTCCGTGGAGCCACCGCCGATGTCGATGATCATGTGGGGGCGCTCTCCGAAGGCCATGCCCGAGAGCACGCCCAGATAGATCAGACGGGCCTCCTCCGGTCCACTCACCAGGTCCACATCCAGGCCGAGCTGGTCCTGGAGGGCCTGCAGGAACTCCCGCCCGTTGGGGGCCTCCCGCACGGCGCTGGTGGCGGCCGTCACGATCTGTTCAACGCCGTAGCTCTGGGCCAGCTGGCAGTCGTGGCGCAGGGTGCGGAAGGCGCGCTCGATCGCCTCGGGGCTGAGGTCGCCGCTCTCGGGATCCCGCTCCCCCAGGCGGGTCGTGTCCTTCTCCGCCAGCAACACCGAGAAGGTGCGCAGCTGTTCGTCCACCTCGGCGATCAGCAGGTGGATGGAGTTGGTTCCCAGATCAATCGCCGCCACCCGCCGCCGGCCGGCCTGCAGGGGAGTGGGAGCCTGAACCACGGGCCGGCAGGGCTGGGCGGCGCCACTTTGCCACCGCCCGGCGCCCCCTAGCCTGCGCCGCAACGGGATGCAGGCATGGGCGGCAGCACGGTGAAGGGCCCCGGCACCGCCCGCTGGCGGGCCTGGCTGGAACTGGTGCGCTGGCACAAGCCCAGCGGGCGGTTGATCCTGCTGATTCCCGCTGGATGGAGCCTCTGGCTGCTCCCCGAGGCACCACCACCGGTCCCCTTGCTGGGCTGGATCGTGCTCGGCGGCCTGGCGGTGAGCGCGGCCGGCTGCATCGCCAACGACCTCTGGGACCGGCGGATCGACCCCCAGGTGGAGCGCACCCGCACTCGCCCCCTGGCCAGTGGCCGGGTGAGCCGGATGGAGGCGTGGGTGCTGCTGGCGCTCTGCCTGCTGGCGGCCCTGGCGGTGGTGCTGTGGGGCCTGCCGCCGGAGCACCGCGGCCTCTGCCTGCTGCTGGCCCTGGCCTGCCTGCCCCTGGTGCTGCTCTATCCCTCGGCCAAGCGCTGGTTCGGCTACCCCCAGCTGGTGCTGGCCCTCTGCTGGGGCTTCGCCGTGCTCATTCCCTGGGCGGCCGCCACCGGCTCGCTGGCTGGGGGCTGGCCGCTGGCCCTCACCTGGCTGGCCGTGGTGCTCTGGACCTTCGGCTTCGACACGGTGTACGCGATGGCCGATCGTGACGACGACCGCCGCATCGGGGTGCGCAGCAGTGCCCTCAGCCTGGGCAGCCGGGCCGGACTGGCGGTGACCATCTGCTACGGAGCGGCCGTGCTCGCCCTGGGCACGGCGGCGGGGCTGCGGGGCCTCCTGCCCCTCGGCTGGCTCGTGGGGCTGATCGCCGGCGGAGCGATGGTGCGCCAGGGCTGGCTGCTGCAGCGCCAGTCCGCCGGACCCGCGAGCCGCTACGCGCGCCATTTCAGCCGGCAGGTGTGGCTCGGATCCCTGCTGCTGCTGGCCCTGATCGTCGGGCGACTGCCATGAGAAGCGCCCTGCCCTGGCCAAGGCCCCTGCGCCCCGGCGATCGGGTGCAGCTGGCCGCCACCAGCTCGGCCCTCGAGGGCCGCGAGGCCATCGACCGCCTCGAGGCCGGCATGGCCGTGCTGGAGGGATGGGGTCTGGTGGTGGAGCGCCAGCCCCTGCAGGAGCGCCAGTGGGGGTATCTCGCCGGCCGGGATGGCGAACGGGGGGCCGACCTGGCCGCCACCGCCCCCCTGCTGGCCTGCCTGCGCGGGGGCTGGGGGGCGGCCCGGCTGCTCGAAGGCGCCCCACCCCTGCCGGCCCGCTGGCTGCTGGGCTTCAGCGACGTCACCTCCCTGCTCTGGGCCCAGGTGGCCCAGGGGCAGGGGGGGGCTATCCACGGCCCCCTGGTCACCACCCTGGCGGCGGAGCCGGCCTGGAGCCAGGAGCGCCTGCGCCAGCTGCTCTTCGGCGAGCGCCTTGCCCCGCTCCACGGCCAGGGCTGGGGAGGCGGGGGCGCCAGCGGGCCCCTGCTGGTGGCCAATCTCACCGTGGCCACCCACCTGCTCGGCACCCCCCATCTCCCCGATCTGCGCGGGGCGATCCTCGTGCTCGAGGACATCGGTGAGGCCCCTTACCGGATCGACCGCATGCTCACCCACTGGCGGCTGGCGGGTGCCCTGGGCCAGCTGGCCGGCATCGGCTTCGGCGACTTCAACGGCTGCGACGACGACGCAAGCGACGACGCGGCGGGGAACAGCGCCGACGGGGATCCAGCCCAGGCCCATCGCCGCCTGGAGCATGTGCTGCGGGATCGCACCGCCGATCTGGGCATTCCCCTGGTGGCGGGCCTGGCCGTGGGGCACCGCTGCGGCAATGCCGCCCTGCCCCTGGGGGTGGAGGCCCGGCTCGACGGCCAGAGCGGCACCCTGGAGCTGCTGGGCTGAGCGCCCGGCTGGCGTCAGCCCCGGGCTGCCAGCACCGCCGCGGCGATCGTGAGGTCGAACGGGGTGGTGAGCTTGATGTTGGAGGGCGGCGCCTGCAGCACCTGCACCGGCCAGCCCAACAACTCGAAGAGCGCGGCATCGTCGGTGACGCTCCAGCCCTCGGCCTCCGCCCTGGAATGGGCCTGCCGCAGGCGCTCAACGGGAAAACCCTGGGGGGTCTGGGCCGCCCACAGGCCGGCCCGATCGGGCGTGGCGGTGATGGTGCCGGCCCCGTCCACCTGCTTGATCGTGTCGGTGACGGGGGTGGCGGCAATCACCGCCTGGCCCGCCTGCACCGCCGCCGCGCAGCGCTCCAGCAGCTCCGGCTCCACCAGGCAGCGGGCGCCGTCGTGGATCAGCACCCCATCGGCATCGGCCGGCAGGGCGGCCAGCCCCCGGCTCACCGACTCCTGGCGCGTGTCGCCCCCCAGAATCCACTCCACCGGGCGATCCGGCTGGGCCGCGGCCACGATCGCGGCGATCGGCTCGGCATCCACCGGCTGGCCGACGATGCCGATCCAGCGGATCACCGGGCTGGCAAGGGCCGCCTCCAGGGTCCAGGCGAGCACCGGCCGGCCCGCCACCTCGAGCAGCAATTTGTTTCCGTCGGCGCCCATGCGGCGACCACTGCCAGCGGCGGCGATCAGCAGATGCACAAACAACTCCCCCGCAGAGACCTGGCCAGACGGGATCCATACAATCAGGCCGCCGTGCCCGTGCGACCGCCATGCGCGCCCTGTTCCTGATCCCGGGCGAGAGCAGCCGGCAGCTGCAGGCCTTCCCCGCCGTCGCCGCCGTGGCCGGGCAACTGAAGGCGGAGGTTCAGGTCGCGTGTCCCGCCGGGAGCGCAGGGGTCTGGGCCCTCCATCCGGGCGTGAGCCGCACCATCCCCTTTGCCTTCGAGGGCGCCGCCCTGGCCGATTGGGCCAACCTGCTGGGCTCGGTGCGCGAGCCCGACTTCCAGCTGTGCATCAACCGCGCCAGCGGCCGCCAGGTGGATCTGATGCTGAGCATGAGCCACATCCCCACCCGCATCGCCGCCGCCGGCTTCTCGGCCACCGAGCGGGTGGGCGCCACCCGTGGGGAAGGCTGGCTCAACCAGGCCGACTGGGAGGCCTATCTCCAACCGATTGGCGTGACCCTCAACGCCGACGCCTTCCGCCTGCCCCTGGCCAAGGCCGATCTCGAGGCGGCCCGGGCCGAGCTGCCCAGCGGTGATGGTCCCTTGCTGCTGCTGGCCCCCCAGGGCGGCAGCAGCGATTGGCCAACGGCCCGCTGGCAGGAGCTGCCCGGCCTGATCCGCCAGCGGCTGGCAGGCCTGCGCACCCTCAGTGGCGGCGCCGGCACCGGCACGCCGCGGCAGCAGGCCGCCCGCCTGGCCAGTGCCGACGTGGTACTGAGCAGCGATCCCGTCAGCACCGAGCTCGCGCTGCTGCTGGGGCTGCCCCTGGTGGCCCTGGGCCGCGATCCCGCCAGCCTGCCGGCACGCCAGGGCGTGCAGGGGCTGGGCCCGGCCAACCAGCTGCCGGCCCTGGAACCGGCTGCCGTGCTCCAGGCCCTCGGCTTCAGCTGAGCAAGGCGCAGCGGCCGCAGCCATACGATCGGGCCCTGCTTGCCCACCCGCCATGGCCCCCTCCACCCCCCTTGCCGGTCAGGTCGCCCTGGTGACGGGCGCCAGCCGGGGGATCGGCGCCGCCATCGCCAAGGAGCTGGCCGCCGCCGGCGCCACCGTGGTGGTGAACTACGCCAGCTCTCCGGCCGCCGCCGAGGCCGTGGTGGCGGAGATTCAGGCCGCCGGGGGCCAGGCCTGGGCCCACCAGGCCAACGTGGCCGACGAGGAACAGGTGGAAGGCCTGGTGAAGGCGGTTCTGGAGAAGGAAGGCCGCCTGGATGTGCTGGTGAACAACGCCGGCATCACCCGCGACGGCCTGTTGATGCGCATGAAGAGCGCCGACTGGCAGAGCGTGATCGATCTCAACCTCACCGGCGTGTTCCTCTGCACCCGGGCCGTGAGCCGCTCGATGCTCAAGGCCCGCAGTGGCCGAATCATCAACATCACCTCGGTGGTGGGCCTGATGGGCAACCCCGGGCAGGCCAACTACAGCGCCGCCAAGGCCGGTGTGATCGGCCTCACCCGCAGCAGCGCCGCCGAGTTCGCCAGCCGCGGCGTCACCGTGAATGCCGTGGCCCCGGGCTTCATTGAGAGCGACATGACCGCCGAGCTCGACAAGGAGCCGATCCTCAAGGCCATCCCCCTGGGCCGCATGGGCCAGCCGGGCGAGGTGGCCAGCGCCGTGCGCTTCCTGGCCGCCGATCCCGCAGCCGCCTACATGACCGGCCAGGTGCTGCAGGTGGATGGCGGGATGGTGATGCGCTGACGCCCCAAGGGATCAGGTACCGCTGGAGCTGCCCACCGGCTTGCCCAGCTCGTCGCGCAGCTGGCGAATCCGCTGCAGCAGGCGGAGGCGCCGGCTGCGGGCAGTGAGGGTGAGGAAGAGACGCAGGGGCACGTAGATGAGCGCCATCAGCAGACCGAGGGCGGCGATCAGCACGAAGACCATGGCGTTCGCACTGGTGGTGGGATCCAGGACGCCGCCATCGACCGCGCTATCCAGGGCCGTCTCCAGGGTGAACTGCAGCAGGTCATCGATCTGCAGTGCCCCATTCATCGGCAGTGGCCCCTCGAGCGGCAGATCGAGCTGCAGCGGCAAATCCAGCTCCACCGGCAGATCCATGGGCTGAGCCTGGGCGGAGCGCACTGGGCTGAACCCTATCGAGGCTGGCCCCATTCGGCTTTCCCCACCGGCGCCCAGGCCGTTGGCGTGGGAGCCTGGGGCGAGCACTGCCTTTTCAGCCACCGATGGCCAAGCTGGTCAGCTTCTCCGACGACTCCCGGGCTGCCCTTGAGCGCGGCGTCAACGCCCTGGCCAATGCGGTCAAGGTCACGATCGGGCCGAAGGGTCGCAACGTGGTGCTGGAGAAATCGTTCGGTGCCCCCGACATCGTCAACGACGGCGTGACGATCGCCCGGGAGATCGAGCTGGAGGATCCCTTTGAAAACGTGGGCGCCAAGCTGATCCAGCAGGTGGCCAGCAAGACCAAGGACACCGCGGGCGACGGCACGACCACCGCCACCGTCCTGGCCCAGGCCCTGGTGCACGAAGGCCTGCGCAACGTGGCGGCGGGCGCCAACCCCGTGGGCCTGCGCCGCGGGATGGAGCGGGCCGCCGCCCAGGTGGTGGCCGGCATCGCCGAGCGGGCCCAACCCGTGAGCGGCGACGGCATCCGCCAGGTGGCCAGCGTGAGCTCGGGCAACGATGAGGAGATCGGCCGGATGATCGCCGAGGCCATGGCCAAGGTGAGCGCCGACGGGGTGATCACGGTGGAGGAGTCCACCTCCCTGGCCACCGAGCTGGAAATCACCGAAGGCATGGCCTTCGATCGCGGCTACGTCTCGCCCTACTTCATCACCGACCAGGAACGACGGGAGTGCGTCTTTGAGAACCCCCTGGTGCTGATCACCGATCGCAAGATCGGCTCCATCGCCGACCTGGTGCCGGTGCTGGAGGCGGTGAGCCAGGCTGGTCGGCCGCTGCTGATCCTGGCGGAGGACGTGGAAGGCGAAGCGCTGGCCACTCTGGTGGTGAACAAGACCCGCGGCGTGCTGCAGGTGGCCGCCGTCAAGGCCCCGGGCTTCGGCGACCGCCGCAAGGCCATGCTGGCCGACATTGCCACCCTCACCGGTGCCACCGTGGTGAGCGAAGACCAGGCGATGGCCCTGGACAAGGTGACCCTGGCCGACCTGGGCACCGCCCGCCGCATCACCGTCACCAAGGACGACACCACGATTGTGGCCAGCGGCAACCACGAGCAGGCCGTGGCCGACCGGGTGGCGGCGATCAAGCGGGAGCTAGAGCGCACCGACTCTGACTACGACCGCGAGAAGCTGCAGGAGCGGATCGCCAAGCTGGCCGGCGGCGTGGCCGTGATCAAGGTGGGCGCCCCCACTGAGACCGAGCTGAAGAACCGCAAGCTGCGGATCGAAGATGCCCTTAACGCCACCCGCGCCGCCGTGGAGGAGGGCATCGTGGCCGGCGGAGGCACCACCCTGCTGGAGCTGGCCGCCCAGCTCGAATCCCTGGCCGGCCAGTGCCAGGGGGATGAGCGCACCGGCGTGGAGATCGTGCGCCGGGCCCTGGAGGCTCCGGTCCACCAGATTGCCCACAACGCCGGCGCCAACGGTGCTGTGGTGAGCGCGGAGATTCTGCGCAGCGGTCTGGGCTTCAACGCCCTGACCGGCACCTACGAAGATCTGCTGGCCGCCGGCATCCTCGATGCCGCCAAGGTGACCCGCCTGGCCCTCCAGGATGCCGTCTCGATCGCCTCCCTCCTGATCAGCACCGAGGCCGTGATCGCCGACAAGCCTGAACCCGCCGCTCCACCGGCCGGCGGTGGCGGCATGGATGGCATGGGCGGGATGGGTGGCATGGGCGGGATGGGCATGCCCGGCATGATGTGAGTTCAGCCAGGCCCCGCCCTACAGGGAGCGCACCAGGTTGGCGTGCAGGCGGCAGACGGTGATCGCCTGCCCCGGCGGGTCTGTGCACAGCTTGCCGAGCTCCCGGTTAAGGGCCTGGAGTTGATGGAGATGGAGGCTGTTCATCGGCATCCCAAACAACACGGCGCCCATAAGCGCCAGACCTGAACGACGCATCCGAACCCTCCAGGCGCATCGGCCCCAGCATCAGTTCTCTCAGCATGAGAGCCATGAGATCCAGAGGCCGCCGGGATTCCACAAATTTTCAGATCGAGCCCGGGGCTGCATCGCATCCCCCCCCCGACGGCACTCCCCACCTTCTGGGCTGTTACCCCAGAGCGCGGCAATAGGCGGCCACCTGCAGATCGATGCCGGTGATTGCCGTACCGACCACCACGGCATCGGCTCCTTCCTGGAGAGCACGCCGAGCCTGTTCGGCGCTGGCGATGCCCCCTTCACAGATCAGGCCCACGGAGACGGGCAGCTCCTGCCGCAAGGGCCCGAGCAGATCCCAGCCTGGAGGGATCTGCTGGGCCGTGGTCTCGGTGTAGCCATAGAGGGTCGTGCCCACCCAGTCAAACCCAAGTTGGGCCGCCCGCAGGCCGTTGGCGATCGAGTCGACATCGGCCATCAACACGGCCCCAAGCTCTTCCCTCGCTCGGGTGATCAGCTCCTCCAGGGCGACCGCACCCGGCCGGAGACGCTCCGTGGCGTCGATGGCGACCACGTCAGCCCCCGCGCCCCACACGGCCCGCACCTCCTCCCAGCCGGGAGTGATGTAAACGGCACTGTCAGGAAAGCTGCGTTTCCACAGACCGATGATCAGGGCCTCGGGGCAACGGCGCCGCACGGCAGCGATGTGCTCCGGGCTCTCCAGGCGCACGCCCCTGGCGCCATTGCGCAGGCTGGCCTCAGCCATGGCGGCGATCACCTCCGGATCGCGCAGGGGGGAGCCCTCGGGCGCCTGCACCGAAACGATCAGACCGCGTGGCAGGGCCAGCGGCCGCTCTGGGGGGAAGGATGGAAGCATCAGAACCGCTCAGCCTGCCTGGGGGAGATCACGCAGCCAGGAACGCAGCCGCCGCACCGTCGCTGGAGCTGGGGCAGCGCTCTGGAGTGATGCAGTGCGCGGAAGGGCACGGATGGCCTCGGCACCACGCACCGGGGGAATGGTGGGGATGACCTCCAGGGGCGCCAACGGCTGCTCGCGAACCTGGTCCGGCAGCGGGGCCGCTGAAGCCCCTTCGACAGTCAGGGCGAGGTCGAGCTGGGCACAGAGCCACTGCACAGCCCCTTCGCCCTGCCCGGGAAGAAGGGTCTCGCGTTGCCAGCGCATGAACGCCTCCACCCCGAGACGGTGCACCAGCCGCTCACCGAGCCTGCGGGCGGTGGGGCTATCCCCCTCGGCGACCGCAGCCAGCAGACGCTGGGCCGGATCGGGGCGCTCGGGCTGCGGGAGACGGGGTGTGACGGGCATGGCGACAAGGGGACGCAGGGCAGCCGGGCTGGGTCAGGAGAGCTTGCGATCGAGCAACGGACGGATCAGCAGAAACAGACCTGCCGCCAATGCCGCGAGCACGAGCAGGCAGGTGCCCGCCGTGATCGATCCGTAGGGAGCCTCCAACACCACGGCGGTGAGGGAGAGCTGGCCGGCATAGGCGGCCCGGATCGGCTCAATGGCGAAGGTAAGGGGATTCAGGGCCGCAAGCCAGCCCAGCCAGCCCGGCATGAACGAGAGCGGGGCCAGGGCAGTGCTGGCAAACAGCAGAGGCAGGTTGGCCACGAAGATCACCGCGATCAGCTCGATGTGCCCGGGAAGGGCAAAGGCAAGCCCCAGACTCAAGGCGGTCACGGCAAACACCAGCAGCAGCAGGGTGACCAGCACCAGCAGCAAACCCGTGCCCCCGGGCCAGCCGTAGCCGAGCAAGGCGGCGGTGGCCATGATCGCCAGGCTCTGCACCAGGCTCATCACCGTGATGTAGAGAACCGAGGCGAGCACGATCGAGCTGCGGGAGCGCAGGGGCGCCACCAACAGCCGATTGAGGAAGCCGAATTCCCGGTCAAACATCACCGGCAACCCGGCATTGAGGGCACCGCTGAAGGCGGTGAACACGATCACACCGGCGCCGAGAAACCGGCCATAACTCAGTCCTCCGGGCAGCAGACCCGCTGGAGCCTTGGCAAACAGGGCTCCGAACAGCACAAGCCAGATCAGCGGCTGCAGCACGCCCGCCACCAGGGTGGAGGGGCGACGTTGCAGCTGCACGAAGAGGCGCCGGGTGAGGGCCAGCGTCTCCTGGGTGATTTCCGCCAGGGCGGAGGGTTCGGGCCCAAGGGCGGCAGAGGGGAGCGTGGGGATAGCGGAGGTCATGGGCCTGGCGGTGCTGGGACGGCTGGGAAGGGGAGAAGAAGGCGGGGCGAGGCCGGAAGGGACGCGGCAAATGGCTCAGCGCATGCTCTGCTTGCGCTCGGCCTTGGGATCGCGGCTGCCGGCGACCGCCAGCTCGGCATCCATCAAGGTGCGGCCGGTGGCCTGCAGATACACGTCGTCAAGGCTGGGGCGACTCTGGGCCAGAGCAAAAACAGGCAGCTCGGCGTCGGCCAGCTGGCGGCGCAACTGCTCCACCACCCCCTCGTGCTCAACGACCAGGTTGAGGGAATAGCCCTGGGCCTGATTCACCACCACCTGGCGCACCCCAGGACAACCCTCCAGCAGCCGCTGCACCCGACCGGCCTCCTCGGGCGTGCTGAATTCCCGCACCCGCAGGGTGACCCGATCCCCCCCCAGGGCCCCCTTGAGGGCCGCCGGGCTGCCCTCAGCGATCACCCGACCCGCCTCAAGAATCGCCAGGTGGTCGGCCAGAGCATCGACTTCCTCGAGATAGTGGCTGCTGAGCAGCACGGTGGTGCCCTCCGCACAGAGCTGGCGCAACACCCCCCAGATGGCGGTGCGGCTCTCGATATCGAGGCCCACGGTGGGCTCATCGAGCACCAGCAGGCGAGGGCGGTGCAGGAGGCCGCAGGCCAGGTCAAGGCGGCGGCGCATGCCCCCGGAGTACCCGCCGCAGCGGCGGTCGATCCAGGGGGCCATGCCCAGGAGGTCCACCAGCTCGCCGATCCGGCCCTGGCGGTCGCCCCGATCCAGGTGGTAGAGGTCACCCTGGAGCTCCAGCAGCTCCCGGCCGGTGAGGATCTTGTCGATCGCCACCTCCTGGGCGACGTAACCGAGCAGGCGACGCACGGCACGGGGCTCCTGCAGGGCGTCGATTCCGGCAACCTGCACCGCTCCGGCGTCGGGCGCCAACAGGGTGCAGAGGATGCGCAGGGCCGTGGTCTTGCCCGCCCCGTTGGGACCGAGCAAGCCATAGAGAGAGCCGGCTGGCACGGTGAGATCCAGACCTGAGAGAGCCTCAACCCCCTGGTTACCGCGTCCGTAGCGCTTGCGCAGCCCCCGAAGTTCCACCAGAGGTGCAACGGATCGCTGCTCGCCCTCGCCGCTGTGCGCCTGCCCGTGCATTTGCGCTGTCGCCCAAGGATTCAGGCGGTCAATGTAGGCAGCATCGCAGGCGGCAGCGTCAGGGATCCGGCCAGGGGGAGCCGGGCCAGCAGCACCAGCAGGCAGATGCCGAAGAGGTAGAGGATCGACCAGCGGAAGAGGGCCCTGGCGCGCTGGGGGTCAGCCGGATCCAGCTGGAGTGCGCCACAGAGCTGCAGAAGCCTGCCGTTGAAGGGCAGCACCAGAAGGATGTAGAGCAGGCCGCCGGAGGGAAGGGCAATGGCTCCGAGGAGGCTCAGCAGCACCGTGGCCCACCCGTAGGCGCGGATGGCACGGGCAGTGACGGCGACCCCCTTCACCACCGGCAGCATGGGAATGCCCACGGCCCGGTAGTCGTCGCGCAGCAGGAGTGATAGGGCCCAGAAGTGGGCCGGAGTCCAGGCCATCACCAGCCAGAACAGCCACCAGCTCCCGAGGCCAAGCTCCCCTGCGGCGGCCGCCGCGCCCACCAGGGGCGGAATCGCTCCGGCCACCCCGCCGACCACGATGTTCTGGGGCGTGCGGGGCTTGAGCAGCGCCGTGTAGAGCAGCACGTAGCTGCAGAGACCCAAGAGCGCCAGGCTGGCGGCCAGGGCATTGACACCCAGGAGCAGCACGGCGGTGGCGACCCCGGTGAGCAGGGCGGCCAGCCCTAGGGCCTGCTGCTGGGCGAGTCGGCCGGAGGGCAGGGCCCTTCGGCTGGTGCGGAGCATGCGCCGATCCAGGTCCTGCTCCCAGATGCAGTTGAGCACCCCGGCCGCTGCCGCAGCGCAACTGCCCCCCACCAGGGTGGAAAGGAGGGTCGTGACATCGGGAGCGGAACCCGTCGCCGGGGCGCTGACCGCCATTCCCGCCAGGGTGGTGGCCAACAGCAGAGGAATCAGGCGGGGCTTGGCCACCTCCAGCCAGGCGGGCAGACGCACCGATGGACGGGGGGAGGAACCGGCTGCAGAGGCCACGGGCACCAGGCCGGTGGCGACTGGACTGGCACTAACCATGGCTGGGCTCCGGCATAGGTGAGTTGGCATTGGAACCGGGGGACAGGCAGGCGGGGGCTCTGAGCACAAGGCTGCGGCCGAAGGCGGCAGCCAATAGGGCGATCAGCAGGGCGCCAACGGCCTGATGGGCAATGGTCAGGGCGGGGACCGCGAGGGCCAGGCGCAGGGTGATCACCCCCAGCCCCACCTGGATCGATACGAGAGCGGCGGAGGCCAGGGCCTGCCGGCGAAACCAGCCTTCGCCCGATGGCAGACGCCAACTCGCCGGCACCAGTAGAAACACCACCAGGGCCGCTGCCCGGGCTCCGAGGCGGTGGCGCAGCAGGAACCCACAGCCATCACCGGTGGCAAGGCAGCGCTCAGCAGACCAGGTGCTGGCCAGGGCACCACCGAGAAGACACTGCAGCAGCACCGCCCCCAGGCAGAACAGCAGCAGAAGCCTCCACCAGACGGGCCCGGGCACCCCTGGAGCCTCTGGCAGAGGCCTCGGCAGCAGCAACGCCTGGGAGAGGGCGCTGAGCAGGGCCACCAGGGCGAGTGCTGTGGCCAGATGGGCGGTCACCAGCGGAGCTGCCAGCAGGCGGGTGACGGTGAGGGCGCCGAGCCCCCCCTGCAGCGCCACCAGCAGGAGAGCTGCCAGAGCAGCAGCCGGAAGCCAGGAGGGCAGCCGGCGACGGAACGTGATGCTGACGGTGGCCAGCACCAGCAGGGCCACTCCCACCACAAAGGCATCCAGGCGGTGGAACCACTCCAGAAAAACCTGGAGGTTGAGCTGGCCGCCCGGAAGCCACTGGCCATAGCAGAGAGGCCAGTCCGGGCAGGCCAGCCCGGCCTGCATCACCCGGGTTGCACCACCGATCACCACCAGAGCCACCAGGGCGATCACGAGATGGGAGGCCAGAACACCCAATCGGCCCTGGAGCGGATCGACCACGCCCCGGGGCCGAGGAGTCACCCGGTCTGCACTGGATGGGGCTGGCAGCGTCGTCACCAGCACACCTCCAAAAAGCGATGAAATGCACCGTAGCGATGGTTGACGGGGGAGGTGATCCAACCCTTCAGGGCATCTGGATTTCCAAACATTGGCGGCAGCCGTGCAGCGCTGCCGGGGCCCATCCAACCGAGTACACCCAAACCCTCACAGAAGGGTTCACAGATCCGGAACTTCCCCCATAGGGTTGGGATGCGTATGGCCAGAGCCGTGAAGATACGAGCTGCCATCACCACGGCCTTGGCCACTGCAAGCCTTGGCCTGACTGGTTTCCTGGTGGGCACCCGGGTCAACCTCCTGCCGGTCGACGCCAGCACCAACGCCCCCACCTACGACAGCCTGTTTAAGGTTTTGTTCAGCATTGGCACGATGCTTTTTCTGGGCATCTCCATCGTGCTGATCTACAGCTTGGTGCGCTTCCGCCGCAACGAGGGCGAACTGGCGGACGGTCCTCCACTGGAAGGCAATCTTCCCCTCGAAATTGTCTGGACCGCCATTCCCGCGGTCGTCATTCTCTTTGTCGGCATCTACAGCTACGACATCTATGACCGGATGGGAGGCATGACCCCCCTGGATCATGGGGCTCTCCACCATCAGCACGCCATGGACACTCCGAGCCACACCATGGAGGCGAAATCCATGGAGATGCCCTCTGAGCGGGTCTGGGGAGGAATCGGCCCTGCAATCGATACCGGTGTAGCCAGCACCTCCAGTGCCAGCGGGGCCGTACTGCCGGTGGAGGTGACAGCGATGCAGTTCGCCTTCATCTTTCACTACCCCGAGGCCGACATCACCAGCGGGGAGCTTCATGTTCCCCTTGGCCAACCGGTGGAACTGCGCATGAAGGCTCTCGATGTGATCCATGCCTTCTGGGTGCCTCAGTTCCGTCTGAAGCAGGACGTGATTCCCGGACAACCGACGGTGCTCTCCTTCACCGCCACCCGCCCTGGCACCTACCCGGCGATCTGTGCCGAGCTCTGTGGTCCCTATCACGGTGGCATGCGCACTTCAGTGGTGGTCCATGAAGTGGACGACTACCAGACCTGGCTGCAGCAGAACCGCCCAGCACCCTCCTCAACCTGAAGGGCATCTCTGTGCCCACACCCTCCTCCCTTCCATGACCGTTGCCACCCCCCGCGACCTGGAACCCCAGCTGCAGCAGCCGCTGCAGCCCAAGGGCTGGTTGCGCTACTTCAGTTTCAGCGTCGATCACAAGGTGATCGGCCTGCAGTACCTGGTGTGCGGCTTTTTCTTCTACCTGGTGGGGGGACTGCTGGCGGGAGCGATCCGCACGGAGCTGGCGACGCCTCTTTCGGATTTCATGCCGCGCGACACCTACAACGAGGTGCTCACCCTCCACGGCACGGTGATGATCTTTCTCTGGATCGTGCCGGTGGTGAACGGGGCTTTCGGCAACTACCTGATTCCCTTCTACGTGGGGGCCCGCGACATGGCCTTCCCGCGGCTGAATGCAGTGGCCTTCTGGATGATTCCACCAGCGGGGTTTCTGCTGATCAGCAGTTACTTCCTCGCAGGAGCCGCGGCTCAATCGGGCTGGACGGCCTATCCACCCCTAAGCCTCACCACCCCGGCTGCCGGACAAGTGGTGTGGATCCTCAGTGTGCTGCTGCTGGGCGGCAGCTCGATCTTCGGGGCGGTGAATTTCATCGCCACGGTGCTGAAGATGCGGCGGCCCGGACTGAAGATGATGCAGTTGCCGATGTACTGCTGGGCCATGCTCGGCACCAGCCTGCTGGTGGTGCTGTCCACACCCGTGCTGGCGGGCGTGCTGATTCTGCTGAGTTTCGACATCATTGCCCACACTGGTTTTTTCAACCCAACCCTGGGCGGCAACGTGGTGGTGTATCAGCACCTCTTCTGGTTTTATTCCCACCCGGCGGTCTACATCATGGTGCTTCCGGCCTTCGGCCTGGTGAGCGAAATCCTGCCGGTGCACGCCCGCAAGCCCCTGTTCGGCTACACGACCATGGTGTATTCGATCATGGGAATTGTTTTCCTGGGATTGATCGTCTGGGCGCACCACATGTTCACAAGCGGCACACCCCCCTGGATGCGCCTGTTCTTCACGATCGCCACCTCTTTCATCGCCGTACCCACAGGCATCAAGTTCTTCAATTGGCTGGCCACGCTCTGGGGCGGGAAAATCGCCTTGAATTCAGCCATGCTGTTTTCCTGTGGATTCATCCTCAACTTCGTCTTCGGCGGCATCACCGGCATCACCCTGGCCCAGGTGCCCTTCGACATCCACGTTCATGACACCTATTACGTGGTGGGTCACTTCCACTACATCGTGTACGGCGGCACGGTGTTCGTGATCTTCGCCTCGCTCTACCACTGGTATCCCAAGTTCACCGGCCGGCTGCTCAATGAAGACCTGGGCCGGCTGCACTTCCTGCTCACCTTCATCGGCTTCAACCTCTGTTTCCTGCCCCAGCACTGGCTGGGCCTCAATGGAATGCCCCGCCGGGTGGCCGAATACGACCCCACCTTCACCACCCTCAACCAAGTGAGCAGCGTGGGGGCCCTGCTCATGGCCATCAGCACCCTGCCCCTGCTGGTGAACGTGGTGGTCACCGCGTTCCAGGGCAAGCGCGCTGGCGACAACCCCTGGAACGCCCTCACCGCCGAGTGGCTCACCAGCTCGCCGCCGCCGGTGGAGAACTGGAAGGGCGAAGCTCCCCTGGTCACCGAACCTTATGGCTACGGGAGAGCCCAGGAACCGAAAGCGCCAACCCTGGAGGCGGCCCGATGACCAGCACCACCCCCAGCACCCCAGCCAAGGCCATCCCTGCCGCCGAAGGCTCCAACCACGAACAGGAGCACGAGCATCCCGATCTGCGTTTGTTCGGCCTGGTCACCTTTCTGGTGGCCGACGGCATGACCTTCGCCGGCTTCTTTGCTGCCTATCTCACCTTCCGAGCGGTGAATCCACTCCCGGAGGGGAGCACCTATGAGCTGGAGCTCATCCTGCCCACCATCAACACCGTGCTGTTGCTCGTGAGCAGCTTCACCTTCCACCGGGCCGGGAAGGAATGCCGGGCCAATCGGCTGCCCGCAGCGCGCCATTGGCTGCTGGTCACCGGAGCCCTGGGCGTGGCCTTCCTGGCCGGGCAGATGGTGGAGTATTTCTCCCTGCCGTTTGGCCTCACCGACAACCTCTTTGCCAGCACCTTCTACGCCCTCACGGGCTTCCACGGCCTGCACGTCACCCTGGGAGCGATCTGCATCGCCATCGTTGCCCTGCAGACTCGCCCGGGGGGCGTGATCACCGCCGAGAACCACTTCGGCCTGGAGGCCGCCGAGCTCTACTGGCACTTCGTGGATGGCATCTGGGTGGTGCTCTACGGCATCCTTTACCTGCTCTGACTCGAGCCGTCCCCGCCATGGCATTCGGCAGCGCCCCCCGGCCCGATCCCCGTCCACCGGCCATGTTGGAAGGCCAGGCCCTGCTCGATAAGGCCCGCGCCCTCAGCAACCGGCCCGAGGATCAGATTGCCCGCGCCTGCGGCTACGTCGGCCCGAGTGGACGGGTGCTGCGTAAGAGCTTCTACCGGGCGCTGGTGGCGGCCAAGGGCTACAGCCTGCCCGGTGGGGGTGGCGCGAGTGCGGGCGGTGCCGGCAGTGGCAAGGGCCGCCAGGCCGAATTCCGCACCCGGGTGCACGGCAACGGCAACCTGCTGATCGGCAATGCCTACACCAAGCGGATGGGCCTGGAGCCGGGGCAGGAATTCCGCATCGAACTGCACCCGGAAACCGGCTCCATCTGGCTGCTGCCCCTCGAAGACAGCGACGCCGAAGGCTGATGCGCTGCGGCCCCGGCCCCTGGTGTTCTCAGGGATCGTGGAAGCGGGCGCTGAAACGCAGCAGGTCGATGCCGCTGAAGAGGAAGCTCACGCCCACCAGCAACCCCAGCACGCTGAGGAGACCTGAGCTGCCCATGCTCAGGATCAACAGGCCCAGCAGCACGGTCACCAGACCGTTGAGCAGGCCCCAGCCCCAGCCGCGCACCTGCCGGTGACTGAGGGAGACCCCCAGGGCCACCAGGCCCTCCAGCAGAAACACCACACCGATGGCCAGGGCGAGGGTGGCCACGGGCGCGGTCTCGGGGGCCCCCAGCTGCTGGATCATGCTGCCGCCGGCCACCAGAAACAGGGTCGAGACCACCAGCCGCCAGAAGGTGAGCCAGCGGCTGAGCAGGCGGGCCCGGAGCAGGTTGTCGATCCAGCCCATCAGGCCGCCCACCAGGAAGGCCCCCGCCACCACGGCGGTCACCCACTTGGAGGCCAGCACCGGAAAGGCCAGGGCCAGCACCCCCAGCACCAGCATCAGGGCCCCCTCAAACAGGGTGAACGCCCGCAGGCTGGCCGCTGCCGCCATGGCGCTGGTGTGCATCGCCCCTCAACCCTAAGCAGACCACCCGTGTTCGACCAGCCAGTCCCGATTGATCGCCGAGGGGGACGCTTCAGGACCCGCCAGCCGGGTGGCCAGGAGACGCTCGGCGTATTTGGCCAGCAGATCCGCCTCCAGGTTCACCGCATCCCCCACCCGCAAGCCCTGCAGGGTGGTCGCCGCCCAGGTGTGGGGGATCACCGCAATCCAGAACCGGTCTCCGGAGGGCTGGCAGCCCGCCACCGTGAGGCTGATGCCATCGACGGCCACGCTGGCCTTCTCGCAGACGTAACGGCCATAGGCCGGGTCCTGCCAGGCCAGCTCCAGATGCCAGGAGGCCACCTGGCGCTCCACGGCAACCACCCGCCCCAGGCCATCCACATGGCCACTCACCAGGTGCCCACCGAGACGGTCCGCCAGGCGCAGGGCCGGCTCCAGATTCACCGGCGCCCGCCGCAGCGCCTTCGCCGCCAGGGTGGTGCGGGCCAGGGTCTCCTCACTGACGTCGGCGCGGAAACCGTCGGCGAGGCGCTCGGCCACGGTGAGGCAGACCCCGTCGACAGCGACGCTGTCGCCCAGGGCCAGCTCGGCCGGCCCCCAGCCCTCGGCGGCGGCCTCCCAGCGCAGGCGCACCCCACCGGCGGCGCGCTCGATCACCCCGGTCGCCCGCACCAATCCGGTGAACATCGGCCCCCCCGCGGTCTGCTGGCCATAATCGGGCAAAGGGGCTCGCCACACCATGGTGGAAATGCGCGTCGCCGGCATCGCCCTGGATGCGGCCAGCCGCAGCCCGATCGTGCTCCTGCGCGACCCCTCCGGCCGCCGGCAGGTGCCGATCTGGATCGACCAGGCCCAGGCCCAGAACATCCTGGCGGGCCTCGGCGATGAGCCGCCGCCGCGCCCCCTCAGCCACGACCTGATGGTGGCCCTGCTGGACGCCGGCGGGCTGCAGCTGGAGCGCGTGGTGATCCACACCATCGAAGACAGCACCTTCCGGGCGGTGCTCAAGCTCCAGCGCAGCGACGACGCCGCAGCGACCAAGAGTCAGGGCGGCGGGGGTGGGGGCGCCCTCGAACTGGATGCCCGGCCGAGCGATGCCATCGCCCTGGCCGTGCGCACCGGCAGCCCGATCTGGATGCTGGAGGAAGTGGTGGCGGATGCCTCCATCCCCGTGGATGCGGAGGCCGACGCCGAAGACCAGGACCAGTTCCGCCGCTTCCTCGATTCTGTGAGCCCGGCTGAACTGGTGCGCCACCTGAGCCAGGCCCAGCCCGAGCCGGCGGAAGCCGGCGAAACGCCACCGACCGAGGAGGGCGACTCCCAGCCGGAGAACCCCTCCGGCGACGGCGGTTGATCACGGGCCACCAGCGCCCCTACGGCGCCGGCCCGCCGGTGTCGGTCTTCACCCTGGGCACGATGCGGGCCCTGGGCAGCCCCGCCCAGATGGAGGCGGTGCTGCGCGCCGCCCTGGCCGCCGGCCTCAACCACCTGGAGACGGCCCCGGCCTACGGGCCCGCCGAGAGCTTTCTGGGCCAGGCCCTGGCCGCGCTCGCGCAGCACGGACTGCGACCGGAGGGCGGCTGGCGCATCACCAGCAAGCTGCTGCCCGGCAGCGACCTCGCCACCGCCCAGCAGCAGCTGCGGGCGATTCTCAAGCGCCTGGGGATCCCCCAGCTCACCACCCTGGCGGTGCACGGCCTCAACCTGCCCGAGCACCTGGCGTGGGCCCACCAGGGCCCGGGCGCCGAACTGCTGGCCTGGGCCACCGGCGAGGGCCTGGTGGGGCAGGTGGGCTTCACCAGCCACGGCTCACCTGAGCTGATCGAAGCCGCCCTGGCCACGGGCCGCTTCCAGGCCTGCAGCCTGCACCTGCACCTCTTCGACCAGACCCGCCTGCCCCTGGCCCGCGCCGCCCTGGCCGAGGGCATCGGCGTGCTGGCGATCTCCCCGGCCGACAAGGGTGGCCGTCTCTACGACCCACCACCCGAGCTGCTGGCCGACTGCGCCCCGTTCCACCCCCTGGAGCTGGCCTACCGCTTTCTGCTCGACCAGGGGGTCTCCACCCTGAGCCTGGGGGCTGAGCAGCCCAGCGATCTGGCCTGGGCCGCCGCCATCGGCGGGCCCTCGCCGGCCGGTGGCTGGTGCAGCCCATCCAGCCCGGCGAGCACCGCTGCCGAGGCCCAGCCCCCCTGGCTCAGCCCGGAGCAGCGCCAGGCCCTGACACGCCTCGGCACGGCCGGCCGGGAACGCCTGGGCGCCGAGCGCTGCGGCCAGTGCCGCGCCTGCCTGCCCTGCCCCAACGCGGTGCCGATCCCCGAGCTGCTGCGCCTGCGCAACCTGGCCGTCGGCCACGGCATGGAGGTCTTCGCGGGCCAGCGCTACAACCTAATCGGCCGAGCCGGCCACTGGTGGGAAGCGCTCAATGCCGAGGCCTGCCAGGGGTGTGGCGCCTGTCTGCCCCGCTGCCCCCTGACCCTGCCCATCCCCGCCCTCCTGGCTGACACCCATCGCCGGCTGGCGGCCGCCCCGCGGCGGCGTCTCTGGGGCTGAGCAGTGCTCCCGGCCCAGGCCCCGGATCAGGCAGGCCGATCAGGAGCGGCAGCGTCCCAGACCGTCTGCAGGGCCAGGCGCTCGGCGGTGTTCAGCGGCGGCAGACTCCAGGAGCGGTCCAGCCAGGCCTCCGGCGGCAACAGCAATCCGGCGATGGGCTGGGGGAAACGCCGCACCAGGGGCTCCAGAACCGCCCGAGGGAGGGGAGGTACCCAGCCCCCCTGCAGCAGCGCCGGCAGCAGGGGGGCCTCCAGGGCCGCGGCCATCCAATCGAGCGGAGCAGGGGCGGCGCTGCCGGCGGGGCGCAGCAGCAGCTGCCAGCTCAGGGGCGCACCACCCTCGGGCAGCACCACCGCCAGGCGCTGATCCCGGCGCAGGAGCGGAAGCAACCGCCGCAGCGGCAGCACCGCTGCCTGAGCCTTGCCGCTCAGCAGCAGGTTGAGGCCATGGCGATCATCGTGGGCCAGGGCCTGGCGGCGCAGCGCCTGGATGCGCTCGAAATCCCGGCCCATCAGCTCGATGCAGACGCGAGGGCTCGACGGCAGCACCAGTCGCCCCCGCAGGCTGGGATCGAGCAGCAACGACCAGCCCTCCGCCCCGCGGGCGGCCAGGACACCCCGGGAGCGCAAGGCCAGCACCCAGGGGCTGTAGGCCCAGGGGAAGGCGAAGGCCGGCTGTCCCGGCGCGGCGAAAAGGCGGCTCACGGGGGCGGCCCAGGCCGCCAGACGCTCCAACAAGGGCGCCGCCTCCAGGGGGCGCCAGTGGGTAGGGGGCTGGGTGGAAGCCCAGCCGTCGCCCAGACCCACCAGGGCAGGAACCGGCCCTGGTGCTCCGGGCTGCAGGCGAGCCAGCACAGCGGCTGGATCGGGCAGGCTCCGGCTGCGCCAGCCCCTGGGAAGATCCCGCAGCCAGCTGGCTGGCTGCTCCCCGGCAGCCCCCAGCAGCTCCTGGGCCCCATCCGTGCGGCAGCCAGGCAGAGCCAGCAGAGCCGAGGCGCCCAGTCCCAGCTGGAGGAACTGGCGACGGCGCAGCAGTGGATCGGCGGGAGCGGGCATGGGCCGAACCCTAAGCACCGGCCTCGGCGAACAAGTGTGTGCAGGCCCGATCACAGGCCTCGGCCAGGGCCGCTGGATCACGCCCGAGGCGCTGCCAGATCCAGGCCAGGCCGCCAGCACCCACTCCCTCCTTCACGAAGCCCCGCTCGAAATCCTGCAGGGCGGCGCTGCGGCAGGCATGGAATCGCAGCCCGGCCACCCGCAGGCGCGGCTCCACCTGCCAGCGGGCGGCGATCAGGGCCAGCAAGCGCTCAAGGTCGCTCTCGGGCTCTTCCGCCACCCAGGCGGTGGTGGCGAGCCAGGTGGCGGCCGCCAACCGGGCGCGCTGGGCTGGAGACGCCAGGGCCAGGGCCACCGCCAGCACCGCTGCCATCTGGCTGCCGCCGGCGAGCAGCACGGGCACACCCCGGCCTGCGGCGGCCAGCAACAACCCGGCCGCCAGGGGCTGCATCGGGTCACCCACCGCCGCCAGCACCCTGGCCGGCACAGTGCTCTCGCCCTCCAGGGCTGCAGCGGCCAGACCCTGATCCACCAAGGCCGCCTTGAGGGCGTGGGCGCTGCGGCGCAGGCTGCCGCTCACCAGCCCATCGGCGGCCAGCCCCAGCCCGCGCAACACGGCCAGGGCGGTGGTGGTGCCACCCGGCACACATTCGGCCAGCACCAGAGGGTCCCCAGGCGGCAAGGCCTGGCCCCAGGCCTTGCCCCTGGCCAGCAGCGCCTCCACCCGCTCCAGAGCCATGGCCTGCCCACTGCTCAGGCAGCGGGCAGGGCCGTCGCCCTCCTGGCCCGGCAGGCGCAGGTGGGGGACGGCGGGCGCAACGGCACAGCCCAGGTCTGCCACGACCAGTCGCTCCAGCAGCCCCAGCTCCCGCAGCACCACATGGCTGATCAGGGCTGGGCTCACCCCGGCCGGCAGCGGGGGCAGGGCATGGGGACGCCCCGGCCCCGGACCGCGCAGCAGAAGCTCGGCGTCGGCGGCCGCGGTACCCAGGCGGGAGGCTGGGGTCGCTCCGGCTGCGGAGATACCCGGCACGGCCGCGGTCTCGGTGGCCGCCAGCAGGAGCAGGACCCGGCTGCGCTGCCACTGCGGGGGCGGCTGGGCGGCCTGCATCACGGCACCAGGGGGAACGGCATCAGAGTGGATCCAGTGCCACCAGAGCCCGCAGAGCAGCAGGAGGCTCGCTGATCGGAGCCTGCAGGCGCGGAAAGATCCAATAGGCCACCGCGTGGAGCGCGAGCACGATGATCAGGTTCTGCACCCACACCAGCAGCACTGCGGCCACCTGCACCTGGGCCAGATCCACAGCTGCGGCCAGGCCCACCCCACCGGCGAGGCGCTCGAGCAGGCCCGCAGCGGCGGTGGTGATCACCACCCAGAGGTTCTCACCCACCATCACCGACAGCACCGCCACGCGCACGAGAAATCCGAGGGTGCCGATCACGCTGCCCACTCCCCAGCTCAGCCACCAGCTGGTGCGCCGTCGCCAACACCAGCCGAGCCAGAGGGCGAGAAGGCCATAGGGGAAGACGACCAGGGGGCCGCGGATCGGGCCCATCAAGGCCACCAGGAGCAGGGCCGTGACCAGCAGACCCTCCACGGCGCAGCGCCAGCCATGGCGCAACTGGAGGAGGGTGAGTGGCAGGGGAAGGGCCAGGCGAAAGAGGGGGCTGCCGACGGGCAGGTAGTAGAGCGCGACCCAGAGAAGCCCCGTGGCGGCAGCCAGGTAGGCGGTGTCCATCAGCTGGCGGGCCTGGCGGGCACTGAGCTGGCCACCGCGGGGGGAACGGGATGGGGGCACAGCCATCAGCGGGGTGAGGCAGAGGGATGGAGGCGTTGGGCTGGATCGATCGACCGGGTTGCTGGGCGGGATCAGCGGGGAGGGGGAGCCGGTTGGGACGTGGCAGGGGCCGGTGCTGACATCACAGGGCTGGCGGGAGCTGGAGGAGCCTGCTCGATCCGCTCCACCTCAAATGAGACTCCTGCTGCCCTGAGGGCCTGGGTGACCGCCTCGGCAGGGGCTGCAGGATCGGCGGCCGGCAGGCGCAGGGTGAGCCTGTAGGGCGCCGGTGGCAGGGCCTTGGCAGCCGGAGCTGGCTGGCTGGCTGGCCTGGGGGAGGGGCCCTGGGAACGCTCCGCGGGCCGGGTCGGCTTGGGGGCTGCTGGGGGGCCAGGCGTGGGGGCGGCAGAGCCGGCGGAGGGAGGGCCCGGAGCCGGCGAAGGTGCCGGCGTTGCTGGCGCGGCCTGGGGAGCGGAGCCGCCGCCGGCCTGGGGAAAGCTGGCGCTGAGACGCTCGCCCAATGGCGTGCCACTGCATCCGGCCACCGCCACCGCCAGCCCGAGCCCCATCACCAGCTGCCGGCTGCCCATCAGCTATCGGCCGCCTTGATCACCCGCACGGCGCTGGCACGCAGACGGCCTGTCTTGGTGGTGGCAGGCGTCTTCCTCGCCGCCGCCGTCTTGGCTGCGGAAGCCTTGGCGGTGCTCGCCTTGGCGGCCGTCGATCGGCCTGCAGGCGACTTGCCGGCGGCGGATTTCGCACTCGGCTTGCGGCCCTTGGCCTTGCCGCTGGCCGCCTTGGCCGCGAGCAGCTCCAGGGCCTGCTCCAGGGTGATGGTGTCGGCGGTGGTGCCCTCCGGCAGGGAGGCGTTCACCTTGCCCTGCTTCACGTAGAGGCCATAGGGGCCATCGAACAGCTGAATCGCCTCATCGGCGCCCTCGGGGGTGCCCAGATCCTTGAGGGCGGTGCGGCCGCCCCGGCCCCGCTTGGGCATCGCCAGCAGCTCCAGGGCGCGGGAGAGCCCCACCATCAGCACGTCGTCCTCGGCCTTGAGGGAGCGGTAATCCTTTTCGCCCTTGCCCTTGTGGTGCACCACGTAGGGACCGAAACGGCCCAGGCCGGCCTCAATCTTGCCGCCCTCGGGATGCTCGCCCAGCTGGCGCGGCAGGCGCAGCAGGCCCAGGGCATCCTCCAGCTTCAGCTCCTCCGGCTTCACCCCCTTGGGCAGGGAGGCGCGCTTGGGCTTGGGGTTCTCATCGCTCACCTGGCCCCGCTGCAGGTAGGGGCCGTACTGGCCGAAGAGGAGGTAGATCAGCTCGCCGGTCTCGGGATCCTCGCCGAGCGCCTCGGGCCCATCGGCCTTCTGCTTGAGAATCAGCTCGGCCTTCTCGGCATCGAGGTCGGCCGGGGTGATCTCCTGGGGCAGGGTGGCCTTGAGCAGCTCCTCGCTGCCGTCGTCGGCCACGCGCTTGGCCTCCAGATAGGCACCGAAGCGGCCGATACGCACCACGCAGGGCAGCCCTTCCAGCTCCACGGTGCGCGAGGCGCCGGGATCGATGTCGCCCTCGCGCTGGGCCACCTGGGCCTCCAGGCCCTTCTCACCCTTGTAGAAGCTCTCCAGGTAGGGCAGCCACTGCACCTGGCCGTGGGAGATCTCATCGAGGGTGTTCTCCATCCGGGCGGTGAAGCTGGTGTCCACCAGGTCCGGAAAGTGCTCCTCCAGCAGGGCCGTCACCGCAAAGGCGGTGAAGCTGGGGGTGAGGGCATTGCCGGACAGGGTGGCGTAGCCCCGGTCGACGATCGTGCCGATGATCGAGGCGTAGGTGGAGGGGCGGCCGATGCCCTCCTTCTCCAGCATCTTCACCAGAGCCGCCTCGCTGTAGCGGGCGGGGGGCTGGGTCTGGTGGCCGAGGGCCTCTACCTCCCGGCAGCCGGGCTGGTCGCCGGTGTTCAGGGCCGGCAGCAGCACCTCCTGACCCTCCAGCGCCGCATCGGGATCGTCGGAGCCCTCCACATAGGCACGGAAAAAGCCGGGAAAATCGATGCGCTTGCCGCTGGCCCGGAAGCTGGCGGTGCCCAGTGCTCCGCCATCCACCTCCAGATCCACGCTCAGCATCGTGAGCTTGGCGTCGGCCATCTGGGAGGCGACGGTGCGCTTCCAGATCAGCTCATAGAGGGCCAGGTCGCGGCCATCGAGGCCGGTGGCGCTGGGATCCCGGAAGCTCTCACCGGCCGGGCGGATCGCCTCGTGGGCCTCCTGGGCGTTGCGGGCCTTGGTGGAGAACTGGCGCGGGCTGGGGCTCAGATACTCCTGGCCATATTTGGCGGCCACGCAGCTGCGGGCGGCGCTGATCGCCTGCTCGCTCAGGTGCACCGAGTCGGTGCGCATGTAGGTGATGAAGCCGCGCTCGTAGAGCCCCTGGGCCGTGCGCATGGTTTCGCGGGCCGAGAGTCGCAGCTTGCGGTTTGCCTCCTGCTGCAGGGTGCTGGTGGTGAAGGGGGCCACCGGCTTGCGCACGGTGGGCTTCTCCTCCACCGCCGCCACGGACCAGGGGGCGGCCAGCACCGCCTCGCGCAGCTGGCGGGCCTCGGCTTCGGCGAGCAGGCGCACCTTGCTGCCGGCCTTGAGGGCGCCGGTGCTCTCGTCGAAATCGCTGCCGCCGGCGATCTTCACGCCGCCCAGCTGGCTCAATTTGGCCTCAAAACCGCTGCCGCCCTGCTCCAGCCGGGCCTTGAGGTCCCAGTAGCTGCCGCTTTTGAAGGCCCGGCGCGCCCGTTCGCGCTGCACGAGCAGGCGCACCGCCACCGACTGCACGCGGCCGGCGGAGAGCCCCCACGCCACCTTCTTCCACAGCAGCGGAGAGAGGGTGTAGCCCACCAGCCGATCGAGGATGCGCCGGGTCTCCTGGGCGTGCACCAGCTCCATGTCGAGCTCGCGGGTCTGCTCCAGGGCCCGGCCGATCGCCTCCTTGGTGATCTCGTGGAACACCATCCGCTTGACGGGCACCTTCGGATTGAGCAGCTGCAGCAGGTGCCAGCTGATCGATTCCCCTTCCCGGTCTTCGTCGGTGGCCAGCAGCAGCTGGTCGGCCCCCTTGAGAGCGTCCTTGAGCTCCTTCACCACCTTCTTCTTGTCCTTCGGCACCACGTAGAGGGGCTCGAAGTTGTTGGCGGTGTTCACGCCGAGGTTCGCCCACTTCTCGCCCTTGTGGGCCGCCGGGATCTCACTGGCGTTGTTGGGCAGGTCGCGCACGTGCCCCATGGAGGCTTCCACCTTGAAGTCCTTGGGAAGGAAGCCGCGGATGGTGCGGGCCTTCGTGGGGCTCTCAACGATGACGAGGGTGTGACCCACAGGCAGGTGGACGACCGCTTCCCTCTTTATCGCACCACCCGTCCGGAAGTGGCGGACCAGGAAGGCCGGGAACAGCGCCGCTACAGTCACGCGCAACAAACCCTGGCCCTAGAGCCGCTGTGATGTCCCTGCCCGGCGCCCTCCTCACCGCGGTCAATCCGGCGGTTGACGCCATCGGCAACGGCACAGGCGTCTCGAGCCTGGCCCTGCAGCTCAATGCCGCCGCCATTGCGCCGGAGGGGGCGGTGCTGCTGGCTCTGGTGCTCTGCCTGCTGGTGGATCTGGCTGGCGAAAAGGCGGCCAGCCGCTGGGTGCCACCCGTCAGCTACGCCGGTCTGGGGGGTGCCCTGGTGCTGCTGGCTCTGCAGTGGAGCGCCCCCGACCTGGCCCCCTCGTTCCTCGGCAGCTTCCTGGCCGACAACCTGGCGGTCGCCTTCCGGGCCGTGGTGGCCGCCTCCACCCTGATCACCCTGATGCTCAGCTGGCGCTATGTGGAGCGCAGCGGCACGCCGGTAGGCGAATACGCGGCGATCCTGCTGGCGGCGACCCTCGGGGCCATGTTCCTGTGCGGCTCCACCGACCTGGTGAGCATCTTCGTGTCGCTGGAAACCCTCTCGGTGGCCAGCTACCTGCTCTCGGGCTACATGAAGCGCGACGCCCGCAGTTCCGAGGCCGCGCTCAAGTACCTGCTGGTGGGTTCGGCCGCCGCGGCCGTGTTTCTCTACGGCGCCTCTCTCCTCTACGGCCTCACGGGCGGCTCCACCAGCCTGGAGGCTGTGGGCGTGGCCCTGCAGACCAGCACCTCACCGATCGCCGCCCTGGCCCTGGTGTTCGTGCTTGCCACGGTGGCCTTCAAGATTGCCGCGGTGCCCTTCCACCAGTGGACCCCCGACGTGTACGAGGGTTCGCCCACGCCGGTGGTGGCCTTCCTCTCGGTGGGCTCCAAGGCCGCCGGCTTCGCCCTCGCCCTGCGCATCCTGGTGGGCTGTTTCGGCAGTTTCGACACCCAGTGGAAGCTGCTGTTCACCGTGCTGGCCTTGCTGAGCATGGTGCTGGGCAATGTGGTGGCCCTGGCCCAGACCTCCATGAAGCGGATGCTGGCCTACAGCTCCATCGGCCAGGCCGGCTTTGTGATGATCGGCCTGGTGTGCGGCACCGAGGACGGCTATGCCGCCATGGTGCTCTACATGGCGGCCTACCTGTTCATGAATCTGGGGGCCTTCGCCTGCATCATCCTCTTCTCGCTTCGCACCGGCAGTGACCGGATCAGCGACTATGCCGGTCTCTATCAGAAGGATCCTCTGATCACCCTGGGCCTCAGCCTCTGCCTCCTCTCCCTGGGAGGTATTCCGCCGATGCTGGGCTTCTTCGGCAAGATCTATCTCTTCTTCGCGGGCTGGGCCGATGGCCAATACCTGCTGGTGGTTGTGGGCCTGCTCACCTCCGTTGTTTCGATCTACTACTACATCTCGGTGATCAAGATGATGGTGGTGAAGGAGCCCCAGGAAGCCTCCGATGTGGTGAAGGCCTACCCGGCCATCAACTGGCGCGTGCCCGGTCTTCCCGCTCTGCGCACGGCTCTGGTGGGCTGTGTGATCGTGACCGCTGTTGGCGGCATCCTCTCGAGCCCCCTGTTCACCTGGGCCAGCCAGGCCGTGGCGGGGACCCCTCTCCTTCAGGCAGCCCTGAGCTGATGCAGCCAGGCCAGCCAGCCCCCTGCCGGCCCGTCGCCGAGCTCATCGGGGTGGAGAAGATCTACGGCGTCGGCGAATCCCAGGTGCGTGCTCTGGACGGCCTCGATCTGCGGGTCAACCAGGGCGACTACCTGGCCGTGATGGGGGCCTCCGGCTCCGGCAAGAGCACGGCGATGAACATCCTCGGCTGCCTGGATCGACCCAGTGGCGGCAGCTACCGCCTCAATGGGGTGCCGGTGGAAACCCTCGACGACGATGCCCTCGCCGATCTGCGCAACCACCAGCTGGGTTTTGTGTTCCAGCAGTTTCACCTCCTGCCCCAGCTCACGGCCCTGGAGAACGTGATGCTGCCGATGGTCTATGCCGGCGTACCGGCAGCCGAGCGGCGCCGGCGGGCCCAGGAGGCCCTGGAGCGGGTGGGTCTGGGACAGCGGCTGAACAACAAACCCAACCAGCTTTCCGGTGGCCAGCAGCAGCGGGTGGCCATAGCCCGGGCCATCATCAACGAGCCGGCCCTGTTGCTGGCCGATGAGCCCACCGGCGCCCTCGATTCGCGCACCACCGAGGAGGTGCTGGCCATCTTCGACCAACTGCACCGCAGCGGCATCACCCTGGTGCTGGTGACCCACGAAGACGATGTCGCCGCCCGGGCTGACCAGGTGGTGCACTTCCGGGACGGCCGGATCACCAGCGCGCGCTAACGGGCTGCGGCAGGCGACGGGGCGAGGGCAGTCTGCTGCGGCAGGTTTCGCCGGGCCTGGGGTCGCTCCAGCCGCTGGAGCAATTGCCCCATCAGCATGGCGATCGCATCACTGCCGGCCGCCGCAGCGCCGGGGTCAAGATCGCCCGGGTCCACCGCCACCCAGCCGCCCTCGGCCGGCAGGCGCAGCTCAAAATGCAGGTGAGGACCGGTGCTCAGACCGGTGCTGCCAACGCGACCGATCACCTCCCCCTGGCGCACCCGGTCACCGGGCTTCACGTAGAGCTCGCTGAGGTGGCCGTAGAGGGTGCGGCGGCGTGGATTCTCGTGCTCGATTTCGATGGCCAGGCCATAGCCACCCGCTAGACCACTGCTCATCACCCGACCGGCCAGGGCGGCCACCACCGGGGTGCCCTGGGGCGCGGCCAGATCCTTGCCCGCATGCATCAGCCAGCTCCCCAGCACGGGGTGGAGGCGATAGCCGAACTCACTGGAGGTGACGGCCGAGCCGATCAGGGGAAAGAGCAGCCGGCGGTTGCCATTGCCCAGCACCGGCGCCGGCCGTGGCGTCACCGCGAACACACTGGCGAGACTGAAGGTGCCGCCAGGGCCCGCCAGCAGGGCCGACACCGGCACGGTGAGGGGGGTGGTGAGGGGCGCACCGAGCAAGGAGACGCCGCCAGCCACCGCCAGCTCCGACCCTGCTGCCGCCAGGGCATCGGCCTCGGTGGACGGCTGGTCGTTGCGCCCGCGCCAGCGCACCACCACGCCGGTGCGGCACTCCTGTTCGGAGAGCGCTCCACTGCGGCAGGCCCGCTGGTGGGCAAGCGATTGCTGGGGCGTGGTGGTGGCACCGGTGCGGATCCGCTGGCGCTCCGCCGGGCTGACGATGCCCTCCTTGACCAGCGCATCGAGGGACTGGTCAAAACGCAGGGGCGCGGGCTGGGCGGGCGGCAGGGCTGCAGGCGGCGGAGCCGCCTGCAGCCGCTCGGGGGCAGGGACAGCTGGGGGCGGTGGCGGAGCCGCCACCGGGGCGGTGATCTCCGCTGCCGGCTCCTCCGCAGCAGCCAGGGAAGACCACAGCACAGCGGCCAGAGAGGCCGGAGCGCACAGGGCCAGCGCGAGCCGGATCAGGGTGGTGCGTTGTGCCATGGGCCGCATTGTAAAAATCCGTGCCGCTTTCGCCCGCATCAGAACTGGCGGTGAATGCGGGTGAGCAGGGCGCCCCGCCGCAGCCGCAGGCCCCCGTCGATCTCCAGCCCCTCCACCTGCCACGGCTGGCCGGCCAGCTGCACCCCTTCAGCGGGCCGCCAGAGGCGGGCCTCAGCCTGCGCACGCACCAGTGTCGGTTCGTCGGCCTGGGCCACGGCCCAGTCGAGCCCAGCCAGCACCAGCGGCAGCAGCCGACGAGGCACGGCCTGGGGATGCCAGGGACGCCCGCGCCCAGCGCCGGGACCCGCCGGTAAACCCGCCAGGGCCGTCGCCAGGTTGATCGCGCCGGCCGGCACCCGATTCACCCCGTTCAAGCCCAGGCCCACCTGGGCCCAACGCACCCGCTCGCCCCGCAGGCGAAGGCGCGGCAGCAGCCCTGCCAGCTTGCGCCCCCCGAGCAACAGGTCATTGGGCCACTTGATGCGGGGCTCCAGCCCCAGGCGCTCCAGCTGGAGGGCCACGCCCACAGCCACCGCCAGCCCCAGGGCAGCCCCCTGGCGCTCCGGCCAGGGGAGGGCGGCACTGAGCCACACCCCGCCGACCGGTGCAAGCCAGATCCGTCCCTGCTGACCCTGGCCATGGCGCTGGTGGCGGGCCAGCACCGCCAGCCGCTGGCCCCCTTGCACCGCCGCCGAGGCACCAGCGGCCAGCCAGCGATCCAGCTCACGCTCAGTGCTGGCACACACCGCCAGGCGCCGCAGCCGCCAGGGGACTGTGGGGGCCGGAGCCCTCAACGGCTGGCGAGCCAGCGACCGATGCGGGCGGCGCCAGCCTCCAGCTCCGCCTGGGGATGCACCAGCGCCAGACGCACCCATCCCTCCCCACCGGGGCCGAAGCCATGACCCGGGGTGAGGGCCACGCCGCTGGCCTCCAGCAGGGCAGCACAGAAACGCTCGGAGTCGAGATCCGCAGCCAGGGGAGGCAGCGGCAACCAGAGATAGAGGGCCATCGAGGGCAGGGGCACCGGCCAGCCCACCGCCTCCAGGGCGGCGGCCATCGCATCGCGCCGTTGCCGGTAGACGGCGCAGAGCCGCTCCGGCCAGTGCGGGGCCTGCTCCAGCGCCGCGATCGCCCCGGCCTGCAGGGCCAGGGACTGGTTGAAATCCACCACCCCCTTGAGCTGGCGCAGGGCCGTGATCAGCCACTCGGCACCGATGGCGAAGGCCAGGCGATATCCCCCCAGGCACCAGCTCTTGGAAAACGAGAAAAACTCGATCCCGCACTGGCGCCAGGCCGGGTTGCGCAGCAGGGCCGGGGCCGTGCCGTCGAGGGCCAGATCCACATAGGGGTTGTCGTGGGCCAGCACGACGGAATGGCGCAGCGCCTTTTCCACCGCCGCATCCACCCAGGCCTGCTCGCCGGTGGTGGCGGTGGGGTTGTGGGGAAAGCCCAGCACCATCAGAGCCAGCTCGTCCCACTCCGCAGGGGAGAGCTGCTCGAAATCAGGACGCCAGGCGGCCGCTGCATCGAGCCGCAGCAGCCGGGGCCGCGCCGAGGCCAGATGCAGGCCCCCCATGTGGGAGGGGTAGTAGGGATCGAGCAACAGGGCCGCGTCACCGGGATTGAGCACGGCCAGGGGCAGATGGGCCGTGCCCTCCTGCGAGCCCACCAGCAGCAGCACCTCGGTTTCCGGGTCAACGACCGTGCCGAAGCGGCGCTGGGCCCAGGCCGCCACCGCCTCGCGCAGGGGGGCCGTGGCGGCATGCAGGCAGTAGGCGGCGCTGGCGGGCTCCCCGAGCCGGGCCGCCATCGCCGCGATCGCCTCAGGGGGCGGCTGGAGATCCGTCGAGCCGAGGGAGAGGTCGAGGAGGGGGGGCAGACCTGAAGCCGGATCAGCGGCGCGGCGGGCATAGTCCGCCTTGCGGCGATCGTTGCGGGCAAAGACGCCGCTGCCGAGCTGGGCCAGCCGATCAGAGATGGGCATCCAGGAAGGCCTTCAACTGGGCCTGGGCCATGGCGCCCTCATGGCGGGCCACCTCCTGACCGCCCCTGTAGATCACGAGGGTGGGCAGGCCCTGCACCTGGAGCCGGTCGCGGCTGGCGGGATTGGGATCCGCCTCCAGCTTCCCCACCGCCAGGCGGCCGGCGTACTCGGCGGCGGCCCAGTCCATCAGGGGGGCCATCAGGCGGCAGGGGCCACACCACTGGGCCCACACATCCACCAGCACCGGTGTGGCGGCCTGCAGCACCTCGGTCTCGAAATTGGCGTCGGTGAGCTGGGCAACGGACACGGCGGGAGCGTGATCGAAAGGGCGATTGTATGGAGAACGGGTTCAGAGCTTGTCGATCGAGCGCTTGAGCTCCTCGAGCTCGGCATCCACCTGGGCCACCTGGGCAGGCTCCAGCTGGGGGGCCGGCCCGCCCTCCGCGGGCAGGGCGATCGGCTCCGGAGCCCCTTCGAGCTGACCGCCCTGGAGGCGGCTGCGCAGGGCGGCCAGTTCCTCGTCGACATCGCTCCCCTCCAGGGCCGCGAACTGGCTCTCCAGATCGGCACCAGCCAGCTCGGCAGCTGCCTGACTGCGGGCCTCGAGGGACTGCACCTTCTCCTCCATGCGCTCGAAGGCGGCCATGGCGTTGTCCGTGCCCAGGCCGCTCACCGCGCTCTGGAGCTGCTCCTGGGCCTGCGCCGCCTGGGCGCGCGCCTTGAGCATGTCCTTCTTGGTCTTGGCCTCGGCAATCTTGCTTTCCAGCTGCAGCAGGCTCTTCTTGAGCTGCTCCACCTGGCCCGCCTGGCTCTGGAGCTGGCCGTTCAGGGCCGTGGCAGTGTCCTGGTAGGTCTTGCGGCGGGAGAGGGCCTCGCGGGCCAGGCTCTCCTCACCCTTCTTCAGGGCCAGCTCAGCCCGCTCATACCAGGTCTTGGCCTGGGCGTCCGCCTGCTCGGCCTGGTTCTGGATGCGCTTCTGGCTGGCAATGGCCGTGGCCACGGCCTGGCGCAGCTTCACCAGATCCCGCTGCATGTCCTCCACGGACTGGTCGAGGATCTTGGACGGATCCTCCATGCTGCTGATCACCGCATTGGCATTGGCGCGGAACAGGCGGCTGAGGCGATCAAAGAAGCCCATGGGTGGAGCAGGAGGCAGATCGGGGCGATGCTGGGAGGCTAACCACAACCCGCCCGGCGGATCTGCCGCGGTTGTCGCCATGCCCGCCCAGCCGCCCAACCCCAGCAGCAGCCGGCGGCTCGGGGCGTTCTCCCTGCTGATGCCGGCCCCCCGGCCTCCGGCCACGCCGGTACAGGACTGTCTGGCCAGCCTCGAGCAACAGTGGCAGCGCCAGGGTCACCTGGCAGCCCTGTGGCAGCGCTGGCCAGCCCTGGCTGGCGCCCAGCTGGCCCCCCACTGCCGCCCTCTGCGGCTGCAGGGCTCGCGCCTCACCGTGGGAGCCGCGCCCGGCCCCTGGCTGCAGGCCCTGCAGTACCACCGCCACCAGCTGCTGGCCAGCCTGCGCGCGGCCGGCTTTCCCGTGAGGGAGCTGCGGGTCGAGCAGCACCACGCGGCACCCCTGGCCCCGCCGGCCGCTGAGGAGACGCAGGCGACCTGGGCCCGACACCCCAGCCGGGCCGACGTGCATGGGATGGCCTGCTGCCCGGCCTGTGGCTGCCCGGCCCCCGCGGGTGAGATGGCCCGCTGGGGGCACTGCAGCTTCTGTCGCCGGCGGCACCTGGCGACGGCCAGCAACCAGCCGCCTGAGGCCACTCCCCAGGACCGGCCTCAGTAGCGCTCGGCACGGGGCTCACGCCAGGTCGACCGGAGCCCCTGTCGCCGCAGGGCATCGGCCCGCTCGGCGAGCCGACCACGATCGAGCCGCCAGAGGGCATAGATCCCCGCCCGGTCGAGTTGCTCGTGGCCCAGCCCCTGCCAGTGGGCGAGCCGGGCCGTGGCGTCATCAATCACCAGAAGCAGGGGGTCGCCGGCAGCGGCGGGGGTGGGGTTCTGGCCTCGGCGTCGCTCGCTTTCCAGGCGCTCCGCCAGGTTGAGCAGCCCGATCGGTCCAGCCTCTTCGTAGACCACCACGCGGCGGCCATAGAAGTGAAGGGAGGGCTTGAGCATCCCCACCATCGCCAGGGGCTGGGAGGGGGGCAGGGAGACCCCTGCGAGGCGAGCGGTGGCCGCGAGCTGGCGTACGGGCTCAGCCCGCAACCGGTCCCCCAGCTGGGCCAGGGGCAGCAGCGCCAGGGGGACGAAGGCCACCAGGGGCACCTGCAACAACACCAGGGCGCGCACCCGCGCCCGCCGCCAGCCGATCAGGCCGAGCAGGACAGCCAGCAGAAAACAGGCTGCCGCCACGCGCAAGCGGCCGCTGACGAGCAACTCCACCGGCAGGGTGGGCATCTCCGGCGTGACGATCCATGGCACCCAGATGGAGGCCAGGGCAAGGCCGGTGGCCAGAATCAGGGTGAGGGCCAGCACGAGCCACCAGGCCAGACGGGCACCGCGCTGGGCCGCCAGGGCGATCAGGAGGCCCGCCGCCGGGGTGGCGGGCAGCCAGTAACTGGGCAGCTTGGTGGCTGCCGCCGTGAAGAACAGCAGCACGGCCAGCAGCCAGCAGGCGGCAAAACGTTGGAGGGAAAGGGCGGGCGGCGGCACCGGCCCCCGAAGGGCCCGGCCCAGCCCCAGCAACAGCAACGGCGAGACCGGCAGGCTCGCCAACACCAGCATCAGGCCAAAGAACCACCAGGGGGCCTGATGGTTGTTCACCACGCTACTGAAGCGTTGCAGGTTGTGGTAGCCGAAGAAGCTCCGCCAGAACGGCTCCCCCTCCCGCAGGAGGGCGGCGCCGTACCAGGGCAGGGCCAGCGCTCCAGTGAGCAGCAGCCCGCGCCCAGCCCGGAGACTGCGCCACAGTCCTGCCAGATCGCGCTGGAGCCAGGCGAAGCCCCCGAGGGTGAGCCCCAGCAGCACCACGGCCACGGGCCCCTTCGCCAGCACGGCCAGCCCGAGTAAGACCCAGCCGCGCCACCAGTGCCGGCCGGCGCCGGCGTAGCTGCTCCAGCAGCTGAGCAGGCTGAGCGCCAGGCAGCCACTGAAGAGGGCATCGCTGACGGCGATCCGTCCCCAGATCAACATCAGCGGGGAGAGCCCACAGGCGAGGGCGGCGGCCAGGGCCGTGAGGCCTGGCCGATGCCGCGCCTGGGGCCAGCGCAGCAGGGTCTGCAACAGGGCCTGCATCACCGCCACCGAAGCCAGGGCTGAGGGCAGGCGCGCGGCCCAGGTGCCGAGGGGATCCCAGGCGGACTGGGCGGGCAGGGCATAGATCAGCCCCATCGCCCAGTACACCAGGGGAGGCTTGTCGTAACGGGGCAGACCGTTGACCTGGGGGATCAGCCAGTCCCCTGTCTCGGCCATGGCCCGGGCTGAGGCGGCGAACAAGGGGGGCGTCTCATCCACCAGGCCGGTGCTGCCGAGCTGCCACACGAACAGCAGCAGCCCAGCCAGGAGCCCTGCCAGCCAGAGGCGGCGGGCCTGGGGAGCCGGCACCGGCGCGGGCGGGCCATCGGTGGCGGGAGAAGAGCGCAAGGGGACGGACCGGGCTTGGAATCGACCCTATCGGCGCTCGGCGCCGGCCTCACAAAGCTCGGCCAGCCAGGCCTCAAGCCGGGCAGCGAAGGCCTGCTGAGAGCAGTGTTCCTCCACCCAGCGCCGGCAGTCGCCTCGGCGCACCTGGCGGGCCCGCAGCACCGCAGCCGCCAGCGACGCGCGATCATCGGGCACCGCCAGGGCGCCGGTGAGCCCCTCCTGCACGATCTCGGCCGGACCACCCCGGGCATAGGCGGCCACCGGCACCCCACAGGCCATGGCCTCCACCACCACATTGCCGAAGGCCTCATTCCACTTGGGCGTGTTCAGCAGAACGGCACAGCGACCCAGATCGGCCTGAAGGCGCTCCGTGGGCAGAAAACCTCGCCACTGGAGGGTTCCGGCCGGCACGGCCGCCTCCACCCGCCGGGCGTAGGCACCGTCTTCCTCCAGGCCCCACACCGCCAGGGGGAGCCCCAGGCCGGCCGCCACGGCCGCCGCGTCCTCCAGCCCCTTCTCCGGGGCAATCCGCCCGGCCCAGCCCAGCAGGGGCTCGGGCTCGGCCTGGAAGCCATAGCGATCCAGATCAAAGCCATTGCCCACCAGGCGGGGAGGATCCTGCAAGGCGAAATCAGCGGCCTGGGCGGCGGTGTGAAAGGCCAGATGGCGGGGATGGCTGCGGGCCAGCTCAGCGATCAGCCCATCCATCACCTCGGCCACCGAGCCCATGCTCACGAGGTGGGCGAGGGGGGTGGCGGTGTGGGGGGTGAGCCAGAGGGGCAGCCAGTCGTAGGCGAGGTTCACGATCACATCGAACTGCCCCTGCTCCTGGAGAGCCCGGCGCCAGAGGCGGCCGAGCAGGGCATCCGGTGGCAGCTCCACCGGGGCTTGCCGGGGACGGTGCTGCCAGCTGGGCTGGTCGGCACCCCGCTCGCACCAGAGGGTGGCCCCATCGCAGGCCGGCGGCAGGCGGGAGCCCTCCCCCGCCAGCACGGTCAGCCGATGCCCCCGCTCCAGCAAGCCCGCCACCAGGGCCGCGGCCGTGAGCTCCACCCCGCCACCCCGGCCACTGCCCAGGCACCCCACCGGGGTGCTCGCCACGAGGATGCGCATCAGGGCCCCTGCTCCGGTGTGCAGGCTGCCGCCCCCGGGCGCCACAGCTGGGCACGGCGGTTGATCAGCAGCACCGAGATCAGAGCCAGGGCGGCCCCGAGCCACTGCAGGGGCTGGAGCTGTTCCCCGAGCCAGAGCACCCCGCACAGCAGGGCAAACACCGGGGTGAGGAAGGTGAGCGCAGTGAAGCCTGTGAGATCGCCAGCGCTGGCGAACCAGAAGAAGAGGCCATAGGCCAGGGCGCTGCCGAGCAGGGTGGCATAGGCCATCCAGCCCCACTGGGCAGCGGTCCAGGGGGGAAGCCACCCCGCTGCCGCGCGGGTGGCGGGCAGTTCGGCCAGCAGCAGCAGGGGCAGCCCGCCGAGAAGCATGTGCCAGCCGGTGATCGCCAAGGGGTCACTGTGGCGGGTGGCGAACCGACAGAGCACCGTGCCCACCGCCATGGCCGCTGCGGCCGCCAGCATCCACAGCTCCCCATGGCTCCAGGCCCGCACGCCGAAGGCCACAGGCCCCTCGAGCCACCAGTGCTGCAGCACCGCCGCCGGCAGACCCAGACAGAGGATGCCGAGCAATCCGAGCATCAACCCCAGCCATCCCACGGGATTGATCGCCTCCCCGAACAGGCTCCGGGCCAGCAGGGCCACCAGCAGCGGCTGGGAGTCGATCAGCACGGATCCCAGCCCGGCCCCCGTCTGGGCCAGTCCCCGGGCCAGCAGTCCCTGAAAGAGGCTGGCGTCAACCAGGGCGAACAGCAGGAGCCAGGGCCAGTCGCGCCGATCAATCCCCAGGGGACGCCGCAACAGGGCGGCCGCAGCGAGCAGCACCAGCCCGGCGGGCAGCAGCCGCAGCGTCGCCACCTGCAGGGGAGCCGCCCCATCCAGCAAGGGTTTCATCGCTGCCATGGCCGTGCCCCAGAGCGCAAAGGGGAGCACCATGGCCAGTGGAAGCAAGGAAGACCAGCGCGAGGCCTGGAGCATGGGGCCGGGGGCCGGATCGGAGCTTCTTTTTAAGATCCAGCCACCCTCCCCCGAACGCATGGTCTGGCCCTGGCGCCGCAAGTCCCGCCGCACCCTGGCCCGCATCGCCATCGAGGGCCCCATCGCCGGAGGCACGCGCAAGCGGGTGCTCAAGGCCCTGCGGCAGGTGGAACAGCGGGAATGCCCCGCCCTGCTGCTGCGCATCGACAGCCCCGGGGGCACCGTGGGTGACAGCCAGGAAATTCACGCAGCCCTCCTGCGCCTGCGCGAGAAGGGCTGCCGCGTGGTGGCCAGCTTCGGCAACATCTCAGCCTCGGGCGGGGTCTACATCGGCGTGGCAGCCGAGAAGATCCTGGCCAACCCCGGCACCATCACCGGCTCCATCGGCGTGATCCTGAGGGGCAACAACCTCTCCAAGCTGCTGGAGCGGATCGGCATCAGCTTCGAGACCGTGAAAAGCGGTCTCTACAAGGACATCCTGTCCCCGGATCGGGCCCTGACCACTGAAGAGCGCAGTCTCCTGCAGTCGCTGATCGACTCCAGCTACCACCAGTTCGTGGCAGCGGTCGCGGAGGGTCGGGGACTGACGGAAGAGGCGGTGCGAGCCTTCGCTGACGGCAGGGTGTTCACTGGCGCCCAGGCCCTGGACCTGGGCCTGGTGGACGCCCTGGGGGATGAGGAGAGCGCCCGGCGACTGGCAGCCAGCCTGGCGGACCTCGACCCTGAGAAGACTCGACCCACCGAGTTCGGCGCCCAGCCTCGCCGGTTCGCCGGCCTGCTGCCGGGCCGCTCGGCCCTGCGGGCCCTCGGCCAGGCCCTCTCCCTGGAGCTGGCCTGGAGCGGCCAGCCCCTCTGGCTGTGGTGGCCATGAACGCCGACCTGCAGCTGCGTGCCCTGCGGGGCGCCACCACCGCCGAGGCGAACACCAGTGAGGCCATCGGCAGCGCCGTGGCGGAACTGGTCGATGCCCTGGTCGCCCGCAACGGCCTGGAGGGGGATCGCCTGGTGTCGGTGACCTTCTCCGTGACCGCCGATCTGGATGCCGTCTTCCCGGCAGCCATCGCCCGGCGGCGCAACGGCTGGGATCAGGTGGCCCTGCTGGATTGCCAGCAGATGGCCGTGGCGGGCGATCTGCCGCGCTGCATCCGGCTGCTGGCCCATGCCTGGCTGGAAGTCGACCGTGAACCCAGCCATCCCTACCTGCGGGAGGCCAGCCGGCTACGCCCGGACCGCGCCAGCTAGCGGGCCGACCACTGGGGCAACCCGGCGCCGACACGGCCTGCTGAGAATCAAGGGTGAATCTCCCGAGCCCGATGGCCCTTCCTCTGCTGCCACGGCCGACCGTTGGCCGTTCCACCCGGCGGGGCCTGCTGGGGCTGGCCGCCGCCACCGGCCTGGCGCTGGCCGGCTCGGCTGGACTGCTGGCCGGGAGGGCGCCCCTGATGCCCCCGGCCCAGGCCCAGGGCACCCCCGGCCTGCTGGAGTTCCGCTGGGACAACAGCAAGGACTACCGGAAGCTCTACTTCTTCATGACCGATACCCAGCGCCTCAAGCGCTCGGAGTATTACCTGATCCTGCGACCGAAGGACCGCAAGACCGCGATCCTCAAGTTGAGCGTCACCATCCCCAAGTCGTTTGACGCGACGATCGACCCGAAACGGGTGAAGCTGTGCCGCATGAGCGAGGGGGGGATGCTCTCCCGCACCCGTTGCCTCGAGCAGATCCCGGCCACCATCGAGCTCGCGGAGAACGGCAGCGCCATCGAGATCTTCCCCGACACCCCGATCCCCGACACGGGCACCATCGGGGTGTACATGCTGCTGTTCAATCCCTTCAACGTGGGGATGTATCAGTTCAACGCCCTGGCCCAGGCCCCTGGCGATGTGCCGATCTCCGGCTACCTGGGCAGCTGGCTGATCCAGATCGACCCCCCCAGCAACTGAGCCGGGCACACCCCGCCTGATAGGTTGTCCCCTCAGCCCAAACCGATGAGCAGAGGGGAGCGAGCAACCGGCCATGACCAAGCGCACTCTTGAAGGAACCAGCCGCAAGCGCAAGCGGGTCTCCGGCTTCCGGGTGCGGATGCGCACCCACACCGGCCGCCGCGTGATCCGCTCCCGCCGTCGCCGTGGCCGTGCCCGCCTCGCCGTCTGAGCCCTGGGCCCAGGCCCAGGAACGTCCTCCAGCCAGCCCCCCATGGCCCTGCCCCAACGGCACCGGCTGAAGGGCCAGCGCACCTTTGACAGCCTCTACCGCCGGGGTCGTGCCAGTCACGGCCCTTTTTTAGTGCTGCGTTGGCTGCATGCCCAACCGGCCCTTCTCCCCCCGGCCCAGCACGGCCAGCCCCCCAGCCCCTGGCGCTGCGGCGTGGTTGTGAGCAGCAAGGTGCACAAGCGGGCCGTGCTGCGCAACCGCCTGCGACGGCTGCTGCACCACCACCTGCTCCAGTGCCCGATCGCCGGGCCCGAGGGCCCGATCTGGCTGTTGATCAGCCTGAAACCGGGCAGCGCCGACCGCGAGCCGGCCGCTCTGCTGGGAGAATGCAGCGAGCTACTGCAGCGCGCAGGCCTGATCCGATGAGCACTCCCTCCCCCCAGCCGGGCGCCGCCACGATCCAGGAAACCGTCTTCTACGAGGGTGGGCCGGCCAAGGGCGACCTGATCGTGAACCTCTTCTTCGGCCTCACCCTGATCGGCATCCCCTTCGCCGTGGGGGCCATCGTGCGGGCCCTCTGGCTGCGGTTCCGCATCACCAGTCGCCGCATCGAGGTGAATGGCGGCTGGCTCGGCAGGGACCGCACCCAGGTGGTGTACAGCCAGATTCGCGAAGTGCGCAGCGTTCCCCGGGGCTTCGGTGCCTGGGGCGACATGGTGCTCGTGCTGAGCGATGGCGCGAAGCTTGAGATGCGTTCCGTGCCGCGCTTCCGCGAACTGGAGACTTACATCGAGGAACGCCGGGCCGCAGGCCAGGCTGCCAAGCCCAAGGGCATGGCGGCCTGAGCGCCGGCCCCATCCCGCCACCTGCCCCACCCGCTCAGGCACACTGAGCCACGCTGCCCCCTTCACCCCAGCACCCCCTGCGCCGTGATCGGCTACATCTCCGACAACCTGCTGATCCCGATCCTCGATTTCTTTTACGGGTTGGTGCCGAGCTACGGCCTGGCGATCATTGCCCTCACGGTGGTGATCCGCCTGGCCCTGTTCCCCCTCAGCGCCGGCTCGATCCGCAACGCCCGCCGGATGCGCATCGCCCAGCCCGTGATGCAGCAGCGCCAGGCGGAGATCCGCAGCCGCTACGCCAACAACCCGCAGAAGCAGCAGGAGGAGCTGGGCAAGCTCATGCAGGAGTTCGGGAGCCCCCTGGCCGGCTGCCTGCCCCTGCTGGTGCAGATGCCGATTCTGTTCGCCCTCTTCGCCACCCTGCGGGGATCACCCTTCGCCGATGTGCCCTACACCTTCAACGTGAAGGTGCTGCCGAGTGAGCAGATCGCGGCGGTGGAGCCCAAGGCGTTCAACACCCCCAGCCACGCCATCTTCCTCAGCAGCTCCAACCACGTGCCGGTGATCGGCACCCTGGAGAAGGGAACCAAACTCGGGGTCGGTGACCGCGAGACCGTCAACCTCCACACCAAGGCCGGCGACAGCTTCGCCAGCGTGCTCTCCGGAGCCGAGAACGGCAGTCGCTTCCAGCCCACCTGGTCGGTGACCAAGGGCGAAGGCATCGTGAGCGTTGACCAGAACGGCACGATCACGGCCATCACGACCGGCGATGCCACGGTGGAGGCCAAGGTGCCCGGACTGGCGGCCCGCAGCGGCTTCCTGTTCATCCAGGCCCTCGGCCAGGTGGGCTTCATGGGCGACGGCGGCGTGAACTGGGATATCGCGATCCTGGTCGCGGCCTTCGGCGGCTCCCTGTTCCTGTCCCAGATCCTCTCGGGGATGGGCATGCCCCCCAACCCTCAGCAGTCGACGGCCAACAAGATCACGCCGGTGATGATCACCGCCATGTTCCTCTTCTTCCCCCTGCCGGCGGGGGTGCTGCTCTACATGGTGGTGGCCAACATCTTCCAGGCCCTCCAGACCTTCCTGCTCACCCGTGAGGCGCTGCCGGAGAACCTCCAGAAGATCCTCGATCAGCAGTTGGCCCAACAGGCTGTGACCGTGAGTGCGGATGGGGGCGCCACCGCTGGCCGCCTGCCATTTGAGCCCAAGGGCAAGAAGTGAGCGATCCGCTGCGGCCGGTCACGATCGCCGAGCTCAGCGGCCTCGCGGTTGGCAGGCACTGGGAGCTCGATCATGTGCTCGAGGCCCTGGAGACCCTCACTCCGGTGCGTGGCCACATCCATGTGCTGCACCGGGGCAACCTGCTGGAGGTGGAAGGCCAGGCCAGCACGATCGTCACCCTCTGCTGCGACCGCTGCCTGCAGCACTTCAATCACCCCCTGGGGTTTGACACGCGGGAATTGCTCTGGCTCGGCGAGGGCGCACAGGAAGCAGCACTCCTGGAAGCCGAGCTCGACTCCGAGGGCGAGGCACTCCTGGAGCTGGATCCCGACACCCCCTGCGAGACCCTCGATCCGGGAGGCAGCTTTGATCCGGCCCACTGGGCCTTCGAGCACCTCAGCCTGCAGCTGCCGCTGGTGAACCGCTGCGGCACCGATTGCCCGGGGCCAGCCAGCTGGGGCAGCCAGGCCACGGGCCCCATCGACCCCCGCTGGTCTGCTCTGGCAGCCCTGCAGTCTCAGCAGGACTCGCCCCAGGAGTCATGACCACCGGCAGCTGGGCCGACCAACTGGATCTCTTGATCCGCTCCCGCACCCCGATTCTCTGGATCCGCAGCCTGGAGGAGGATCGGGTGGAGACCCTGCTGGAGCAGGCGGCCACACGCCTGGGAAATCGCACCCTCCTTTGCTGGGACTTCATCGAGGGGCTCAGCGGCGCCCCCAACCGCCTGGGGGAGGCGGCTCGCAACCCGATGGCGGCCCTGGCCTGCCTCGATCCCTTACCCGCGGATCAGGGCGCGATCCTGGTGCTGCGCGACTTCCATCGCTACTGCGAGGATGCGGGCATCTGCCGGCGCCTGCGCAACCTGGCCGGGCAGCTGCGGCGGGCGCCACGCACCGTGGTGATCACGGCACCGAACTGGCAGCTGCCACCTGAGCTTGACGACAGCGTCACGGTGCTGGAACTGCCCCTGCCGGATGCGGGCGAGATCCGTCAGCTGCTCGCCTCGATTGCCCGCGCCAGTGGCGAGGCCCTGGGGGCCCCGGTGCTCGACCAGCTCACCACCGCCTGCCACGGCCTCAGCGAGCAGCGGGTACGCCAGCTGGCGGCGCGGGCCCTGGCCCGGCGGGGACGCCTGAGCGAGGAGGACCTGGCGGAAGTGCTGGAGGAAAAACGTCAGGCGATTGCCAAGAGCGAGCTGCTGGAGTACTGCCCCAGCGAGGCCACGCCTGCTGACATCGGCGGGCTGGATGCTCTCAAGCACTGGCTCGAACAGCGGCGGATGGCCTTCAGCGACGAAGCCCAGCGCTATGGCCTGCCCCTGCCCCGGGGAGTGTTGCTGGTGGGCCCCCAGGGAACGGGCAAGTCGCTCACGGCCAAGGCCATCGCCCACAGCTGGGGCATGCCGTTGCTGCGCCTGGACGTGGGCCGGCTGTTCGCCGGGCTGGTGGGCGCCAGCGAGGCCCGCACCCGGGAGATGATCCAGCGAGCCGAAGCCATGGCCCCCTGCGTGCTCTGGATCGACGAGATCGACAAGGGCTTCGGCGGGGATTCCCGCAGCGATGGCGGCACCAGCCAGCGGGTGCTGGGGACCGTGCTCACCTGGATGGCCGAGAAGACCAGCGCCGTCTTCGTGGTGGCAACGGCCAACGGTGTGGAGCGGCTACCGGCCGAACTGCTGCGCAAAGGCCGCTTCGACGAGATCTTCCTGCTCGATCTCCCCAGCGCCGAGGAGCGCCGAGCCATCCTCGACCTGCAGCTGCGCCGGCGGAGGCCCGACCATCGGCTCGGCCTGGAGGTGCTGGTGGATCGCACGGCCGGGTTCTCCGGCGCGGAGCTCGAGCAAACCGTGATTGAGGCGATGCACCTGGCCTTCGCCGAGGGGCGCGAGTTCGGCGAAGCCGATCTGGTGGCGGCGGCCAGCCAGGTGGTGCCGCTGTCGCGCACCGCCCGGGAACAACTGGAACACCTGCAGGAGTGGGCCCGCGGCGGGCGCGCCCGCCCCGCCTCCAGATTGCGGCCGGTAACAAACTCCGACGCGGCGTAACAAGGCGAGGGTTTTGACAGGGCGTCATCCGGCACCACCCCTACGGTCCTGAGCAGCCGTCGCCCCTGCCGTGACTCCCAGCCCCACCCCCCGCGATCGCAGTGAGCTTGTGAGCCAGCTGGCCGTGGCCTGCATCGGTGCCGGTGTGGTCACCAGCCTGGCGGTTGCCCAGGGTCAGAACCCCCTCACCGCCCTCGGCATCACCCTGTTCTCCGCGGTGGCCGCCGTGATGGTGGGCCAGGTCCTCTGAGCGGAACCCCCTGGACTCCAGTCACATCCGGTCACAACCTGGGGGCATTTCCGTCGGGCTACCGGGTGATCCCCTGACCAAGGTGGAACCAGGCGAGCACGCCGCTCCACTCTGGAGCCCGGAGGCTGCCGATCCGTTCACGCCACCCCTTTCCCCATGCGATCCGACGTTCTGAGGCACCAGCCCCAACCGCCTGAGCGACCTGGCGTGTCCGCCAGACACCGGCTCAGCCTGCCGGCCCTGGCGATGGCCGCCCTGATGGCCAGCACGGGCCCCCTGCCCGTGCTGGCGGCCCAGCCCAGTCTCTCGCCAGCTGGATCAACCTCGACCTGGCAGGGCACCCAGGCCGGCGTCTCCGACCGGGGCCTGCTGATCGCCAACCAACAGGACAACGACAGCGACAAAAAGAAGAAAAAGAAGAAGGAACAACAACAAAAACAACAGAAACAGCAGCACAACAACCAACAGCAAAACCAGAATAAAAAGAATTCAACAGATTCGCGCAGCAACAAGCTGAATCAGAAGGAGCGCGACCGCATTTACCAGGAAGGCCTCGAAAAAGGGAAGGACAAGGGTTACAAGAAAGGCACCACCGCCGGCTACGAGGAAGGATTCCAGAAAGGCAAGGACAAAGGCAAAGACAAGGGGTTTGAGCGGGGTTATGACCGCGGCTGGGATGAGCGCAAAGCCAAGGACAAGAACCGCTGGAAGGATTGGGACAGCAACCGCTGGCGGGATTACAACCGGCGCGACCGCAACATCTGGACGCGGCGCACCGTGGTGAACAACAACTTCTATGGCTCGCCCGGCTGGGCCCAAAACCGCGGTTGGTACGGCAACCGGCCCTGGGGCGGTGGCTGGTACGGCGGTTGGAGTTCCCCGCCGTGGGGCTGGTGGGTCGGTCAGTCGGTCGTCTGGGGTGTCACCGCCCTCACCACCGCCGCCATCTTGAACAATGCGATCGACAGGGCGATCGAGCGCCGCCAGACGGTGGTCGTGGTTCCCAACACCAATTGGCAGCTCTACTACGGCACCGTGCAACCGATCGCCCAGAGCGGCGTGACCTTTGCGGTGAACAACGGCTACGGCACCTACGAGATGGAAGCCGACTGCGAGGAAGGCCTGCTCAACGGAGACGTGCCCACCACCGCCGCCGAGGCCCAGCTGATCAACGCCGCCTGTCAGGTGACCTTCGGACGGGGAGCCTGACGGCTCCCTTCAGGCCGCACCCCAGAGCTTCTGGAGTGCGGCCACATCCGTGCGTGTGAAACCCGTATTCGACGAGACGTTGTACGACATGATCGTGTGCTGGTGTCATACCGGCCGGAATAGGGCTGGCCATAGGGATGGTCCAGACCGAAGACATGGCCGATCTCGTGGGTGATCGTCCAGCGCTCATCCTTGGTGACCTGATTGCCACCGCGGTCTTCCCAGGTGATCTCAAACCAGCCGCGGTAGCGGGTGGTCTCCCCCAGCAACCCCTTCTGGCGGTAGTCGGCCACGCGGTAGAGGTCGATGTCGGTGTTGCGTGGCCATTTTTTCTCCACCAGCTTCAAGCCGGTGAGTGCATCCACCTCGGCCATGGTCTGGCGGATGAAGGTCGCTTCCGAGCGGGAGATGGCCTCGGCCCGGGTGCCGTCGTCGAGGGTGCGGGCCTGGTCATTGATCCAGTAGCGAACGGTGCGCCCCCCGGCAAAGCGGCTCAGGCTCCGCGCCCAGCTCTGATCGATGATGGCGTCAGTGGGCAATCCCATGGAAGCAGCACCCCAGCGCCGTCACGCTAACGAGTTCCCCGCACCCCAAGGGGCCAGTGCAGACGGGGGGTTGCGCCAGCAGATGCCGGCCCTGGCCCACAAGACCTACTTCAACTACGGGGGCCAGGGGCCCCTGCCCACCCCCTCGCTGGAGGCGATTCAGCGCTGCTGGAGCACCATCCAGGAGCTCGGCCCCTTCACCAACGCCGTCTGGCCGGAGGTGGAGGGCATCGTGGCCCGGCTGCGCCAGCGACTTGCCGGTTGGCTGGGGGTGAGCAGCCAACGCCTGGCCTTCACCGAAAACGTGACCTCTGGCTGCGTGCTGCCGCTCTGGGGTCTGCCCTGGACACCCGGTGAGCACCTCCTGATCAGTGATTGTGAGCATCCAGGACTGGTGGCGGCCTGCCGGGAACTGGCCCGTCGCCACCAGCTGCAGATTCAGCCGCTGGCGATCGCCGATCTGCGCGGCAATGCGGAGCAGGCCGAAGCCCTGGTGCTGGAGCGGCTGGAGGCAGCCCTCACCCCGCAGACCCGCCTGGTGGTGATCTCCCACCTGCTCTGGAACACCGGCCAGTTGATGCCGATCCCCGCAATCGCCTCCCTGCTGCACCGGCATCCGGCATCCCCCTGGTTGCTGGTGGATGGGGCCCAGAGCCTGGGTTCGCTGCCCGTGCAGCGGGCCGCCGCCGCGGCTGACATCTACGCCTGCACCGGCCACAAGTGGTGCTGCGGCCCGGAAGGACTGGGGGTGGTGGCCCTCTCGGAACGGCTGCTGGCGGAGGCCCGGCCCACCCTGATCGGCTGGCGCAGCCTCAGCGACGAGGGCAGCGCTGAGGGGGGCTTTCATGCCGACGCGCGCCGGTTTGAAGTGGCCACCTCCTGCATCCCGCTCTTTGCCGGCCTGGATCAATCGCTGCAGCTGCTGGAAGCGGAGGGATCCGACCAGGCCCGCCACCAACGGATCCAGGGCTTGGCCACCCGGCTCTGGACGGGGCTGCAGCACAATCCCGCGCTCGAGACCCTGCTCACAGCGCCGCCCCCGGCTGGCCTGGTGAGCTTCCGGATGCGGGACCCTGATGCCCCGAGCCCGGAAGCCATGGTGAATGCCCTCGGGCGGGAGCGGATCTGGCTGCGCAGTCTGGAGAGTCCAGCCTGCCTGCGGGCCTGCACCCACATTGTGAGTGAGGAGGCCGAGCTGGAGCAGCTGCTGGAGAGCCTGGCCGAGGCCAGGGTGCCCCCTCAGGCAGAACGTTCTTCAAGGAGGGCGCGGTAGACCCAGCCGGCCAGCAACGCCCCCACGATCGGAGCCAGCCAGAACAGCCAGAGCTGGCCCATCGCCTCGGCGCCTGCCCAGACCGCCACCCCGGTGCTGCGGGCCGGGTTCACCGAGGTGTTGGTGACCGGAATGCTGATCAGGTGAATCAGGGTGAGGGACAGACCGATGGGCACTCCGGCAAAGCCGGTGGGCGCCAGCCGGTCGGTGGCCCGAGGATCACCAGCAGGAAGAAGAACGTGAGCACCAGTTCCAGTGCCAGCGCAGAGAGAAAGCCATACCCACCAGGGGAATGGGCACCCCAGCCGTTGGTGGCCAGGGATTGCTTCCGGTGAGACTGAAGCCATCACGCCCACTGGCCACCAGGTAGAGGAAGCCTCCGGCGATGATCGCGCCCAGCACCTGGGCCACGATGTAAGTGAGCAGCTGCGATCCCGGGAAGCGACCGCAGGCCCAGAGGCCGAAGCTCACCGCGGGATTGATGTGGCAGCCGGAAATATGTCCGATGGCGTAGGCCATCGTGAGCAGGGTGAGACCAAAGGCCAGGGCGACCCCAAGAAACCCCAGGCCGAAGGGGTTGGAGGCCGCTTCGCTGTAGGGGAAGGCAGCCGCCAGAACGGCACTGCCGCAACCGCCGAGCACCAGCCAGAAGGTGCCGAACAACTCGGCCAGAAAAGTCTTGGCCATCGATGGTCTTGAAGCCATACACGCGGGAGAAAGCGGCCCCATGGTGCCATCAGATCTGCGCATGACAGGCCACTGCAACAGGTGAACTGCCGTCCGCAGTCGCTGCCGACAGCGCGAGCCCTCGCTTCATCCTTCATGCGGCGAAAAATCAGGCAATCCAGGCTGGATGCATTGCGCATTCCGTTGAGCTCTGCGCCCGTCGTCTTGGCTGTGTTGCCATTCGCTCAGCTGTTCATACGTTGAAACCGTGGGCACGGATCGGCGCAACCCCATGCCATCCACGACGACGCCGGCTCCAGCCATGGAGTTCTGTCCTGGCTCCTGAACGGCCACGGCAAGACCTCACCCCCTGTTCCTTTCCCTTGTCTTCAAACCATGAACCAGGTGTACCCAACCCGCCTGCGTCGGGGTCTGCTGACAGCCGCGGCCACCCTGGCCCTGCTGGGCGGCCACGATGCCGCCCAGGCCGTCTCATCGGAGGAGCTGCTGCGCACGGCCCGCACCTCCTGCCTGCGGCAGGCAGCCAGCCAGGGCTGGAAAACGGACCAGGCCACCGTCGTCTCCAGTCGCACCCTCGACGCCGACCGGGTTGAGATCGTGTTCAACCTCACCCGTGACGGGGTCCAGCAGGCCCGACTCACCTGCCCCTACAGCGTTCGCCAGGGAGTGCTGGGCACCCTGGGCCAGTTGGGGGCGCAGGTGAACGGCAACGTGGCGCGCACCGATTTCGGCACTGACTTCAGCCGCTCCATGGCCACCACAGGCGACGGCGGCAGACCGGTCGACCGCTCCCGTGGCTGGTGGTTGCTGCTGCCCATCGGCCTGGCTGGCCTGAGCTGGGCTGCCCTGCGCAACCGCGACCGGCAAGCCTCAAGCCTGGCCAGTCCCCTGGATGCGGAGCGTGAGCCGGCGACCGAGGCCTCCGGCAGCCGCACCGCCACCTCCTTCCTCGCCGAGGCCCGGGGCAGCCATGGCCGCGTGCGGATCCACGAGCTGGCCGACGACACCTCCCAGGTCCGCCGGGAGGTGAGCAATGGCCAGGCCCTCTCCCTCACGGGCCGGCGCTCGGGCACCTGGCTGGAGATGGACGGTGGCGGCTGGGTGAACGAGCGCGACATCCATCAGCGAAAGGTGAACCTGGCCACGGCCCGTCCCGAGTGAGGTCTGAGGCCCTCGGATCAGCCCACCAGGCGCAGCCGCAGGGCCTTTTCCGCCTCCTCCCGGTCGTCGAAATGGATCTTGGTGGTGCCGAGGATCTGATAGTCCTCGTGTCCCTTGCCGGCGATCAGCACCAGATCCTCGGCGGCGGCCTGGGCCACGGCAGAGGCGATCGCCGTGGCCCGATCGGCCTCCACGCGCAGCAACGTGCCTGCCGGAATCCCCGCGACCACATCCTCCAGGATCTGCTGGGGATCCTCCGTGCGTGGGTTATCGGACGTCACCACCACCTCATCGGCAAGGCGAGCGGCAATCGCCCCCATCTGCGGGCGCTTGCTGCGGTCCCGGTCACCCCCACAGCCGAAGACGCACACCAGGCGGCCGCGGGTGAAAGGCCGGCAGGCGGCCAGGGCATTCTCGAGACCATCCGGGGTGTGGGCGTAATCCACAAGCACGGCAGGGCGGCCCTGGCCATCGCCCACCCGCACCCGCTCCATACGACCGGGAACCCCGCGGAAACTGGCCAGACCATCGAGCAGCGGCGCCAGGGGAATGCCCTGCTGCAGCAGCGCACCCACGGCCTGGAGGAGATTCATCAGGTTGAAGCGGCCCACCAGGGGTGAGCGGAAGAGCCCATCGCCGACAGGACTGACCAACCGGCCCCGCACCCCGTCACTGCCCAGCTCCAGATCGGTGATCGTCAGCTCAGTGCTGCCTGACAGGAGCGAGCTGCGCCAGCAGGCCCCCTCCCCGGCGGCCAGCAGCCGTTCCGCCAACTGAGCCCCCCAGGGATCGTCGACATTGACGACCGCACCCCCGCCCAGGAAGCCGGGAGAGAAGAGCAGGGCCTTCGCCTCGAAGTAGGCCTGCATCGACGGGTGGTAATCCAGGTGATCCTGGGTGAGGTTCGTGAAGATCGCGCCCGCGAAACGGCAGCCCGCCACCCGCTGCTGATCGAGGGCATGGGAACTCACTTCCATGGCGGCGATGCCGGCACCGGCCTCGACCGCCTGGGCCAGCTGGGCCTGCAGCAGATCGGCAAAGGCGGTGGTGTGCTGAGCCGTCACGCTGTGACCGGGCCAGCGGTTCACCAGCGTGCCGAACAGAGCGGAGGGGTGGCCGGCATGGTCAGCCAGGTGTTCGATCAGGTGGGTGGTGGTGGTCTTCCCGTTGGTACCGGTGACCCCGATCAGGGCCATGCGCTGGCTGGGCTGTCCCCAGAAGGCCGCAGCCAGCAGCCCTGCCCAGCGGGCCACCGGTGCAGTCGCCACCACCACCGGATCACCGGCCCCAGGCGGTTCTGCGGCAGCCGCCTCGGGACCGATCACGGCGGCGACGGCTCCGGCAGCCAGCGCCTCCCGCCAGAAGCGACCACCATCGGCCTGGGCACCCGGCAGACCCACAAACAGGGTGCCGGCGCCGAGGCGACGGGAATCACAGCTCACCAGCCGCACTTCCCCGTTGGGGAGGTCGGCAGGCACCTCCAGGCCCACCTGGTGCAGGAGGGAGTGGAGCAGGCAGGTCATCGCCGGTTCGCGCGGTTGGCGCCCGTTCTAAGTGGGATTGGCCAGCAGCACGTTCAGCCGGAACCAAACCGTTGGATGTCAGTGGTTCGGATGGCGAAGGGGGGCGGTGCCGCAGCCGGGGCCCTCAGTCGCCAACCCCCTGGGTCTCGAGCCAGCGGCGCAGTTGGGCCGCAGCCAGGCGGGGAGGCACCCGCGGCAGCTGGCGCTCACCGGCCGGAGTGCACACCACCAGCACCGGCACCTCCAGCCCGAAGCGGGCCTGGAGGGCCGGGTCTCCATCCACATCCACCCGATGGAGCAACGGAGGGGGCTGGAGGGCCCGCAACTTCTCCTCCAGGCCCTCACACAGACAACAGCCCTGACGGGTGTAGAGCAACAGTTCCGCCATCAGTCGGGCACCGGGTCACAGCCGCAGGGGGTGAAGGGGTGACAGCGCAGCAGCCGCCCCAGGGTGAGCCAACCGCCACGCCAGGGGCCATGGCGCTGGATGGCCTCCAGGCCATAGGCGCTGCAGCTGGGAATGAACCGGCAGCGCGGCCCCAGCAGGGGTGAGAGCCAGCGGCGATAGGCAGCGATCAGGCCCAGCAGCAGGACGCCGATCCCGTGGGACAAGCCCGCAGCCGGAGTGATCCGGATCTCCGGGGACACCGGCCAGGGGGAGAGGCCGAGGGCCTCGGGGCCGACCGATAGGATCGATCGTTGGCGCTGCATGGCAGGCCGGCTCTGCTGCATCCTTCCAGCATGGCCGATCCCCCGGAGCAGTCGCCTTCCTTCCGTCCTTTGAACGTTTTCCATGTCTCGCTACCGCGGCCCTCGCCTGAGGATCACGCGGCGCTTGGGAGACCTCCCCGGTCTCACCCGTAAGTCCGCCAAGCGGTCTTATCCCCCCGGTCAGCACGGCCAAGCCCGTCGCAAGCGCTCCGAATACGCCATCCGCCTCGAAGAGAAGCAGAAGCTTCGCTTCAACTACGGCATCTCCGAGCGCCAGCTCGTGCGCTACGTGAAGAAAGCGCGCGCCCAGGAGGGTTCCACCGGAACCAACCTGCTCAAGCTGCTCGAGAACCGTCTCGACAACGTCTGCTTCCGTCTCGGCTTCGGCCCCACCGTGCCCGGTGCGCGCCAGTTCGTGAACCACGGCCACATCACGGTGAACGGCCGCGTCGTCGACATTCCCAGCTACCAGTGCAAGGCCGGCGATGTGATCGCCGTGCGCGAGCGTAAGGCCTCCCGCAAGCTGGCTGAGACCAACCTGGAATTCCCCGGTCTGGCCAACATCCCGCCCCACCTCGAATTCGACAAGGCCAAGTTCACCGCCAAGGTGATCAGCAAGTGCGAGCGCGAGTGGGTCGCCCTTGAAATCAACGAACTGCTGGTGGTGGAGTTCTACAGCCGCAAGGTCTGAGACTTCCGAACACCCAGTTCCATCTCTGGCCAGCATCCTTCCGGGGTGCTGGCTTTTTTTTGCGTGCCCTGTCGAGCAGCGGCCTGGCGCCCCTCAGCCGCCGCGCCACTCGGCCAGCCAACCCCGGGCGATGCGCCGGAGCGCCCGGCGGCCCAGGCCACGGAACGAAAGCTCACCGCCCAACAGGCGCACGGCCAGGGGGGTCGCCTGCGGCAGGCTGATGGCGTGACGGTACGTGAGGCCGGGCAGGCTGTAGAAGAGGCGGGCCAGACGCCGGGCCGCCTCGAAGTCGGCCGCCAGCAGGTCATGCACCCGCGCCGTGTGGCTCGTGGGCTCCCCGGCCACCACGGCCTCGGCCGCGAGTCGGCCACTGCGGATCGCATGGAAGAGGCCATCGCCGAACAGGGGATTGATCAGGCCAGCGGCATCTCCTACCAGCAGCACCCGCCCATCGGGCGTGTGCAGGGGCTCGGGTCCATCCCAGAACGGCAGCGGGTGGGCGTAGACCCGCAGGCCCTCCAGGCGGTGCGCCGCCACGCCGAGGGCAGCGGCGTAGCCATCGATCGCCGCGCGGATGCGGGTGCGGGCGGTCGGATCCCGCCGCACATCCCGGCGCCGGCCGTGGAACAGGCCGGCACCGATGTTGAGGTGATCGGCCTTGGGAAACACCCAGGCGTACCCCCGGCGCAGCACGCCGTAATCGAGGTGGAGCAGATCCGGGCGCACCAACGGATCGTTGCCCTCCCATTGATGGGGCACCTCCAGCTCCAGAGCCAGGGCGATGCGCGGGGAAGGGCGCAGACCGGTGGCAGCGGCCACCCCCCCTGCCGCTCCATCGGCGCCGATCAGATGGCGTGCCCGCAGGGGCTGGGGCTTCGATCCACCCGGTCCGCGCAGGTGCACCTGCAGTCCATCGCAACCCGTCTCCAGCCCCACAAAGCTGTGACCCTCCAGCAGCTGCGCACCGGCGGCGACCGCCGCCGCCACCAGCGCCTGATCAAAGCGCGGACGCTGCACCATCCACAGGCCCCGGGAGGCGTCACCGGGGGTTCCTGGCGGATCCACGCAGGCTTCCACCGCTTCCCGAAAGGCCCAGCTGTGGCGCATCCAGCGCACCCGGGTGTCCACCACCGCTTCCGGCACCAGGCCGGCTAGCTCCGAGCGCACCGGCAGGGGCAGGCCTCCGCCGCAGGGCTTGTGGCGCGGCACACGGCGCTTCTCCACCAGGGCCACGGCCAGGCCGCTGCGCGCGGCCGTGGCAGCGGCCATGGCACCCGCAGGGCCTCCCCCGACCACCACCAGATCGAAGCCGGAGGGAGGCTCCAGCACCGCAGCCGGCCTGCTGGCCGGGGCCATGGTCAACCGCCGATCAAGGTCTCAAGGGCTGCGGTGACATCCGCCTGGCGCATCAGCGATTCCCCCACGAGCACGGCATCGGCGCCGGCACCCTGCACCCGATCGAGATCGTCGCGGCTGAACAGCCCCGACTCGCTCACCAGCAGACAGCCCTTGGCACGGATCTGGTCGCCATAGCGGGCCGTGAGCTGCTCCGTCGTGGCCAGATCGGTCTCGAAGGTGGCCAGATTGCGGTTGTTGATGCCGATCAGCTGCACGCCCTCGAGCCCCAGCACCCGCTCCAGTTCGTGGGAGTCATGCACCTCCACCAGGGCACAGAGACCGAGGCTGCGGGCCACCTTGAGCAGGTAGGCCATGTCGGTGTCCGAGAGAATCGCGGCGATCAGCAGGGCGGCATCGGCACCGGCAGCCCGGGCCTGGTAGAGCTGATAGGGGCTGAGGATGAAGTCCTTGCACAGCAGAGGCAGATCCACCACCTGGCGGACCTGAACCAGCACCTCGAAACCACCCTGGAAAAACAGCTTGTCGGTGAGGACCGACAGACAGCTGGCGCCGCCGGCGGAATAACCCCGGGCAATCGCTTCGGGATCGAAGTCATCGCGGATCACCCCCTTGCTGGGGCTGGCCTTCTTCACCTCAGCGATCACCGCCGGCTTGCGGCAACTGGCCCGCAGGGCGGCGAGAAAGTCCAGGGTTGGGGGTAACTCGGCCACCTGGCGTTTCAGCTGCTCCAGGCTCACCCGCTCCCGGGCGGAAGCCACCTCCCGGTCCTTCTCCCACACGATCCGCTCGAGGATGTGACGCGGCTCCGCTTCCTGGTGGGGAATGGCGTATTCCAGGTGCGCCACCTTCACGGAGGGATTCGGGGGACGGCGGCGGATCTCCAATGGGCTCGGGCGGAACGGATCGGTTCGCTGATCGTAGGAGCCGTGGGGGTGGGCTTTTGCGGACCGGGTTGCGACAATCGACCTGAGCAACGCCCCGGCGCTGCCCCCTCCATCGCCGCCCGTTGCACACCCCCATGCCGGACAAGGGTCGTCCCCGCCTTGCCCTCGACACTCCCCCCAGTCTCCTGCTCCGGCCCCGGCCCGATGCACCCCATGCCTGCAGCCTGGGTCCGATCCTGAGCCTCCAAGCTGCTGCGGCAGGCTCCGCGTGGACATGCCGGACCGATCAGCTCCAGCTGCGCTGGCAGATGGGGGGTGGTGGAGAGCTGGAGAGCCTGACCATTGATCCTCCCGGCTCCAACGGCCACCCCCCCCCGGGCAGCTGGATGCTGCTGCTGCCGTTGGAGCACCTGGTGCTGGCGGCAGACCGCCAGGGCCTGGCCGAGAAGCTGGTGGTGGACGAACCCTGGCACCAGCGGGGCGGGCAGCGCGATTGCCTCGAAACCGAGCGACTGCGCGAGGCCATGCATGCCCTCCACGGCCATGGCCGGGACGGGCGCACTGGCGCGTGGTTGAGCCTGGAGCCGAAGATCGTGGAACTGTTGGTGGGCGTGCTCCTGGCCTGCCGGAGTGATGGCGGCGGGTATCGCAGGGATCGGGGCTGGCAGCATCTGATCCAGTCCCTGCGCCGCATGCGCTCCGGCCTGCAGGACGACCTCAGCCTGCCGGAGCTGTCCGTGGCCACCGGGGTGTCGCCCCGGGCTCTGCAGATGGCCTTCCGGCGCCACCTCAACAAACGGCCCTTGCAGAGCCTGCGGGAGTTACGGCTTTCGCGGCTGCGGCAGCTGTTGCTGGAGGTCGACCGACCAGGGAACCTGCTGCAGACCGTGGAGCTCTGCGGGCTGCCCAGCAACAGCACCACCGCCCGGCACTATCAGGAGCGCTACGGAGAGAAGCCCTCTCAGACGCGCCGCTGAGGGCTGGGCAACAGCTGAGGGCTCGGCAACAGCTGAGGGCTAGGCAACAGCTGAGGGCTAGGCAACAGCCATGGCGGCCTGCTTGTAGGCCACCTCCACCACTTCGCTCAGGGTGGGATGGGTGTGCACCTCGTTGGCCAGCTGCTTCACGCTCTGGCGGCGGGCCACGGCATTGGCGATCTCCTGAATGAGATCGGCTGCATGCAGGCCGTAGATGTGGGCCCCGAGCACCTCGCCGGTGGCCTTGTTGAACAGCAGCTTCATCAGGCCGTCGCTCTCCAGCTCGGCCAGAGCCTTGGAGTTGGCCTTGAAGTAGCTGCGCACAGCGCCCAGTTCGAAGCCCTCCCTGGCGGCCAGGGCCTTGGCATCAACCTCGCTGAGACCCACGGAGCTGATCTCCGGATGGGTGAAGGTGGCCGCCGGGATCGAGCGGTAGTCGATCCGGCGCCCATGGCCCAGGATGTTGTCAATGGCCACGGTGCCCTGGGCCGCGGCGGTGTGGGCCAGCATCATCTTTCCGGTCACATCTCCCACGGCCCAGAGGTGCGGCACCGGCTCACCGCCCACCAGCACGCGCATGTGGTCATCCACGGGAATGAAGCCGCGCTCGGTCTCCACGCCGACGGCCGCCAGGTTGAGCTCGGCGCTGCTCGGCACCCGGCCGGTGGCCACCAGCACCGCGTCCACCTCCAGGGTCTCCACCAGCTCCTTGGTGGCCATGTCGGCCAGCTCGATTTTCACCGGGCAGCCGGGGGTCACCTTGCGGGCCAGCAGGCCGGCGCGGGCATCGATGTCGCGGCCATCGATCAGGTTGCGGGCGGCAATCTTGGCGATGTCGGGATCGAAGGTGGGCATCACCCGATCCAGGGCCTCGATCATCGTCACCTCACAGCCCAGGGCCGTGTAGACATCGGCGAATTCCAGGCCGATGTAGCCACTGCCGATGATCGCCAACCAGCGGGGCAGCCACTCCAGGCTCACGGCCTCGTCGCTGGTGAACACGGTGCGGCCATCGGTCTCGATGCCGCGGGGCACGAAGGGCTCCGAACCGGTGGCGATGATCACGTCGCGGGCGGAATAGGTGCGCTCCACGCCGCTGCCGCTCTCGCGCACCGTGACCTGCTGGTGGCCAGCCAGGCGGCCCTTGCCCCGCAGGATCGTGGCGCCGGCGCGCTCCAGGGTCTTGGTGAGGTTGGCGCGGATCGTGGCCACCAGCTGGTTGGCGTGGTCGGCGATCTTCTGGCGCTCGAAGCGCACCGGGGCGGCATGAATGCCGAAGCCGGCCAGGTGCTCGGCGTCAGCCAGCTCCCGCACCCGGCCGCTGGCGGCCAGCAGCGCCTTGGAAGGAACGCAGCCCCGGTTCACGCAGGTGCCACCCATGTCCCGCGATTCGACGATGGCGACGGTCAGGCCGTGCTCCGCGGCGTGCTTCGCGGCGTCGAAGCCGCCGTAACCGGCCCCGATCACGATCACATCGAAATCAAAACCGGAGGAGGGGGCTGCGCTCACCGGGGCCACTGTTCAGCTGGCCGGCATTCTCTCCTGTCGCTCAACCGTTGCCACCGGCGGCGGTGATCTGCTGGCGCTGGCGCTCCAGCAGCAGAGGTGCCGCCGCCACCGCCACATTCAGCGATTCCACCGCCGGACTGTGGGGAATCGTGACCCGATGGCTGGCAAGGTTCAGCAACTCCGGGGCCAGCCCCCCCCCCTCACTGCCGAGCATCAGCACGGTGGGCCGGGTCCAGTCGAGTTGCCAGTAGGGCCCAGCTCCAGCCGCCGGCGGCAGCGTGGCCACCAGCTGCAGGGGTCCCCTGGCACGGGCCTGGGCCAGGTGTGCCGCCAGGGTGGAGCGGTCACCGCGCCAGATCGGCAACTCCAGGGCCGCCCCGGCGGAGGCGCGCAACACCTTGGGCTGGAAGGGATCGGCCCCCTCCACCAGCCAGAGCGCCCTCACCCGGGCTGCCAGGGCGGTGCGCATCAGGGTGCCGAGATTGCCGGGATCCTGGATGGTGTCCAACAGCAACCAGAGCCCGCCACTGGGATCGGCCCCATCGAGCGCAGCAGGCGGGGGCGTCGGCAGCGTGAAGGCCACCCCATCGGGATGACGGGTGGTGGCAAGGGCCGCGAGCACATCCGCGGTGACCCGCTGCAATCCACCGCAGGACCACAGGGCTGCCGCTGAAGCCGGGTTGCGCTGCACCCAGTCATCGGTGGCCACCACCGCCTGCGGCCTCAGGCCCAGGCGCAACGCCTCCTGCAGCAGATGGGTTCCCTCCAGGAGCAGCAAGCCCTGCTCGCGACGCCCCTTGAGCTCGTGGAGCTGGCGCCACTGACGCACCAGCGGGTTACGGCGGCTGCTGATCAGCTCAGCGGTGGCCACAATCCAACCATCGGTCAGAAATGCTCATGACGCCGCACCCGAGCGGCTTCCCGGAGCACGATCTCACTGTCTTCCAGATCGAGGCCCTTGACAGCGGCCACCTCCCCCTTGAGACCTTCGGCCTTGAGGTTCTCAATCAGCTTGGCCATCACAATGTCCTCGACCGTGGACTGATCGAGGGCATCAGGGGTGAGACTCTCGAGAAACTTTCCGATCTTCGAGGCAACGACCTCGGAGGAGTTGGAAATTTTCAGAAGAATCATGGGGTTTGAATGCGGATGGGGAGACTTGAACTCCCACGACATTGCTGCCACTAGTACCTGAAACTAGCGCGTCTACCAATTCCGCCACATCCGCGTGGCTGTCGCCCGTGGCGACTCGCAAACCTTACGACATCACCGCACCCGGCAGGCCCAGCCCTCTGCACCGGCAGCACCCTCGGGCCAGTTCGGCCAGCGGCCGTCTAGACAGTCTCACGTTTTGTTGTCAGTATTCGCGGGCAAGAGGAGGGCAGCCTGACCGTGCAACGAACCGCTGCCAAGAATTCCTTCCCCGGCACCACCAGCCCGAACGGCACAGGTCATATCTCCCCCTCCAGCAGCGACACCACCATGCCCGTCCCCGCCCAAGCCAGCACCAGCCTGGCGTCTCAGCGGTCTTATCTGCGCATTGCCGGCGGGCGACGGCTGCATGGTGAGTTGCAGGTGAGTGGCGCCAAGAATTCGGCCCTGGTGCTCATGGCGGCCTGTCTTCTGAGCCGCGACACCATCCGGCTACGCAATGTGCCTCCCCTCACCGACATCACCGGCATGGGGGACATGCTCTCCAGCCTCGGGGGCAGCGTCCATCGCGAAGGCGACAGCCTGGTGCTGAACGGCGCCGACATCCACAGCTCCACCGCTCCCTATGGGCTGGTGAACAGCCTCCGGGCCAGCTTCTTCTGCATCGGCCCCCTGCTGGCCCGCACGGGCATGGCCAAGGTGCCCCTGCCCGGCGGATGCCAGATCGGCACCCGCCCCGTGGTCGAGCACGTGAAAGGCCTGAAGGCCATGGGTGCCCAGGTGACCATCGAGCACGGCGTCGTGACCGCCGTGGTGCCCGGCCGGGGCCAGCGCCTGAGCGGCGCCCGCATGCACCTGGACTGCCCCAGCGTCGGCGCCACCGAGACCCTGATGATGGCGGCCGCCCTGGCCGACGGTGAGTCCGTCATTGACAACGCCGCCCAGGAGCCGGAGGTGATTGACCTCGCCGGCCTGCTCATCGCCATGGGGGCACGCATCCGCGGTGCCGGAACCCCCACCATCACCATCGAGGGCGTCGAACGCCTCCACGGGGCCGATTACGCCGTCATTCCCGACCGCATCGAGGCCGGCACCCTGCTGCTGGCGGCGGCCATCACCCGCTCCTGCCTGCGGGTGACCCCCGTGATTCCCGAGCATCTGGGGGCCGTGCTCACCAAACTGGAAGAGGCCGGCTGCCGGATCGAGCACGACGGCACGGGACTCACCCTCAGCGCCGAGCGCATCCAGGGGGTCGACCTGCGCACCCAGCCCTTCCCCGGCTTCCCCACCGACCTCCAGGCCCCCTTCCTGAGCCTGCTGGCCACCGCCGAAGGCAGCAGCATGGTCTGCGAGAACATCTTCGAGAACCGGCTTCAGCACGTGGCCGAGCTGCAGCGGATGGGGGCCTCGATCCGCACCCAGGGCAACACCGCCTTCATCGAAGGCGTGGCACGGCTGAGCGGAGCCCCGGTGCAGGGCACCGACCTGCGGGCCTCGGCCGCGATGGTGCTGGCCGGTCTCGCCGCTGACGGCCTCACCGATGTCTTCGGCCTGGAGTACCTCGACCGGGGCTATGCCGGCCTGGAAGACAAACTCACCGCGGTGGGAGCATGGATCGAGCGCATCGACGCGATGGCCCTGGAGAACGAGGCGCCGACCCTGAGCATCGCCGCGTAAGCTCCCCCCATTGGGAGCGTGCCGGAATTGGTAGACGGACTCGACTCAAAATCGAGCGCCTTCGGGCATGTGGGTTCGAGTCCCACCGCTCCCATCCCACCTGCACCCGAGCCGGACAATCCGGTGATGGACACCTACGCCCGCTTTCCTGTGGAGCTGGTGCGGGGCAAGGGGGTGTGGGTGTGGGACCGCAACGGTCGCCGCTACCTCGACTGCGTGGCCGGCATCGCCGTCTGCACCCTGGGCCACAGCGACGGGCGTCTGCGCAAGGCCCTGAGCCGTCAGCTCGGCAAGCTGCAGCACGTCTCCAACCTCTACCGCATCCCGGAGCAACAGGAGCTCGCCGCCGCGATCACCGCCCGCAGCTGCTTCGATCGGGTCTTCTTCTGCAATTCCGGCGCCGAGGCAAACGAGGCGGCCATCAAGCTGGCGCGCAAGCACGGCAACCTCGTGCGCGGCATCAGCGATGCGGAGGGTCCCCTGATCCTCACGGCCGAGGCCAGCTTCCACGGCCGCACCCTGGCAGCGGTGAGCGCCACCGGCCAGCCCAAATACCACCAGGGCTTCACGCCGATGGTGCAGGGCTTTCGCTATTTCCCCTACAACGACACGGCGGCCTTTGAGTCGCTGCTCGCCGCCTGCGAGGCCGAGGGACCGCGGGTGGCGGCGGTGCTGCTCGAACCGCTCCAGGGGGAGGGGGGGGTTCACCCCGGCGATCGGGCCTTCTTCGCCCGGGTGCGGCAGCTCTGCGACGAGCACCAGATCCTGCTGATCTTCGATGAAGTGCAGATCGGCGTGGGGCGCAGTGGCGCGCTCTGGGGCTACGAGACCCTGGGCATCGAACCGGACGCTTTCACCCTGGCCAAGGGCCTGGGCGGCGGCATCCCGATTGGCGCCCTGGCCGTGAAGCGGCACTGCGACCACTTCCGCCCTGGCGACCATGCCAGCACCTTCGGCGGCAACCCCTTTGCCTGCCGCGCCGGCCTCACCGTGCTGGCCGAGCTGGGGCGTCGCCAGCTCCTGGCCCATGTGCAGCTGGTGGGCGCCGTGCTGGCCAGCGAACTCGACGGCCTGGCCCAGCGGCATCCCACCCTGGTGGACGGTCACCGGGGCTGGGGCCTGCTGCAGGGCCTGGTGCTCTCCCCAGAGGCCCCGGCAGCTCCGGCCGTGGTGAAGGCCGCCCTGGAGCAGGGTCTGCTGGTGGTGCCCGCCGGCACCAACGTGGTGCGCCTGGTGCCACCGCTCACGATCAAGCCCCGCCAGATCCGCCGCGCGGTGCAGCTGCTCGAGCAGGCCCTGCTCAGCCTCGGCTGAGCCCCGGGTGGCCCTCGATTCCTTCGCGGATCTGATCGAGCCCTTCGCCCGGCGCGGGGTGGATCTGGGACTGGGACGGCTGCAGGCCGCCCTGGCGGAGCTGGGCCACCCGGAGCGGCGCTTTGCGGCGGTGCAGGTGGCGGGCACCAACGGCAAGGGATCGATCAGCACCCTGGTGCACCAGAGCCTGCTGGCCGCCGGAATCCAGGCCGGGCTCTACACCTCTCCCCACCTGGTGAGCTGGACGGAGCGCATCCGGCCCGGTGCTGAACCGATTGAACCGGAGGTCCTGCGCCGGCATCTGCTGACGGCCCGGGCCAGCGCCGAGACCCACGGCCTCACCCCCTTCGAACTGGTGACGGCCGCGGCCTTCCTGGCCTTCGCGGAGGCGGGTTGTCCCCTGGTGGTGCTGGAGGTGGGGCTGGGGGGACGGCTCGATGCCACCACCTGCCATCCCGCCCGGGAGGTGATCGGCTTTGCCTCCGTGGGGCTCGATCACCGGGAGTTTCTGGGGCCCGACCTGGCCAGCATTGCCGGCGAAAAGGCCGGCGTGCTCCAGGGCGGCAGCGTCGCCGTGAGTGGGCCCCAGGCCCCCGCCGTGGCTGCGGTGCTCGAGGCGGCTGCCGCGGCGGCGGGGGCCGAGCTGCGCTGGCGCCCCCCCCTGGCCCGCCAGGCCGACGGCCGCCTGATGATCGGCGACGCCTGGGGCGACTGCGGGTTGGCGGGGGCCGTGCAGGCGGTGAACGGCGCAGTGGCGCTGGGGATGCTCGAGGCCCTGACGGAGCGGGGGTGGGTGATCCCGATGGCGGCGGTCCGGGAGGGGTTCGCCGCCGCCCGCTGGCCTGGGCGCCTCCAACAGCTCCAGCGGCACGGCGTGCCCCTGCTCCTTGACGGCGCCCACAATCCCCCGGCGGCCGAAGCCCTGCGCCGGGAGCTGGCGGAGCAACCCGACCGCCACGGCCTGGACCCAGGGCCGCGGTGCTGGGTGATCGGCATGCTGGCCAACAAGGAGGGCCCCGCCATCCTGGAGACCTTGCTCGCCCCGGGCGACCGGGCCTGGATCGTGCCGGTCCCGGATCACAGCTGCTGGAGTCGGGCCACCCTCGTGGAGGCCGCACCGGCCCTGGCCCCCCAACTGATGGAGGCCGCGGAGCTCCAGGCCGGGATAGCCGCGGCCCACAGCGCGGCCGGGGGGAGACGGGTGATCGTGGCGGGCTCGCTGTATCTGATCGGCGGCCTGCTCGCCGCGTCAGAGTGACGGTGCCCCCGGCCGCCTTTCCGATGCCCCGCCTTCCCCAGAGCCTGCGCACGCCGACGCGAAGCGCCCTGGCCGGTCTGATGGCCCTGGCGACGGCGCTTGGACTGGCGCTAGTGCTGGCCTGGATGCCTGCCCTGCCGGCGGCCGCGGACTTCTCAGGCATCGACTACACGCTCACCAACCAGAACGAGGCCGACTTCAGCGGCCAGGATCTGGCCAACACCTCCTTTGCCGGCTCCGCCGGCCGCCACGCCAACTTCGCCGGAGCCAATCTGCACGGGGCGATCCTCACCCAGGCGGCGTTTCCCGAGGCCGATTTCCGGGGCGCCGACCTCAGCGGCGTGCTGATGGACAAGGTCGACTTCAGCGGCGCCGACTTCACCGATGCCGTGCTCAGCGGCGCCATCGCCTCCGGCAGCAACTTCAGCGGCGCCACCGTGACCAATGCCGACTTCAGCGATGCCCTGCTGGATCGGGTCGACCAGCGCCTGCTCTGCCGCGACGCCGCCGGCACCAATCCGCGCACGGGCGTGGACACCCGCCTCAGCCTGGGCTGCTGAGGGATCTCCAACCCCCGTCAGCACTGCGCCAGCCCGTCAGCGCTCCAGCCAGCCGCGCAGCTTGCCCGGATTGAGAAGCCCCGCCGGGTCGTAGGCGACCTTCGCGGCCACCTGATCGGCATCGATCACCCCGAGGCCTCCTTCCTCCACCGTGATCACGTGGGGGTTGAAGAGCACGGCACCGGCCTGGCGCAGCTGGACCATCAGCCTCTCCAGGGCCTCCTCCCCCTGCCAGCGCAGCAGCGGCAGGGCCGCCAGCCGGGCACAGCCCTGATGGCGCACCGCCTCCAGATGCCAGTGCAGATCCCCGGCCCAGCCCCGACTCAGCTCCTCCAGCAGGGGGCGCTCCGGCTGGGGTAGCAGCATCTGGAGATAGGTCCAGCCCGGGTGCTGGGCACGCCAGTGGAGGGTGGTGTGGTTCCAGGAGAGCTCGCGCAGGGGCAGCCCCCGGCTCAGGCCCTGGGGTGCCTGCCAGCACAGCTGGCCGCCCCGGGCCGCCAGCCAGGCCGGCAGCACGGCCAGGGCATCCGGAGCGGCCAGCAGCAGCAGGCGATGCTCCCCCTCCGCGGCAGGGACACAGCCGGCGGGCCAGGGGGAGGCCTGGGCGATCGGCGCCTCCAGCAGGGTGACCGACTCGAGGGCCAGCGCCGAGGTGAGCAGCTCCCGGGTTGCCTCCAGAGCCTGGCTCCAGCTGGCAAACCCCACCACCAGTTGCTGCCAGACCACCGCCTCACAGGTGGGCAGGCGTACGGCCGTGACGATGCCGTTGCAGCCATAGGCATGGTTGAGGGGCGCGCTGGCGGCCGCATCCAGCTGCAGCAGCCGCGGCTCCGGCTCCACCGTCACCACCTCCAAGCCGAGCAGGTTGCCGGCATCGCGCAGGAAGCCCCAGCGCAGGGAGCCGATGCCCCCGGATCCACCGGCGATGAAGCCGCCCATGGTGGCCGTACGCACCGTGCTCGGCCGCAGGCGCAGGGCACGGCCCTGCGGGGCCAGTTGGGCCTCGATCGCGGCCATCACGGCCCCGGCCTCCACCTCGATCACGCCGGTGTCCGGGTGGAGGGAGCGCAGGCGTTGCAAACCACTGAGATCGAGCACCACCCCGCCCGCCAGGGGCACGCACTGGCCGTAGTTGCCAGTGCCGGCCCCCCGAAGGGTGAGGGGAACGCCGGCCCGGGCACAGGCCGCTGCCACCTCCTGCACCTCAACCACGCCCGTCGCCCGCACCACCAGCTGGGCCCGCTGATCGGCCAGGCGCGGCACCAGCACCGGGGAGTAGTCGAAGTAGTCGCGCGAGAGACGCGCCAGCTCCGCAGGTTGGTTGGCGGTGATCAGCTCCAGGCCTGGAGCACGGGCACGCAGCTCGGCCGCAAGCGCTTGGATGCACGCCTCACTGGGCCGGGGTGGGAGGGCAGGCACAGGGCTGGTGCGAATCAGCCCATGCTGGCGGCGAAGAGGGGCGAAGGCAGCTGGGCCGGCGGAGGCGGCAGCCAGTGACCGGCCCGCAGCACTCTCCGCTGGGGTGATCGGGCCAGCAACTCTCCCCAGCTGTCAGCGGCGAGGAGCAGCAGATCGGCCGGAGCACCCACGCGCACCACCCCATCCCAGGCCAGGCCCAGCATCCGGGCCGGCTCGGTGGTGAAGGGAGCGAGGCCCTCCCGGAGGGCCGGATCGAGATGGCTGGTGAGCGGGGCGAGGCGCAGCACCTCCAGGGGGTCGAAATCCCCACCTGGATACCAGGGGTCCTGCACGTTGTCGGCACCGACCGCCACCCGCACCCCGGCCCGCTGCAGGCTGCGCAGCGGCGTCTGCACCCGCAGCAGGGGCGTGCTCTCCGGGCGCCGGCCGAGCAGCCAGAGGTTGGTGAGGGGCAGTGCCACCACGGACACCGCCGCCGCCGCCAGCCGCTCGGCCAGGAGCGCCAGCCGCTGCTCGCTCAGCAGCCCCAGGCTGGCGGCGTGGCTGCAGGTGATCGGCACGGCGTGCGGCTGTCGCTCCAGCTCCGCCAGCAGCAGCCGCACGCCGCGGGCGGGGGCGACATCGGCCTCATCGATGTGCAGGTCAACGGCCACCCCCAGGCGCTCGGCCAGGGCGAGCAGGGCGCGGAGGGCCTCGCGGTCACGGCGACCGGAGCCGTCAGGCGGTCCAAGGACGCCGCCCAGCAGGCCACCCCGATCCGCCACCCAGCGGGCCAGGGCCTCCCCTTCCGGCGTGGTCCAGTGCGCCAGGGGCACCAGGGCCACCAGCTGGAGCTCCACCCGGCCCGCCCAGCGCTCCCGCAGCGCGAGCAGGGCCTCCCAGCTGGGCCGGGCACCGGGGCCGCCGCTGTCGATGTGGCTGCGGATCGCGCGCAACCCCTGGCGCCAGGCCTGCTCCAGCGCCCGCTCGGCCCTGGCCAGCACCTGGTCACGGCTGCGCTCACGGCCCTCGCGATGGTTCTGGGCCAGGGCCTCCGGGATCGTGCCGCTGGGGTTGGGCCAGCGACCCTGCGTGAAGCACTTGTCGAGGTGGGCATGGGGCTCCACCAGCGGAGGCAGCCCCAGGGGCAGGGGCTGATCCGTGGCGGGCAGGGGTCGCAGGGCGGTGATCCATCCGCCCCGGTGCTCCAGGTCCAGGGCCACCAGCCCGTCCCTCCCCTGGCCCCGCTGCACGGGAACACCCACCAGGCCCGGATCAAGGAGACAGCGCGGCAGGCGCAGGCGCAGCGGCCCAACGGCCGGCACGGGGGCTTCAGAGCGCGTCACGGCGGGGCGCAGGGGCGGAGGCGGCGCGGGATTCCGCCGGGGCCCCATCCTCCACACCGGCGCGCAGGATCAGAAAGTGGCCGGCAGCCCCCACCACCGTGGCAGTGAAGCGGGGCAGGCGCCAGCCGAGCACCTGATTGCCGCCCAGGCGGCTGCGATAGATGCTGAGCAGGCCCAGGTCGGAGCGCTGGCTGTGGCGACCCACCACGGCAGCGATCGCCTGGCGCTGGGCGCGCACGACCCCGGGACAGTCGCGCAGAGCCATCTGCACGAGGGTGGGCAACACCCCGCCCCGGCACACCTCCTCCTCCAGCACCTCCACCAGCTGGTCGGCGGCGAAGCTCTCGAAGTCTGCCGGCCCGGGATTGGTGAGGGCCAGCCCGCCGGCGCAGAGGCCACCCAGCAGCACCGCAGCAGCCCAGCCCGATCGGATGGCAGCAGGCAAGTGGGTTCTGGGAAGGATGCATTGGTACATTGGCATCGATCACGGCGGGCGTCGCCAAGTGGTTAAGGCAGCGGCTTGTGGCGCCGCCATTCGGGGGTTCGAGTCCCCTCGCTCGCCCTCTTGAACAGCCGGCCCCCCGGGGTCGGTTTTTTTATGGGCGATCGCCGGCGAGCCCCAGGGCCTGGAGCAGGGCGGCACCACCAGAGCGCACCACATCGGTGCAGGGCAGGCCCGTGGACTCCGCCACCGCCGCAATGGCCCGGGCAGCGGCCTCGCCATCAAGGTGACCGGTGTTGAGCGCCACCGCCTTCACCCGCGGCCGGTGCCCATCGGGCCGCCCCAGGGCCGCAAGCGCCTCCACCGCCGCGATCAACTCCGGCAGCGGCGGAATCGGCAGCTCCGGCAGTCCCTTGATGTGGCGCTGGCCGGCCCGGTGCACCAGCAGCAGATCGGTGGGCTGGCTGCCGCGAATCAGCGGCAGGGTGGCGGTGGAGCCCGGATGGGCCAGGGATCCCTGGCCCTCCACCAGCACCAGGCCCTCGGGACCCATCCCCTCACCCGCCGCCAGCACCGCCGCCTCCACCGCCCCGGCGGCGTAGTCGACCCGCACCGCATCGAGGGCCACCCCCTGGCCGCTGATCAGGATGCCGGCCTGGCCCGTGCCCACAAACCGGGCAGGGACGCCCAGCTGCTCGGCCGCGGCCGCCAGCTCCAGGCAGGCGCTCATTTTGCCCACGGCCATGTCGGAGCCCACCGCCAGCAGCCGCCGGCAGGGCAGGGCCGCCGCCCGGGCCGCCGCCACCAACAGCCCGCCTGGCTCACGGCGCAGGTCCCAGATCCAGGCCGGATCGCGGCGCAGGGGCGCCAGCTCCGGATCGTCGCCGATGCGGCTGTGCAGCCCGCTGGCCACCGAGAGCCCGGCCCGCAGGGCCGCCGCCACATCCGCCCGCACCGGCTCCGGCAAGCGCCCCCCCGAAGGGGCCAGGCCGATCACCGCCACCTCCGGGCCGTAGGCCAGGGCCTCGTCCAGCGAGGCCACCACTGGCACCGTGCGGTCGATGCCGGTCACCTCCGGCAGGCTGCGGCCAGCCTGGTCGGGATCCACCACCGCCACCACCGGCCCGCGCCGGTAGCGCAGCAGGGTGAGGCCGGTCTTGCCGGAGAGGTCGGCCAGGCCGCCGTGCTGGAGCAGCACCACCCGGTGGTCAGCACGCAACATCAGGCCACCTCCCGCGGCCGCAGGAACGCCGCCAGCTCCGGCCCGGGGCGCACGCCGATCCCGGGCTCCTGCGACGGCAACAGCACATCCCCCCGGCACTCCAGCCCCACAAAGGGGTCGTCCACCAGGTTGAGGTGGCTGTCGAGATCGGGCCAGCGCACCAGGGGCAGCAGCTGGGCGGCGGCACCGTTGAGCAGCGAGCCGTCGGAATAGCAGCCGAGCATCACCCCCAGCCCCAGCCGCCGGGCCGTGCGGGCCAGCAGCAGGGCCTCGCCGAGCCCGCCGCTCTTGAGCAGCTTGATGTTGATCCCATCCACATGGGGGGCCAGCCGCAGCAGGTCGGCCAGGTCCCAGCAGCTCTCATCGGCCACCAGCGGCAGCGGGCAGTGGGGGTGCAGCGCCGCGAAGCCGGCCGTGTCGGCCTCGGCTTCGGCCTGGGGTGCCAGGGGCTGCTCGAGCAGCACCACCCCGGCCCGCTCCAGCGGCTCCAGTATCGCCCGGGCGGTGTCGAGATCCCAGCCGCCGTTGGCATCCACCTGCAGCTCGCAGGCCACGCCATTGCTCTGGCGCCGCTGCTCCAGGGCCGCGGCCACCGCCTCCAGCAGGGCCAGGTCGTGGGCGAGGCCGTCGGGACTGCCCAGCTTGAGCTTGATGCGGGTGGCGGGCAGCTGCAGCCACCAGCGCTCGAGCCGCGCCAGCACCGCCGCGGGCTCCCCCAGCCCGAGGGTGACGCTGGTGGCGACACAGGCCCCCGGATCCAGGCCCCAGAGCCGGTGCAGCGGTTGCCCCAGGCGTTGCCCCCACCAGTCGTGCAGGGCCAGATCGAGGCCGCAGCGCGCCGGTGGGCTGAGCCCCGCCAGCAGGGGCTCCAGGGCCTGAAGGGGCTCGGGCGCCAGGGGCTGCAGCTGCAGCGCCAGGGCCTCCAGCTCGGCGGCGATCGCCTCGGTGTCGTAGGCACGGTGGCCGGTGTCGAAGCCGCCCGTCTCGCCGTAGCCGATGAGGCCGTCGTGCTCGATGCTCACCAGCAGGTGCTCCACGGCGCTGGTGCTGCCGCGGCTGATCGCCAGGGGCACGGCCTTGGTGAGCGGGAAGCGACGCAGACGCAGGCGCATCGAAGCTGGGGCGCTGACGTCAAGCTGGCACGGCCCGGGGCCAGCGTCAGTTTTGACAGCGGGTGCCCACCCAAGGCTGGGAACAGGGGCTCGTTGACGTGTATGTCGCTGCGATCGATTCCGTCGCATCCGCGACAGTTCGACGCACTGGACTCGGGCCAGGTTTCAGGCTCTCACAGGGCGACTGCATGGCTTCGGCAACCCAGTCGAGGGTGATTTTCGGGTTGCTTCAGGAGCTCCACAACCGGCTCTCCCACTGCCGGGAGGGAGCCGTGGCGGACTACATCCCCGAACTGGCCAAAGCGGACCCCCATGACTTCGGCATCGTGGTAGCGATGGCCGACGGCCGGATCTATGCGGTGGGCGATACGGAAAAGCCGTTCACCATCCAGTCGATTTCCAAACCCTTCGCCTACGGCCTCGCCCTGCAGGCGCTCTCCGTCGAGCACATGCAGCGCAAGGTGGGCGTGGAACCCTCGGGGGAGGCCTTCAATGCCATCAGCCTCGATCCCGAGACCGGCAGACCGCGCAATCCGATGATCAACGCGGGGGCCATCGCCACCTCGGCCCAGCTTCAACAGCTGGCCGGCGCAGGGGCCGAGACGCTGCTGCTGAACTTCTTCTCCCAGCTGGCGGGGCGGGAGCTCACCATCGACCGGGAGGTGTATGCCTCCGAGCGCGACACCGGCCACCGCAACCGGGCCATCAGCCATCTGCTGCGCAACGTGTCGGTGATCGAAGGGGATGTCGAGCCGGGACTCGACCTCTACTTCCGCCAGTGCGCCATCAGCGTCACCTGCCGCGATCTCGGGGTGATGGCGGCCACCCTCGCCTGCCAGGGACGCAATCCGATCACCGGCGAACGCCCCCTGGAGCCATCCACCACGGTGCAGATGCTCAGCCTGATGGGCACCTGCGGCATGTACGACGCCGCCGGCCAATGGCTGCACGACGTGGGCATGCCCGCCAAGAGCGGGGTGGCGGGCGGCGTGTTGGCCGTGGTGCCCGGCCAGTTCGGCATCGCGGTCTATTCCCCCCGCTCGACAGTTACGGCAACAGCGTGCGCGGGGTTGCCGCCTGCAAGGAACTCTCCGAACGCCTCAACCTGCACCTCTACGACCAGAATCCCCTGGGACGCTCGGCCATTCGCCGCAGCTACACCGGCAACCACATTCAGTCACGCCGCTGGCGCACCAATAACGAGCTGGTGCACCTGCGGGACCGGGGCCAGTCCTTGCGCATTCTTCACGCCCAGGGGGTTCTGGATTTCAGCGGAACGGAACAGTTGCTGGCCAACCTGGAGGGGATGGCGTCAAGCGCCAGGGTGATCGTGCTGGACATGCACCACGTGCAGGAACTCCTGCCCCATTCCCTGGAGATGCTGATCCAGACCCTCGGTGAGCTCGACCGCCACGGGATCCGGGTCGTCATCTCCCGTGCCCAGGGCCTGATCGAATCTCCCCGATGGCTGGCCCTGATGGAGCAGACGGGCATTGAGCTGGTGGATGAACTGGACATCGCCCTCGAGCTCGGTGAAACGCTGGTGCTGCAGGAGCGCGAGGAGCCGGTCGATCGCCCCACCCCGGAACTCCCCTCCCTGCTGCTGCAACTGGATCCCCCCCAGCGTCGGGAGCTGGAAGGGCTGCTGCGCCCGCGCACCGTGGAGGCCGGCGAACGGGTCATCCGCCGCGGTGACGATGGCGACAGCCTGTTCCTGATTGTCTCGGGGCACTTCACCACGGCGATCAGCGTGCAGATCGGCAGCGGTGACTGGCGTCACTCTCGACTGGCGACCTTCACCACCGGCATGTGCTTCGGGGAGATCAGTTTTCTCAGCGGCAAGCCCCGCAGCGCTGACGTGATCGCCAATGAGCCCGGGCATCTGCTGGTGCTGGGCCGCGACGACTTTGAGCACCTGCGCGAGCGTTCCCCGGAAACGGCCATCCAACTGCTGCTGGCCCTCTCCTCCGAACTGGGCGGACGGCTGGGCCGCACGAGCTATCAGCTCTCCGTGATGGATCACCTCTAGCCGTCGGTTTCCTGCCGGGGCGCTTGATCGCCACAATCGGCCATGGTCGACACTGGTGGCATGATCGCGACCCTTTCCCAGGCCAGCCCCAAGGCCAGTGCTGTTCCCCAGGCCCCCCAGGCGGGGCGCGGCAGCTACTGGATCACCACCTTCGGCTGCCAGATGAACAAGGCGGATTCCGAGCGCATGGCCGGGATCCTGGAAGCGATGGGCTACCGCGAGGCGCAGGCCGAACTGGAGGCGGATCTCGTCCTCTACAACACCTGCACAATCCGCGACAACGCCGAGCAGAAGGTGTACAGCTACCTGGGCCGTCAGGCCCAGCGCAAGCGCGCCAACCCCAACCTCACCCTGGTGGTGGCCGGCTGCGTGGCCCAGCAGGAGGGGGAATCGCTGCTGCGGCGCGTGCCCGAGCTGGATCTGGTGATGGGCCCCCAGCACGCCAACCGCCTTGATGTGCTGCTGGCCAGGGTGGAGCAGGGGCAGCAGGTGGTGGCCACAGAGGAGCACCACATCCTTGAGGACATCACCACCGCCCGCCGCGACAGCAGCGTGTGCGGCTGGGTGAACGTGATCTATGGCTGCAACGAGCGCTGCACCTACTGCGTGGTGCCCTCGGTGCGCGGCAAGGAGCAATCCCGTCTGCCCGAAGCCATCAAGCTGGAAATGGAGGGGCTCGCTGCGCAGGGGTTCAAGGAAATCACCCTGCTGGGCCAGAACATCGATGCCTACGGCCGCGATCTCCCTGGCATCACGCCCTGGGGCCGCCGCCAGCACACCCTCACTGACCTGCTGCAGTTCGTGCATGACGTGGACGGGATCGAGCGGATCCGCTTCGCCACCAGCCACCCGCGCTATTTCACCGAGCGGCTGATCGACACCTGCGCCGACCTGCCCAAGGTGTGCGAGCACTTCCACATCCCCTTCCAGAGCGGCGACGACGCCGTGCTGAAGGCGATGGCCCGTGGCTACACGGTGGATCGCTACCGCCGCATCATCGAGCGCATCCGCGAGCGCATGCCCGATGCCTCGATCAGCGCCGATGTGATCGTGGCCTTCCCCGGTGAAACCGACGCCCAATACCGCCGCACCCTCGCGTTGATCGAGGAGATCGGCTTCGACCAGGTGAACACCGCCGCGTACTCACCCCGCCCCAACACCCCCGCCGCCGACTGGCCCGATCAGCTCAGTGAAGAGGTGAAGGTGGAGCGCCTGCGGGAGCTCAACGCCCTGGTGGAACAGAAGGCCCGGGAGCGCAGTGCCCGGTATGCAGGTCGCACGGAGACCATTCTGGTGGAGGGGCGCAACCCGAAGGATCCGGCCCAGGCGATGGGGCGCACCCGCACCAACCGGCTCACGTTCTTCCCAGGCCAGCGGCCCGATGGCAGCACCATTCAGCCGGGCGAGCTGGTGAATGTGCACATAGGAGAGGTGCGCGCCTTCTCCCTGAGCGGCACACTGGCCTGAGTTTCAGCCTGCACCGGCCCCTCGGTGCAGGCTGCACCCTGCAGCTGTTGATGCCCTCCCCTGCCAGTTCCGCGTCCCCGTCCGATGGTCTGATCCAGGTGGGCCTGATCTTCGGAGGGGCCTCCGGCGAACACGCCGTGGCGATCCGCTCAGCAGCCACGGTGGCGCGCGCTCTGGCAGCTGGCGCCAATGCCGGGCGCTACCGCACCACCTGCTTTTACATCGATCCCCAGGGCCGCTGGTGGGGTCCCGAGCTGGCGGACACCGTGCTGGTCCAGGGCACGCCAGCCACTGCAGACCAACTGACCGCCGCAGCCCAGCGGACCGGCTGTGCCCTGGGCAAGGGCGGCTTCCAGGGCTTTCCCGCCGGCGCGCTTCACATGGACGTGTGGTTTCCGGTGCTGCACGGTCCCAACGGCGAAGACGGCACGATCCAGGGCCTGTTCACCCTGATGCAGGTGCCCTATGTGGGTTCAGGCGTGCTGGGGTCTGCCGTGGGCATGGACAAGCAGGCGATGAAGGCGGCCTTCGCCGCTGCCGGCCTGCCCCAGGTGCCCTACGCCTGCGTGCACGCCGGTGAGCTCAACGCCGATCCGCAGGCCCTGCTGGAGCGGCTGGAGGGGGAGCTGTGCTACCCCTGCTTCGTGAAGCCGGCCAACCTGGGCTCTTCCGTGGGCATCAGCAAGGCGCGCAACCGCGCAGAACTGCTTGCCGGCCTCACGGCGGCCGCGGCCCTCGACCCCCGCCTAGTGGTGGAACAGGGGGTCACGGCCCGGGAACTGGAGTGCGCCGTGAAGGGCGGTGGCGCCACGCCGCTGGCGGCCTCGGTACTGGGCGAGATCTGCTTTGACGCCGACTGGTACGACTACGACACCAAATACAGCGAGGGCAAAAGCCACACGGTGATTCCCGCCGTGGTGCCCGAGGCCATCAGCGCGCGGGCCCGGGCGATGGCGATCCAGGCCTGTCAGGCGGTGAATGCCCAGGGGCTCTCGCGGGTGGACTTCTTCTTCAGCGAAGCCAGCGGCGAGCTCTGGCTCAATGAGATCAACACCCTGCCGGGCTTCACCAGCCAGAGCATGTACCCGATGCTCTGGGCAGCCAGCGGTGTTGCACTCGATGCGTTGGTGCACGAATTGATCGAAGGGGCGAGACAATGGCACCGCCTGGCGCCTGTACCCAGCCCTTCGGCATGAGTCGGCACCGGCCATGAGTCACGCCCTGCCATGAGTCACGCCCTGCCATGAGTCACGCCCTGCCATGAGTCACGGTCTTCTGTGGCTGCCCCTGCTGCTGGTTTTTGTGCTGCTCACGGCCCTGGGGTGGCTGGAGCGTCGCCGCCAGCGCCTGTTCCGCGAGTGGGCGGAGGGCTCGGAGCTGGCGAAACTCGACGGTTGCGGCGCCGCCCGTCTGCTGGATGGGGTGCTGAGCTGGAGCACGTTTGAGGCCGGCCAGCTCAAGCCTGAGGGGGAATTCGTGATCAAGCAGCTGGAGCTGGTGGAGCTGCTGGCGCTCCGCTCGGGCGAGGCGCCTCTCACGGAGGAGGCCCAGGGTGCCTGCCGCCTGCGCCTGGTGGGCGATGGCCAGCAGAGGGACCTGCCCTTCGCCGATGCGGACCGGGCCCGCCGCTGGATGGGAGAGCTGATGGCCCGCTCCCGCTGTGAGCTGTGAGCCAGGCCAGACCCCTGCCTCCGGGCGCTGAACGGCGCCGGCAGCTCCGGCAGCAACAGCGCCAGGAGCGCCTGCGCAACGCCTGGCGAATGCTGGTGCTGCTGGCCCTGGCCGGAGGCCTCGGCTATGGCCTGCTGCGCCAGGGCTGGGTGCTGCGCGGCCCCGACCAGGTGGAGGTGCAGGGCAGCCGCCAGGTGACGGCCGCCGATGTGATCAAGGCGGCCAACCTGCGCTTTCCCCAGCCCCTGCTGACCCTTGATCCACGCCGCCTGGGCAGCGACCTCTCGGCGGCCCTGCCGGTGGAGGATGTGCAGGTGAGCCGGCTGATGGCCCCACCGCGCCTGCGGGTGGAACTGCTGGACCGCCAACCGGTGGCGCGGGCAGAGCGGCGGAACAGCAGCGGCCTGGAACTGGGCTATGTCGATCGGCTGGGGAACTGGATGAGCGCCCGACAAGGTCAGGGTTTGCGCACATCCGCCTCCGATCAGCTGCTCGTGCAGGGATGGCAACCGCGTCATCGGACCGCCCTCACCCAGGTGTTGCTGCACAGCAAGGAACTGGCGGGCGACCTGCGTCGGATCCGCTTCGACCCCAGCGGCAGCCTCTGGGTGGAGAGCGCCAGCCTGGGCAATGTGCGGCTCGGCCCCAGCGACAGCCAGCTGGAGCGACGCCTGCAGGTGCTCAGTCACCTGGTGACGGTGCTTCCTGCCCAGCTCAAGGGCAAGCGGCCACACACCATCGACCTCACCGATCCCAATCAGCCGGAGCTGGCCCTCACTGGGGGCGCCCCGCCGCCATCCGCCGTCCAGTCCAACCCCTGATGAACTGACGGTGTTCTCAAACCCGCAAACGTGTGAGACTCGGCCAGACCTTCAGGCCGTGCGGACTACATAATGCACGCGCAGACTGCGCAGAGCGCGCCATGGGCACTGAAGGCCCCACTGCCAACGGTGCCTCACCGAAACCCCTTGCCATGAGCGAAAGCCCGATCACCAACCCCGGCATTGTTCCGAGCCAGTCGGCCCGTATCGAGGTGATCGGCGTTGGGGGTGGAGGCAGCAATGCCGTCAACCGCATGATCGCCTCCGATCTGCAGGGGGTCGGCTACCGGGTGCTCAACACCGATGCCCAGGCCCTGCTCCAGTCAGCCGCCCAGCAGCGCATCCAGCTGGGCCAGAAACTCACCCGCGGCCTCGGCGCCGGTGGCAACCCGGTGATCGGTCAGAAAGCGGCGGAAGAGTCGCGGGCCGAGCTGCAGCAATCCCTCCAGGGCACAGACCTGGTGTTCATCGCCGCCGGCATGGGGGGCGGCACCGGCACCGGCGCGGCTCCGATCCTGGCGGAGCTGGCCAAGGAGGTCGGAGCCCTCACCGTGGGCATTGTCACCAAGCCCTTCGGCTTCGAGGGTCGCAAGCGTCTGCGCCAGGCCGAGGAGGGGATTGCCCGCCTCGCCGAGCACGTCGACACCCTGATCGTCATCCCCAACGATCGTCTGCGGGATGCCATCGCCGGTGCCCCGCTGAACGAGGCCTTCCGCGCCGCTGACGACGTGCTGCGGATGGGCGTGAAGGGCATCAGCGACATCATCACCAGGCCCGGCCTGGTGAACGTCGACTTCGCCGACGTGCGCTCGGTCATGGCCGATGCCGGCACCGCGTTGCTGGGGATCGGCGTGGGTTCAGGCCGCAGCCGCGCCAGCGAGGCAGCCCAGGCCGCCATGAGCAGCCCCCTGCTCGAATCCGCCCGCATCGACGGGGCCAAGGGGGTGGTGATCAACATCAGCGGCGGCAAGGACATGACCCTCGAGGACATGACCACCGCCTCGGAGGAGATCTACGATGTAGTGGACCCCGAGGCCAACATCATCGTGGGGGCGGTGGTGGATGAGCGCCTGGAGGGCGAGATCCACGTCACCGTGATTGCCACCGGCTTCGACAGCGGCGCCCCCTACCGCCATGAACGTCCGGCCGTGAGCTTTGCCTCCGGCACCGCCTTCAGCGCCCCGGCCCCCGCAGCTCCCCTCAACGGCTCCGGCAGCGAGCGGGGTACCCACATCCCCCCGTTCCTGCTCAACCGACAATCCCGCAGCGACGGCGAAGGCTAGGGCTGGGGAGCCCAGGTGGCCTGCCCCTTGAGGCAGGCTTCCAAGGCGCGCACCAGGCATCGACCCATGGATTGATTCCCAGGGGATCGATCCCCTGGGTTCGGCGACTTGGGGATTGACTGTCTGGCGATCCGCTGTCTGGCGATCAGCTGTCTGGTGGTCGGTTACCCGGGCCAGGGCCTGCACCAGAGGCTGACCCTCAGAAGTTTGGTGACCCGGAGTCCACGCCTGCCTGGAGCATCCCGTGTGGCTGCTCCCTTCCGGTCCTGACCAGATTTAGGCGTCCGGGCCGCATGGGTCCGAGTCGGGTCGATGCTAGCAATGCCCTCTCCCCAAGCTGAGCGCCCGTGCCCCTGCGCCCTGCCGACCTGGCCCGCCGCAAGCAGGCGGGACTGCCGATCACGGTGCTCACGGCCTGGGATGCCCTATCCGGGGCCGTGGTGGCCGAAGCCGGGCCGGACGCCGTGCTGGTGGGCGATTCCCTGGCCATGGTGGCCCTCGGGCACCCCACGACCCTGCCGGTGACCCTGGAGGAGATGCTCCACCACTGCCGGGCCACGGCGCGGGGAATGGCCAGCGTCTGTGCCCTCGGACAGGAACCCCTGCTGATCGTCGACCTGCCCTTCCTCAGTTACCAGTGCAGCAGCGATGAGGCCGTGGCGGCAGCGGGGCGGGTGCTGAAGGAGAGCCCGGCCGCCGCCGTGAAGCTGGAGGGGGCCGAGCCGGAGACCCTGGCGGTGATCGACCGGCTGGTGCGCCATGGCATCCCCGTGATGGGCCACATCGGCCTCACCCCCCAGTCGGTGCACCGGCTGGGCTTCCGGCGCCAGGGCAACGACCTGGCCAGCCGCCAGCGCCTGGAGCGCGATGCCCGCTCCCTGGCGGCCGCCGGCTGCTTTGCCCTGGTGCTGGAGCACGTGCCCGAGGATCTCGCCACCGGCATCAGCCAGGCCCTGGAGCTGCCGGTGATCGGCATCGGCGCCGGCCCCGGGTGCGACGGCCAGGTGCGGGTCACCGCCGACCTGCTCGGCCTCACGGCCCGCCAACCTCCATTCAGCCCGCCCCTGCTGCCGGGACGGACCCTGGCGGTGGAGGCGCTGCGGCGCTGGATCGCCGATCAGGGGACGCCCCAGACCACGCCTCCCACCAGGCCAGCCACCGCCGCAGCACCGCATTGCTCAGGGCCAGACCGGCCGGATCGCTGAGGCGCCAGCGCGGTCCCTGCTCCACCAGCAGGCCCTCCGCCCGCCAGTCGGCCAGCACGCGGCGCACATCGCCAATGGCAGCCGCCTGAAGGGACGAGGCCAGGCCCGCCTCGGCCAGCAGCTGGGGCAGGTGCACCCCCTCACGCCGGCGCAACCCCACGAGCAGCCGGTCGCCCAGCCGTTCCCGGCCGTCCTCCGGCCGCGCCGCTGGTTCTGGCACCGCCCCAGCCTCCAGATCCTCCAACCAGGCGCGATAGGCCTCCCGGGTGCGGGGCCGGGCCTGCCGCTCGCCCCAGGGGGCCGCTGTGGCCCCCAGTCCGAAGCCCCACCAGCCGGCGCCGCTCCAGTACACCCGGTTGTGGCGGGAGGCGTGGCCCGGCAGGGCGTAGTTGGAAATCTCGTAGTGGCCGTAGCCGGCGGCGCTGAGCTCGGCCCAGGTGAGCTCCATCAGATCGGCACTGAGATCGTCGTCGGGGAGCTGGAGCTGGCCCCGCTCGGCGCGGCGGCCAAACACGGTGCCGGGCTCGATCGTGAGGTCGTACACCGAGAGATGGGGCGGCCCGCAGGCCACCGCCTGGCGCAGCTGCTGACACCACCCCTCCCGGCTCTGGCCCGGCACCGCCTGAATCAGATCCAGGCTCCAGCTCATCAGGGCCCCATCGGCCCGGGCCTGGGCCAGCCAGGCCGCGGCCTGGCGCAGGTCTGCACCGCTGTGACGCCGGCCAAGGGCCTGCAGCACGGCATCGTCGAAGCTCTGGCCCCCCAGGCTCACCCGGTTCACACCGGCGGCCAGGTAGCCGGCCAGGCGCTGCTGATCAAAGCTGGCGGGATCGAGCTCCAGGCTCACCTCCGCAGCCGGGGCCAGGCCGAACTGGCGCCGCAGCTGCTCCAGCAGCCCTGCCAGCTGGACAGGGGTGAGCAGCGAGGGCGTGCCACCGCCGAAATACACCGTGCTCAGGGGAGGCCCTGGGGGGGCGGCGGCGATCTCCCGGTGCAGCAGCGCGAGGTAGGCCGCGATCGAGGGGGCCCCCGGGGAGCCCGCCTCGCCCGCCGCCCGATCACCCAGGGGCACCACCGGGAAATCGCAGTAAAAGCAGCGCCGGTGACAGAAGGGGATGTGCAGGTAGGCGCTGCGGGGCGGGAACGACACGTGTGCGGGCACGATCAAGTGCGGTTACCCAGGCAGGCCAGCAGGCCCGGTTTCAGGCATGCTGCCTTCTTGAGTGCAAGGCAAGCCAGGGGCAGCGGGAATGGTCGACTCCCTGATCCTGGTGCTGTTCCTGATCTCCGGGGGGGCTGCCGGCTGGCTGGGGGTCGATCTCCTGCCGGAATCGCTGCTGGTGCAGGTCGACAACCCGGAGGGTCTGCGCACGGTGCTGGGGGGCTTCGGTGCCTTTTTCGGGCTGCTGGCGGGCTTCTTCTTCGGCCAGTTGCGCAAGCGCCTGATGGCCCAGGTGCGCTCGATGCCCACCGATCTGCTGATCAGCCGGGCCGTGGGACTGATCCTCGGCCTGCTGGTGGCCAATCTGCTGCTGGCGCCGATCCTGCTGCTGCCCCTGCCCTGGGAGGTGGTGTTCGTGAAGCCCCTGGCAGCGGTGCTCAGCAACGTGTTCTTCGGGGTGTCGGGCTACAACCTGGCCGAGGTGCATGGCCGCACCCTGCTGCGCCTGTTCTCCCCCGGGAATGCCGAGGCCCTGCTGGTGGCCGAGGGGGTGCTGCAGCCCGCCAGCGCCAAGATCCTGGACACCAGCGTGATCATCGACGGCCGCATCCGGGGCCTGCTGGATTCCGGTCTGCTCGAAGGGCAGGTGATCGTGGCCCAGTGCGTGATCGACGAGCTGCAGACCCTGGCCGACTCCGCCAACGCCGACAAGCGCAGCCGCGGTCGCCGCGGCCTGAAGCTGCTCAGCGAGCTGCGCGAGCAATACGGCCGCCGCCTGGTGGTGAACAGCACCCGCTACGAGGGCCAGGGCGTCGACGACAAGCTCCAGGCCCTCACGGCCGACACCGGCGGCACCCTGCTCACCGCCGACTACAACCTGGCCAAGGTGGCCGAGGTGAAGAGCCTGCGGGTGCTCAACCTCAGCGAACTGGTGATGGCCCTGCGGCCGGAGGTACAGCCGGGCGATGAGCTGCAGCTCAAGATCGTGCGCGACGGCAAGGAGGCCGAGCAAGGGGTGGGCTACCTCGATGACGGCACGATGGTGGTGGTGGAAGGGGCGAGGGGCCGCCAGGGCGAGCGGATTGCGGTGGTGATCACCGGCGCCCTGCAGAACCCCACCGGCCGCATTGTGTTCGCCCGCAGCGAGGCCCTGAGCAATGGCGGCGATCCGGCCGCCGCGGGCAAGCGGAGATCCAAGCCCCCCCGCTAGGCTCCCGCTTAAGGCCTGAAGTACAGCGAGGATGTCGGTGTCAGCCCCCTACTACGGCGATTCCGCCGTCATGCGCACCCCCCCGCCGGATCTGCCCTCGCTGCTGCTCAAGGAGCGCATCGTCTACCTGGGTTTGCCGCTGTTCAGCGACGACGACGCCAAGCGGCAGATGGGCATCGACGTGACAGAGCTGATCATTGCCCAGCTGCTCTATCTGGAGTTCGATAACCCGGAGAAGCCGATCTTCTTCTACATCAACTCCACCGGCACCAGCTGGTACTCCGGTGATGCCATCGGCTTCGAGACCGAAGCCTTCGCCATCGCCGACACCCTGCGCTACGTGAAGCCGCCTGTGCACACCATCTGCATCGGCCAGGCCATGGGCACCGCCGCCATGATCCTCAGTGCCGGCACCAAGGGCCACCGTGCCGCCCTGCCCCACGCCTCGATCGTGCTGCACCAGCCCCGCAGCGGCGCCCGCGGCCAGGCCAGCGACATCCAGATCCGGGCCAAGGAGGTGCTGCACAACAAGCAGACCATGCTTGAGATGCTTTCCGCCAACACCGGCCGCAGCGTCGAGAAACTCTCCAAGGATTCCGACCGCATGACCTATCTCACCGCCCAGGAGGCGGTGGAGTACGGCCTGATCGACCGGGTGCTCACCAGCCAGAAGCAGCTGCCCGGGCCCCTCACCGCCGCCGCCGGCGGGGTCAGCCCCGGCAACCCCGGCATCAGCTGACACGGCGGCGTACCCGCATTTCGGTTCCACTGGCGGCTGCCCTCCCGCGGCCCCACCCCTGATCCACCCCCTCCACCACCGGCTCCCACCGCAACCGCCATGCCCATCGGCACCCCCAGCGTTCCCTACCGCCTGCCCGGCAGCCAGTACGAGCGCTGGGTTGACATCTACACGCGCCTGGGCGTGGAGCGGATCCTGTTCCTGGGCTCCGAGGTGAACGACGCCATCGCCAACAGCCTGGTGG
>Ga0194123_10000224_pt1 | contig 115056 bp, 120 predicted proteins | sample TA2MahsurfametaG_5_FD_155479 | JGI IMG/M metagenome (GOLD analysis project Ga0194123, IMG submission 155479) | Freshwater microbial communities from Lake Tanganyika, Tanzania - TA2015023 Mahale A surface | ecosystem: Environmental > Aquatic > Freshwater > Lake | place: Tanzania: Lake... | reverse complement strand
TTTGTAGTTTACAGCATCTTTGTATAACATATACGGAGTGCCTGTTTCAATTTGTGAATCCAAAATCTTCTCCCAAAGTTCTCGAGCTTTGATCGTTTTGATAGCCTTACCATCTCTTTCATATTTGGTATAGAGTTCGGTGAATTTTTTATCTTCAGGTGAGTCATAAGCATCAATCAAACCTGGCACTTCATCTGGAGAGAACAACGACCATAAACCATCGGACTCAACCCTTTCCATAAACAGATTTGGTGTCCACATTGCTAAAAACAAATCACGTGCCCTCATTTCTTCTTTTCCATGGTTTTTTCTCAAATCCAAAAAGTCAAATACATCAGCGTGCCAAGGTTCAAGATAGATAGCAATTGATCCTTTTCTCCTACCGCCCCCTTGGTCAACATAACGGGCGGTTTCATTAAAGACCTTTAACATCGGTACAATACCATTTGAACTTCCGTTTGTACCTTTGATATAAGAACCTTTAGCTCTAATTTTGTGGATGTTAACTCCAATACCCCCAGCATTTTGAGAGATTACCGCACAGTCTGACAGTGTTTTATAAATTCCAGGAATTGAGTCATCGTCAATATCTAACAAAAAACACGAACTTAGTTGTGGTCTTTTTGTCCCAGCATTAAAAAGTGTTGGTGTTGCGTGAGTAAACAATCCTTGTGATAACATATCGTAGGTCTTTTGAACCATTTCCAAATCGTCAAGCCAAATACCAACAGCAACTCGCATGTATAAATGTTGAGGAGTTTCTGCGACCTCACCAAACATTTTTAACAAGTAACTCTTCTCCAATGTTTTGAAACCGAAGTAATCAAAATTAAAATCACGATCGTGAACAACCATAGCGTCTAGTTCTTTTGCGTGTTCAGTAATTACTTTGTATACTTGATCTGAAATCATACCAGCTTTATCCCCTGTTTTAGGATTGATGTAGTGGTATAATTTGTCAACTGTGTTGGTGAATCTTTTATCAACCCTTTTGTACAACGAGGTGATCACAATACGTGCCGCAAGTGTTGAGTAGTCTGGGTGACTGGTCACCAGCGAGGCTGAGGTTTCAGCTGCTAATCTATCTAGTTCTTCGGTTGTGACCCCATCATACAAACCAGCAATTACTTTTTTGGATACTTCAAAATAGTCAACATAATCTTCGTTCAAACCATAGGTTTGCTTTTTAATTCTTGATGAAATTTTTTCAAACTTCACATATTCTCTAGTACCGTCTCTTTTTACAACTTCCATTCTTTTCAATTTTAAAAATCTTCTTCAAAATTTAATTCTTTGTTTTCAATCACATCACCCACACCTCTTTTGGAATAATCTGAAACTCTCTTCTCAAAGAAGTTTGTCTTATTTTCCAAAGCGATATTTTGCATAAAATCAAATGGGTTTTCAGAATTATAAACCTTACCAATACCTAAATCAACTAGTAATCTGTCTGTGACGTATTCCAAATATTGACACATCAATTTTGAATTCATACCAATAAGATCCACTGGAAGTGATTCGGTAATAAATTCTTTTTCAATTGTTAGTGCTGAGGTAAGAATTTCCAAAACTCTTTCTTTGGATAGTTGATCTTCAATATGATGACGATACAGATGGACTGCAAAGTTTGTGTGTAAACCTTCGTCACGAGAAATCAATTCGTTCGAAAAACTTAACCCTGGCATAAGTCCACGTCTCTTCAACCAAAAAATTGAACAGAATGAACCAGAGAAGAAAATTCCTTCAACCGCCGCAAACGCAATCAATCGTTCGGTGAACGAAGATGAACTAATCCATTTCAATGCCCATTCCGCTTTTTTCGCTACTGCGGGAATTGTATCAATCGCATTGAACAATGTGTTTTGTTCTTCTTTATCTTTGATATATGTATCAATCAATAGTGAATATGTTTCTGAATGGATATTCTCCATCATTATTTGAAAACCGTAAAAGAATTTGGCTTCGGTGTATTGAACTTCCTTAAGGAAATTCTCCGCAAGGTTCTCGTTTACAATGCCATCTGATGCCGCGAAAAATGCCAATACATTCTTGACGAAGTATTTCTCACCATCGTTTAATCTTTCCCAATCTGATAAATCTTGTTGAAGATCAATTTCTTCTGCTGTCCAGAAACAAGATTGGGCTTGTTTATACAACTTCCACAAATCCTCATGTTGGATTGGGAATAGGACAAAACGATTTGGATTTTCTGTTAAAATCTTTTCCATAGTTAATAAATTTAGTTTAGTTTTTTGTTTTTTCTGACAATCTTTGTTGTCTTTGTTCCATCAGTTCTTTAATTCTATCACGTTTTCTCTCTTCTTTGTTTTCTTCAAACCCTAAGAAAGTCACCGAATTTTCTGTATCAATGATAAGCATTTCGTTATCAAATTTGCAATTCTCAAACACAACACCATCTTTACCAATTCTTGATTTTGTCACAGCTATTGTTGCAAGTCCTGCTTCTTTTTGTTGCAGAGTTTTTGCAACTGTGATGATCACGTGACCAACTTGAGCTTTCTTGATTGAACCACCCATTTGATCAGTCGTTACAATTTCAGATGAAATACTACTTCTATTTCCTTGTGTGGCTGTCCAACCAACAACACCAATCTCGTGACACATAGCCTCATATCCTCGCATTACAGATCCCTCACTTTTCCACTCATCCCCCAAGTTTTTGTCTGGAACCACACAGTCAACATAATCTAAAACAATCATATCAACAGGGTTACCATCCGCTATCATTTTCCGAACCATACCTTTGATTTGTGTCATTGTATACGTATCCGAAGCCAATTTTTTGATATACAAGTTGTTTTGGAAATTGTTTTTAATTTCATCTGCTTTAGCTAAAACTTCTTCTTTGTGATTTGGTAAATCATCAGGTGCAATACCTGTCCATATAGTAAAATGTTTTCTTTGTATGACCTTCGGATTGTCTTCAAAAAATATCTGGAGCACATTATAACCTAAATTAAATGCGGTATTTGCTATTTTTGTGAGAATCGAAGTCTTCCCAACCCCGGTAGGGGCCAATATAACACCCAACTCACCTTTGGATAAACCACCCTTCAAAAGATTATCTAATCCAGGTATTCCCATCGGAATTGGGTGTCTAAAGTCTTCTCTAAGAAGATCATCCAAATCATTGAAGACATCAGAAACATTTTTGTTATTTTCACCTACTTGAAGTGCTGCTTTGATTAGTTCTTCTAACTTGTCGTAGTTTTCAAATTCTCCACTATCCAAAATCTTTTGTGATTTTGTGATAGCTTTCTGGAGTTCTTGTTGTTTACAAAACTTAAGAGCTTTTTCTTGAACAAACGCGGTACCGTCACTTGGTGCTTTTTGAATCTTAGTGATTGTGTCATTTAAGATTTTCAACATCAACTCTTGAGGAAATTCACTCTTCACTATTTGAAATAAAGTTTCAAATGATGGTGAACACTCATACTTTATGTAGTATTCTTTGATGAGTTGAACAAGTGTTTTGAAATACTTGTTTTCGAAGTGTGTTGGCTCTAAAACATCAAGGATGGTATGTGAAAATTCTTTTTCTACAATCAGTTGATTTATGAGTTGTATTTGAAATGTTTCACCTAAATATTCGAAATTCCTTGACATGTTTTATATGTTTTTATGTTTTTATGTTTTTATAAATACAATCAAACTAGACTATAGTCAAGGTAATTTGTCTCTAATTCTTCAGATGAAAATATGTCAGTTAGGTCTCGAAGTACACTTTTTACTTGCTGGCGTATATCTACGGTGTATCTTATTTTAGGTGGGAAAATTTTTGCATCTAACGATCTATGACAAATTGTCATATTATCTTTTAAAATTTTAAAGTAAAAAACTTCTGGGCCTTCGGTCATAGAGGTTTCTAGTATGGATGGATCCTCCATAATTTCATTAGCTAGATCCATCATATAAACAGTTGTTCTCATTTTTTGATCGAGTAAAAACTCATGAGAAAAATCCCTAAGATATTCATATACATCCATAGACCTCTCGGCATCTTTGTTGTAATTTTTTACGTTAAAATATCTTTGAATTACAATATTATTATTAAGTGTAATCAAAAATTCTAACTTTACTAATTCTTGTTCTTTCATAATTTCTTTGATTTAATTAAATATAAGGTGTTTTTTTGGTTTTTCAAATTTTTTTGTTAATTATTTTGTTCTCTGTTGAATTTTCTTTTTTCTTTACGAGTTAGTTTCATAAAGGGACGAATGAACTCAACAAATCCTTCGTCCGATTTTGGTATGTATTTAAAAAATCCATCTCGGGTCATCATTCTGATTACGTTCTTATAACTCCTTCCCTCTGGATCTATGTTTTCTCGAATGTGTTCGTCCACCAGATCTTTTGCTTCTTGTGTGATCATCGGATCTTGTAAATCCATAATCAATTTTCTTTTGATAAAATATTGTTCTCCACTTGTTTCTTTTTTACAGGTTCCATTGATTAAGTTTTCAAGTCCTATAACTTTTTTTGTTTCACAAATTTGTTTTGCTTTTGACAAAATATTGTCAATTGAGGTCGGGATTTCAAGTACCTCGGGAAAAAATTTTACAAGTTTTTTTTCTCCAAAGTTCATTATACCAAAAACATTATCCGATTTGTCTCCGAGTAAAATTTTCACCACCAATAGATTACAATGTGGAACTTCAATATGGTCTAATTTGACCTTGTCGTCTTCGTAGAAGTACTTTTTATGAATAGGTGAGTACACACATACCCGAGGACTTAAAAGCTGCAGGAGGTCTTTATCTGAAGAAAAAATGGTAATGGTTTCTTTGGTCGCCCTATGACAATAATAAGAAATCAAATCATCTCCCTCATTGTACGACACCCTTAATTGTCGAATAAAAAATTCTTCTAGATAATTTTGAACTTTGTTTCGTTGAATGTTGAATGATTCCTTTTGAAACTCATTGAGTCGCTCCTTACGGTTTAACTTGTAGTCTGGGTATAATTCTCTACGTCGTTGTGAGTTATGGTCACCATCCCAGACCACGAAGACTTTGTCGTAATCGTGTTCGTCCAGTTGTTTTCGAATTGCGTTGATGAAGTGGAAAAGTCCTCCGATGTGATTTCCATCGACAAAAAATTCTCTGACACCATAGAATCCGAGATTGAATAAATTATCTCCATCGATCAATAATGTTTTCACTCTTGTTCATGTTCAACTTCTGTTTCTTCCTTGAGTGTAAACTCACCATCTAAACCTAGAATTTCTTTCCAATAATCAGCATATTCTTTTTTGTATTTCTCAACCGATGTTTTTTCTTCTGCTGTATCTTTTCCTGAAATAAACCCATGAGGTGTCACAATAATTTTTCCATCTTCATATCCCAATCCATTGATATGATTTTTCAAAACAGAAATTTTGGTTCTAGACGCAAACTTCACTGTTCTTTTGTCTTTTGTGGCTGTAATCTTGGTAGTACCAGCACCTTTTTGGTTTCCAAATAGAAACACAATCGAGGAATTTAACCAAATGGATTCACCACCTTTACTTTTAATTTTAGGTTGACCAAATGGATTGTCGGGAAGTTCTACCCAAGGTTGAGCAACAATCAATAGAGTATTTTGAAACTTGGATTCGGCTTTTCTAGATCCTGAGATTCTTTGGTTAATACCCATACCAATCTTATCTGAAAGAACGGATGCATTATGTTGTTTACCACCTTTACCGTCAAATGTCATTTTACAAGGTACAGAACCGACACTATCCCAAAGAAAAACTAGATCGTAATCAATCTCACCCTTTTCTTGTGCATCAAGTAATTCATTAATGTAATCGGTGATCTGTTCAATGTATTGAAAGTTATTATTGAATAGGAAAAATCCTCCCCAGTCTATTTCACCCGTTGATTCATCCACAACTTCTTCACATTCAAAACCCATCATTTTAGCATGTCCAAAATCCCATTTTTGTTCAGTGATAATGAAGACAGGTAAAACATTTCTTTTCTGCGCGTCAATTGCTGACTTGATCAATGCTGTTGTTTTACCCGTATCTGAGTGTCCTAAAAACATATTAATATGTCCGATCGCAGGACCAGGAAGTCCCACAGCATCTAAGAACTCACGACCTAAATCGAAATATTCTTGTTGTTTGTATTTTGCTGATGTTGAAAATTTTTTCTTAATATCAGAAAAATCTTTTTTCTTAATTGCCATAAAATTAAATTAAATGTGTTGGAATATGAATTTTGTTGATCCTACGTTCGTGTCTTCCGCCTTCGAACTTGGTTTCTAAGAAATAATCTAAGATGTCTATTGCATCTTCTGCAGAGACGAACCTGGAAGGTATACATAAAACATTTGCGTTATTATGTAACCTTGCCAAGGTCGCTATCTCTGAGTTCCAACAAATTGCCGCCCGTACATTTTTCCATTTGTTGGATGTAATTGATGTGCCATTACCAGATCCGCACAGTAGAATACCGATGTTATCGGGTTCATTTGAGATTTTTTTACTTACCTTGTGTGCATAATCTGGGTAATCGACCGCTTCATAGGTGTCGGGGCCAAGATCCTCGACAACTAAACCATTCGATTGTATTCTATTCACAAGGAGTGCTTTTAAATCAACACCCGCGTGGTCTGATGCAATGTATATCTTTGACATTTGTTTTTTAGAAAGGTAGATCTTCGTCTGGTTCTGCGTTAACTTGAGGGTCTTCGTATGCTGGTGCTCCTCCCATTGAAGTTTCCGCTTCGGTCGAGTTACCATATACATACTTATTTTGATTGGGATCCCACTTTGGTGTTTCACCTCTAGAAATAGCTTCAAGATACTCAATTGGTTTTTTGGAGTACACATCACCCCAAGTCAATTCATCCGCCAACCACTCTTTTTGAATTTTAGCATCACTGTGTAGGGAACTTGGATCGTCGTGCATAATGGTTTGAATTGCGGTGTATTCTTTACCAGTGTTAGATTTTTCTTTTCTCATTTCAATAATCAAATCACGACCTTTTTTTGGATCTGTAATATCACCCTTCTGTCTCCAGATTGGAATAATTTTATCCAGAATACCATCGTTTTTGTAATTGTGTTTGAACCTCCAGAACTTTACACCTTCTTCTTCAGCATCACGATCAATCACCTTCACGATATAAAACTTCCTAGAGTTATATTGTTTTGCTAACTCTTTATCAGATTCTTTGCCTGTAGCTCTCAACTCTTCATAGAGTTCATTCAACGGAGATCTTTCGTTGTCGTTTTTTCCTGGGTCAAAAAGTTTGACCCATTTACCACCGACTTGTAGTTCGTGATAGTATACTTCTTTGAATGGTGAAGATCCATCTGTTGTAGGAAGAATCCTAACTCGTTTTTGTCCTGTGGACGAATTTTGTGGGAGGATGCAAGCGAAGTATTTCTTCATTTTTTCCTCTTGAGATAAACCATCACCTGATTGGTTTTTCTCGTACTGTGCCAATACGGCGTCTAATGAACTCATCATGTTGTTTGTAAAAATTTAAGTTGGTTAAAAATATAAAATAAAAAAAGGGTCTTTATGACCCTTTTAATATAAACAAGTATTTCAAAAAATCAATAATAGGATTTGAAATTAGAGGGTGGTGGTGGTAATGTAATGTCAAAACTTTTCTTTACATCCGACGGTACAATATTCTCAACCTCATCAGAAGTTAAAATGTATTCATTTTTTCCAGACTTTTCGAGATCTTCTTCTTTCTCATCGAAAAAGTCTGTAAGTTTTTGATTAAACGGGCCAGAGTCTAGACTTCTTAACTCTAATTTTTCTTGGGCGGTTTTTGGTCTGTATTTCTCAACTTTCATTTCCAATGAATTAATTTTGTCGATAAGTTGATCCATTTCACCAACTTTAGATTGGAGTGTGTCCAATTGTTTGAACATCTTATCAAAATATTCTTCTTGTTTGGTTTCAATTCCTTTTTGTGCATTAACAAGATCCGTTATATCAAGTTCTTCTGAACCTGACTCTGTTTCCATATTTTTGCCATCAGATCCGATTTTTTCAACTTCAGCATCTTGAGCAACATCAATGACTTCTGGGGTTGGTGGTTCTTGTGGTAAGGTAGGATCCATTGGTGCTCCAGGTAATGGTGCTTGTCCCATAGCATTTGGATCCATTGGTGCTCCAAGTAGTGGTGCTTGTCCCATAGCATTTGGATCCATTGGTGCTCCAGGTAAAGGTGGTGGTGCCTCTTGTTCCGTCACATATTTGTTGATTTGGTAGTGACGTTTAATTTCTTGAATTATTTTTTTATCTATAGACATGTTTTATCCATTTAGTAATTGTTTTATTCCATGAGATGTTTCAACTTGAATTTTTCTATTTGTTCTCATAGTATTATCTACTCTTTCAATTAACCCATCTCTTTCTCTTACAGTATAACAGTCTCCAGTGTCCAAGTCACAAACTTCACTAAAACCATTACCAACTTGTTTTTGGGTGTATCGTGTTCTTTTGCCCAAATAGTTGTCCAAAATATTTTGTAGTTCCATAATTTTTTTCATTATAAATATACGATAGTTCAATTAAATCAAATTGAATTCTTTAAGTTTTTTATAAACCTCTTCTCCGATTGTTAAGAATTTAGTGGTCGAATTTTTATTTAATTCCTTCCATTTTTTAAAGTCCTCTGGTGTTTTGAATCTTTTTTGTGGCCAATAGTAAGACCATAATGTGAGCATATGTGTTATAAAGTCAGCCTCCGTTTCCCACCTATTGTTATATCCTATATTGTTGTCCGCGAGAAGTAAATTATTTGTGTTTGTAGTGAAATATAAGTTTTTAATAAATTCTATTGATTTTTCAAAACTAGAAAACGTTGCGTAGGGAACCCTTTTACCGTCGGGAGATTCTTTACAAGTATAAACATTCAACATATAATTATTTAAACCTCCGTAATTTATTTTTGATATTGGAAATCCCCCCAATGGAGTTCCACCCAAATCATAATTGAATGTATTGAATTGATTATCATCATGACCATTCAAATATGCTGTGTAAAATACCATTGCTCTTACTCTTGGGTCTGTAGTTTTTTGTTTCAATATAGTTGAGAAGTTTGCATATGTGATACCTGTTGTAAATCCTTCAACACCATCCCATGTATTATATGGCGCCTCAGAGGATCTTATCGCAGAATCACAAAATATAGGTTGTACAGGTTTATATCTAATATCTGTTTGTATAGAGTTACCTATACTAATGTTGTTTGTTGTAGCTTTTGAAGAAATTAAACTTGTTTGTTTTCCACGTCTTATTTGTTGTATCAATTCACTCAATAAATTATTATTTACAGATATAAGTTGTTCATCCAATTTTGCCATTGAATAAATTGGTATTCTAACCCCCTCGAAATATGTTTTAAACGATCCAGCTTCAATCTTATGTTCGACTGACTGTATTTGGTATGAACCACGGAACATAGGAACATGTTTTAAATTAAAGTACATTGTTGGTTGAATAAGTGCACAACCCATTGCTTCAATTCTTACGCTATAACTTCTACTTTTATAGATATTGTATAAACTTACACTACCCAAACTTGATCTTGTTCCACCCGCCTGTAATACTGCCTCTGTTATTAATTTATTTGCTTCAGTTGTTGACGCACCCAAAGTTTGTTCCATATTGACAGAACTAAATATACCCTGGTTACGTGTACCGAAATCAACATTGAATCCAACAACCCTGTTGGTATTTGCCCAATTAGTTTGGTTCACACTTGATGTTGCTAATGTATTTTGCGATGCAATTCCAAAATCAAAACTATCTGTTCTCCAACCGTAGTTGGTGTTTTCTCTTAAATCAAGGTGTTCACTTGGATTTCCAACGTAATAACATAAAAACGCAGGTTTGGAATATCGAGTATCTACGTTTTTGAAAATTCCAAATAGGTTATTTGCAATATCTTCAACACTTTGAGATTTTGGTTCTATACCATTGCTCACTTCCCCATCTCCCCACCAATTGATATATGCTGGCATCGGCATCATAAAGAATTTATTGTCTACCAAAATTTTACTAACAAAATCTATAACCCTGACATCTAAACTAGCATAACTTTGGAAAATTTCATTTAATTTTTGAACATCGATAAGCACATCGCCGATATCACGATTAGCTCTATCTAAAAATAATACTTCTTCAAAAATAGTTTTTTCGTCAAAATTAGAACCAGCAATCCATTTATCATTAAATGACTTGAAAGCTTGGTACAGTTCAATTTTAGGTTGAACTCCATTAATTGTTGATAATAGTGGTTTTGTTGTTGTTTCTTCTACTTGTGGTAATTGTTTTTGAAGTTTATTGAAAAGAGAATTCAAAGTTAAATTCAAAAAATCATTTTTGTCTATAAAATAGTCATTAATGTCTGAAACAAAATTTCTTTGATCGTAATTTCCATCGTTCAACAATTTTTGTGTTGCAAATATTTTCACGAGTGGTGCTACAATTTGAATATTTTCAGGTGTAAACCCAATGTTCATGCTAATGAAGAAGTCGGTAATATAACTTCCATTATCAGTATATCTCATACCATCTACCGAAGCAAACCCGACATATGTTTTTAGTGTTGTCCAAGCTTGGATATTATTTGTTTCTGATAGTAATAATGGAATTCCAGATCCGTCACCTGGTAATGTACCTCTTATGTACGGACTAAAAACATAACCATCAAAAACTCGATATCGATTATCTGTTGTCACACTACCAAATAATTTACGATCAAAATTACTAGGATTACCATATCTAAAAGCAATATTATAATTTAAAAAATCTTGTATTGCTTCAGTCATTGATTTTCCTTGTTTATTTACACATGCGTTTACATAATTTGATTGTGTAACATCTGTTTTGATTACTTGATCAACCAGCATACAATTTGCAAAAACTTGTTGGAACGTTCGATTTGCGAAGTCGTTATTCAAGAGCTCTTGACTTGTAACTTCTCTTTTCGATCTTGAAAAATTTAAAAATTCTTTTTCGAACTCATCTAGTATTTCGGTTTTAAAGACCCCGAAAATTTCTTCAATGTTTGAATACATATCAGATAATATAAACGAATCATTGTTATTCCTATTTGGTTGTAAAAAGTTAAAGTATTCGTCGTACTTTGGTTTAGTGATACTACTATTATCGAAATATCCAAAGTTTGATGCCCCCCAAAAAAATCTAATTGACCCATCATTAACCGCACTGTTACCAAAAATAGATTGATTCATAATCAATCTTGTTCCAAAATTGAAGCATTCATATTGAACTTGATTATAATTCGTTCCAAAACTTGGTAAAATAATTGTTTTGTTTCGAGCGTTGATGTTAAATTTTGTTGATCCACTTATATCAAAAGTTGAAAACCATCCTTGGAAATCCAATGAGGCATATCGATTGGCAAAATTAACATCAAAACCCATTGGTTCTCTCATAGAGGCATTTGTTGCACCAATATTTAAACCCTCTGAAACCAAGTTGTCTATATCATTATTTGTGTATCCTGTTAAGTAATCTAACCCTGTGTAAAAAAATAAAACATCATTGATTAAAGAAGGATAAAATCCAACATATTTTTTGTATATTGATTCAACAGATCCTGGACTCAAAAGATCTATCTCACCATAAAGTGTTATGTTATTTTTATTAATATCTTTCGTGACGTATTGATGTGTCAAAGCACTAGTTGGTGGATAATACAATTCACCAACATTTACGTTTTTCCAAACGGAATCTAAGATATCTTCGCCTGTTTCAACAAACTTTTTGTATCGATGCCAAATCGACCCATATTTTAAAATCCAAGCATATGGTAATCTATGAATTGCTCCGAATTTTGTAAGTGTTGCAAACAAATAATCTTTGGAGGTGTTGAGTGTATTGTCGGTTGGATTGATATCCTTCATAGGTTCTCTTAAAGTAGACAAAGGTAAACTATTCAAAAACAGATATGCTGTTTTTAAATAAGGATATGGGACATCATTTCTATCGTTTTGTACACCCTCAACAAATGCGTTTGTAAAATATGGTGTGTTTAGTACCGATACAGTTTGGTTTGGGGTTAGATTTCCAGTATTTCCATTATAACTTAATGACCCTTCAGTTATCAAATATTTCGATGTTATTCTTTTTTCTGTATAAAAACTATTAAAATCTAAAAACGCATTTGAGCCAATTTGTTGTTGATTATTTGTAATAATAATCCTTGGTTCAGTAAAATACAAATATGAATTGTTAACAAATGGTCTATTACTATTGGTATTTGCGTTAGCTATGTTTTCAAAGTTTGTAATATAGTTTGTTACCGAATTGAGGTATAAACTTTTAGTTGTACTATAAAATGAAGAATTACTAACAACATTTGATAGATTTTGTTGTGACCAAGTATTATACACGAATGGATATAAATCCAATAAATCAGTTTCGCTTGAAGATGTATTTTTTACAAATTCACCAACATTTTTTAAAATACTTGTATCTTTACTAGAATTTTGTACTCCAGAATTAATTGTTGATACTGGTAATATTGAAAAATCTTTTTGAGTTTTTATTCTCAAATAGTCAGATGTAAAAATACCTCTAATAAATTGTTGCCAAGAAATACCAACACCTTCATTTGATATATTTCTTAATACTTGTAAATAGTTTGTTGAACTGAAGGCTGTATTTTTCAATAGTTTTGTAATTATCGGATTTGAAAACGAATTCAAAGCATTCCTAACGTTGATCATTTCCATTTCGGAAAGATTATCTACAACCCCGATCTTTTCTGCGTTTGGTCTTGATAGTCTATCCCAAAAAGTTTGAAGTAAGATCCTTTCGTAAATTTCATAAAGAAATTTAACATCTTGTAGATCACTTAAAATCGCATTACTAGTTGGAAAGTCTACAGCGTTTACTGAAATCCTGTTAATTAATCGTCCAATATCATTATCACTAAAAGTTCCAGATTGTTCGGCATTGCTTTGATTACTTTGAGATAATCCTCTCATATATTCTTCGACGAATTGTACCTCGGGCCATATTTGGTAATCTGATGCTTTTGTTTTTGCAAGTTCAGATTGTTCGCCAGGATACATAACAACAAAATTTTGTTTTCCATCTTTTTCGACTTGTTTTGTCAAGTATAACGGCCACGGGTAAACATAATCGTTCACATTTTCTTTATTATCAGGATTTATTTTTTCATCACCCTGTCCATAACAAGCTAGTCGTTTTGTTGGATTATTTCTTTGTGCCCAAGCTTCTCTGTGTACTTGATTTAATAATCTATAAAAAGCTTCGACAGATGCAAAAATAATACCCATCACATTTCTCATGGTTGGTCTAAACCCCAAACCATTTGGGCCTTCTATTTTTTTATTTAAGAACGTTGATAATTTGTTAATTATAATTGATTTTTGTTTTCCTAATTCTTCGAACGTCTTATCAATAATTTCTTCAAATTGTCCGACATTATCAGAAAAAACAAACGTGTAAGATGGAAACGTTTGTCCTTTCAACGTTTCATCAAGAATAGTTCCAAATAATTGAGATTCTGTATTTTTTAGAGTTATCCACTCATCCTCCGCAATGGGTTCTCTATTATATCGTTTTTTAAAAGTGGCTATCCAATCGATGTTTTCAGAAGAAATGACATTTACAAAACTATTTGGTTCAACACTAGCTCTGTCTTTACTTTTATTCGCATTGATCTGTTCAATCGTTTTTATTTGACTTGTATATTTCAATTTCTCTATTTCGAAATTACCATTCTCACCAAATGTAGGATTTTTTTGTAAGTCATTTTTGTATCGTGTAACAATTTTTTCTAATTCACTTAAAGCATTTTCAATAAGTTGACTATTGGATCTTGTCTTTTGATTCAAAATCCAAACCTCGGTCAAGGGTTTATTATTTGTTTCTTGAAGAATAAAAACTTTATCAATATCAATAAATTTATTAAACCAACTTGAATTTGATGTTCTGTCTGTGATAGACGATCTAAAACTTTGAAGTATCTCAAAATAATCGTCAGCGTTTGTTAATGGTGTGAAATCAGACTGTCCGAATGTCTGCTCTAAGTTTTTTTGTAACGCTTGTATTTGTGCTCTAAATTCTGGGAATGTGATTTCAGGGAAATCTGGTGCTAATAATCCAAGTGCTTTATATTTTTTGTATACGTTGGCAATATATTGACGACCTCTAGTTGTTTGTTTATTGATGACTGTTTTTTTGTCATCGCCAACAGAAACCTGAGCTGCGGCAATAGCTGGAGATTGTGGTGTTGTAAATTTAAACTCACTTGTATACATAAATGGTGTTGCAAACAAAGCACCTAATTGAGTCTCAGCTAGTACTGTATATTTGTAAGAATAAAATTGCAGATCGATTCTATAGTTCCCTGAAGCAGCTTCGAATGCCGCATTAAACTTTGTGAGAATAAGTTGATATTTGATTGCTTTACCGTAATACCCTTTGATTGTTAAGTAAAAAGTAGGGTAAGGTAAGTTAAAAAAAAATGCGTACTCTGATTGTTCTCCTTTTTCGAATAAAGCCCTACCTTGTATATCAATTAATGTAATATCAACCATTGGTGTAAACGATCTTGTATTTTTGATTGAAATACTTTCGATACCCAAAAGTCCAGTATCTTGTTTATTTAATGTATTTTGAGAAAGAAAAAAATCTTTAGATTTATTGGTTTTTTGTAAGTTTTCGATATTTGGTTGATTGATACCTTGACTAGTCAGGGTATTAAATCCAGTAATTTGATCTGTGTATGTATTGTCTAAAAAAGTTTTACCTCCCGGTTTCATAAAATTAATCGATGCTAGTGTTTGATTTTGTATAGCTTCAATACCATCATCTTGTGAAACCCCTTGTATTAATTTTGTTCGTGGTAAAAGTTGTGCTTCAAGATTTGCATACATTACAAAATCTTCTTGATTAATCCCCCTTTCACTTACTTGTCCATTTGGATTTACTACTTTGTTGGGATCAACTAGAATGATGTTATCATAACTTTGTACTACAAAAACATCTTCATTGGTTTTAGGAATATTACCTGCCATAATATAAGAAATAATTGTTCAAAGCGTTTTGATAATCTTGCAGTGAAGAAACCAAAGGAAACGGAATTGTAATTATTGAATTATCTGGAATATTCCATTCTAATCCACCATACTCGGGATTTGCTTGTAAAATCAACCAACCAAAAAAAGGAGTATTATAATATTGTTGGGATATTTTATCCAATCGACTAACAGCAACTTTATAAATGTATCGTTGATCGGTACCTTTTGAAGGTAATGAAACAAATGGTACCACAGTTTGTTGTCCATTAATAAGAAACTCTTTATATCTATTGTAATATTGTTCCATTAGTTAAATTTCTTTTTTGAATTAAAATTTGTTACCTCAGTATCTGTATTGTTCGGTGAATATAATTCTTGTAAAATAAATGCAGTAATCGGATTATTCGGATTCTCTTGAAACTCAATTACTCTTTCTTGATTGTTTTCAAAAGGCGGTGTGAAGTTTACATAATTTTTACCAAGTGTGAGTTTATAATTATTCAAAAGATTTTTTCCGTCAGTTGTAAGATTATCATAGGTGTTTTTTAGGAAAGTTCCATAGTATCTTTCAACTATATCTTTAGTATCACGATTAAGTCCTATTGTCAGTTGATTAACAAATTCTCTCAAGGTTGTAATGTCTCTGTATATTTTATTCAGAATTAAAAACTCTACTTGTTGCGGTGCAGATATTAAAGCATTGGACGATTTAAATGTGGATAGACTTGGGTCGTCAAGGTTAAAAATTTGTGTTTGTGGATTCGGGACTGTTTGAGGTTGTACTTGGTAATTGTCCACATATAATCCACTTGATTTAAGTGAACCCAAGAACGCGGTATTACCACTTGCTAACTGATTAATATCCGTAATTAGTTGTGTTTGAGTTGTTGATGATCCTGAAAACTCATAAATTATTCCAACACCTTTTGAATTAATTTTTCCATCAGCAAGTAATGTTGTGACAAACGTAATTTTATCGATTTGAAATACATAATTCTGTTGAAATTGTACTAATCCAGAAACCATTTCAGTCGCATCGTTTATGAAGTTTGATCTGTAGGTATCCAAATATCTTTGATAATTGTTTTTAAACAAATCTTTTTGTGTTTGAGTAACTACAGGATCACTCATTTCACCAATGCCGAATATTACGTTTTCAGATGAGTTTATTGACGCGGCTGAAAATATATTTAAATCTTGTGCTTCAATGTATGATTGTAAAATGGCAAAATTTGTATCAACATTTATCTGATATAAAAGTGGTTTCCCATATAGATATGTTGGTGTTGTTCCTAAAACTCCTTCAGAATATCCTCTGTTATTTTGGATTGTTGTATTCATAAGTGATAATAAACCATATCCATATTTTGTTAAAATATTATCAAAAAAAGTAATTGTGTTTGTGTAATAGGATTGTGTGTCATTTACAAAATCGTTTACAAACCCTCTATAATTCAAAGTACCCGTAACTCCTGAAATATTTTCTCCGAGCTTTGTAAAATCACCAATGGTATCTCCCCCAGCATTTTGTAAATTTTGATTGTTATTAGAAACCCCCACAACAGGGAGTCTATTTTTAATTTTTTCAATTATTTGTTTATCCAAAGCATTGAAAGATGTGTCCGTAGACTCCGCTCTTTCGTCATAAACTTCAGTATTAGCATAATAATTAAAAGATAGTGCGTTTTGTAATGTTTCGATTGGTTTTGCTAGTCCTGAACCTCCGATGAAATTGAACCCCATAGCGATGTTAGCGATCATCGGTTGAAACCCAATACCTTCAGGATTCATATCATAAATTTTTTCGTACGTTATTCCAAAAGATGTAGGTATAACTTTTGTATTGTAAAAATCTCCAATTCTTAGAACTAACACAGGTGGTACCCCAAATGAGGTATTAAGTGCATCATTGTATATTGGTTGTCCATCTGGGCCAATGGTTGGTATAGTATCACCCGGTCTAGCACACTGTTGTATAAAAGTTAATCTTGCGTTTAATCCTTCTGGTGTCATAGAATGAAAAGACGGACTAAAATATTTCAATTTATTTTGTAATGAGTTGTATAAAAAAAAGTCTGTTTCTTTTAAAACTTCGAAATAATCACACTCGTTTAAAAGCAAACGTAACAATTTTTTCGAAGCACCTTTGTAAAGATCCTTCGTTGGTTGATTAAAACTGACGGGATTTGGTTTTACTGAAGCTTGATTTTCTCTCCCATCTTGTGTTAAGACCACATTTGGGGCTACATTTGCTGGAACTGGATTCCGTGGATCAGATGTAATATTAATACTTCGTATGTTTGTTTGTCTACACGCCATCGCACTAGTAGAATAAATTTTTTCGCGGCTTGGTAATTGAGTACCACAATTTACAGAATTTCCACATTGATCTGGGCCTTTTTTAGGGTTTACTGTTGTGGTTTCTCCAGAAGCTGATGTTTTGATAGTTAATCTTTGTGAATTAATATACTCATACAAACTTTTTCCACCTTCAAACTGATAATCATTAAAAAAATTTACAACCGAACTATTCCTTCTCTCTGAAAGTTTCTGATTATAAGGAATTGCCCCTGGTTCAGATGCGGAAGATAAAAGTCCTATCTCAATCTTTACTTCAGAATTTTCTGAGAGGATTTTATAAATTTCTTGACACAACTCTTTCATTTTATCGTAGTTACTTTCAACCACAGATGAAAAAAATTGTTCCACAGGTTGTTTTTGTGTTGTAACAGCATTTTGGGCGTATAATGTTTTATTTTGAGTCGATGTGTAAATATTATACAGAGGCTCAAAGTTTGCGTTGACTTGGTCAACTTTTGGGATATCATTATCAAAATAAAATCCGTAATTTACATACTTATCTAAGGCATCCTTTGGGAATTCTGGTTGTGGGGTGGTTTGAACCGAAACCCTTTGCGGATCAGGTTGAATTTCTGTTTTGACATTCGAAAATTGCTCTTCGGTAACGTTTGGATTATTGACTACTTCTTGGTAAGCTTGTAAGTCCGTTAATGGGACATTATTATAAATTCTAGCTAAATCATAAAGATCATATTTTTTACATCCAGCAAAAAATGAATTGATTACTTGGTCTGCTAACTCTCCTTCATTTTTTGCTAATACTTTTTGAGCAACTAGATTTAAAACTGAGGGATGATCCACAATGATCTTCCATTTCAAGGTTCCAGATCTACTTGTGTTTTTATAAGTATAAATTATTTCTGGTCTTCCCAAGAAAGTAGTTTCATTAAATGAAGGTCTTGTATCCTCACTAAAATCTAAATCATATGGTGGGAACCACATAATTCTACCGCCATTCGGACCTTGTTCACATTTTGGTAAATCTTGATATCTTAAACCTGGTCTAGATGATGTTCTCCACGCTAAGTTCTCAATAGAGAACATATATTTTTTCACACCACCCTCTCCACGTAATATTGAATCTCCACCTTTTTCTGGTGCAATATTAAGTTGATATGTTTTGTCAAGGATTGAATATGATGCTTTTCTAATATTACCATCTGATTTCTGTAAATCGGTATATTGAATGTAAGGTGTATCTTTGGTAAACACTCTACAATATTCAAGTGGGGTGTTGAGTTGGTTTGGAGTAAAACTTATAACTCTTGATCCTTTAGTTATTTGTTTATAACCATCATCAAAAATTTTACTAATTTGATTGATTGCATTTCCGACATGTGAATACCTACGACCGTCAAGTGGCATTGAATTAACAAGTCTTTGTGTTTTAGCTAAAATCGAGCTACCTGAAACGCTATAGGGTCCTAGAATTTTGAAAGATTCACTGTCTGTGAATTGATTTTTTGGAAAACTTGGATCTGGTGATCCTGCGGAGCCATTCTCTCTTACTCTTTTGCCTGCGTTAGGTGAATCTAATTCTTTAACCCAACTAAAGCCTCCACTTATATCACCCTGACTTTGGTATGTTGTACCCTCAAAACCAAATTTTAACTTTCCGGGGATATCTTTCTCATATTCTTTACCTAAAACGTCTGGACCATATACTGGTGCTAAAATTTGTTCATCAAATTCGTTAATTGGTACTACACCCGGTGGTGAATTAAGATAAATTGGTTCTCTGTCTGGAGATCCAACATAATATAAACCTTGACCCAAGTCCTGTGCTTGTGAACCAAATATTGCCTCTCCAAGTACAGATATAACCCCACGTCCTCCAGTATTATATCTAGGTCTATATCTATTATAATCTAAATTATTGGTTAATTGTGCTCTTTGTCCTTCCCCTGTATAATCCAAAAATAATTGTGAAGCTGATGTTGGTCGACTTCCAAATAAACCAAATTTACCCCCTCTTTTTCCACCATCACTATCTTTTACCAATGATTGTATTGAGTTAATATTTCTTTCTTGGTTATCAACAGTAAAATAATCACCGGGTATTGGTGATAATGGTAGTGTAAATCCAGCTATTCTTTGAACAATATCTTGTCCTTGTGATAAAATATTACCACCTCCAGAGGTAATTTTGTAATCTCTAAAGATAAGAGGTCTCTTACCAGCAACAATTAATGATAAGTTAATTGGATCTTGTAATCCGTTTAAAATATTAACACGACCTAACGTTTCTGTTCTAACGTTTTGGTCTATTCTTTGTTGGTATGCTTTTTTAAGAAACTCAACACCTAATTTAGCTAATTCAGAGTCATCTGTGAGAGGACCATTTGAACCAGTTGGGATTTCTTGTAATAAGACACTAAATGGTGAATACGATGAAGGTCTAAAACTAGGGGGATCCCAGTATGTTGCATTTTTTTGTACTTTGACAATATCACCAATATCATAATATCTTATGAAACCATCTCTTGGTGAATATTCGTTTTTGATCTGTCCTTTCTTTTGGAAGGTTGTGGAAAATAATTTGAGTGCGTCTGTATATGGGGGAAACGGCCCATATGGCCCTCTATTTGTTGGATTTTGTGAAACACTAATTAATCCAGTTATGTCTTTATTGAAACCACCCTCTGGGCCAAATTCATTGGTTAAATATAGACCATCCGCAAATGGGGCTAAATCAATTAATTGATCTGGTGAATCAATTACTGAATATTGACTTGGTTCATATTGACCGGGTCTATTAGAAACTGAATAACCAAAAGCACCCGGTTTATAATAAGGTTTCAAGTTTCTAGTCAACAAACTATTCCTTACTGCCGAAGTCGCATCAAATGTTAATCTAGATGGCATATTTTATTTAATAAATAAATACCTACCCTTGATTTTTTTCTACGAAATTGCTGTTGAATTTGGTAAGTTGTTGTAATTTTGGTTTTGCATTCTTTCAGAAATAAGGGATACGACTCTTCTTTGGAACTCAGCACTACTCACAATTTGATTTGTTAAATCTACTTTTGTTCCGTCTTCTGTAACAACTTTCAACTCTATGTTTCCATTGATTGGTGAAAACGAAACATTTTGATTATTTGATGTAAATTCAGTTGGTAATTGTTTTGGTGGTGTCGGCAATATAACTGCATAAGCTTGTAAAGGGGGGGTTGTCTGATTCATAGAAGGTGTAGATTGATACGATGTTTGTTGACTAGGGGTGCTATTAAAATTAATGGCTTTGAAAACCTCATTAAGTTTTTTTGCCCCGTTTAGCAGTTCAGTTATCACTGAATCTACAGCACCTGCAATTAAATTATCCTTGCTAATAAGTGGGTTGTTTTTTGGATCAATACTTTTTAGGAAATCATATTCTATAATTCTTTTTGACAAGTCTTCAAGACTACCAGTGTATGATTCTGAAGCTTTTTGCATTTTGTCTATGTACTCTGTAAAATTAATAGTACCCTTATTGTAGTCATCAATTATCGCTTTGAGATTTTTTGAGATGGCAAGGTAAAACTCGTCGACTTTTTTTATACCACCTCTTACATTTCCGCTCGCTTTAGTAGCCGCTTTATTAACACCTTCTTTTGTGGCTCTTACAAGTTCAGCCAAATCTTGTGTTGGTTTGGCACCTACAGTTATTCCTCGCAGTAGGTCAAAAATACCCTCTGCTGCCTTTTTGATTAATTCACTTTCTTCAAGTTGGGCTCTGGCAACGTCTTCCACTGTTTCTGGTCTACCTCTTAATTCTTCAATATCTTCTTCACTAAGTTGAGTAACCAATTTTTCTTCTCGATTGACCTTAACAACAAAATCACCTTTTTCTTTACTGTATTGTGCAAGATTCGCAATTAATTGTTTATCGGTTTCTTTTACATTAGCATTGAATTTAAATTCACTAGATAATTTATTTAATTTAGTTTGTGCGAAAGACATTTTTACCATTTCTTCGTAAGTTGCGCCCATTTGTGCTCCTAAATCCCTTATATCTCTTTTTGCGTATGGAAAAATTTTGAATTCTTTGCTTTTTTCATCAAAATAAGAAAACTTACTTGTCATTTTTACAACTTGATCTGTAAGTCCTTCTACATCTTCTGATGCAAGGTACATAAGTCTAAAAGGGTCTGCTAAATCACCAACGGCAACACCTAGTCTTTGGAAAGTAGCTACGGCTTCAATTGCTCCTTCTGGACTAAAAACTTTTTCCGCGAAACTAAATATCTGTGACATATCGAACCTCATCGATACTGCTTTGGCGGCCATACGTGATAACCCTTCAACACCATCTTTAAACCCATACTTATTAATTTGATCTAAACTATTTGCTACGTTTGTAAACACTGCGTGCGAGTTAGCCCCAACTAATCTTGCAATATTCAAAGTTTCTTCCATTCTATCCCTAATAAGTCCAACATCTATACCCGCATCATGGAAATTTTTTAAGTATGTACCCATATAATAGCCTTCTAAGCCGAAAGCTTTCTGTACAGCGTAGAGGTCTTTTGTGGTTTCACCTAATAATATTCTATTAGTTCCAAGTTCATCGGAAGTCTTATGTATTATATTAAAAGCATCTTCAAGACCACCCCCCAAAGTAGTTATGGTTGGTAATGATTCAACTAACGATAATCGGAGACCTTTTACGGCAACTTGAGTACGACCAAAAGTTTTTGCTAGTGCTTCGTTTTTTTCCAGAATACTCTTATCTAGGAGTTCGTTTTGACGCCTAATATCTTTAAGTTTTTCATTTATGGTATTATAAGTGTCTTTTACGTTTTTTTGAAGTTCATCAAAAAAACTGTTCCCTTGTCCGGGTGGTGGTGGTGGTTGTGACTGCATCAATCTTTTTTTATAAATATTTAAATTTACAAAATTAAATAAGTAATTTGATATTTATTAAGTTCATTGGTAGATTATGTTGTGGATATCTTATCCAATAATCTTTTTCTCCAAAAAATTGGCATTTTCAAATAGTCTGAATAAGATACATTACATCTTTGATTCAGAATATAAAACTCGTCAACTAGGTACGCTCTATAATCAGAAGAATACACGAAAAAATTCCGCCCCAAAGGTGACTTCTACATCGACCTTACTTCCTGACGGGGCTGTAACTATTCTTTTTAGATCAATCTTTGGTTCATTCTCATCCAAGAAATTCCTGATAAACTTGGAATCCATAATTGGAAGTGTGTCGATGAACTTAGCAATTGTTTGATTCTGACTATCACCATTAATTGAAACAATTTGTTTTTGTAATCTCCAAGTGACTTTTGGAGCGACACGTCCCTGTGGATAAGAATCGGCTTGACGATTAATATCTGTAATTTCTTTATACAATAATGGACGTATAGTAACAGATGTTTGTGACTTTGGTAGTGTAACAGTCCAAGTTCCGTTATCATCTGGTTCTACGTTTGGTTTTCTAAACTCGAGTTCGTCTAACCCAATCACAGCTTTGAAAGGTTTACCTGTGGTTGGATCATTTACACTAATATTGTATTCGTGTCCAAATGATGTATTTCTCAAAAAAATAAGAATGGCTTCCAAATCACCGTTAATCATTTCATCTGGTCTCAGATCTGGTTCGTATACTTTGGATCTTAGAAGATTAATGATCAGATCGTCAGTATTTGTAGCCATTAACAAATTCTCGTCGTTAGCGGTCAAATAACCTACTTTTACTGATTTTTTTTTATTTGGGTAAAACTTACCTCCACTAGGTAGCTTTACAACATCGTGCGGTAGAGAAAAATTCTCTTGACCGTATTTCATCAAATTTTCGTCCATAATTAATTAAATACTATAATAGATAATCGATATTTTTTGTAAGTAAACAAAAAATCCTGTATATTAATATACAGGATTTTTTTATAATATTTTTTTTTAAAGTTTAGTAGACCAATATACAACGATCTGGTTGAAGTGTCACTGCGAGTGTTGCAAGTCCGTCTTGACTATACTGTGCTTGGTTCCATGCGGATTTAGTTATCATACATGAATCCAAAATCCATTTTTCAACAACTACACCTGTTGGATCTAACATTTCTAAATCAACATTCTTTTTATATCCAGCAGCATATCCCATACGACCAGTAACTGATTCCGCATGCAGACGAACCCACTCCATAAGTGCTTGTGTTGCCGAAGGCCCAATAGGATCTCTGAATGTTACGTTCATAGCATTCCATTTAAATCTTCCAGCCACATACGTTTCTGTATTCAAAAATGGAATTGCAACAGATGCTATATCAATTGAAGGTCTATCAGTAGATTCAACATACCATTCGTTAATACCCAACGTTGAATCAAATCTAAGTATAAATCGGTTTACCCTTTTCGGTTCATACGGAACGGGCATTTTCATTAGTAAATCAGCCATAACTTTTTTGTTTTTTGTTTATAAATATAAGCTTTTAAATTTTTTTCTATTTACTTTTATTTTTAATGTGATATTGTCTATATGAATTTGGTTAATTTTATAAAAAAAGATTATATGTTCTTGAAGAAGTTCTTAATAATAATTTATTTTAATTTTTTTTAGAATTTAGTTTTTGTTCCTGATGAAGTGTTATAAGTTTTTAATAAAGGTTCTTTAATAAATTCTTGTTTAATTCTTTCTAAGTTCTTTATATCATCATCGGAAAATCCAATTGTTGGTAAAAATCTATTACTTATTTTATCTTTCATAAAGAGTTTCTTATTTAATTTTTTAGCATGTTGTTTGACATAGTTGATGAACTCTCTCAGTGCTTTTACTTTGAGTTCTTCTGGATTTGAAGCACTACCATCATCGCCAAAGGTAACTGGGTAGTATTTGTTTAAATCTAAATAGTAATTTATAAGATTTTTTGTATTTGTTGGGCCTTCCTTGGTAATCTTTCTATACTTCTTCAGGTTTTTAACCAGTAAATCTCTGTTGATACCCATATGATTTTGTATGATCATATTATAAATAGCTTCTCTAATTGTTCTCGGGTTATGCCCTCTAGCTGTAATGATAGAAAAAATAGATCCGTTATTGATAGCTTCAATGAAGTCCGACCAAGCTGGTCCTGGTTTAGCATTCATGGTATCAAACAAAAATTTTTTATCACCCAATGTCCTAAAAAATCTAAAAGGATCTTCTGCATACCCAACGATTTTATGACCTTCATATTCAAAGTTTTTCTTTCCAATTTTAGATCGAAATTTTGCAAAGTCCTCTGTTGACATACCAACTTCATTACCCTCATCATCCATCAACATTATCTTTGTTGGCATTTGAAGAATATTATCATCCCAGTCAAAGGCATAATACTTCAAATCGGGGGTTCCGAACTGATCGAAACCCTCCGAAATGATATTACGTTTTTTTTTAACTGTTAACATTTATAATTAGATATTCTCAAAAGATGCTCCAGTTGGTGTAATCAAGAACTCTATATCGATAAATTCTAACGCTTTAGTAGGTTTCAGATAGATTTTACCAGTGAGTGTGTTTCTGTCTAAATCCTCTGGAGAACTGCTTACAGTCACTCTGAAGTCATAAAGACCTCTGTCTCTTCTGATGGCATCCAAAATAGGATTGACGCTGTCTAAGAAGTCCTGACGTACCTTAGCATCGTTTTGTTCAAACAATAATCTGACGGCAACTGCAGAAATAAGTTTTCTAGCTTGTAGTAACAATCTTCTCACATTAATTCTATTCAACGCCGTATCAGCAATTTGAAGAGTTTTGTTACCCCAAATTACAGTTCCAACATCAGAAAACGTAGCGATAGGATTAATACGACCCTGATACAAAGTGTCTCTATCTTCTTGTGTAAGTTTCTTACGAGCTTTGATAGCGTTGACCAAACCACGAGTGTAACCAGCGGTAGCAAACCAAGGAAATGAAATATTATCCGTTAGAGCCAAGTTTCTGCAAACTTCATTTGTTGGTGGGATGTAAATCTGTGTGTTATTCACAGTATCTCTTACCAAGATCCAAGGGTAATAAGTTGCTGTGTAGTTTGAGTCAATACCTGTGTTATCCAAGTTATCTACCGCTTCTGTAGGATAAATAAAATTATCATTAATAGTCGGTAAGAACACATTACAGTCAGGTGTTGTTGCAATATAAATTGAATCAGCCCTCTGGTAGGTAATCATTGAAATTGCATCTTCAACGAGATTTGAATTGTTCACGTAATCAATACCTGGGGTTGCAAACACATTGATATTTGTTGACTCGGGATTATTGAAAGTACTAATACCAAGTAAATAAGCGTAGTAATCCGTATTGGCATAATCCGTAAAGTTAGAAACACTAATAGGTTTGAATGCTCCCCACCCAGTTGCGTTCGGATATCTTGTTGAAGCGCAAGCACCTCTTTGATACCCAGCACCACCTAGTATGAATGAGTCACCGTTTGTACGATACTCACGATAAATGTCCCAACCGTCAAAACCTTTTTGTACCAAAAAAGTAAACTTACGAGCTTGGATTTGGTAGTATGGGTTTGCGGAAGTTTCAGGATCAGATTGGAAAGATGCATCACCACATTGGAATGCAGGAGTACCAGAAGTTGGCCCAACAGCGATTTGTACAACTGTCGCACCTGAATCCATATGGAAACCTTGAGTGATGTAATCCCAAGGTTCTGCGGCTTCTGAGTCACAGATACTTACAGGGTATTGTGCTCCTTTGTACTGGTAAAAGTCAACATCATAACCAATTTGACTTGAGATTCCCAAGAACGTAGTTCTTACCTTGTCACCAGAACTTTGTACCGCATTGGACATACCACGAGAAGACACTGGGCCAGTAGTTGTTCCAAATGGGGGGTTGTAAATAACTTCACCCGGGAAATAATAAGCGGTTTTGTAGATCGGGAATGGGGGCAATCCATTGGGATACTCTCTCATCACATAACCCTCGAAACCACATGGAAGAGAACTAATTGGTGCATCAGCATCTAACTCCAACATAATAAATTTAGAGTTAAGTGTATATTCACCGTCAGAAGTACCCACTTTAACACCGATGTAATTATTCGATGCTGGATCCATATTACAATTTGTGAATTTTTCCAGATACACAGGATTTGTATCTGTGTCAAAGAAATCACGAACACCTAAGTCAAAATTTAAATTATTGAACGAGATGTTTTGAATTGAAATTTTAATTTGAGCATTTGCAGCATTACCATCGGAAATCGTTAACACTTTGAATAATCTTTCAACTGTACTACCACGAAGTTGGGACACAACCCAAGGAGATTCAGCGGCTCTATATCTTTCTAAATAGTTTGCAATAGAACCAGTAGTTGGTGTGTATCTTAAACCAGGAGTAGCAATAACGTCGGTTTTGATACCTCTAATATAACCTTTGTTGTACCCATAAGTAAGTAATGTCGGATAAATCTCCTCAACAAACAACGGAACCTCAGTTCTACTTCTACTAAAATTAGTTCTACCCAACACAGCAGGTAAGTAGTTTTGGTCTGTTTGTGACAACGATACCACAAATTGGAAATTTTCTGGTGAGTTAGCGCCATCAGTTATACCAGAAATTGCAAATCTAGCAAAAGGGTTTTCTGTTACTGCAGAGTAAGTTCCTGTTGTATTAAGTGTAACACTCGTTAAACCTGTCACTTGATATCTTGGGCCAGTTCCACCTGAACCATAGTTCGAAATTCCTCTCGAACGAAGTGTTGCTACCACAACATCGTTATAATCCAAGTATGAAACACCTGAATAATTAAACACGGTTCCTGAAATTGTACCAGTATAATTACCTGATCCTGTATCAGTCAAAGAACTTACAATACTCATAAATGAATAACCTGTATAATTTCCATTGGAACTTTCATCGAAATTAGAATAATACCAAGCATCGTTGTTTGGTGATGTGTATTCGGCTTCCGAATCTGTTAATCCTGAAACACCAAAAACGTTTGTCTGTGCAGTGTAAGCACCGAGAGCACTATACTCAGCATCAGATACAGTACCAAAATAATATATTGAAGTACCACTTGTAGTTCCTGATGCATTTACAATAGCCGTGATTTGATTAGTCAATTGACTATTAAAGGATGATTGGTTTCCATTCAATAGTGTAAAAGGATTGTTTAAATTAGTTCCGACCAATGTAGAACCAACTGGTGTTAACGTAACTGTACCCCCTGTCGTTGCGGACAAACTAATTGTATATGTTGATACTGTACTTGTTAATCCAACTGTTGTTCCATCGACATTTGCTTGAATAGACAATGACCAACCCGGTCCAGCATCATACCCTGAAAGACCCAATACACGAGTTACAAATAACTGATTGGATTGTTGTAAATATGATTTTGCAATATAAGCTAATTCATATTTTGGAATTTGAGTATTCACAAATTTTTCGGGGATAGTACCTCCAAAGAAAGCTTGAAATTCGTCGTAGTTAGTTATGAAAATAGGTTCAAAGGCTGGGCCAGTAAGAGTTTCACCAACCAAACCCAAAGTTGTAACACCAACACTCTGTGCTACAAAACTCAAATCCCTCTCAGATGTATAAACACCAGGGGAAACAAATATTTTATTGGTAGTTGCCATACTATGTAATTTTTTTTAGGTTTTATTGATATAAATATTATCTCGATTGATAAAGTATTTTTTTTTTCAAAAACTTATTTATATTAGTAAGTAAAAATTATCTTTTTTTATCTTTTATGAAAAAAAATACCAAAAACATTAAAATTTCATTGGATTCACACACCAAACTAAAAAAATATTGTGATGAAAATGGAATAAAAATTTACAAGTTTTTGGAAAAACTTATTGAACAAAACTGTTCCAAGAAAAGAGATATCTACGGGGAAAATTAAATTTTGTATGATCTAGTTTTATGGTGATCCTAACAATGATACACCATAGCTAATAGTTGAGGTTGGATTCGCATTTTCTTGTGTAATTTCAAACCTTAATTGATCCCCAGTATTCACCTCAAAGTTTGTGACATTGGTACCATAAAAGTCGAATTCAGCACTATTGTTCAATCTCACAAATAAATCATATGAACTTACATTTTGAGTTGAAAGTATTGTGAATGTTCCTGTATAATCAACACTGATAGTTTTGATCACAGGTGAACTTCCTTCTGCTTCCACTAATAAATCAAATACACCCTCATTTACTGGAAAAACTTTTCTTTTTCTATTTATTGGTTTGAAATTTGTTTCGAACACATTCAAGACTCTAGATACCGCAGGCGCGACTTCGAATTTATCTTGATCCAATAGAAAACCCAATAAAGTAAAATCGTAGTTTTGAATATAAAATCTTCGTTTATCAAGTTGGGTTACAGATTCATCACTAATGTTTGCGTTAACAATTGGAATGAAATGTCCGTTGACCTTAGTATATGCTTGACGTGACGCAAATGTCTGTAAAACATTTTTATTGAATTCATTGAGTTCTCTCATACGATTACAAATAATTTTCACACTAAACGAAATATCAACAGGTATTGGTTGTGGTATTTTATAAATGTCTAAACCTTTTACATTACCATTCCATGTGGGAACAGCAGCATAAAAAAACTCTTTTTGATTTGGGATATTGTATAGTGTTGCTGGATTTGTACCGTACTTTACTTCAGGAACCCTGACAACTGTAATGAATGGTGGTTCGGTATTACCATTCAAATCCTGGAAAGACCATGTTTGAGTAAATTGTGCCCAATTTTGTGTTGTAATAAGAATATCAATAGTAGGAATAACTTTACCTTCAACAACAGTTTTAAGTTCATTTTTGACAAAATCCAAAAACCCCCTATCTAAATCAGCGTATCCTAAATTCTTTGGAAGATATGTTCCGTCTTTTGTAATATCCTCCAATAATTGTTCTCTCCTCTCAAGTAATATTTTTGGAGGAACTAAATTTATATTTGGTATTACTTTTTTTGGTAGTGCCATGGTTAAATCCCCATAAATTCATTTGCAGTTACAGGTGTTGCAATGTAACTAACATAAAAAGGTTTATACCCACCATAAGTATGTTTGTTGTCGTAGTTTGGAATACCTTTATCAACAACAGAATAATACCTTACTTGATTTTCTGTAATCCAATAACCTATGTAATCACCCAAACTGATAGATATTTGTAAATCATCCAAATCTTTTTGATAAATTGCAAATTTTATATTACCTGGTTCGTTTTGTAATATTTTTGAATTACCCAAAAATGAATTGTCTGGTTGTAAAATCTGTAGATAAGCATTTACAGAAATCGGTGGTAAAAATTCGATAGATTGGGGAAGAGCCTCACCATAGACATCGTCTTGATTTGTTTTTTGTTTGTTTACACGATAGACAACAATGGTGAAATTCATATCCCCATCGAGCCATTCTCTACCCATATTTACATCCAAATCGAAGTCTTCTTGACCGAAAAACTTACCTAACCTCGTTATTGGAACTTGATTTTGTGCCATACTTGATAAATATCTATTTTATTATTATATTTGATTTATTTGTTTTTGGAAAATCAACTAAACGCAAGAGAGAACCAAGCACTCGATATATTGGATAATTATTCGGGAGCAAATAACTATATCCTAAAACTTCGTCAAAAAAAATTGACGAATATTAAATTCTTTCCAAACGCAACTCAGACCGAGTATATCATCAAATTTCATAAACGAGAACCAAAGGTCGCAAAAAAATGGGTGACACTAGATTCCTATTTTGCAAATAAAATTGCGGATGAAAAAATGTTTACCGAAGTACCCAGTCAAATTTGGATAGAAAAACTTTTGGTTGAAAAAGAAACCGCTTATCATATTTGGGGTTACTATTTTGAGACCCAAGGGCTGCATGACTTTTGGATCCCAAAAGCTGCAGTTATCAAAGACAACAAGGTTAAAAATGTAGAAATTGATTTTGACAAATATAGTCATAGACCTTTACTCGAACATCAAAAAGAAGGTGTCAAAACCCTATGTGAGAATAAAAAATACATTTTAGCGGACGATTTGGGGCTGGGTAAAACCATGACAACAATTGTCGCGTCCCTAGAGTCGAACTCAAAAAAAACACTTGTAATTTGTCCAGCATCTTTGAAAATTAATTGGAAAAGAGAAATCGAATTTCATACCAACAAAAAAATATCAATTGTTGAGGGTAAAAAATGGGAAGATGGTGATTATGTAATTGTCAACTACGACATTCTCAAAAACTTTCATAGTTTGGAAAAGGGTGTAGAATCAATTATACGTAATTCAGGGTTCGATTTAATTATTGTTGATGAGGCTCATGCAATTTGTAATACACAAGCACAAAGAACAAAACTTGTAAATGATATAGCCAAGATATCAGATAAAGTTTGGTTGTTAACAGGAACGCCCGTCACATCTCGACCCATTAATTATTTCAACCTACTTAATCTTGTTGATTGTAATGTCGCACAAAACTGGATGGCCTACGTCAAAAGATATTGCAATGGGTATCAATTCCGTGCAGGAAATCGAAAAATTTGGAATGTGAGTGGTGCCTCCAATCTTGAAGAACTATACGAAAGAACCAAACCATTTGTACTACGTCGTTTAAAAAATGATGTACTAGATCTACCTGAAAAAATTATCTCACCAGTTTATATGAGATTAAGATCCAAAGAATATGAAGATGTAATGGGTGAATATTACGAGTGGTATGACAAAGGTGGTGAATCCGATTCTCTTACTATGCAATTTTCCAAAATCGCAAAAGTCAGACAAATTATTGCAAATGAAAAAGTTGCACAAACAATAGAACTGTGTGAAAATATTTTAGATCAAGATAAAAAAGTTATCATCTTTTGTAACTTTACTGATTCTCTTAATGCAATTTATAATCACTTCAAAAAAGTCGCGGTAAAACTTGATGGATCAACACCAAAAGGAGAAAGACAAGATGCTGTGGATAAATTCCAAACCGACGATAAAGTTAAAGTCTTTGTCGGTAATATTAAAGCCGCGGGTGTTGGTTTAACTTTAACTGCCGCCGAAACTGTTATTATGAACGATTTGTCGTTTCTACCATCAGACCACTCTCAAGCTGAAGATAGAGCGTACCGATATGGACAAAAAAATACAGTAGTAGTTTATTACCCTCTATTCGAAAATACAATCGAAGGAATTATCTATGACATTCTAGATAAGAAAAAAAGAATTATCAATACTGTTATGGGTGATACAATGTTGTTTGAAGGAGATGCACTTGAAAATATACTTCAATCTATCAACCAAAAGAGAAATTGAAAATACTTATTAGAGACACTAAAGTCTTGGTGGAGTATGAAATATTTGGAAAATAGAATTGAGTTAATTGAACAGAAAATTGAAGAACGTAGAAGATTAATAGAAGAACAAAAAAAATCCAAGATTAAACAAGGTAATGTTGTTGTTGAACCACTACCATATTCATTTACATCACTAAAGGCTTTTATCGATCCAACAACGATGAATGTTCACTATACAAAACATTACAAAGGATACGTGGACAAACTTAATCTTGCAACTAAAGGAAAACGATATGAAAATATGTCGTTGGAAGAGATTGTTTCATCGGTAAAAGAAAACGAAAAATTAATTCGTGATAATGCTGGTGGAGCATATAATCATTCTTTATTTTGGGAAATGATGACACCTAATCCATCAAAAATACCAACAAAACTTGAATCAAGAATAAATTCAAATTTTGGAACCCTTAAGGAATTTAAAAAAAAGTTTGATGAGGCAGCAAAAACTGTATTTGGTTCTGGTTGGGTTTGGTTAATACTCAAAGATAATGGTAAATTAAAAATTATAACAACACCAAATCAAGACAATCCAATGATGAGTTTTGTTAAAGATGGCGGAAAACCAATACTTGGTTTGGATGTGTGGGAACACGCATATTATCTAAAATATCAAAACAGAAGAGACGAATACATAAAAAATTTTTGGAGAGTTGTTGATTGGGAGTACGTGGCTGATAAATTATAGTAACAACGTATATTTATAAAAAAAATAAAAAAAATGTTTTGTAAAAAATCCACAATTGAAAATCAATTATCCCAAATAAGTTCTATCAGTTATAGAAGATGTGGTGATAATATGCTTATTAATGACCAACGACTTATGCCAAATGAAGTTGTTAATGTTTGGTACATAGAAGGAACTCTTCTTACCGCAAGTGAGGGTCAACTAATAACAAATACAACTTATTTTCCCCCCACACCAACACAAACTCCTTCTAATACACAAACACCAACAAATACACTAACACCAACACAAACTCCTACTCATACACAAACACCATCTATAACACCTACGAATACAGAAACACCAACTAATACACCTAGTGAAACAGTAACAAACACACCAACACCGACAGAAACACCAACTAATACACCTAGTGAAACGGTAACAAACACACCAACACCGACAGAAACACCAACTAATACACCTAGTGAAACAGTAACAAACACACCAACACCGACAGAAACACCAACTAATACACCTAGTGAAACAGTAACAAACACACCAACACCGACAGAACCTTAACTAATACACCTAGTGAAACTCGACAAATTTAGAGTAATTTATGACAATAATAGCTGAACCAGATAGAAGTAGAATGTACAAGAGGATTTATAACCTCTTAGGAGCACCTCTACGTTCTGTAGAACTTACAGATGAAATGATGGATTCACTTATGGAATTATCAATTGGTGATTACACCCAGTACGTACAAGACTGGTTAATTGAGTCTCAATGGACATCCCTATATGGTTTAAACTTGGAAACACAATCAGTGGCAAATGCATTGGTTAGAAGATCACTAGATTGGGAAACTCAATATACTTACGCTTATTCTAAAATTGTTGGTTTACAAAATTCAGGGTCGTGGGTGCTAAAAAAAGATTACATTCAATTACAAGCAAATCAACAAATATACGAAATACCAGCTGGACGTGAATTGAATGAACTTTTATGGTTTTCTCCAGCAGAACAAAGTAACATTCTTTTTGACCCTTGGTCATTTGGAGGATTAGGTGGTCCTGGAATTGGTGGTGCTGGTGGTTATGCTCAACCGGGTTGGGGTGGTGGTGGATACTTTTTCTTTTCATCATATGATGTATTAGCTCGTCAACAAGATATTAATATAAAAAGAAGAATTATTCAACCAGATCTACAATATAGAGTTACAGCACTTCCTAATGGAAAAAAAGCGATTATGCTTTATAATACACCCGGTGGTAAATTTGACTTTGGTAATTCAGAACTTAATAGAGGAAAAGTGTGGTATTGGTATTATGATACCTATGATAAGGATAGGGATCAATGTCTGAAGGATAATCCTGATATTGTAAAATTACCCTCCGATATCCCATTAGATGTACTATCATGGCAAGATCTGAATGATCCTGCTCAACAATGGGTAAGAAGGTGGTTAACAGCTTATGCTAAAGAAACTTTAGCTCGTGTAAGAGGTAAATTCAGTGGAAATCTTAAAGCACCAGATAGTGAACTTCAAATGGATTATGCATCACTATCTACGGAGGCTAAAGATGAAAAAACAATTTTATTAGAGGAACTAACAAAAAGACTTGAAAGATTAAGACCAGAATTTCTAATGAAAAGAGAAGCAGATATTGCTGAAAGTCTGAATAAACAAATGCAATACAGAGCCTTCCCAGTACCAATTACAACAGTCTAAGATGGCAATAATAAGAACAATACCAAGTGAAAAAATAATTAACGGAATACAGGTCAAAACTTCTGAGTTAGCCGTTGTATCCGAAGCGTTGTATACAACAAATGGAGAATATGCTATTGTTGTAAAAGATGTTGAAATTTGTACAATTAAATTAAATAGTCAAACAACAGATAGAGTGAAAATCAAAGCTATGACCAATGTTTTGATCATTCCAGATGAAAATAGAATTGATGAGTATTGGGATGAAATTCAAATAGAAAAAGGATCTTGTATTGAATTAGTTTTCATATATCACAATTGGTACATACTTTCTTCTGATGGTGTTAAACTTTGGTAAGTTACCACTTTTTCCCACCCATCTGCAGCTTGATCGTAAATGTAGTTCGGATCAAGACCCCTCTTTTTCCAATACTCCAACTCTTGTTCGGTAATTTCCAAGACATCTCTTTGTAAATTATCTTGATCGGTTTCATTAAAAGGTTGTCCATTTACAAGTTGACATTGTAGAGTTGTGAAATACTCTCTTTGTTCTGGATTGGTGACTAACAAAATATCCCTAACTTCTGGTTTGAACACAACCAAAAGTGGTTCAATACGTTTATTGAATACTGAGATTGCTCGAGGAACATTATACACACCTGTTAAATTCGGATTATTATCAATGTCGCTTTGACTTACCAAATAACAATTTAATGTAATAGTATCACCCTTTTTGGACACATCACCTTGAGAGATTTTAGTTCCATCGTTGACGTAATAAATAACATCACCCAAATTAACACTCATCCCTTTTTGAATTACAAGTTCCATATGTGCTTGTCTTGCCATCAAATTACCCGCCTTAGTTGTTTGTTTACATCTTTTTTCATAGTCAGAGATACTTTGTTTTATTTTACCTCTTTGAGCTACTTTGACTAAAGGAATTTCCATATTGTAGATCTTTGTCAGATATTCATAATAAAACTCGACAAATTCTTTTCCCTTACCTTGAAGTAATAATTTAATTCCCTTATCAAGAAACTCCTCGATATAACCCGGTAATTTTTTTGACTTAATAGTGTTTCCAACCAACTTGATTTTTCCTTTTTCTGTGAGAAGTGCGTAGTTTTTTCTGGCGATGTTTATACAACTTGGCCACACACCATCGTTATCTAACGCCATCTCACCACGCATAAAAATATCATTATACTCAGCAATATCAGCCGCAGTGCCTTTGTACTCTTTACCCTTTTTAACTTTCCAATTGTTACCTCGACCAATATAAACTCGATCTTCAACCCCGTTTGGTGCTGAGAAGTTAATACCGTCCGTATCCATCACAAGTGGTTCATAACCACGTGCCATAAAGAATTTTGTCATTTGACGAAGATATTGTCTACCAGTACAGGTAATTTGTTCTCCCATATACATATCACCCCAAGCAAAGACTTGAGGTGCTGACAGGGCACCAAACATACTATTGATAAAGATTTTGATAGGTAATTGTTTTCTATCGTATGATTTTGATTTTTTTGGATCTGTCTCGTGTAATTCTTCCGCAAGTTGTTTGTATAATATACGAGAATCACGGAAAAACTTCAAAAATCCTCTGAGCACCCCAGTCACATCACAATCAGGAAAAACTTCGTGTACAAGTTGAATAGAAGGATAAAGTGAACTAAAGTCGAGTTTAAGAACATTGGTAGAATAACCCACTTTAATAAGACGTGATAATCCACCCACAAAATCCTTTTTTTCTTGTTTTTTCGGAATTGCTAAGTTGTGTTTGTATGACCAAGCGAGCATAATCATTTTCCATAACGTCGCGGTTCCCATTGTAGAAACTCTTTCATAAGTCGTTGGTACAAGAGATGCTAGAAGAAAAGAACCTTGATTGAACTCTTCATCAACACGTAAAGTTTCATCCAAGTCATCGTCAAGATACATCTCAACAATTTTATCTCCAGTAACTTTTTCATAAACTGATGGAAATCTTTGATCTAAGTTTGCAAACTCAGGAATATCAGCTTTTTTATATTTTCCATTGTTAATATTTAACCAATACTCCTCTTTTTTTTCATACATCTTACCGATGTTTTGATGATCTATGTAAATACGATTTGGACTTTCTAGTTCCAAGTATTGTGTGATATACTTAAGACCAGCACTTTTGATATTTGAATTGATTGATTGAGCTCTTCTCACAGCATGAAGAATATCAATTACATTATATCCCCACATTCCAATCTGATTGAATTTCTCAACCTCATTACCAAGTTTGAGCAATTGTTCTTTTTGTGAGAAATGTCTTTCTGGATTGAGGGTTATACAAATTTTCTTCATATCCAAACCAAGAGCTTTGGATCTTTCAATGATCCATTGCCAGTCAAAGTTAAAGCTATTGTAACCACCAATGATACTTGGATTAAGTTTGTGTATTGTCCTGAAAAACTCAATCAATCCGTGTTTTTCTTGTTCTTCTGTGAGACATTCAATAACTTGATGAAAACCTTTATTTGTCTTCATACCAATCATAAAAATACGACCATCTTTTGGATCAAGTGCGGTCGTCTCTAAGTCAAATACAAATCGAGTGATATCGTTGTATTCTTCATATCCTTTGAATAATCTTTTTTCTTTTTGAATCAAATATTGTTCAACTGGTGGTAATAATAGAAATTGTTCTTTTGCCGCATCACCCCAAGGATCTATACCACCATCACGAAAAAACTGAATAAGATTTCTATATCCTTTTAAGGATTTTACCAAGAATGTAAGACCTTGGGTTAATCTTTCATTGTCGTGAGTTTCTAGTTTTTCAATAAGAATTTTATGTTTGGACATCGCCTCTTTCTGTTGAGCTTTTGATCCTCCATAAAAGTTTAATTTACGTAAATCACCAACCCAACAAAACGGAATAAAAGTATCCCTGACAATTTGTTTACCTTTACTAGGGATTTCCTTGATTTTAAAGATATCTTCACTTGCATAATCGAACTCAAGTGCGACTATATGCTCTTCTGGATCGTTACCCTCTAAAAAACTTTTGATTTCTTCTGTTGTGATCATTTTTGTTTATGACTTATCCTATCAAAGATAGTAAAAAATGGATCAACAACAAGGACTGTCAATGATAAAACTTTCTTGGATATAAATGTTCAGTTCTTCTCTCAAAGGTAAAATAAGATCACCCTCTGTTGATTTAATCAAAAACTGACCTTTGTAGGTTCCTACCTTATTTGTATCTTTTTTTGTAAACCTGAAATAAACATAATATTCGACTTGAGCGTTGTCGTCAACGTTAGTCAACTCCACAATGTACGCTGGTTTTGAAACAATCTTCGGAATACCTGATTCACTATTGATCATTGTGAAAAAGATTGAAGATGTTTCTAGTAGTCGCATGAACTCTTGATATTCACTCCTACCATCCTTCACCACTTGCATTTTTAGAAGCGGTAAATTAGCGTTTTTATTTATGTAAAAATTCATCCGATTTTTACAATAAATACTCGTTAAGATTCTTTTCTCAAATTTTTGTCATAAAATTCGAATCTGTTGTGTTCGGTTGGAGTCATCATTAACAAAGCAGGTTTAATATTGTTTTTTTTGGTTTCCTGAAAAATATGAGACATCCACGTCTGTTCGAAAGGATGTGCCCAAGTTGTATTCAAAAACATTTTTTTGTTTCCTTCTCTAGAAACTACTTGAGGCCAATTCGAGTAGTAAACTTCACCACTCACATAGGGAATACCATTGTGTGACCAAATATGTTCGTATCTAGTTCTAGGAGCATTAGGATCTAACCCTAACTCAGGTAATCTATTTTTACCCGGCCAAAATTGTTCTCTTACGAATTGTGGTACATTATACCAAGACCATTGAGTTCCATTATCTCCAAAAAATTCTGAATAATTAAATTTAAGAAAATCAAAATTGTGTTTTTGAATAATTTGGAGAACATTATTATAGAAATTACTCACATATCTATTAAAACCGTTTCGACAAACTTCTCCTTTTTTTGGATAAAAAAACATATCATCCTCAAAAAAGAAATAGTAATCAAAGTCGTTGGCTTCGGCATGTTCAGCTATGAACTGTCTTCCACCACAAATTCCAAGATTATCTTTTTTGATATGAATAAACTCATATTGTGCACACAACTCATCATACTTGTCAAATGTTGAATCATCACTAGAATTATTTAACAAGTACTTTTTTGGTTTGTCTATGAAATTACAATCATACTGAATCATTGACTCTATTAAAGTTTCAAATTGTTTTGGACTATTAAATGTGATTACATAAAGTGCGGAATTATTGATGTCTAAATTGTTTCCAGAGATAGGTGTTAAACTCTCACTTTTTATTTTGTGTTGATCATTCTTCAGATCTTCAAAAAATTTTGATATTAGACCATTTGACTCAATTTCAAAATATTCAAAAATTTCTGGGTGTTGATACGTCAAAAGTGTAAAAAGTGATTCTTCAGTACCCATATAACCACGAGATAATGTATTACTCATCAAACTATAATAAAGAGGGTTAAAATCTCCTATTTTTTCTTTTGGGCCACCAAAAAAACCACCACGACATACCTTATCAATTTTTTTATTTACCATTCTACACATTTCCGAATAATCGAAACCGTGAATTTCATTTTCAGCTTCGTATGGGAACGCGATAAAAGTTATGTTTTTTAATTTACTCAATTTATTTAAAACCTTGTCATGTGTAAAATAACCCGGATGAACAGTGTTCGTTATACCAGCATCTATCCAAAATAAATGTGTTGAATCAAATCGATCCATTATTTTTGCGTCGTGTAAAAGAAAAACTTTTGACATAACTAATGGATTATACATTTCTAATTTTGCTTGTGTTGATTGTGGTAACCAACTTGATTGTGAGTACCATGATGAATCCAATCTGATTCTTTGAATTTTTTTGTGGAATTCATTTTTGAACCAATTCAATTCTCTTACAATAAATTGAGTATTATGTTGTTGTCTTCGTTCAAATACCCATTTTTCTAAATCCTTATCTCCAAAAATAATAAGATTTTCGTCAATTTTTAATAATTGTTCTAATTTCGATAAGTAATGATCGAAATTTCTTGACCACCCTTCAGATAATGCGTGGCGGTTTATATTCCATAAACCAGTGACTAAAGTTGTATTATTCATAAATTCTATTAAATTCCTCTAAGATTCTATAAAAACTTTTATTTTGTGTGTATATTTCTGGTAACGCATCTCTAGGACCACTATCAGGACACCACCATATGTCAAAATGTTTCCGTATAAATAAATCTTGATGATTTACCCACATAAGGGACATTATTTGTTCTTCATGTGGTAATTCTTTGTCTTGTGACTTAAAGTCATCAATCAAAATTTGTTCAATGTAATTTTCGAACAATTTTACAATTTCATCCCATTTTTCTCGTTTGCCGCCAAATAATCCTCCAATTATGTGAATAGTATTATCATAATTTTTATACCATTTAGGATCAACGGTTTGAGACCAAAAGTTACGGACATTGTCTTTACCAATTAAAAAAAATTTGTCTTGAGTATATTCAATAAGATTATTTAAAAAATCATTATTGAAAAGATTACATTCATAAAAACTTGCCATATAAGACTTTGGATCTAAGTATTTTACTGGGATTAAACCACAATGTGATAGTCCAGCGTCTATCCAATAATAATAATCATACGTTTTATCTTCATAGTACCACCATGCAAATTTAGAGTATTGTATTTCTATACAACGGTCACCCCCTTTAGTAAATTCCAAATTTTTTGTTTGTTTTAGTAAATTTTTATATTTACAATTCCAAATATCAAAAATTTCAATTTTCAATTGATCCTCAGAAATAGAATTTTCTTCAAAAAAAAATTGTTTCAATGATAAAAATTCACTGGCTGATGTATAACAAATAAAATCAGCTTCTGTCATTTTCAAAAGCGAAAGTAGACTCCACCTGTAATGATGAAATCTACCAGGTCTCCCACCTAGTTCAGAACCGTATAGATCTGTATAAATACAAGTGATAAATTTAATTTTTTTCATTTAATAAATTATTAACAAAAAGTTTAAAAATGTGTTGATTAGTCTCAAATCTAATTTGAAAACAATGAAATGTTTTATTATCAAATAATGTCCCAACTCCAAACTCAAAACTTGGGTATAATTCATTCCCTATAAATTTCCATTTTTTTTCTTCAACTGAAACTGGATAACTGAGAACTTGTTTGTTACCAAACTTTAAGTTTTCTTTTACAAAAATTTCACCCACATCTAAGTGATGAAATTTATCTCCACAAAGATAAAGACCATCATGAAATTTTTTGTGAATTGAATTTTCATATAATTTTTTATTAAATGACATAAAACTAGGGCCTACATAAGGTAAACAATTAGAAAATTGAGCATTACCATAAATTGTATTGTCATCAATAATTTCCAATATATTATCTATAATTTTTTTTTCAGTAGGAATACAATCCACATCGAATAATGTAATCAAATCCCATTTGTTATTTTCTAAAAAAAATTCAATGGCGACTGGATGACTGTCAGTAAATTCAAATTGAACTAAATCAATATCTAAATAATCAAAAACTTTTTTTTGTAAAATCTTAATTTCAGGGTTCAAGTTTTTGTGATAAAAAGAAACTATTTTATGTATCATCAGAATTTGATTTGTATCCAATTATTAGGTATTAAATCAGAAGTATCCAAATTGGAATACGACGAACCAAACCATTGACTATGGTTTGGTGAATAAATATTTTTGTTTTTATTCCTATTTAACCAAGCCGCCCACCAACTGTATGTAGAGTTTGATATAATGTTATCAGAGCACATTGACATTAATACAAAACTTTTTAAAACATTTTCAGTATCAAATGTTGGAAAAATATAATTATCTCCAATAAAGTTACTTTTTACCCAATCTGAATCATCACTGAAAATAAGAATATTTTCATAATTTTTCGAAATTTCAGAGAGTATTATTTCATAGTATTTCAGAGGTAATGTTGGGTGATGGTTTGGTTGAGACAAATAGTCTCCACGTCTAACATGTAAAGATAATGAGTTAGTTACATTCGGATATAGTGTAGAACATATTTCAATAAATTTTTCATTAAAATCAAATTGTTCTAAAATTATATCTTCACAATGCTTGAAAAATTTCTCAGATTGATAATATCCAAACAATTCAACGTCATTGATTTGTATGTCTTGATAATTAAATCCATTTTGATGAAATTTATTTTCAGGCACTGAATGAACTATCGGTAAATTTTTTTTAAACAAAGATTGGTAGTTATCGGTACCAGACGCCATTTGAGTTGAAAAACCAAAATTTGTATGATTTTTATATGCTATACCAATAGTTGATGCCACAAAAAAAAGTTGATTTCCAAGTCGACCTTTATTAAAATCAGAATATACTATCATTTTGTCATAAAATTACTACAAGCTAATTTATAATCAATGGCATTTTCAACTTGTATCATATTGATTAAATTTGGATATCTTTCATTGATTTCTTTAAAGATTAATTCCTCTGTCATTAATTTGGTTGGTAGATACTCGAAGAAAATTTCAAAGTAGTGTTCGTACATATTTTGCAAAGCTTGTGTTGTACCACCCCAAAAAAAACCAAAAGGTCTTGGACCCCAATTTAACAAAACAAATTTGTTATTACTCAACTTTTTTTTCACATTTCCACACATCATTAGGTAATCAACTTCTTCATTCATGAAATCTAAATTTGGCAATCCTCTAGTAAAAAAACAATCTATCCATAAAAATATTTCACTTCCAAAAGGATTTAATTTTGATATTTCTATCATTTTTTTCATTTTTAATACAACTAAAGGTGTATAATAAAACAATGAATTTTCAATTTCGTCTTTTTTTGTTACAGGGTAAAATTCACGATATAATTCAAAATTTGGGAAATCATTCTCAATTAATGATTTTGTTAAAGGTATATGACGAAAGTTTGTTAAATTTCTATAGTCAGGGATTTTTAAATCTTCAACGGATGAAAAAAGAACCATTGGAACTTTTGTATTTATGTTTTCATACATACCAGCCTTGTAAAGCTCAAAGTTTCTATGAATAGAATTTTCCAAAGGTAAATCACCACGACCAATGTCGACACAAAATGTAACAAAAGTAATTAAATTATTTTTCATCTTGGATTTTTTACTTTATTAATTTTAAAATATTCATCTGAATATACAGGAATATAATATTTGGGATCTGTTTCATTTTTTGGATGCCATAGATGATATGGTCCTTCATTCATTTTAGGATACCACGTAGCAAAATATTTTAATCTTACAAATGCTTCATCATCTTCAGCACCCCATGTAAGAAAATTTTCATCGAACCCGTCCATTTTCCTAATTTCTGGTGTTGGTACGATAAAAATACCACCCAATACACCAGCACCAAAAGAATGTCTCCAAGAATATTTCAAATTAAACTCATCAATTTTTTCATACATTAATTGATTTTTTTCAAAATCAATAATTTGATTTCTTTCTTCATAATCAATATCAAGTAAATTATATGTAAAAAATTTCCGTTCTTTACTTTCAATTAATTCAGTCAAATGATTATAAATCATTTCATATTGATTTTCACAAAAAAATAAATCAGAATCCATTATTGCTATAAAATCACTATAGTCATTCAAATTGTGATTAATAGCTAGATTATTTTTTTTGGATTTTTCATAATATTCCAATTTATCTTTTATTTTTATTGAATCTTCAAATATAAAATTGTTACCGAATTCGAATAAATAAGCATTGATATTCAAACCTCTTGACTTCAAATAGTAAGTCATTTTTTTCAATTCAAACCATGAAATAATAGAATTCTGTTTCCTTATTTCACAACCCATATCCCAGTATAAAATACAAAAATTAATCATATTTTAATATACATAGCATCACCCCAACCTACAGAACCATTATCCCATAACTTAGTAATCTTCCTTTCAAACCCAAATTGTTCTAAATATTTGTCTAAATCATCTATAAGACAACAACCCTCATAAAGTTCTTCTAAATTAACTTCTGATTGTATAAATTTGAAGTTTTGTAACAATGATCCCAAGGACATAAGTACTTTTAATTCAACACCTTGTACGTCAACAACTAATCCATTATAGTTCTCTACTTCAATTTTGTATTCTTTGATCAATGAGTCTAATCTTTTACTAGTTGTCAACATTTGACCATCAAACTTGATATTTGGGTAGTATTTAATATGATTTTTGAGTGGTAAAACAGATGATGATTGACCATTATTAGCCAAATTGAATGAAACTTCTTTTTCTTCATCAAGAATTAAATAATTAAAGGCGATAGAAAACTCATCATTTTTAATTACTTCCAATATTTGTGAATAATAAAACGGGTTAGCTTCGATCCAAATTTGATGTTGTATACCAATTTCCTTATATGTTTGATATTCTTGTGCTTGGTGCCCCCCGACATGAATTATACCCGAACATTGGATATTAAAATCTTCAAATGTTTTTTTTAAATCAATCATAAATTTAAAATGGTAAATTTCCAGTAATTCTTTCACACCATCCCTTAGACTCTGAGTGTGGCCAAACTACCCAATATTTTGGTTTATGTGCTGTCTGGAACTCTCTCCATACTTTACAATACCCATCTGGGTCGTTCATCATTCTTGCGATCTCTCCCTTGTCCGCATCTTTTCTGAAGATAGTCTCATCAGTTTCATCGTGAAAAGCCACAACCCAAAAATCATAATCTTTTTCAGGTACCTGTGAATATCCGATATCAATACAATGTTTGAATATCATTGCAAAATCGGCTTTCCACTCTTCTTCTGTTGAGTAGTTATAAGGGTTTGGTGGATAGTTTTTATCGAGCGTGTATTGTTGAACAGCACGTTTTTCAAAAAGTAATCCTGAATATTTTTCATAATCTTGGAGACTTCTGGCCTTTCCGAATCCATATTTACCGTCATGTCCTTCTTGTGGTAATCCATCCATACCAAATAACTTTCGATTTGTTAAATGGGAAACATTGTTTTTATCAACCCATTGTTTATCATCATCCCACTGTTTAGTTCTACCTTTTCTTGTGTATTCGTGCCAGATTAAAACTTTATGTGGGTGAAATAAATCATAACCCCAAGTATAAGCTCTCGCCGCTATTGAAATTTCTTCACCGTGAAAATAATATTCAGGGTTGTGCTGAACTTCCTTAGTAAATTTACCTAAAGTAAATGCGTAATGAGCTGAGTAGAATCTTGCTGGAACTGGTTCAGTCAATGTTTGCCAATTTGGTATTGTTTCAGGAAGAAAAAATACAGCACCTTCAGGAATAAAACGATCGAATACCATCCTCCAAGGTTCTTGTACTCTAGCACTAGGGTCGTTATCTGGGTCAAAAGAAGAAACATAACCAGTTAACAAAGGTTTTTTATATCCTTTTTTCTGTAATTGTTTTATCATACCAATCATTTCAGTGTCCCAGTGAGGTGCAAATCTCATGTGGGAATCCAATTGCATTGTATATTGTTCTTTATTGTATAGTTGTTGAATTTGGTTTCTAGCCCAACACGCACCTTTTGATTCATTGTATGGAATGTTCAAAATTCGAAATCTCTCATCTGTCATATACTCAGTTAAGTCGTCGAATTTATCATCAGGGTGAAATTGACGTGCAATACCAAAAACTAAATTTTCAGGTTTATCGGCGTTTTCAAGGCAATTGGCTATAGTTTTTTTCAACTCAGGATCTCTGTAAGATGCTATCTGAATGAATATTTTCATATAAATTAATTTTATTTGAAAAATAACTTTCTAAATTTTAAAATAAATAACACTTTGTTTTTTTTCAAAAAGTTCTATTACTAATTACCGACTTGTCAAGAATCATTTGACGCTCAAGTTGGTGTTGGTGTTGGGGTTATTGAAGGGGTAGGTGTTGGCGTTGAATCAATACAATTCAGGCAAAAAGGATTCAAAAAATTATATTTTGGTTTAAGTATTCTTGCATTATGTTGAACCTCAGGAATAGTCAGAGGTTTTGCATACATAGAAAATGATGATATACCCCCATCAAAAGTGCCAGCAAAGTTTTGTTCAATAAGAATATTTGTTGTTAAAGCACTAAGACTTGTTCCACTCAAAATATTTGGTGGAAACAATTCTGGGTCTTGTATGTAATAGTTTAAATCGGTTGTTGGTATAGCACTGAATACTAGGTTTTCATGCAATCCTTGGGTACCACCACCCCAAGAAATATTGAATGGTACACCCACTTGAGTTTCTTTGTGTCCATACAAACCCCTAGGTATTATTTCTTCAACATTATCGAAAGTTTCGAATAACTTACCATTAACAAAAATTCTTAATTTACCTTTCCGAAACCCCTTTTCAAGAAGCCAATCATTGTTCAGTTGTACAAGTTCTTCTGTTTCTGGGTTTAGTTGGTAATGAGTTATTGGTGGAGAGATAAGTGATACTGAATTACTATCCGTAGATGCTGTGAATACCATATTCGATATTACACCTAATCCACCAAGATAAACCAAATCACACTCATCAAGTGCGGTGTTCCTTTCAAAGCTAACATCGACTAGAACCCAATTTTCACCTAAAGAATAAGTTGTCCCACTACAATCATCGTATATTCTCCTAGTTGTACAATAGTTATTTATTGAGTAACCTGTTTGCGATTCATATCCAGTAGTTTCACAACTTCCACTTGTGATGCAATCACCTGTCATTGTTAATGTACGTATACAAATTTTTGGGTTAGTTGGATCACCACTAAATCGTATAGCTAAAGCATTAGACATTCCATTGTAAGCCGCGTCTTGCTCAGGGACAGGTACTTGGGGTTCATCTGGACAACAAGGACTTTCCGTGTAGTGATAATCAGTAACGCCTGTTGGGGGATAAACAAAATAACAATCGGAATTATTGTATTCCAAGAAATTTAATTTATCCACAACCCAGTATTTGAAATCTCCTTTACCCACACGATAAGTTGTAACAAATTGTAATGAATTAGTCGATGCTGTATACCCAATAACATTCCCAGTCAGGAATGCAATTTCGTTATGATAAACAACACAAATGTCACCTGATGCCCATAATAAATCTTGACCTACTTGTATTGTTGCACCTGAAACACTTAAATCAAAATGAGTTGTTGAATTTGTAGAATAACCAGGATTAAGTGTTTTGCAATCACAAGTACTTAAATCTAAAAGCCTTCTAGTTACTCTATCGTAATTTGGATCTGTTGGGTTTTTACCTTGTGCAAAATGCCAGTATTTGTTTTCAGCACGAGTTCCCATATAAAAAAATATTCCAGAATTATTTGGGTAATATGAATTTAATGTTGTTTTACCAGACGGGGTTGTATATTGATTGTAGATCCTAGGCTTTAATGTCATCTCTACAGTCCAACCTTTGGTATATCTTTCAGGTAGTATTTTGTATTCATATCCAAATAGTTCATAAAACCCTTGGTAAAAACCACCGTATAATTCGTTGTAAGTTCCTATGGTGTTTGCGGTATAAGAAACCATTTCATACGAGGTCTCAGCCGTTATTCCTGAAAATCTATGATTTGGATGGCTCGTATATCCTGTAACTTGAAATAATTTCAATCTACGGTCAAATTTCAATCGATCAAATTTTGTATTATTTGGCAATAGTCCCTCGGTGTAAGAAATACTCTGTCCCGTCATTCCCGTAACCAAACCATTATCCGTACCAGTCAAACCAATATCACAAATACTTTTTCCAGAAAAACAATCTAAAATATAATCGTATGGATTATAATAATTTTCAGAAATGATTACGTTTTCTCTTTTGTAATCACCAAAAGTCAAATTGATTTTTTGAGAGGATCCAGAAAAATTTAAATCAATTTTTACAGGTAAAACATCACCATCATTTGCACCAATAATAAGTGGTGAGAACACAACTTCTTCATTGTATTCTCTCTCATCAGCGGCCAATGAAATGTCAGAAATTTGTAAAACAGGTTGTAAATACAATTTTGATTTGACATACTGATTAATGTTTTGATAAGCCATAGTAATAAATACATTTAGAAAGTATTTATATTAAAAAAAATTATGATTCAATACGGGGAAGAATATTTTTTTAACAATATGTACTTCTTTCTGAAGAAAAACATCAACGATATTGATGTTTATTATTCGGTCGGGAGAAATTTGTCTGAGTCTAGACTTAATGAAGACATTATGTCAATACCCAAGTCATCAGAAAAATTACTTAATTTAATATTCGAAAAATTTCAAAAATCTAAAAAAAGATTTTCGAAGAAAGAAATTCAAAAAATCTTGTCAAAAATTAAAACAGATAAGAATGGTGAAATAGATGAATTGGTTGATTTTGATGGTAGTTTGAGTAATTCTAAAATACCAATACACGACCCCAAAATGTCACCACGTAAAACTATGGATCAAACCGTATTCTCAGTTGCACAACCAGGAAACCCTTTGACGAGGGGATACAGAGTGTATTGGGGTGAAAGTGTTCAAAGAGAAGAGGATTTATCCAAAGCTTTTGGATGGGAAGAGACTATGGACTTATCGCCAGAAGAAACAATAGACACTCTTGAGGATATGGGTGTTGAAAATGCTGAAGATAGGGCTGAAGAGTTTGGTAAAGTTCCTAAAGTAAACAAAAAGAAACTTCCTGGTACAGATATTCGAATGATCGTGAAAGAAAGAAAAAATAAAATGAAAGATGTTGTCGAAGATATTTTAGCCAAAAGACATTCGGATGGTGATATCAAAAATAAGGAAATCGAAGTATCTGAGGTTTTGAAAAAAAATATTAAATCTTTGGTCAAAATGGCCAAGAAAGAAAATTTGGAAATGGTAGATATTATTAAAATGATAAAAAACTCTGAAAATGAATAGTCAATTGTATCATAAAACTTGGAACTTTCCAGAAGATATGAGAAATCATATGAAAATTTGTTTTACAAAAGTAAAAGGCGCCAATCAAAATACTGAGGGTTATAATCGTAATGTCCGTTTACAAAACGCGCAACAACTATCATATCCTGAATTAAAAAGAATAAAAAACTTTTTTGATAACTTCCAAGGAAGAAATGTGGATGCGCCTTTTATTTTGAACGGTGAAAATAAAATGAAAGATTTTGTTAACACATGTCTTTCAACATCAAGACAGGGTGTTCAAGGGTCTGAAAAAATAAGACGGACTACTGGAATGGATAACGAGTACATTCAAACACCGACAGCTGATATTAATCTTAACATCGCTAATACTACTCCCAAAAAAACAAATATACAACAATACGATCTTAAGGTTATGGAAAACCTTAGAAGAATAAACGAAATTTTCAGTAAAATTTAAAAATTATGACACTAGAACCACTAGATTTTTCTCAACCAGAAAACAGATTAAGCGCAATTGCTGATATCGAAAGAAAAAAGAATTTAGTCAAAAATGACTTCAAACAACAAGGAAATGAATATTCATCAACAAATCCCGCAGCCGTTGGAGATGGTGATGAAATAGGAAGAGGTACAGGGTCTTTCTTGGATGTACACAACGAAGCTGCAGGTACATCTGTTGATATTCTTGAGAGAAAATTGAACGTTAAATTTAATTTGTATCAACCAAACAAACCATATAAAGTGGAACAATAAAATGAAACTACTTAAATCTCTATCTGGTCTTATAATAGAGGCTACGTCTATCAATGACATAAAAAATTCGATAGAGAAGAAACAAGTATGTACAATTTATTACACTGGAGATGAACCAGGTGGTCGTGGATTAAGAGAAATTGAACCTGTCTGTTTAGGTCGCTCTAAGTCAAATAATTTGGTATTAAGAGCTTGGGACAGAACTGGAGCGTCGCATACTGGTTATTTGGGAACTCAACCCCTTCCGGGATGGAGACTATTTAGAGTTGATAAAATCACTATGTATAAACCTTTGCGTTCAAATTTTAATGAACCTCGACCAAATTATAATTTTAATGGTGACAAAAGCATGAATAGTGTTATAATTAATGCAAAGTTCAATACTCAAACTGTATAACTATGAATCAAGATTTATTACAAAAATTAGCAGTAGCTAAAAAAATTATGGATAAACAAACTGAAATGCCAAGAGGTAATTCACCTATGAGTATTTCATCGCCTAGTGTTCAATCGTTTGAACCTGTAAATGCAAACTATAACATTCCACAAGAATTTTTACAAGAACAAAGACAGGCTCCACAACAAAACTCGAATGTTCCAATGACACAGAGAATTCAAAATTCTAAACTACCAGATGAAATAAAAAGATTGATGTTGGAACATCCGATAGAACAACCTCAATCACAAAGTCAATCTGTTTTATCAAATGAATTAGTCGAAGCGGCAACTAGATTAATGAAAACAGATCCAGCTGGAAATGTAAAAGCAGAACCCAAAAAGGTTCAATCTAATTTTGATTACAATACTTTAAAATCTATGTTGAAAGAAACAATAGAAGAAGTGTTATCAGAAAAAGGATTATTGTACGAAGAAAGTTCTTCAACAAAACAACCACTAACCTTCAGAGTTGGAAGTCACGTATTTGAAGGTGTTGTGACAAAAATCAAAAAAATTAAGTAATATTTATATTTCTACCTTGAAAATCATTGTATTTTAGATTATAATTCTAGAGTTATTCGTTTTACGAGTACAATAAACTCTTAGAATATAATTTCTAACTATGCAACAAAATTCAATTCCACCCCCAAATGGTCGCGAAAAGATCAGGATTCTTGTAGTCCCATCTGACCGTACGGGGGTTGGTTAACTAAAGGTAAATTCAGATCAATCGATCCACATATTTTTTTACAAAATATGTATCCTAATGACTTTCATATTGATATTGAATATGAACCCCAAATAAACGATATCAATTTTTGGCGAAAATATGATATAGTTCATTTCCACAGAACTATTGGTCAAAACTATGATACCTCAGCCAATTTGATTAAAATGGTTGGTCAATTAGGTGTAAAGACAGTTATGGACTTGGATGACTACTGGTTACCGACAAAAGATCATCCTATTCACGACTTAGTTGTGTCAAATAAAATTCACGAAAAGATAATAGAAAATCTAAAAGTTAGTGATTATGTGATGACAACAACGAGTATTTTTGCTCAGGAAATAACAAAGTATAATAAAAACGCTGTTGTATTTCCTAATGCAATTAGTAAAACTGAGGCTCAATTTAATGCGGTTACAGAACCTTCAGATAAGTTAAGATTTGGATGGTTAGGTGGTTCATCTCACTTACACGACATTACTATACTTGAATCAATTTTTTCTCGTATGCACGAGTACAAAGGCACAACTGAAGTTTATCTTTGTGGGTTTGATATACGAGGTACTGTGACTGAAATTAATCAACAAACTGGAGAACAGAAAAAACGAGATATTAAACCACATGAAACTGTGTGGTACAAATATGAACAAGTATTCACAGACAATTATAAATTAATATCACCTGAATATCATAATTTATTAATGAGATTTAAAGAGGAGGATGATAGTCAATTTTCTCACGAATTCTATAAGAGAATTTGGACAAGACCGATTCAACAATACGCAAAAAATTATACAAAATTTGATGTATCTTTGGCACCTATCAAGAATCACATTTTCAATAGAATGAAATCTCAATTGAAAGTAATTGAGGCTGGTTTTTACAAGAAAGCTTTGATTGCATCTAATCTCGGACCTTATACTATCGATTTGACTCATGCCTTAGATAATGGTATATTTACCAACGGAAACGCATTATTAGTAGATGAAAACAGAAATCACGGTGATTGGTTTAAGTATGTTAAAAAACTTATTCAAAATCCAAACTTCGCCAAAGACTTGGGTGAACGATTATATGAAACTGTCCACGAAAAATATAGTTTAGAAAAAGTTACAAAAGATAGAGCAGAATTTTACAGATCCATATTATGATTACACAACCAATAAATAAAATCCTTTTTTTTGACATTGAAACTGTAGGTTTATTCAAAAACTATGAAGAGCTTGAAAAGAACAATGAAATGTTGTTTAAGCAATTTCACAACTATTTTGACTGGTTTTTGAAAAGATTTCCTGAAGATAAAGAATTACCAAAAGAACAAGTGTTTATAAACCGAGCAGCACTTGTTCCCGAGTTTTCAAAAATAGTCTGTGCTAGTTTTGCTTTTGTAACACCTGATGGAAAAGTTCACAAACAAACCATCTCAGGACATGATGAAAAACAAACTCTATTTGAAATTAATCATTTATTCAATAAAGTTCAAAAATCGGATTTTTGGTTGTGTGGTCACAATGTCAAAAATTTTGATATTCCTCACTTACTTAAAAGGATGGTAATAAACGGAATTAAACCTTCAACATTACTACCAAGTTATGAAACAAAACCTTGGGAAATTAGAGCAATAGATACTATGGATGTCTGGAAATTTGGTAATCCTTTTGGTTTATCGTCCTTGGAGTTAATGTGCTCAGCTATGGGTGTACCATCATCTAAAGAAGGTGAAATTACGGGTAATAGAGTTCACGAAGCATACTGGGAACACAATCAACTTAATTTGATTGTTGAGTATTGTGAGAGGGACGTTTTAGTATTAGTTGACTTAATAAAAAAACTAAAAGAATTAAAATAATGGACAATAGTAATACAAACAAACTTGACGATCCTGATTATGAGATAAATCAAACATTGTCTGAACTTCAAGAAGAATTAAAAAATCTATCTCAAGAATTTACAAAAGAAGATGATGAAAACGAGTTGTCAAATTTATCACAAAAACTCGGGTTCGATCTAGAAAACCTTATAGCAATTCTTTCTTCAGAAGAAAATTCAAACTTTATGACTGAATTATCTGATCAATCAAATATGGATCAAAGAATGAAACTAAATTACGTCAAGATTCATCCTGATGCTGTAGATCCCAAATATAATTATGGAACAGACTCCTGTTTCGATTTGCATTCGGTAATTGAGTACAAATTAGATGGGTTTCAGAGAGCTTTAATTCCGACAGGGTTGAAGTTTGATATTCCTTCACATAATGAATTACAAGTCAGAACTAAAAGTGGTCTTGCTATCAATCAAGGATTGATCGTTTTAAACAGTCCGGGAACAATTGACTCGGGTTATAATGGTGAAATAAAAGTGATTGTTTACAACTCAACACCAGACCCAATTGTTATAAAAAAACAACAAAAAATCGCTCAATGTGGACTATATCCTGTCTATGTAGGATCTGTAGTTAATTTACAACTTCAAGAAAATTTACAAGATAAGGAACGAGGTGAAAATGGGTTTGGTTCAACAGGAATTTAATTATGATTACGATAGGATATAGTACAAGAAATTCTTCAGAAGAATTCAAAGAGTTACTTCGTAAATCAAGTGGTTTACCAAAAGTCGAAATTATCGAAAAAGTAAATTCAAACGGTCGTTCATTAACAGAAGTTTATAATGAAATTTTGAATGAAGCCTCAAATGATATAGTTGTTTTATGTCATGATGACATTTACTTTGATACTAAAAATTGGGCAAAAAAACTGACAAGACACTTTGAAAAAAATCCACACGGAATAATTGGTTTGGCTGGAACAACGTATGTACCAAAAAGTGGAATGTGGTGGGAAGATAGGAGTAAAATGTTTGGTATTGTAAATCATGAAAGTGATGGTAAAAAATGGGAATCAAAATATAGTTCTAGTTTAGGCGATAAACTAAAAGACGTTGTTATGGTTGATGGATTATTTATTTGTTTAAGTAAATCCAGAATTAAAACTAGATTTGATGAAACTGTCAAAGGTTTTCATTTTTACGATGTTAACTTTTCATTTCAAAACTTTTTGGAAGGAGTACAAATTGGAGTTATGTTTGATATACGTGTCACACATAAGTCTATCGGTATGACAAACGAAAAGTGGGAAGAAAATAGAGTTAAATTTATTGAAAGATATTCAAATGAACTTCCGAAAATTCTACCGAAGAAAAAAGAAGAAAAACTAAAAATTTTGTTGTCTTGTCTCTTTTTTAAAACATTTACAGGTTCTGAAGTTTATGTTTACGAATTAGCAAAGACACTTGTAAAATTAGGTCATGATGTCTCGGTGCTTTCTGATATTGGGCGACCTTTAGAAGACATGGCAAAAAAACTAGGAATCAAGGTGTACTCATTAAAAGAACCACCTGGGTTCAAATTGGGTGATGGTAAATGGAGTTTAAGAACACAAGAAGGAATGGTCTTATCTATACCTAATACAATGTATAAAGTATCTGAAGTGAATTTTGATATTATACATGTTCAGCACGAACCTACAACAAATTATATTTGTCAACTTTATCCGAATATTCCAAAAATTTCAACTATTCATTCAGAAGTAATACGTTTGGAAAAACCAGTAATTAATGAAACAATTCGTGAATATATTTGTATTCGTCCAGAAATTCAAGAACATATTATTGACGTTTATGAAATACCTAGAGAAAGAACTTCTGTAATTTATAACCCTGTTGATAATGAACGATTTTCTCAAAAAAATACTCAAGTCGAGAATGCGGTCTTATTTGTTGGTAGTATTGATTACTTAAGAGAAAACACAATCAAGGATTTAGTTTCTTACACAAAAGAAAATGGAAAAGAATTGTGGCTTGTCGGTGATAATAAATCAAATTATCTAGAAACTTTACTACAAAATTCCCATGTCAAATACTTTAACTCAACATGGAGAACTGAAGATTACATTAAGAGAGTTAGTGAAACTGCAGGTATATTACTTGGTCGCACGACAATCGAAAGTTGGTTTTGCGGAAAACCAGCGTGGATTTATAAAGTTGATTCATCTGGAAATATTATAGAAAAAACTTTGACCACACCACCATCTAGTGAAGAGTTAAATAAATTTAATAGTGATGTTGTTGGTCAATTAATTGAGGACAAATACTATCGAGTAGTAAATCAACAGATATAATATGATCAAAGTAGTATCGTGTTTTTGGAACGCAAAAAATTATCTTTCGACATACGTAAAAAGTTTGAAAATACAAACTTTGAATCACTTCTACGTTTATATGATTGATGATTTATCTACCGACGGTGGATATGAATTTGCACAAGAACTTATAGGCGGGGATGATCGGTTCATTTTAATCAAGAACGATGAAAAAAAGTTTAAATTGAAAAATATGGACGAATTAATTTCTCAATTTGATGATGAAGATATTGTAGTTGAAGTGGATGCTGATGATTTTCTTCTGGGTAATGATGTATTATCATTGATAAATAAGACTTATTCCGACAAAAATATTTGGTTAACCAACGGGTCTTTTATGTATAGTAATGGAAATAGTGGATTTTCTCAAGAATGTAACCCTGATACGATCAGGTCGGATCCTTTCAGATTTTCACATTTAAGAACTTGGAAGTCATTCTTATGGAAAAATATACCAAAAGAAAACTTTTTAGATGAAAATAATGAGTATTATAAATCTGGGGCTGACGTTGCATACTCATTTCCTCTAATCGAATTAGCGGGAAAAAAACACTATAAATTCATTGATAAAATTTCATATGTTTATAACGCTGAATCCCCATATAATGACCATAAAGATTTAAGTGCTGGTGGTGGTGTAAGTATTCAAAATAAAAACGCTGACCAAATTCGTAATAAACCCAAATTAAAAACACTCAATCGATGAATTATATTTCATGTAAGTTGATGGGTGGTCTAGGGAACCAAATGTTTCAGGCAGCACATGCCTATTGTCAAGGATTAAAACATAATCGACCAGTTTTTATTTTACCTCATTCATGGACACCTATGCAAGGTAAAGGTATTGAAAACTACACTAAAAATATTTTTAAAAATTTTCAGTTTGGTACATCTCACAATGGATTCAAGGAAGTGGTTATAAACCCTTGGGAATGGGAATATAGTTCAGTAAAACCATTTGATGAAAAAACTGTTTTTACTGGATACTTTCAAAGTAGTAAAAATTTTTTAGGATACGATAATGAGGTGCGTGAACTTTTTTCACCTACTAATGATGTAGTTACAGATTTTTTCTATAAATATCCCCAATTGAATGACTCAAATACCGTCTCAATTCATATCAGAAGAGGTGACTATTTGATGAACCCTCACATCCATCCTAGTGTTGGTTTAAGTTACATCCAAAGAGCTTTGCATTTGGTACAAGATTATTCTACAATTTTTGTTTTTTCGGAAGACAAAAACTGGGTAAAAGAAAATCTGAACTTTCCCAATATGATTATAGTAGAAGAGGATGAAGATTATAAAGAAATTTGGTTAATGTCGCTGTGTAAAAATAATATCATTTGTAATTCAACTTTCTCGTGGTGGGGAAGTTTTCTCAATAGAAATGAAAATAAAAAAGTAATTGCACCGTCGATTTGGTTTGGTACTGGTGGTCCATCAAACTTTAAAGACATTTACGAATCAAATTGGATTATCATAAACGTAGAATCAAAAAATGGAATATTAGAATATGTTGCTTAACTTAAACGCAATCGTCAATAAATACAATATGAAGATCAATGGCGTTCTTCATATTGGTGCCCACTTCGGTGAGGAAAACAATGCATATAACGATCTTGGTATACAAAGAAGAATTTTTTTTGAACCTTTATCATCAAACTTTAAAGTATTAAAAAACAATATTGGTGAAAACTATACGTTGATGAATATTGCCTTAGGAAATGATAATAAAAAAATTTCAATGAATGTTGAAACAGCTAATAACGGTCAATCTAGTTCGATTTTGAATCCAGTATTACATCTTACACAATATCCACATATCAAATTTGAGTCAACTGAAGAAGTTGAAATGAAACGATTAGACGATTTGGGTATTGATCTTTTAGGTTTCAACTTTATAAATATTGATGTCCAAGGTTATGAATTGGAGGTATTTAAAGGTGCCGAGAAAACTTTACACAATATTGACTATATTATGTCCGAAATAAATCGAGACGAGCTCTACCAAGACTGTACGCGTATTGAACAATTAATCGATTTCTTATCCCCGTACGGTTTCGAATTAGTTGAGCAAACTTGGGATGGTGGTACTTGGGGTGATGGTTTCTTCATAAAAAAATAATAATATGGTACATTTGAATATGTTATCGGGTAATTTTGCTCATGCATATTGCTCAACTTGGTGGAAAGTTTCTAAACACATTAAATGGGATTTTTTTTCACGTGAAAATCCAATATCTGTTTATATTGATGGCGGTATGTGGGCTGGATTCGGAGATGCTAACGATGGTAAAAAAAAGTTTCTATGGATCCTCGAAAGTAAATCCTACGATGGTGGTACATCGGAACAAGCAAAGTCTGAAGTCGAAAAAATTAAGAATACCTACGAACAAGTTTGGACACACAATGACGAACTAGTTCAACTTGATCCTATTTTTAAATGGTCTCCAGCTTATGGGTCTTATATCGAGGAACCTAAAATTTACACTAAATCTAAGTTGATTTCAATGATAACTTCAGATAAACAAGCTACTGAACAACATAGGTTTAGATATAATTTTGCTCTTCAAAATAGAGACAAATTAGACTTGTTTGGTAGAGGTTTCGGAGAAATTGAAAAAAAAGAAACAGGGTTAGTTGACTACATGTTTTCGATAGCAATTGAAAATAATACGTATGATACCTATTTTACTGAAAAAATATTAGATTGTTTTTTGACTGGAACAATCCCAGTATTTAAAGGTACTAAAAAAATTGTTCAACATTTCAATTCCGACGGTATAATATTTTTGGATGATTTAGAAGATCTATCATTACTAACACCAGAACTTTATCATTCAAAAATCAATTCAATAAAAGAAAACTTTGAGAGGGCACTCCAATATGAAATTTTAGATGATTGGTTGTTTGAAAATTACATAAAAAATTGTGTTTAAAACATGTTTAATAAACCAACCTGCTGGTCTTGGAGATATTTTTTTTCTCCAAAAGTTTGTTGATTTGAAAATACAAGAGGGGTTTAAAGTAATATTTCCTGTTGCTGACAATCTTATATTCGTTAAAGATTATATTTCCAAACCAAACTTAGAGTTTTACACGCTAAGTGAAAGTTTTCCATACAAGCAATTTATGAGTAGTAGTCAGATTGTAAGAGAACCTGAGTTTGAATATTATCCAATTCGTTTTGCCGATCAACACTTACCTGGTTCATGTATGGAAGTGAAATATTCTTTCGTTGGACATGATTTCAATGGTTGGCAAGGTCATTTCACTTGGAAAAGAAACAAAGAGAAAGAAAATAATCTATACTACAATTTTTTGGGATTGAAAGATGATGAGGACTATGTAGTTGTTTCAAACACATGGGGTACCCCTCCTCATACAGCATCGAAACCAGTTCCTTACAATAAACTTTACAAAGTTATAAAAGTTGAGATTACAGACGAATTTACCCCCTTTGACTGGGCCAAAGTTTTTGAAAACGCAAAAGAAATTTCGATAGTAGATACATCATTCAATTACATATTGGAGAAATTGAAATTGAAAGCTGATAAAATGTTTTTAACTTCAAGATTTACAACTCCAAACTTTTATCATATAATTAACTTATTCAAACAAAATTGGATTTATCTGAAATGAAAAAGAAATTTTTAATCACAGGAATAACAGGATTTGCTGGACCAAATTTAGCAAAACTTTTGTTATCAAAAGGACATGAAGTACACGGAGTGATACGATGTCCAAATGGTAGACAAACAGATCTACTTGATATACTAACTTTAGAAGAATACAACTCTATTACTTTTCACAATTTGGATCTTAGAGTTTACCACTCCGTTCATAAATTATTTTTTAATCAAGTTTTTGATGGTGTCTTTCATTTGGCCGCTCAATCACATCCACCAACAAGTTTTGCGGATCCAATTTTAACGTTTGAAGAAAATGTTACGGCTAGTATGAATATTATCACTGTCTTAGAAAAAACAGAAACTAAATTAATGTTTTGTTCAACATCTGAGGTATATGGTGACACTTGTAAAGATAAAGGGATATTGAAAGTTACTGATCCGTTAACTCCTTCAAATCCATACGCAGCATCTAAGGCCGCGATAGATTTATATCTTCAGGAAAGGTTCAAAAATGGTTTTATAAAAGGTTTTATTACAAGAGCGTTCTCACATACTGGCCCTCGTCGAGGTTTTAATTTTTCGATTTCATCTGACGCATTCCAAATAGCTAAAATGGTTCTAGGTTTACAAGAAAAAGTACTCAGAGTCGGTAATCTCAAAACTGAACGAGTTGTTATAGATGTAAGAGATTGTGTAAATGCATATTATCTTCTTATGATGACACCAGATTCGGATGGAAAGGTATTTAACGTTTGTGGTTCTGACGTACATAAAATGCAATATTTTACAGATAAATTAATTGAAGCGTCTGGAATTCCTTATAACGAGATAGAACAAAGAATAGATGATAAATTATACAGACCGATAGACATACAGGTACAAGTAGGTGATTCTACAGAGTTATTTGAAATTACAGGTTGGAAACCCGAGTATACACTGGAACAAACTATGAAAGATCTATTAAACTATTGGTTAAAAAAATTAAAAAATTAAAAAATGACGATTACTGCTGTAATAATTTCTAGAAATGATGACTATGGTGGACACTTAAATCATCGTAGTGCTCTATGTTTAATAAATTTTATTGAAAGGTACGATGAAGTTATTTATGTAGATTGGAATTCAGAGAACAGGTCTCTAATTGAAGAAATAAGATCACTAGTACCAAAAAAAGGAAGACTTAAACACATAGAAGTAACTAAACAAATGATCGAGGATTTTGGTTTAGGGTTATCCAATATACAAATTGTCGAGGTTTTAGCCCGAAATATTGGTATAAGACTTGCAACTTCTGATTTTATTGTATCAACAAACATCGATATTATTGCTGATCGACCAAACTTAACTTCTTTGGATCATAACACCTTGTATGCCGCACCTAGAAGAGATGTGGAACCACATGAGTTTTTAAGTGTACAAAATCATAAAGATTTTGGTGATTATTTAATCACTAATTTCCAAAATTATCTTGCAAAACCTGACGCAAATAGGATCCCTGAAGATGTGGGTGATCCGTGGTCTACTGTTGTTTGTTGTGGAGACTATCAACTTGCACACAGAAATTTATGGTACAAAATGAAGGGGTTTGAAGAATCTATGATTTACAGAAATTTTGCAGATAGTAACCTAATGAAGAAAGGTGCTATGTGTGGGGTCATTTCTAAATTGGACTTACCAGTGTTCCATATGAACCATTATGGGCACGGTGATGGTTCTGGTGGTGTTACAATTAGTAATGATAAACATAAATATATTCAGAATTTTCAACAAACTGAAAACTCGGAAAATTGGGGTAAAGGAGAATATTTATTTAATATTGAACAAATTTAGTGTATGCGTAAAATTTTAAGTATTGATGGATTTCGTTATAATAGTGACGAAAGATTAAGAGAAATAAAGAATACTTTGGAGTGGAATTCGAAATTTTTTGATGTTATACACGTTTGGTGTCAAGAAAACGAAGACTATCTCAAGTTTAAAGATTATGATTCTGATAAAATATGTGTCCATAACTTGAATAAAACGGGAATGATATCCATGAAACAGTTATATGATTTTACAAATGAAGTATCGAGTGATACGGATTTTAAGTTTTTTACAAATTCCGACACGACATTCGGAGAAGAAATTATGAATTTTGAATGTGACGATAATGTTTTTTTACTTTTTACAAATCGATCTATGAGAGATCCGAGTATTGGTCAGTCTCCAGAAGCTTATAAACAATCAGATAATGATGGTCTTAATATGTTTAATACTCAAAAAATTATAGATAAAAATTGGTTTATGAATGACGAAACTGTACGATCGTTTGTTCCATGTGCCCATTGTGGGTGGGCTTGGAAAACAAAAAAGTTTATAGCAGAATCTGGTTGTTTTCTAGGTAATCAAGGTGGGGAAAATTGCTTTCTGAATAAAATTTACGAAGCAGGATTTAAACCAAAATCAGCCGCAATAAGATATCCAACATATCATAATCATAGAACAAATGAAAGAACACAACGTCATAATCGCAGGACTGACGGTATGTGTTTACCCTCACCAGAATTTGTATGATAAAGTTTATAGTTACCACAACGATTAATAGTCCGACTAAAGCAACACTAAAATTTTGTGAGATTGCTGACAAAAAAGGTTTTCAGTTTATAATAGTTGGTGATAAAAAAACACCACATAATGAATATAGAAAACTAGAAAAAAACTACAAAAATGTAGTTTATCTTTCCCCCGAACAACAAGACACATTATTTCCAAAAATATCTAACGTAATTGGTTGGAATACTATACAAAGAAGAAATATCGGTTTTATTTACGCTTACCTCAATCAAGCTGAGATAGTTGCAACAGTAGATGATGATAATATCCCTTACGATTTTTGGGGTGATCAAATTTATGTTGGACAAAAGGTTATTGTCGATCTCTATGAAAACATTAATTGTTCGTACTTTGATCCATTGTCTATCACTAGTCACAATGATTTGTGGCACAGAGGATTTCCTATTGAATACTTGAAAGTCAAAAACGATATTGAATATAAAGGAAAGATTGAAATTGTACCCTTAGTACAAGCTGAATTTTGGGATGGTGATCCAGATATTGATGCGATCTGTAGATTGAGTAAAAAACCAATTGTAAAATTTGAAAAATTTGACCCATTCACAACACACCAAATGACACCATATAATTCACAAAATACTTTTCTGCACAGAAGTGTATTGAAAAATTATTCAGTTTTACCATTTGTCGGAAGAATGGATGACATTTGGGGTGCATACATTCAACAATTTTATCATCCCAACTCTGTTATTTTTACTTCAGCTTCAGTCTATCAAGAAAGAAATCCTCAAGATCTTATTCGTAACTTAGAGAACGAAATAATTGGTTATCGAAATACTTTAAAGTTTATTGATAATATACACAATTTTACTGATCATTTACCTGAAAATACAAATTTGTATTTCAAAGAGTACCGAACATACTTCAATTGAATCGATAAGATTCAATAACATATTTACTTTGTTTCGAATATTTTTATTTTTTTTTAAAAATATAAAAATTAATTAAACCGCGAATTTATGCCAGCTTTAGAAAAAAATTTACTAGACACATGTCTACATAAAATAGACAAAACATATCAGGATTTTCCAGTATTCATTGAATCTGGTACATATATGGGTGAAACCACAAAATTAGCTTCTAGTCTTTTTGAGAAAGTATACACAATCGAAATTGATGTGCCTCTTTATAATAGAGCCGAAGCGTTATTCAAAGAGGTATCTAACACTTCTGTTATGTACGGAGATACCATAGACATACTTAGCACCATACTTAGATTAGAACCTAGAAATAGTTTATTTTGGTTGGATGGTCACAACTCTGGCCCTGGTACCTCGGTAGGTAAGATAGATTTTCCAGTTTTACAAGAGTGTAGTATTATTGACAAACATTTTACTGGTGATTTGGGGTTGGTTTTGATTGATGATGTACGATTATTTGGTGTGGGACATAGTGTTCAAATAGATGATTCACTAATAACCCTGACAATTGATAAAATATTAGGAACATTTGAAAATAAAAAAATTATTGATTATTGGTTAATGCCTAGTGTTCTAGATCCAACCGATAGATTAGTTATTTATATTAAATAATATTATGAAACAATTTAAAAATATTTTAGTTCTCGGTGGAGGAGGTTTCATTGGAGGACATCTAGCAAAAAGATTAAAGTCCGAAGGACATTATGTACGAGTAGTTGATTTAAAACGACACGAATACTTCCCTGAAAATGAAATATGTGATGAATTTCTCACCTATGATTTAAGAGATTCTCATAACGTGGAAGCGATAATGAGATTAGAAGTCAACAATAGTGGGTACCCACAACCATTCAAATATCTCAAACAACCTTTCCTGAAAACCCAAGGTTTTGATGAGGTCTACCAACTTGCTGCAGATATGGGTGGTGCTGGATACATTTTTACAGGTAATCACGATGCGGATGTAATGCATAACTCAGCAACAATAAATCTTAATGTTGCTCATGAAGCTGTCAAAACAAAAGTAGGTAAAGTATTTTACTCTTCTTCGGCTTGTATGTATCCTGAACATAATCAACTAGATCCAGATAATCCAAACTGTGAAGAATCATCGGCATATCCAGCGAATCCAGATTCGGAGTATGGTTGGGAAAAACTTTTTTCTGAACGTTTATATCTAGCATTTTCTCGAAACTATGGTCTTAATGTTAGAATTGCAAGATTTCATAATATTTTTGGCCCACAAGGTACTTGGATTGGTGGTAAAGAAAAATCACCAGCAGCAATGTGTAGAAAAGTCGCAGAAATCGATGATGCAATCAAAATCGAAGAACAATCAAGACCTGATTATGAAATTGAAGTTTGGGGTGATGGTAAGCAAACACGATCATTTATGTATGTTGAGGAATGTGTTGAGGCGGTTTTAAGATTAATGGAAAGCGATTTCACAGGGCCAGTGAACATTGGGTCAGAAGAAATGGTTTCAATTAATGAATTGGCACAACTTGCAATCAATATATCAGGTAAGAATATCAAAATTACTAATATTGATGGCGATGAGTTTATAAAAAAATACGGATTTAAATGCCCAACTGGGGTCAGAGGTAGAAACTCCGATAATAAATTATACAAAGAAAAAGTTGGGTGGGAAAGTACAATGCCACTCAAAGAAGGTATTGAAAAAACATACGAATGGATTAACAAAATGGTTCAACAAAAAAAAACATATGCCAAAATTTCGAATAGCAATTGATATTGAAGGTGTTCTGAGGGACACTTTCGAAAAAATAGAACAGATCTATCAAAAATTCTTTATCGATGAATTAGAATTGGTTGACAAAGATTTTAAATTTGAAATCTATAAACCATACAATACATCTAACTATAAAAATCATTTCAATTTTAAGAATGATGAAGAGTATTACAACTTTATGTATAACGAATTCGCTATGCAAATTTTTGGACATGCGCCATCGACAGAGATGAGTACGTTCCATATTTTAAACGAAATTTACAGGGAGTATTTTGGTAAAGTTGAGTTTTTATTAATTTCCAAACAGGTTGGTAAAAGTAAACCAGCAACTCTGTTTTTTATATCCAAGTTCGGATGTGAAATTGAAAAAATAATTTTTTACAACCATAAGAATAAAAGAAAAATCTGGAAAGAATTTGATATTTTAGTTACGGCAGAACCTGAATTATTACAAATTAATAAAAATAAAACTTTAATTAAATTCGAAAAACCATATAATTCGGAAATAAAAACCAATATTACTATAAATTCTATCGGTGAATTAAATGATTACATTAAAAATTTAATATGATGTTAGACGTTTTAGGTGAAAAATACTATTTGAACATCAATGCGATTGATTCTTTCGTCGATCGCCCTGAGTTTTCAGGAACTGGTGAAAGTCAACATATTTCTGTCATAAAATACGAAGTTATAAAAACATTAACTGAAGTTGTTTTTTCTGAAATGCAACCAATCGATGAAAAAATGGTCAGTAAATCACAAGATTTGAGTGTTTCATTTCGATTAGCTTGGAATACAATGTTATTCAATAAATTTATACAAAAACTTTAAAAATGAGTGAAGATTTAAAACAAAATCTACAAAGGTCTCTTTACAATATAGACACCAAGTCGAACAAAATATATTTTTTTGTCCAAGACACAAAAGGAAATGCTAAGGCATCCATCAGATTCATTTACGACATTGCCAATTCTCTAACCAAAGAGGGTTATAAGGTAGTTATGTTGTATGAAAAATCTGATTACACACCGATCGATAGTTGGTCATTCAAAAAATATGAAGGTCTTGAGTTTCAAGTTATTGAAGGTACAAATTTACAAATTGCTCCTGAAGATATTTTAGTTATACCTGAAATTTTTGGATTTGTTATGGAACAAGTAAAAAATTTACCTTGTGGTAAAATTGTACTCTGTCAAGCATATGACCATGTTCTAGAAACATTGACACCTGGAGCTGCTTGGCAACAATACGGTTTTTATAAATGTATTGCGACTTCAGAAACACAAAAAGATGAGATTTCCAAAATTATGAGAAATATATCTTTTGATATTCTAAAACCAACAATTTCAGACTGTTTTGTTAAACAAACACATCCACCAAAACCGATCATATTAGTTCACTCTAGAGAACAACGTGATGGTCTCAATTTAATCAAAAGTTTTTACCTCAAATATCCACAATTTAGGTTTTTTACTTTCAGAGATCTCAGAGGATTGAGTGAAGAAGAATTTTCAAATGCAATGAAAGATGCTTTCTTAGGTGTTTGGTTGGATCCAACATCATCATTTGGTACTTTTCCTATTGAGTGTATGGCGTCTGGTATACCTGTAATTGGTAAAATTCCAAATTTAAAACCTGAGTGGATGAATGAAAAAAATGGTGTCTGGGTAGAAAATACATTACAAATTGTTGATGTGATTGCAGACTTTGCTCAAACATGGTTAGAAGATAGCGTACTTACTACATTATACAGTGAAGGTGAAGTTACCGCTAACAATTATAGAATGACTGAAAGTTTTGATACTGAAGTAAGTAAAATTTTCAACGAATTTCAACTTAAAAGAAAGGAATTTTTCTTTCAACAATTAAACCAATTAAATGAAAACTAAAATGGAAAGTTTAGACATAACTATAATATTACCGATAAAATCAGGATTAGTTAGAGATTTTGATGAATACTTTGATAAGGCGATCAAATCCCTCCAAATTCAAGACATATCCCTCAATGAAGTAATTATTGTTCATACTGAAGAAGAAACTTTAGTCGAAAAATTAAAAAACTACAATTTTGAAAATTTGAATGTTAAATTGTTACCGTACACTAAGGAACCAAATTTTCAATCTCAACTCAATCATGGCGTTGAAAATGCACAATCAACTTATGTAAGTTTTTTTGAATTCGATGATGAATATTCTAATGTATGGTTCAGAAACGTTCAGAAATATATTAATTTTTACCCTGAGGTAGATGTGTTTTTACCAATCGTAGTTGATGTTGATGATAAGGGTGTATTTCTTGGTTTCACAAATGAAGCAACTTTTGCCGCAAACTTCTCCCAAGAAATTGGGTATTTATCAAATGAAACTTTATTACAATACCAAAATTTTCAAACGTCTGGTTGTGTGGTTAAAAAATCAAGTATTCTAGAGTACGGAGGGTTCAAAGCATCTATGAAATTGACATTTGTTTATGAGTTATTGTTGAGGATGACATATAACACAGCCAAAATAATGACAATTCCCAGAATTGGCTACAAACACACAACGATGAGAGAAGGTTCTATTTTCTGGAACTACAAAAATGGATCCTCTCTAATGACAGAAGATGAAATTAAATTTTGGATCGCTTGTGCAAAGAAAGAGTTTTACTTTAAAGATGACAGGAACATAAAATTTGAACTACAAATGGGTTAATGTCCATCGAAAACGAAGAAAAAAAGGAAAAGAAAAAGGTATCTAAAGAAAACTATTTTGATCAAAGAGAAGAAGATGCGGTCTTAAGATTTCTTGCGACCGACTCAGCTGAAGAAAAAAATGAAATCTACAATACCTACTTAAAAGCTCCTTTAGACAAAATGATATCTTCTATTATTAGGAGATATAAGTTGTATCGTAAAGATATGGATTTCCACGAAATTCATCATGACACTCATGGGTTTTTGATGACAAAAGTAGAAAAATTCAAACCAGCCAAAAACAAAAAAGCCTACTCTTATTTCGGTACAATTTGTAAAAATTATCTTATGGGTCAAATTATAAAAGACCAAAAAGATACAAATCGAAACATTTCATATGAAGATATATCGTCTACTTTAGAAAATCGACCTGATATGGTCTATTACTTGGAAAATGAAAAAAACGAAGCCGATGATATAATTCAAGTTTTTATTTCTGAACTTAAGATCTATTTGGATGAACGAAATTTATCTGATAACGAAATAAAACTAGGTATTTCACTTTTGGAATTATTTGAAAATTATAAAACTAATTTCGAAGGTACAGAAAATAATAAGTACAATAAAAATATTATATTACTTTCAATACGAGAGATGACAAATTTGAATACCAAAGAAATAAGATCATCTATGAAAAAATTCAAAAAATTGTATGTAAGTGTTTTAAATAAACTTATCGATTAATTATCGCGTTTTAACTATTTATTTGTATGGCAACACCTAGAAGAAAAGAAATCAATTTATCCAAGGACTCAATTCTTGCTTTAATGCAGGAAATTTACAACGAATTGGTAGAACAAAGAACTACAGCGATCAGAGTTCAAAATAAAATGTTGTCTTTTTTAAAAGAACCTGATGATATGCAGAATATAGGTCCTGTGTTGGAAAAACAACAAAAAATCATAAATGACGTTGTTGAAAAAAAACTTACGTTGGCCAAGCTCCAGTCTACAATTTGGGAAAAATCTTTGAGTCATCAATCAGATATGTCATTGACCGATATTGATGAGGATATGTTACAATCATTAATTATGAAGGATGTTGAATCATTTGAGGATGATAAATACAAAATGAACAAATGAAATGGGTGGTGTATATGATCAACAATGGCAAGGTATCAGAGATGAAATAGAAGCTGTTGCCGCTTATAACGAAGTTGAAACCCAAAAACAAGAAATTGTCAAAAAAAGACAATCCAATCTTGAAATCGGAGAAAAAAAACTTGTTGAACAATTAAAAAAAATTCAGGATCAAAAGAAAGAATATCAAAGACAAGTAAAAAATAAATTGGAACAACTTGTTGAGATCTTAAAAACAATTCCTGTTCAAACCCTAACTTCGCAAGTAACTTCCGCTATCGGATCAGTGGAAGGTGGCGTGAATTCGGTTGGGACTCAAATCTCTAGTTCGTTAGATAAAGCAAAAAATAAAGTGGATCAAGCAAAGTCTAAAGTTGATTCAGTAAAGAAAATTTTTGTAAAAGTTATTAATAAAGTTCGATCAGAATTACCAGAACTACTTACTTCTGAAATTATTAATCAACTAGGATGTTCTCAAGAACAAACCTTTTTGGGTAATGATACCTCAAATTTAATAAATCAAGTTGGGGTGAATACCGATTCATTGTACATACCAGTTCAATCAATTGACTTGTTTGGTATGTTACAAACTAATCCAAACTCAAAAGTAGGTAAAATTTTTTACGAAACTGGAGTCCCATACACCACACAAACAAACGGTAAATACCCTTTTAATAAAGATCTCTACGAATTAACCCAAACACCCGGACAATCATATTTTGCAACGACAGGACAATTTTTTAACGGTGTTTCAACTCAACCACTATTCAATATACAATTTACAACAACTGATAACTTAGGAAACACTGGCGCATTTTACAAAATTGATTTAATTAACAGACCACAAAATAATGTCGTTTCACAATTTTTGACGGACTATTATGGTAAACTTGAGATTGTTGATTTACAAAATGTATTTGGACAAATTTTTGATTCAGTTTGTGGATCTTTAAGTATACAAATGAATTTATCCTCACAACAACTTGAATTGAAAGGAAAATATCAATTATTATTGCAAAGAGTGTTGGGTTTATGTTTCGATGACAGAAACGAAATCGATGTGTCTGGTATTGCGAAGGTTTCCCCAACTCAAGACGTTGATGCTAGTTTTTTTCAATTTAACGAAATCGATCTTAGGGAAATTGATTACACAATCGAAAATTTGAGAAAGGGGGTTGTTGAGTTTCAAGACTGTGATAATATCAAATTACCAGTAAATAATGAAGAAATCACAAACCAAATATTGTTAGTTTTGAGTGCCAATACCGCAGGAGAAATTCTACAAGCATTTGAATCGGTAGAAAGTACATTTGTTGATAATCTACAAAACAATGTTTCTATACCCGGTTTGAATTTTAGATTGGTTGTGGATACCGAATTACTGAAGAAAATTCCACAAGCATTTTTTTCTTCAATTCTATCACCAAAAATTTTGTTAGGTTTTTACTTAATGCTTGCGACTATTTTACCCACATATCGTCAAATACTAAGTAAAGTTACAAACATTTTACAATTTTCTGTAATATTCAGTAAATTATTTATCAACCTTTCATCAAAAGTGATTTCTAAATTTTTAAAGATATTGGTTCAAGAAATAAAAAAAGAAATTGTTTTATTATTAAGAATTTTGATCAGAAAACTGAAAGAAAATGGCTCCAAAAAAGAAGCTATAATTCTTCAACTTCTAACTGTAGGTGGAATATTGGTCAAATTATTTGGAGATTACCGAAGATGTCAGAGTATTATTGATGAGATCCAACAAATATTTCAAGTGGCACTTGCGGGTACAAGAATACAAATACCAGCGATATTTTTACCTTTGTCAAAATTCAGATCTGGTTTCTCAGAAGTCAGAGCAAATCTAGAAATAGTCAAAGAGTTTCAAAGTGTTGGAATTCCAACTGGAGCGATGCCTAGTGGTGCACCAAACTTTATGACACAATCATTTTTCGGTTCACAACAAGGGATAGAAAGGGAACGATACTTGAATTCAAAAACAAGTGTTTTAGTACCATTACCACCAGCTGTAGGATTTGGGGTACCACAACCTCCAGTTGAAGCATTTGGATTAAATTTGTAATATGATACAGACGCCAAAAATTGATATTGATAAATTAAACAGTATTATTACAGAGATTAAATCCAGTGGTAATAATGAATTGGTTCAGGCTATGGATTTTTTAGCTGAGGATTTCGAGGAAACCAAACAAATGATTATCAATCTGTCGACACATTTAGACAACGTTGAAAATCTATACAACAAAGTATTACACGAATATAATTTGAGGAATAACTATGAATAAAATTTTATATCCAGCAACTGTTGTAGACAACGAAGATCCTATGATGTTAGGCCGTGTAAGAGCGTATCCTTTTGATCAAAACATCGAATCGGCTCTTCAAGCATATAACTTTCAGGTAGGAAAAGATGAGTTCACGTTGAAAGATCCATTTATTGTTTCACCTCTTCTTCCAATGTTTTTATCCCAAGTACCCGCAGTTGGAGAAAGAATTAGTGTAATTTTTCAAAATAGTGAGAGAAGATACCAAGACGCGTACTATGTTCAAGGAGCTTATAGTAGCCCTATGACAATGAAGTATGAAAATGCTCAAGGGGCTGGTAAAAACACTTCATTGGGTTATAGAATTAAACAAAACTTGGCACTTAAAAATAAAGATGGTTCATTAAAAAATGTCCAAAGTTTTGGAGTATTCCCAGAACTGAACGATGTCTCAGTTCTAGGTCGTGGCACTTCTGATATCATTGTTAAACCTAATGGTGTCCTAATCAGAGCTGGAAAAACTTTGGATTTGAAGACAAATAAGTTTCCAATTGCAAACGAAAAACGTGCATATATCCAAGTTTCATCATTTGATGTAAAATCCCAAGATTTAAAATCACAAGATTTAATCAAAATAAATCAATTAAATCAAGAAACCCAATATCTTATTGAATGGAATGTTTATAACTTAGATAATCAACAAAATGCTTTTACTGGTGATATTACGTTGTATAAACTCAAATCTGTCGAAAAAACACTTACAGATAACATCAACTATGATTCTGATTTAAGTGATGTTTCTTATGTTGTTTATACCCAACAATTTCTTGGTTCAACATTAGAAAACACGGTTATAGCAATCAATTCATTTATCAATCAAATCAACGATGGCAATATAACAAACGGCCCTAGTTTGGGTAACAATAGATTTCCATTTGTTTACAGACCCAATATTCAAATCAGAAATTTACTCAAACCCGGTTCAAGTGTGAATAACCCAATTGAGTTCTCTAATGCGTCTCAATTCATTTCTAAAATAACACTTAATCCGGGTCAAGGGCCAAAAGGATTTTCTTTCGGTCTAGTAAGTAGTAAAGGTTTAATTGGAAAACCTAGTGAATTTGTTATTGAAACAATAACCCCCAAACAAGTAACGACTGATTCTGGAACCTATATGATGAGTGCTGCTGACACGATAGTAATGATGTCGCACAGAACTGGTAACATTGTATTTGATCCGTCACTATCCCCAAACCCAAATACTTTAATGGGTATTTCACAACAACAACTTCAGGATAATGTAATACCAAACACCTATTCTATGATCAGGGGTGAAATATTATTTGATTATCTAGAAAAAATATCTAGGTTCTTGCAGAATCACGTTCACTCTCATCCGAGTTTACCACCAGACGCACTTACATGGGCTGGAGATCAAAAATCAGATTTATTTTCTTTTCCTTGGAGATTTAGAGCTCTAAATGAAAATATCCGAATAAATTGATATTTATAATAAAATTTATGAATGTCGATTTTTCGTTCCTACTTTTCAAAAAATAATACCATACAAAAAAATAGTTTTGTAAATACGGGTCGTAATCCTGTAATGCAATTATTTTATGGTACAAGTCTACAAACAACGGCACCAAACGGTTTTACACGATTTATTTTTGATCTAGATCTAACACCCTTGATAGAAAATATTGCATCTGGTACCATATCAACTGGGTGTACGTCAGCAATGACACACACACTCAAGATGACAAACACTTCAAGTTTTGATATAGATCTTCTTAATACCGAAGCTTCGGACGGATCAATTCGAACAGCATCTTTTGATTTAATATTATTCCGTATTCCAAAAACATCAGGTTCCACAGGTAATTCACAAACTTGGGACGAAGGTGTTGGATATGATTACGTTGATACACCCGCACTGGATAGTTGGGGTTTTAATAAAGCTTTCTCTACAAGACCATCAAACTGGTATCAAACAACAACAATTACAAATTGGTCATATCCGGGAATATACAGTAATAATAACACAAGCAGTGGAAATACTGGACTTAACTACTCAGCACTTACGATCGTTGATACACAACATTTCGAATTTGGAAATGAAGATATCAACTTTGATATGACCCACGAAATAAATTCGATTTTAACGGGTTCTACGACAGGTTCTACAGGATGGGGTATTGCGTATGTCCCTCAAATAGAAAACATCACAGGGCTCACCGTAACGTATTCTGTGGGATTTTTCACAAGACATACCCAAACTTTTTATCAACCATTTCTACAAACCACATTTGATGATTTGATTCAAGATAATAGAGTTACCTTTGTACAAGGTAGAACCAATAAATTGTATCTCTACATTTTTGCAAATGGTGATTATCTAAACTTAGATCAAAACCCAATCGTGGATATCTTAGATCCAGATGATGAACCAATATCGGGTTACACAGGACTTACAAGTTGTCTTATTAGTAGGGGGGTTTATGAAGTTACAATACCGCCATTATCAGGATATAATACACCGTGTCAATTTACCGACAAGTGGACAAATATTATCGCTCAAGGAAATAATCTTGATGACATTGAAAATCAATTTGTATTACAATCTTATTCAGCTTTTTATCAAATCGGAAGTGTTTCAAAAGACCCTATTTTATATGGTTTCGATTTTAGTGGTATAAAACAAAATGAAAAAATCGTAAACACAGACATTCGTAAAGTAATGGTTGTGATAAAACAAGCTTACACAAGTGCGTTTGTTTTACAAAACATCGAAGCTCAATACAGAGTATATGTGAGGGAAGGACAAACGGAAGTTGAAGTTCAGGGATGGACACCAATTAACAGAACACCAAATGAATACTATTTTATTTTCGATACTAGAGATAAAATTCCTAATGAATATTATGTTGATATCAAAGTGAATACTAGTGGACAAAAAGATACTTATAAAAGACAATTAACTTTTCAAATCGTAAACGAAAAATGAAAAAACTTATTTTAACTAAAGAACAATACGAAAAACTATCAAAAATTCTATCTGAACAAGAGGATAGATATATGTTTTTTTCCAACTTGGAACAAATTAGAGATCAAGCTAGTGAATTATTAAAATATGATAAAAATCAAGTTGAGCAATTATTGGATAATGGTCATGATTGGGCTCAAGATCATATTGCATCATCAACCGAGTCAATTGATCAAGTTTATGATTTTATGAAAAATAATTTTAATAATCAACCTAATATGATGCAAGAACAATCGACTTTCTCTAGTATGGGGGGTGAAGTTGAATGTTTAAAAAATATAAATCGAACAACTAATTGGAAAGATGTATTAGCTTGGTTTAATGAAAATGATGTTGATTATTTTGGAATGAATGACTTAGAGATGTATATCAAATATTTGGAAAATAAATCTAAATCAAACCAACTTCAAGTTCAAGAGGGTCGTAAAAAAACTGGAACTAAATTATGTGCGCGTGGTAAATCGGCCGCTAAAGCAAAATTTGATGTCTACCCTAGCGCTTATAGTTCGGGTTACGGCGTTCAAGTTTGTAAAGGAAAAATTAAAGGATTGGATGGTAAAAAAAGATGTTCACCACCTTATTGTTAAAAAAACAAGTTTATCCATATTTATATTTATGGATATACAAAAAAAATGTAGTGTTTGTGGAATAATGAAATCCTACGATGAATACTATAAAAGTCAGAGAGGTACAAGATGTAAATTATGCACACTTGAGACCACTAGACAATATAAAAGAGATAAACGGAGAGATTTAAATTTTAAAAAAATTGAGTCACTCAAACAAATTGAAAGAAGAATAAAATTATGGGAAAATACATTGATCCATACCTCAAAACGTCGTGGAGTTGAGCACAATATTACCGTTGGAGATATAAAAAAAATGTATGAAAATCAACTTGGATTATGTTATTGGTTTAAAATTCCTATGGTTCCATCAAATAAAAACAAACACCCCCAACAACCATCTATTGATCGTTTAGATCGAAACAGGGGTTATACTATCGATAATGTAGTTTTGTGTACGTATGCTGCGAATATTGGTAGAAACGAAACTGACCTTGAGACTTGGACTGAGTTTTTGAAAGTTATGAAGTTGTAATTTTATTTGGTTTTTTGAATATTTAATTTATATTTGTGACAAGAACTTAGACAATGAAAAAAATCTATTTAGAAGTTAAACGATTTTTCAAAAAAAAGTACATCGAAACTCTTAGGTACTTAAGACCAAAAATGCAATCAAGATATGAGATGATTGCATTTAAAATTTGTATAAATTTAATTGAAGATGATACAAGTGAGCTTTTAATGGCACCAATTACAAACAAACGGTACATCAAAAATGATGATAAAAACTTGTTTATTACAATTGACTCAGTCAATGTAAACATTGTAAATGAACATTGTGCTTACAATGTTTACTTAAATGAATTTCTCCACCAAAAATTAATTGAAAAATTCAACCAAAAAATTGAATTAAAAAGATCTCTGATGGAAAAAAAGATTACCCAGAATATTAAATATTCCCTTAGAGGTATTCTTCATTTTCTTGAATCGTAGGGCAAATCTCTTTTGCCATTTTCTTGGCATCTTTTTTATCAATGAGTCCTATTCTGAACATTAGACAATAGTATTTGGAATTTTGTTCTAAATGATCCTTGGCAATTTCTTTTGCCCTTTTTGGATTTTTAGTGTGCTCCAATTCTACTAATGTCCCTAGTTCGAGCATTTGTTTTCGATTAATTGTTTCCTGCAGAAGATTTTTAATAATGGCTCTCATAGCCTCGTTTTTTTTGGTTTTTTTTGGTTTATATGATGTATACACAGGTTTTTGACCTTTACCTGATTGTGTGTCTTTTTTTTCTGCAGTTCTTTTTTGTTGACAAGCCGCTTTCTTTTGTGCGTCTGTCATCCTTGATGCAACACTCTTAGCCCTACATTTCGGATATGAGCCTTTATCTGTGTCACCTCTCCCACATGGTGGATGTCCACCACCTTCTTTTTTACGGCAAATGTTAACCCAAGGCCCTTGTGGTTCTTTACTACCTTTCTTCTTTTTTTTGGTTCCAAACCAAACGGCTAAATCTTCCCTGAGTTGATTATTCATTTTTTTTTACTACCTTAATGTAAATACATTCATTATGGAAAATGAACAGGAAAAACTTAAAATTTTGGGAACTTTATTTGGGGTAATAAATTATGATTCTGAAGAAAATCTGTCAAAGTTCATTGATGATATTAATTCAGCTCAAGCGGCGTATTGTATTCAACAAGCATTGAATTATGCACATATGAATGGTGTTTTTTCACTGAAAGAAAGTGAAGTAATTTCAAAATCATTGAGGATTTTAATCCTATCTTCTCCAAAATAATATACAAAAAAAAAGGGACAAGTAATTGTCCCTTTTTTCAATTACCATTGAGAAAATTAACGCAATTCTCTCAAATCGAAAGTACGAATACCATCACATGTGACACGTCCGTAGAAACGGTTGTTAACCATTTTCTTGGCGTATCTTGTCATTATTCCTTTGATAGGTGTAAAGTTGAATGGATTGTACATTGTAGGTGTCAATTGTAGAGGTACATACGGAGCGTAAATGTAACCAGTATCTAACAATGACGTACCTTTGTGTCCGATGATAAGTTGGTTCGGTGGGAAGTAAGGATCCCTATAAACCTGATATCTACCAGATAGTGTACCAATTCTCTCAATACCCATATTGTATTGATCTTGTTCAGGAGCCGCGTTCGATACGTGGAAATATTCCAAATCATCGAAGATCGCAGAAATTTCTGAAGAACAAACAACCCAGTTAGCACCACCTCTTAATGTCGACTTGTGAATTTGTGCCGACAACTGATTGATAGCAGTGATAAGTGTTTGATTCCAGTCCTTTTGAGTGTAAGGGGTTGTACCAGTAGAAGCTAATCTCTTCCAACCGTTGTAATCCCATCTCAAGTTCCATGCAGCACCTTTTCTCAAATCTCTCAAAATTTCTCTGTCGATTTCAGCCGCAACTTGTTCAGAAAGAAGAGCTGTTAACTCAGCTTCTGCATCAATGTTGTGGAATGCCGAAACGTCTTGAGCAAGTTCAGGAGACCATTGGGCTCTCAATTTTCTTTCTGTAACAGAAACTGTGACAGATTCCAAATCAAAAGAAACCTCACCAATCTGATCTTCAAATTCAAGTTCTTTGTACACTCTGTAAATAGCAATGAAAGCATTGTTATTCGCAGTTGAGGAAGAGAATGTTGAACCTGTATAACCATCAGGTGTTGTTTGTCCACAAGATACACAAACTGGTTGTTGAAGATCCACTTCGAGATAGATAACACCATTTGCATCACATACATTATTGTATGCACCACCAGAGTTATTACCGATTGGCCATGTTGTGTTAGTTTGTGATCCGTATTGAACGATACCTTTACCATATTTCTGAGTTACAACTCTGAAAAGGAATGGATTACCAGCACCTGGTGCTTGGCTAGCTGTTGTTGTGTTGGCATACACACCAAAGATATTTAATCCAGAAAGGAATTCTTCGGTGTCCATTGTATTACCATTTGGTCCGATCAATTGACCAGCACCAGCGTTAGAGAAACCACTCATAGCCAAGATTACCTTACGATAATCAGTTGAGCCATAACCAGAAACAACTAGATTTCCACCAGCATTCCACGCAACAGTTACTGTAGTTGCTGTTGTTGCTGTCCATTTACCTTTTGAATAGTCAAAAAGACCTGGAGGGTTAAGAGTTGCCTCATCACCTTCATAAAATAGATCGTAAAGATCTTTTTTGTAATAAGGATTGTAATCACCTGTACTATCACCAGCAGTATAACCCGCATTTTGGTTACCCGGATAGTTTCCTGGTGAACCGATCGGAGCATAGTGGTCACCACTCTGTCCTAACCAACCTAAGTCGTTTGGTGAAGTACCACCAGAATAACCTTGGATCTTTGGAACAAAGTAGAACAATTTACCAATAGGTAAATTCATAGCTTGAACCGATACGATATCGTTCGCCAAAAGTTTGGAGAAAACCCTTCTCACGATAGGGAATACAACAGTTTCAAATGAACCGCTGTCTGAAGTTGATGAAGCTTCGTTTATCAAGAAAGACGCTTGGTTCTCATACAATTGAGCAACGTTTTCTTTCATGTGGCCTCTAAGTCCTTCTAGGAACCCAAGTTTGTCCCACTTGTTAATTGTGTCTTCTTTGATAACTTTAAGGTGTTTCAACCCGATATTACCAACTAGACCGCTTTCTAATAATGCACCCATTTTAGTTTTATTTAGTTTTATTTAGTTTTGTTTATTTATTTATTTTTTGCATGATATCCTTCATTCGCATGAACTGAGGATTTTCATAAGTTTTTGATTCAATTAAATTTTGTGATGATCCTGAAGAATGTGTTTTTTCGATTTTTTCTATTGATTCAGTAACCACATTTTTATTTGAATTTGTTAATTCATTTTTGACTGCGTTGTACAAATTTTTAGATTCTTTAATTGTCTCAACTTCATCAAATCTTCTTAAGATGTTAATCTTTTCTTGTTTGGACGTAGGATGTTCTGTGAATAACCTTGTAGCGTAAGCCAAATTTGAATTGAAGACAGCAACTTCGTTAAGTTTTTCTCTGAAAACATTCAATGCTTTTTGATACTCAACATTTTTTTGTCTCAAAGATTCAACTTCTTCTCTAATTGCAGAATTGGGAATCACTTTCATTTTTGGTAGACCTTTTCTTGGAGCAAAGTTTCTTGTTCCATTACCTAGAGTTCTAGCCGCCTCTTTAGTTTCACCTTTGGAGAATGCTCCAGCAATTCTTTTTTCAACCGCTGATATGTCATGTTTCTTTCCTTCTTTGTATTCAAATTTTTTCGGAGAAAGATTCATTCCAGTACCCTTTGGTTTGAATTTACCCATACCTTCTTTAGTTTCGGTTTTTTTAGCTTTAGGCGCTGTTTTTTCACCTGGTCTATGGAAAGGACTTTTTGATTTTTCCTTACCAGTTTCAACCTTTTCTTTTTCTTTGGGTTTTGTTGTAGTAGATTCTTTAGTTTCAGTTTTAGAACCCAATTTTTTTCCTGATTTCCAATTAGAAAACATAATAGGTTTCATACCAAACTTGGACTCATACATAGTTTCCTCTACTTCTTCATCCATTCCCTCATACATTTCCTCATCCATTCCCTCATACATTTCCTCGTCCATTCCCTCATACATTTCCTCGTCCATTCCCTCATACATTTCCTCGTCCATTTCTTCGTCCATTTCTTCGTCCATTGAAATTTCATATACAACTTCGTCTGTTTCCACATCTATATCAGAATCCATATCTTCACCAAGAGTATCATCCAAGTCATCTTCGTCAAAATCATCGACTACATCTTCATCTTCGAAGATATCATTCATAATTCGATCTAAATCCCTATCTGACATCCGTTCTTTTTCTGAAATCGATTCGTTAGTTGAGATGATATATTCAACATCTTCATCTTCGTCGTCAAGGTGAATTTTATCACCTTCTTTTTTAACGATTATTCTATCTGACGGCCCCATTTTTTTGAATACACTAAGAACGTCTTCCATTGAAGCGTCGTCTGGGATTTCCACCACATCGTCTTCAATGTCAATATTAACCTCAGGTTCCATATCCATTTCATCATCAGGATCCATATCCATGTCATCATCAGGATCCATATCCATGTCATCATCAGGATCCATATCCATGTCATCATCAGGATCCATATCCATTTCATCATCAGAATCCATATCCATGTCATCAGGATCCATATCCACATCATCAGGATCAGTATCTGGTTCGTCTTGTTCTTTCAATTTATTTTTAGCCTTGTTTTTCAAAGACTCTTTTACCAACTCAGAGATTTCTTCCTTCATAGTTGAAGCAAGTATTCCTTTTGCGTTTTCAGTAACAACATCTTCAAGATTTTTCATCTGAAGAAGTGCTTCCTCTACTAATGACTTTTTGTCTGCCATAGAAATATTAAATTTTTCCATATAAATATACCCATAACGTAAAAAATATTAATTTTTAGAATTTTTGTTGTAAAAAAAATTTTCAAAAAAAAACCCCACTAATTTGTGGGGTTAATTTTCACTCAATCACTTCGTCAATTTTACTTTCGACTACCGAAGTTATTCGCCAATCGTGTTGGAAACCTTGGTACTTTTCAGTTACTTTGGCTTCAACATCTGTAACTGAAATTGCTCGTACAAGTTTCATTTCAGTGATCTTTTTGATCTTACCTGAATTTTCATCGGGTAGATCATATTGTATTTTTGATACAAAATACTTTGATTCTTCCATAAATTATTTTTTTAAAAAGTTATTCAATTTATTCATTAAATCAATAGAGCGATTCATAGGATTACCGTCATTTGATGATTCAGTAGATATTTGTCTCATTTTTTTTTCTTCTTCAATATTTTCATCAAACGAATATTTATCATCAATATTTGTAAATAGATACGCTCCGGGTGTTGAGGGTGATGATACCAAATCAAAACAAATTAATTCGAAATCTTTCTGAACTTCATTTTGTTCACCTACCTTTTTCAAGGATCCTACACCTCTTGAGGATATACCCAAAGTAACTCCTTGCCTGAGTAAGTTAGCTGCTTGGTCTCCTTTTGTTGAAACGATACCTCTCTCGTGAAAACCCGGTGATGTCAATAATTTTAATTTTCCTAAAAGCATTTGGTTTTCCCACCATAAATCAGTAATAACGTGACATACTCGATCTAAATCAATAAGTGAAGATTCTGGGTGATTAAGTTCTGAAAGAGCCACTCCCTTTTTGATTAATTTTCTATAATTTTCAGCTTCTCTTTTGAGAATTTCTTCAGGATATACTCTACCATTTCTGTTTGGTGTGTTGTACTTTTGAAGTACAGCATAAAATTCAAAAGGTTTAGAATGATCTAATTGAGTTTTCTGTTCTTGAATTACTTTCAAATTTCTTTCATCAGTTGCTGAAATATATCCAGCATCCATTTCAATTAAAATTCCTCTACCTACTTCGTTTGACCTTAATATTTTCATAAAAAAATTTATTGATAAATATTAGATAATATCAATTGTTTTCAGTTTCTTTGTTTTTTCAAATTTAAAGTAAGTGTTTTTTGTAAAATTGTGTGAATTTATAAATGATGTAAGATTTTGAAGATGTGTTTTTAGTAATGTTGATTTGAATTCTACATTTTTCGCCACAAAGAATGTTATTTCCAAATTCATAAAACTTTTTTTCCCAACAACTAATCCACTGGTTCTTAGGTCTAGGTCTAAAATAAATTTTGGTTGTAATAATGTAAGATCTAAAATTTCATTTATGGTCTCCTTTATTTCTCTATTTAGAATGTTTACCACTCTTGACCAATTTTCGACACTTTTTTGAGGTGTCACCCAACTTTGTATGTTCAAATACAAAGATTTAAATGTTTTAGAATCTACTGTTCCATACGTACTTTTCAATCTTGTAAATCCGTTCAATTTACAGGTTTTGCCTTTTTTCATTTATCCATATTCTATACTCGTTTATTTTTACAAAAAAATAACACAATTATTGATACAAATCAAATTTTTTTTAACTTTTCTATTATTTATAGCACATGATTAAAATTAAAGTAAACGGAACATCTAGTCTTGATAAATCCTTGAAATTATTAAAAGGAAAAATTATCAAAACAAAACAAAATGAAGGATTATTGTCAAGACTTTCTTTTGAGAGTAAGGCTCAAAAAAGAAGAAAAGAAGTTTTGAAGGCTCAATTCATTCAAAGAAAACGTGACGCGGAGAACTGAAATTACAAATTGTCCGATAAGGACTTTAACCTCACGTAATTAATCCTGTCAAACGATTCTCTGTCGATCTGATAAAGAACTTCTTCAATTTTATTAAAAACTTCACCAGAATTCTCAGACAATTTTTGTCTTAATTTTTCTATTGTGTCTTTTTTAAGTTCAGTATATTTGTTTTCTAACACCTCAATATCTTCGGTAAGAATATTTGTCAATTCTTTTTTCGTGTCCTCATCCAAACTTTGGACATATTCTGATGTTGTTCTATTTGCGATTTTGAAAAGAGTTGTTATTGGTATATTAACTTTTTCTTTTGGTTGAACTGTTTCTGTAAGTGTTGAAATCAATTTCTTTTTAGACTGTACTGTTTCTACTAAATTTGTAATATCTGTGTAAATCAAATTATCGATATCTTTGTAGACATTCTCAGTTTTTACATCTTTCAACCATAGTTCCACTAATTTCTTTTTTACGTCAAGTTTAATATTTTCAATTTGTTTGACCGTTTCCTGAATTAATAATTCAGCTGATTCTCGGTCTAAAGAATTGGTTTTGTCTAATTGATTATAAAGATAGAATATTGATGATAATTTTTTATTTTTAAGTACCAAATTGTTGAAGCCGTTTATTTGTGATTCAAAAATTCCTTTCTTGTAAGAGGATAACAAATGGCTTTCGATTGCTGAAAATAGTTCTCCGAATTTCATAGTTTTTTATTTGTTAAATAGTTTCATCTGATAATTTGTCCAACTCATTTTGAATTGATGATAATATTTTTTCACCTTTGTCAAAATCTATTTCTTCTCTATTTTCTATTTCCATCCTTTCTAAGATTATGTTTGGTGTTTTTTTCCTACTTTCTGGTGCTAATGTGGGTACCCCTAGAGGTGGTGGTGGTGTTCCACCCACACCTATATCTCCACCAAATCCACCACCACTAGGAGGTAATGGTTCTACACCACCCATAGGTAGTGTACCTGTGGTTGATGATTCTCCACTCATAACTTGTTTTCCGTACAACTTATCGATACTGTCAAATATACCTGTTCTGTTAATAACATTAGGCGTATTTGTGAGTTCTGTCGCTACCGCCATTTCCATTCTTTGTTGTTGTAAATCAAGTTTGATTTCATCATCTGAAAATCCAAGAACGTGTTTTTTGGCCCAAGCCTGAGATACTGGTGCAATACCTTCAATTTTAGTGACACAATCTCTATACAATAACATTTTTTCTTTCCAAACTTCTACTGCGAGTAAATCGGCTTGTTTAGATGGATTAGTCAGTGATAATTGAAATGAACCAAGTTCATCTTCAAAACCAAGTAAAAACAAGTGTATAATAGCAATTTTATTTAACTCCGAAATCATACACTTTTGAATTCTATTAATTGTTCTTGCAAAACGAATGTCTTGTAGTGATAAATTTTTACCATCACCAACAGGTTCCTCAAATCCTAAAAATGCTTTCGGAATTCTAAGTGCCGTCAAGAGTTTTTTCTGAATGTACTCGATATCTGCAATCTCTGACAGATTTTGAGCACCAGCTAAAGTGTCAATTGGTGTAGGTGCTGCAGGATCTCTAACAGGGATAAAAAAGTCTTGGTCTACCGCCATCTGATTGAATCTCATGTCAACATTACCTGTTTTTGGGTCTGCAATCTGATCTTTTTTAAATTGTTGTGCAAATCTTTGGACATATGGATAAACATCCGCGTCGTCCATATTACCAACATAAACTTTAAATACCCTTCTTTCAGGGGCTCTAGATGTTCGATAAACAAGCATTGCATCCTCAGCTAATACCAATTGTTTCCAAATCCTTCTTGCTTTTTCGGTCATCGCTGTTCCGTAAGGTAATTTACGATCATCACCTAACAATCGGAAGTGGGCAATTTCCCAACTATTAAAATCCAGTTGTTTGTTTTTCCAAGTAAATGTTAAACTTTTTGTATCGGCGTTGGATGCTTGTGCAGCTCCAAATCCTGAGGTTGCTCTCCCTTTCATTCCTACCTCAATTCTTTCTATTTCAATGTTAGGTAGTTGTAAACAACCCACAACACCTTTTTCAGGGTCTAATTTCAGAAACACAAAATTATCACCATATTTGGCGGTATTACGTGTCCACATCGGTAAGTTTGTGTTGATGTCAAGAGCGTTATTAAATAAATCCGCTAGAATAGATTTTATTCTGGGCGAATCAGAATAAATCTGTAACATAAAACCATTTTCATCAACGGTGGTTGATTCTTCAGCATATGTATCCAATGCTGACGCGATTTCTGGTGTGTTATGGGAAAATATGGTGTCAGTTGCAAAGTTTTTATATCCAGGTACACTCAAGTCATACACTGGCACAACTCCGTGCGGTTCAATACTTACAATTTTATGGTTAAAAACATAACTATCACCTTTAACCTTAGCGATTGAATATTTCGATTTTCCAATACCATAAGCAAAACAAAAAGTACTCCAATCTTTATACCCAGCATATGTTATTTCTCTTTGTAATTTTTTGTATGAAATATTAAGTGCCGAAGCTGTACCCATTAAAGTTTTATGCTCAGTAGCTTTTTGAACTATTAAATCGTAGGGTATGTGAAAATAAGACGGGTTCTTGACACCCACTCTCCTCCCATTCCAACTTAGTTTTCCCTTTTTTTTAGCAACAATTGACATTTTTTCTCTGAATTCTGGATTAGCCCAAAGTTTTTCATTATTCAATTTTCTGTGATAAGCCCTGTGCTCTGAAATATTCATAATTTGCAAATTTTCAGGGTTATTATTTTTACCATTAAAATCTTTGTGATGAATTTCTTCGTCAACACTAACTTTTTTGTCGTAATACCATTCAGCAATTAATTTGTGTTCAGAAACCCATCCGTGATGTCCTTCATTAGAATTACACACATATACCCAATTATAATTTTGATTATCAAAAAATGATTTACGATAAAATGGCATCATAGAATCACCGGGTTTTAAGTTTTCAACAACCTCGAAAACGCCATCACGTTTTAAAAATCTGTGACCATATGTTGCAATTATGTGTGACCCATCATCAAATGTAATTTTATACGTCATTTCATCACGTGTGTAATGAGCGTTCCTTGCTAATGCGGGTACAACTTTTTCGGTGTTATGATCGTAAGCATATACAATAAATTCGTAATCTCGACCTTTATCTGCAAGGTCTTTTATTGTTATAAAACCATCAGGTGTTGCTATGAGTGTTTCAGAACTTAACGAATATTCCATACTTTCGAAATCATAGTATGATGCCAATCTTGTTGGTTCATAGTATACCGCTTGGTTGTATAAATTGTTTTCAACTTTAGCCCATTGACTTACAAGATAGTAAGTTTGTTGTGCTTGAAGTTTTTGTTTTTCATATTCATCCTTACTTTGCGTTCTGAGTAATTCTTTCTTATCAAATTTATATGTAGGTAAATCCTGACCTAGAAGTGAGTTAGGCCCAAAACTTTGGGAAAGTCTTTGCCATATTGTTAAATTTTTATCTTCCATCTTTTAATGGTAAATACTTCGATTTATAAATCAACGCTTACCACCACCGAACAACCAAGAATATTGTTCATAGTCAGCTCTTGATGGTTGATTTCTAAACGCTGGATTTTCTTTATAATTTGTGTTTGGTAATGCTGGATTAAAATGTTGGGATGAAGGTTGTTCGTATGTTTTTACTTCCCAAGATTCCAATAAAACTTTTGCTTGTTGTGATACTTTTTGTAACTGAGTAAATGAATAATCGGCAACATATACCGCCATAGCAAGAGACATAATTAAATCGTCGTGTTGTCCTTTCATATGATCAGGACGACCATTAATATAAACGAATGTATTCATTTCATTAACAAGACGAATTGAATGTATTTTTAATCCGTGACGAAAATATTCTTCTAGTGCGGAAATTATTTGTACTCGTTTATTGTTAAAATTTATTCCCGGTATTTTATCTTGTATTTTTGGATCAAATTTCCATTTATTTGCAATATCCATACCATCAACATATAAATCTTTGTAACCTAGTTCTTGAAGTTTTCTTGCGGTTGAGACTCCCATACCACCAGTAATATCAATAACAACAAATGCTTTATACATTGTTGCCCACTTATAAACAATATCCGCTAGACTATCGGGGGGTAATTTTCCCAAATATTCAACGACCTGTTCACGATCGTCGAAATCAAAAATTTGAAAAGTTGAAAAGTCTTCGCTATCACCTCTGCTCACGTCAACACCCATAATATATCGATGTCCCAAAACTGGTTCTTTCCATAACCACAAACCACCACTCACCATTTTGTTTACTGGTTCTTTTATATCATTTTCCAATATTCTTTGAATCCTATTGGATTCAAATACATTATCACCAGACCCCAAAAAATTACATTCTAATTCTTGTGCAACTTTTCTTTTATCATATTTTAATTTCTTGACCATTTTTTCAAACCAATTTGACGTTGGTTTGTATCCACTTTCAAATAATTTTTGGATCTCATCATAGTCTCGATCAAATGGTAGTGTGTCTGAAAAATCAACAATTTCTAGATTTGGGTATTCATCTCTGTTAAGATAAAAATGAATAAGATCATCTACTTTTAAAAACTGTAAATCTTTGGTGTATCTTGGATCTCTCCACCAAAACATTTCGGTTATTTTAAAATCATTAATCCCCCTTAAAGATTGGTCATAGATCTCATAATATATCGGGTCGTATCCATTTGGTGTGGAAATAACAATTACTTTACCCCCTGTCGATAACGAGGCCATACAGGCCGCCCAGAAATCACTATCAGCCTCAATATACGCTGCCTCATCAAAAATAAGAATTGTTGGTGTATAACCCCTTAACGCATCCTTAGACGTAGCAACCGCTTTGACTTCACACCCGTTAGAAATTTTAAAATGTCTTTGGGAATTTTTTTCATTACTGTAGGTAATACCCACCCAACTTGGCCATTGGTCAATAAACCCCCTCACTTTATTTGCAAATTCAACCGCAGTATCCAACTTATTTGCAATACACAAAACCTTTTCGGGTTTGTTTTTAAGAGCGAATGCTAATTTTTTACTAATCCAAGCCGCGGTAACTGTAGATACACCAGCTTGTCTATATTTCTTTGCAATGTTTTCGTTGTGTTCTTCGTAATCTTTAATAAGGGTTGCCTGATCTGGAAAAAGTTCTAGAGGAACATATTTTAACTGTGTATTGTCATAAGTTTGCAAATATGTTTTTAAAGCGTATTCTGTATTCCTAACACACTTGGTATATTCAAGTAAAAGTTGTTCTTTAGTAAATCCCATTTCATTTCAGTTATCGATTGAAGATATCGTCAATGTTAATATCACCCAATTCATCATCCTCATCTTTTTTACTAGCTTCATTTTCTAGTTCTCTCAATCTTTCCGATATTTCTTTTACCATTCTATCCAAAATTTGATTTGCTTTCGGATTACCCAAAAGAATCATTTTTGTTAGATCAATAAATTCTTCAGCACTCATCATAACAAATTTTTGAAACAAATAATTTTGTATAAATCTTTGTCCTGATTCAAAAATCCTATCAGGATACACGTTTAATAATCTTTCCCAGAACACAGGCCCAAATCTTAAATCCCAAACCTCAGCAGGTAACGTATCCTCGTATCCTGTAACCATCTTTTGTTTTTCAGGGTTTGATGGTAATCCGAATTTTCCAATAACTTCATACGTTCCTTTCACCAACTCGTGTAGTAACACTGGAAAAATAACCCCTTTGGCAACAACTTTCGGGGGATCTTGATTTGTATCGACTTCAACCGAACCAGCTTTACTTCCCATCAAATTTCCTAGCATGTTTTCGTTCAAAATCCAATATAACATTTCATTGACGGACATTAATGTTCCATATAAATTTAATAACCTTGGATCTAGTTCATTTAATTTTTCTTCAATCAAATGGTACATATATTGGGCTTTAGCCCCAGCACCTTGAATGAACATATTAATTAATCTTCTCTTACTTCTTTCAATATTAAACTCTTCTAAGGCTCTTAGTAAACTTTCGACTGGGTTTTCTTCTTCATCCTTTTCCTTTTCTGGTGTTTGAAATAATTTTGCTATTTCTTCTACGGATTTCTCTTCAGGTTCCATTTGAAAACCTTCGTTGGAAATGTCATCAGGACTAACCAAATAAGATTCATACTCTATCTCAGAGAGGCTTATTTCTAATTCTTTTCTAACCAATTCAATTGATAAGTTTTCTAAATATTCCTTGTGTTGTTTTTCAATGTTTACTATTTCTCGGAGTGCTGACATTAATAACATCTGTAATTGACTGATGTTTCGCATATCAACAGGACCAGGTATGTCAGTATATCTACGAATGTTTTCGATTACTTGTTTAAATCTTTCAGAGGCAATAACTTCTTCGAATGTTTGTGTTCCTGTGATTTTAGGCATAAAAGGTTGTTTGGAAATAGGAGTTTGCCCAGTTTCTATTTTCCTCTGTGTACCCGAATCCATTCTTTCTGGTCTATCACCATAGTCGATCGGCGCTTCTTTAATAAATTTTTTCTTTAACATTACTTTTTAAATTTAATATTAAGTTGATCAAAAGTTAAGTAATCAGGAATTTTGGTCTTACCGAGATTGGGTGATAATTCACGTGTTTTTCCTTCTGTTTTTTCCATTTCTTTGAGATCACTCTCAAATTTTTCTTTAGTAACTGAAAACATAGAACCGAGAGGTTTTTTCATCTTTTTGGTTTTATCTTTGGATGAATTATGAAGTGGTCTTTTAACAATAGATTGGTTTTTAGCGACCATCTCAATTAATGAAGCTTTATCCATCTGAGGTAACAAATTGGTTTCAATTTGTTTTCTAGTTATATTTTCTAGGATTGGAAGTAGGGGGTTCTTATTTTCTTTGACCTGTTTTTTGACATCCATTACACATCTCTCATATTCTTTCATCTGTCTTTTAGACCAATCACTTCTTTCAGTTGTACCAAATTTTTTACCCATAGTTGCCGTGCAAATAGCCCAAGGATTTTTCTTTTGTTTTTTTTCAGTCATTTCGCCTTCATCCATACCATCGCCGTAATTACCAAAACCATCGTCTGTTGATGGGCCAACTTGGTGTGGATCTTGAGTTCTCTCACCTTTTTCAAAATCCATAGGATCTTCTTCATCCTCAGTTACTTCTTTTTCGTAAACAGCAAATGTTTTTTTCTGATTTTTTAAATCTTGAATTGTGCGTTGGTCGCTTGCTGGAACCATCGTAGTTTGTTCATCCAAAATAAATTTTTGAATTAACACATCCATTGCTCTCTCGGACAATTGCGAAACCATATTTCTACTTAGTCCAGCTTTTACTAACTTATTAATTTTAATTTTAGACATAAGACATTTGTTTTTCAAATTCCAATACGACATCTCTTTCGTAAAGTTTATCTTTTATACTTTGTTCGGGTTCACCAAACTTAAATACTAATCTTTTATTTTCGCCACAACTTTCATCTGTTTCCCAACCAAGGGCTATTATGTCTTCCATAGCATCAATAACACCCATATAGTCAGAATTTTGAACTAGATCCAGTATCACCTCAGTATTACGTAGAATACCGACTTTAGTTATGTATTTCATTTCAGGTGGTAATGGATGACCGTGAGCTGGTTTTGAATCCCAGTTATCTCCCCACACATCAAAAGAGTCACTAAAGATAAATTCGTAAATGTTATCTCCTTTATAATTCGGGCCTAGTCCGTTGATATAAATTAAGTGGCTCATAGAAATTGTCCATCTAAATCAATTTTCAAAATTTCACCATTATTTTCAAAAACTAGGTTTTTAAGATTAGTCTTACCTTTGAACTTAAATCCTTTGGTTTCTTTTATAATAAACTCAGCACTATCCTTTTGTTTTTTTGTTTCGGCTAGTTGATTTACTTGATTCAATGTCACTTTTTTATATTCATCTATTTTTTTATCTTTCAATTTCTTTTCCTTTTCATTCACACGATAGTATCGAGATAAAAGTTTTTCAACCTCAGATTCAGCAAAAAATGAGTCCATAATTGGACTAATTCTTTTACGGAATCCATCATCATCTTCCTCACTAAATTCTTCTTTTGGTGCTGACATTTTGGGTTCTTCAACATCAACTTCAGTGTCGACATCAATTTGATCACCCATATCATCAGATCCCATCATATCTTCATCATAATCATCTTCAAAATTAGCCAAAATATCTTCACGATCTTCGTCTTCTAGTTTCGATAAATCAACCGCAGATAAGATAGAATTTAATACATACTTTACATCTTCAGATGTCATACCAACTGTGTCATCCAACATTCTTAGTTTTTGACCTAGTTTTCCTGTTAATTTTTGAATTGTACGAAAAGAAACTTCTTCTTTTCCACCACCCATATCAGGTATTTCACCACCCATATCAGGCATAGGCGTTTCTTCACCCCCCATGTCAGGCATAGGTGTTTCTTCACCCCCCATATCAGGCATAGGCGTTTCTTCACCCCCTATATTTTGACTCATATCAACAGGTGGCATATCATCAGCGGAAGTCACGTCTCCCATTGGTGCTGGCATTTCAGCAGGTGCAACTGGTTGAGCTGTTGCTGGAACTGAGGGTGGCACTGGTGGCTTTGGTGTTTTTAATGTGAATCTTTTTTGTTCACCTAAATTAAACAAAGGTGTTTCCTCTTCATTTTCAACTAATCTATTTACCTCTTTAGCTATTAAATTCAAACGTTTTAAAGCGGCTGAATAAGAGCCATAGTGTTTTCTGTTTTTCATAGGTTCAATATAATCATAAGATTCATCAACTCTTTTTTTGATTACATATCCCATTTTTTCTTTAACAATCTCATATTCATTTCCGTCCGATAAAACCTTGCTGTATTCAGTTCTTGTGGTTTCATTGATACTTTTAGGGATGTTCTCTTTATAACGAGAAATTTCCAAAATTCTTTGTATTTTGGATTTACCAGTTAATCTTTCGCTCCCAATAGGTTTTAGATCTGCCATTTTATTTTTTTTTAGTTTTTTTATGAATTAAGTCCGTGCATTCCACCCAATTGTACCATACCCAACTGAATAATTGCAACTTCTCTATTTGTTGACCAAATAGGATGTGGTAAAGTTTGTTGAGTTGAGGAGGTACAAGTACATCCTGAACTACTGAAACAAACTCTACATTCAAAATATTCTGTACCTGCGCTAAATGCTCCGTTCATAGTTTTTTATGTTATAAATATACTGAAATGTTAAATAATCGAATTATTAAATTGTTAAAGCGAAAGTTTCCTATCCATTAACTCATTTTTAAATGTTTGAAGTTTTTCTAGATACCCATTCCTTCGTAAAAATTTGAATATCATATTTTCATATGAAAGTTCACCACCCTTATCTAACCCAGATTTTCTATATTTTTTAAGTTTGTCATTAAAATCTTTTATTTTTTTCAATGCGGTATCAATATCTAGATCTTTAACATCAATCATCAAATTATCAATTCTATCCATCATTGTATCCGCTTTCTGTAAGAAAAATTTCTTATCTATATTTACTTTTTTCTTAATCGGTTGGTTGATCCAATCGTTAAATAGAACTGAATAAACACCAGATGATACATGTTTTTCTGAAATATCCTCTGCATATAATTCAACTTCATAACCCTTTACTCTGATGTTATGGTTTTCATTAAAAAGTGTTTTTTTCAGTTTGAAGAGTTCTTTATACAATTCTCTTTCTGATGGATCGAATTGTTCAAAATCTATGATACAATGTAAATCAATATCCGAAAACTTCGACCAATTATAATTGGCTAAAGACCCGGTGAATCTTACATCCGATAAAAAAATATCATCACCTAAGTATCCTTGAAACTCAGAAGCAATTTTCAATAAAATTTTTCTGATCTGAGGTTTAAGTCTTGGATTGTCCGTAAAAACATCATTCCATATCTCACCATTGAGAATATCTCTAGTTTCAAATGATTTGAGTATTTCTTGATAACCTTCCATTCATAATAAATATATTATCAAGTCAGTTTTTTGTATTTGAATACTTTTGCGATGTTAATATTGAAAAAATTTCCTTGTGACTCCGCTAATCTAAATTGTGCATATATTTTATGGGGAACATTTTCATAGGAGTATTTGGTTCCATTTTTAAATTCTACAACCAAACTACTATCACTAGTATCATATTCAGTCCTGACTAAATTACTTGATTGTACTTCATTTATTATTTTAGTACCCTCGATTGTTTGTTTTGATATTGCCATAGTTTTTAAATTAAAAGACCGACTTTTTTTAGGGGTCGGTCTTTCCATAAATATACGAAAATTACTTTTCTACTTCTGTGAATTCAACGTCTTGAATATCATTTGTAGTATTCATGTCGTCTTCTGGTTTCATTGTTGAGTATATTTCGTTCGAAACTTCAATAAAGACTTTATTAAGTTTTTCCGAATGTTCTTTACAATTTTCTTCATTTCGTTCAGAATAAGCTTTCTCTAAATTTTCCAAACATTCATTTAACTTCGTAGATTGTTCTTCAGTAAACTTATCTTTCCACTCTTCCATATTTTTTTTCGTGTTGAAAATTTGATTATCACATTGATTGAACAATTCAACTCTTTGTTGTGCCAATTTATCTTGTTCCAAATTTTCTTGAGCTTCACGTTTCATTCTTTCGATTTCTTCTGGTTTTAGTGAAGAACCACCTTCAATTCTGATTTTATTTTCCTTACCAGACGCTTGGTCTTTTGCGGTGACATGAAGAATTCCATTTGCATCGATATCAATTGTAACTTCAATTTGTGGTACACCTCGTGGTGCTGGTGTAATACCTTCCAAGAAAAATCTACCCAAAGATCTGTTATCATTTGCCATTGGTCTTTCACCTTGTAGTACATTAATATCCACAGTTGGTTGATTATCAACAGCGGTTGAGAATGTTTGTTGTTTTTTGATTGGAATGGTTGTATTAGCTTCAATAATTTTTGTCATCACACCACCCATAGTTTCGATACCGAATGACAATGGAATAACATCTAAAAGTAGTACATCATCTACATCACCAGTAAGAACCGCACCTTGTATAGCAGCTCCCAAAGCCACAACTTCATCAGGATTAACTGATTTATTTGCTTTTTTACCAATGAAGTTCTCAACCGCTTCTTGGATTGCTGGAATACGAGTAGATCCACCAACTAAAACAACCTCATCAATTTCGGATGGTTTTAATTTAGCGTTTTTAAGAGCTTTTTTCGCACAAGCAATTGTTCTGTCAACCAAATCTTTTGTCAGTTGTTCAAATTTACTTCTTGGTAATGATTTAACAAAGTGAACAGGAACACCTTCACGAGCAGTAATGTAAGGTAAATTAATTTCACTGTTTGAAGATGACGACAATTCAATTTTTGCTTTTTCAGCGGCTTCTCTAACTCTTTGGAGGGCCATTGGATCTTTTGTAAGATCAATACCATATTCATTTTGAAACTCAGATGTCATCCAATTGATAATTGCGTTGTCAAAATCGTCGCCACCCAAATGTGTGTCACCATCAGTGGATTTTACTTCAAAAATCCCATCACCAATTTCAAGTACCGATACGTCATGAGTTCCACCACCACAGTCAAATACCAATATTTTAGAATCTTTTGATTTTTTATCTAAACCATAAGCCAATGCTGCAGCTGTCGGTTCATTAATAATCCTTTCAACTTTCAATCCAGCAATTTCACCAGCCTCAATAGTAGCACTCCTTTCTTGGTCACCGAAATAAGCAGGTACCGTAATAACCGCTCTAGTTACTTCATAACCCAAATAATCTTCAGCTGTTTTTTTCATTTTCTGTAGAATAGTTGCTGAAATTTCTTGTGGTGTATATGTCTTATCATCAATTTTTACACCAACTAGACCAGTTGATGTTTTGGTTGTTTTGTAAGGAACTTTTTTTGACTCTGCTTTACATTTATCAAAATCTTTACCAATAAATCTTTTTATTGAAAAGACTGTCTTTTCTGGATTGGTTACCGCCTGTCTTTTTGCAGGATCACCAACCTTTCGATCTTTATCAGTAAAAGCAACAATCGATGGTGTAGTTCTCTTACCTTCTGAATTAGCAACCACGATAGGTTGACCACCTTCAATAATTGCTACCGCCGAGTTTGTGGTACCTAAGTCGATACCGATAATCACATTTTTATTCATAACTTTGTTTTTTTAGTTTTATTTTATCCTAAAATATACAAACAATATACCAATCAGAAAAATAAGTCAATATGACATAAAAAATTTATTTTTTCTGACAATATGACAAAGATTGTTTTTTAATCAATAGTTCACTATATTTGTAAAAAAATAAAGAAAATGATAGAATCAATGGATGAGAACGAAAAAGAACAAGATGTTCGTAAAAAAAGTGGTGGAACACCTGTATTGGATAATTTCAGTCGGGATTTAAATAAATTAGCCGCTGAAGGTAAATTGGATCCAGTTGTTGGTCGTGAAGTAGAAATTACTCGAATTGCTCAAATTTTATCTCGTAGAAAAAAAAATAACGCAATTATCATTGGTGAACCCGGTGCTGGTAAAACCTCAATTGTGGAAGGGTTAGCAATTCAAATTCACGAAGGTAAATGTCCGAGAAATCTAAGGGATAAACGAATTGTAAATTTAGATCTTACTTCAATTGTTGCTGGTACAAAATATCGTGGACAATTTGAGGAACGAATGAAAGCTATTATTGAAGAGATTGTTGAAAATCCTGATGTTATTATTTTCATTGACGAAATCCACACTATGGTTGGTGCTGGGAATTCGTCGGGAGCTATGGATGCTTCAAATATTTTCAAACCAGCATTATCTCGTGGTGAAATTCATTGTATTGGTGCGACAACTTTTGATGAATATAGACAACATATTGAAAAAGATGGTGCCCTTGAAAGAAGATTTCAAAAAGTTGTTGTAGATCCACCATCAAAAACGGAAACACTCCAAATCATCAAGCAATCCAAATCAAGATACGAGGATTTTCATAAAGTCACGTATTCAGATGAAGTATTAGAACTCTGTGTGAACTTGGCAGATAGGTATATTACGGATAGAGAGTTCCCAGACAAAGCTTTTGATATTCTGGATGAGGTTGGTTCCAAATCACAAATTGATATCAAAGCGCCACCAATTATTGAAAATCTTAAAACAAAAGCTTCTGAAATTAAAAAACAAAAAATGGATGTGGTCAAAAAACAAGACTATGAAAAAGCTGCCGACTTAAGAGATGCTGAAAAGAAAATTCTGGATAAACTAGAAATCGAAAAGAAAAAATTTGAAGAAGAACTCTTGATGAACAAACGTCCAATTGATGTGGATGTGGTTTTGGATGTTGTGTCCAATATGACTAAAATACCTTTGAACCGTTTGACTTTGGATGATAAGAATACTTTGTCCAATCTTGAAAATGAATTGTCAAAAAAAGTAATTGGACAAAACGAAGCGATTACCAAAATTTCGAAATCAATTCGTAGAAACCGTTTGAAATTTAAAGACCCAAATAAACCGATTGGTAGTTACATTTTCTTAGGTGGAACTGGAACAGGAAAAACACATTTGGCAAAACAATTAGCCGAACAAATTTTTGGATCTCCTGACGCTCTCATTCGTGTAGATATGAGTGAATACCAAGAAAAACATAATGTTTCTAGGTTGATTGGTGCTCCTCCTGGATACGTTGGTTATGATCAGGGTGGTCAACTTACCGAACAGGTAAAAGCTAAACCATACTCACTTGTTTTATTCGATGAGATTGAAAAAGCCAACAAAGACATCTTTCATACACTTCTTCAAATGCTTGACGAAGGACATATCACGGATGGACTAGGTAGAAAAATTAGTTTCAAAAATTGTTTGATTATTATGACATCAAACATTGGTATCAAAAAAATTCAAGATTTCGGAACTGGTATCGGTTTCAGAACAAGCAGGTACGCTGAAGAAGAAAAGAAAAAAACAATCCTTCAATCTGAAATGAAAAAATATTTTCAACCAGAATTTCTCAATCGTATTGATGATGTTATTGTCTTCAATTCCCTCGGAAAAGAAGAGGTTAAGGAGATTGTTAAAATTGAAGTTGCAAAACTTACAAGTCGTCTCAAAGGATTGAAGATCAATGTGACTTGTCAAGATTCAGTTGTTGAACATATTGCTGAAGTTGGATTTGATGAGACCTATGGTGCTCGACCAATCAAAAGAGCTATTCAAGAAAAAATTGAAGACGTAATCTCCGAAAAATATCTGTCGGGTGATATTGTAGAGGGTAAAAATTATTACCTCACCTACAAAGATGAAGAGATTAAGATATCAACAAAAAAGGGGACTTAAGTCCCCTTTTTCTTTTTCATCAATTATCACCAACGTAAATCTTGTAATCGTTTGTTTGATTCCATTCGGTGAACTTCATAACCCAATGACTCAATCATTCGTTTGGCAACCTCAATTGAATTGTAAAGGTCATCTAAGACAATGTATTCATTTGCGGTGTGGTAATTGTAATAACCACAAGAAATATTAATTGAGGTCAATCCGTGTTTGAGTACCATTTGAGAAACGTCAGTATATGGGTGGTACATATACTGAGCGCCAATCATCATTTCGGTGATAATCGGATTTACTTTCAAGAAAAAATCTGAATCTCTATCAAATAACCGAACACCACTACAAACTTCAGAGATCATATAATTTTCTGGAGCATCAAGTTGAATTGTATATCCAACGTTCTTGAAAAATTCGGGATCACTATTTTTTGAACCGTGACATCCAGTTTCTTCACTTACAAAAAATGCCACCTTTACATGTGGTAAATCCATCAATATTGTAAGTCCTCCAAAAATTCCACATTTATCGTCGCCACCAATACCAGTTGGTTTACCTTTCGAGTTTACACCTTTTAAACAAGTCTTGGATCTTTGTTGTCTGTCCTTACCAATAAATTCTTCAACTATAATTTGATCAACCAAATTGTGAACTGTATCAGTATGTGCTATTACACAAGGAAAAACTTGATTTTGAAATCTCTCCGATGTTTTGGTGGCATAAACATTCCCATAATCATCCACGTAGTGTGGTATATTGTGTTCAGTCAAATAATTGTCAAGAAACTCGATCATCAAGTCCTCTTGATAAGTTTTAGTTGGGACTGCCAAAATAGTTTTCAACAAGTCATAATTTCTGTATTCCATAATGAAGCAAATATAGTTCAAGAACTTGACATTTCAAAATTTTTTAGTATATTTATATTCACTCGGGGCTAACAGGAATCGACTGGTTTCAATGGATCTGAGAGAGCATGACGGGGCTGAATTAACCTCGTAAAAACTGGTTCAAACAATCAAATGGCGATGTTTTCGCACGTATGGAGACAATCGGACTCTTGAAGTCTGATGTCGCGGTTGTAGCTTAATTGAGACAATCACCGGGGGTTACGGACTAAGTACCTTGCAACAGAAGTCCTTACGGTGTGGTTTCTACCCAAAAAGGAATGGAGGTTAAGTTAGGGGTTCTACCGATCTAAGTGAAACTCCCACGGTTGTTGGTAATAATGGTAAATGAGAACCAACTATTTGTCGGTTATGAATAATCGAATAATCATGTAGGCCTCTCGTGAAATAATTCACAGGACGGTGGTTCGAATCCACCTAGCTCCACAAACCAAACCCATCGAATTCGATGGGTTTAAAAACAACCAGCAAAAGAAATGTACTGATTCTTTCCATGTTTTTCGAGAATCTGAACCACTACTTTACCGTCAATTTTAGAACTTCCTTTCAGGAATTGTTTAAAGTCTTCAACAGCTAATTTTGCATCTCTGTCATTATCTTTCATTAATAACTGTATAAGAGCTACAAGTCCACCAGCGTAAGTCTTTGGCCCACCAAAACAATTTTCAGGGACATGAACTTCTGGTTTTTTTTTCGCAGATTCCTCTCTTATATGTCTCTTAAGATTCTCTCTTAAAATTCTCTTTAAATCATTCATAAACATAAATATCGTATAGTTGTAAATATTTTGTTTGATCAAAAAAATTATTGAATGTCCAATATAATAGACATTAAAAAAAAAATAAATAATTTTTTGTACATTTATTTGACATTTATAACTTTGGGTGTATATTTACATCATAAAAAAAACAAATTTATGAAAAACATCCTTTTCTTGGCTCTTTTTGCCACCGCTCTAGTTTCTTGTCAAGAAGCTACAGAAGAAACAACCGTTGAAGAAACTGTTGTTGAAGAAACTACTGAAACTGTAGATACTGCAGCAGTAGTAACCGATTCAACTCAAACTATTAAGTAATCCTAGTAGTTTTAGAATCTCTAAAGTCCGAAGTAATTCGGACTTTTTTTTTACAATAATTGTTTTATACGTCTAATTTCTTTATCTAAATTACTATTAGCTTGAATGCTTTCAGCTAAACCCGGCAACCCAATTAATGTGAATGGAATACTAACAGCATCAAAATATTTTTGTCGGAGTAAGTCTGTTGCTGGTTCTTTTTTATCTTTTTGTTTTTTTTCGGGGTCTTGTCCTCCATTTTCTTCTTCTGTATCTGTTTCGTTATCTTTTTCATTATCTTTTTTATTTACACTTATTAAAGCGGCTGCGCCTCCAATAATAGCCCAAGTTTTGAAATCAACGTAGTCCTTAACATCTTTTTTCTTACTTGCAACATGTAAATGTGGTTTAACACCACAACCTTTTCGTACTTTACCAATCAGATCTCCTTTTTTAATTTTTTGGCCAACCGTTAATTTACTTTCGATATGTGTGTAATAAAGTTCATCACCATTATCTGCTAAAATAGTTACTCTATGTCCATATACACCTTTTTTACAATTATCGGGATCCAAATTATTAGCTACTACTTTACCATCAGTAAGTGAATAAACCTCTGTACCAGGTTTTACATGTAAATCGTATCCCTTTCCACTAAACCAATCACCCGCCTTATATCCTGCTCTACTTCTGTGGGCCGCTGGACCACCACCAAGACTTACATTATCAGTACTAAATAATTTTGCTGACATTATAATAAATATGTTGCTAACGAATTTGATTCAGATAATAATTCAGTTTTGAATTTTTCTGTAAAATTATTATTTTCTAGAATTTCATCTGGAATTTCAGAAAACACCCAGCCTAAAGAAAGTATTCCAATCAAATTTTTATTTATATCATAGATAGGTACTGAACTGAGAGCGTAGTTTCCAAATGTTTTCAATAAACTTCTTGTTGGTAAATCTCTAACATCTTCTTCTAGGTTTGTTGAAAACATACTCATATTGATTGTTTCTGAAATAAACCAAGTGTGATGCGAAACAAATACGTGTTGAAATCTTTCGAACATTCTCTCGAGACCATCAGAACACCTTTCAAAGGTTATCGATACTTTTTGCATCGGAGCTTGTGTGTAGAACATACCACCATTGTGGAACTGCATAATATAAATTCTATCCGCATTATATTTTCTTCTTAGTTCTCTAATTGTAAAATGTACAACCTCATCTTTTTGAATTTGTTTGATAAGTTTTCCTTGTGATTTTTTTTCTTTAAATTTATCCATCCAACTCTTAAAAAACCCAGCAGCAATAAGTGCCACAATAATTGATGTTGTTGAGGTTATAAGAGTTGTAATAATATTGATCCAATTCATCTTGTCAAATAGATTTAACAATTAAATATCACGTTCTATTAATTAAATTAACAATTTTGTATTATTTTTTTTGAAAAATCAGATTCATTATCATAAAACATTCTTTCACTATCTTCAGTATTCCATTTTTCATACCCTTCACAATTATAATAATCTTTATTAACAAGATAATCTGGTTTTTCTGGAAAAGGTTTTGTAACAAAACTAGGTTCAAACCATTTAATTCGATTGTTTGGTTGTAGAGCTATTTGACCATTTTCTAGTAAAATAATATGATGAGATTTATGCTCCAATGGATCTTCAGATAATGTTAGATCAGTATTAAAATCATTACTACCCCAATTTATTGTAGCGTAATAATTTCCTTTATAAAATTTTCTATCTTTCATATAAACTTCTACAGGAGTATCGTATACGTATGACAAATGTATTAAAGTAAAATTATAAGAAAAACAATTCCAAATCTGTAAATAATGAAAAGGTAAATCTGGATTTGGTAATTCAGGTTCGGTCAAAAGAGCGTGACTTGGTAATTTGTCTCTTAAAACTCCATTTTCTAAAAGAACTTGAAATAATGTGGCTTGTCCCGGCATACATCTTACAGATATAATAACTCCGGGTGTGAATTCTCCATGACCTTTTTTTCCTTGGTATAAGTACTCATTTCTAAGGAAAACTTTGAGTGGAAAAAAATTGTGTTCAATGTATGCCATTTTTTTTATTTAAATATAATTATGTTTTAGAATATTTATACAGTATGAAGATTCCTTTATCGTTTGAAGATTATTTGAAAGATCCTCTCAAGTATATTCAATTCATTTTGATTTTAGTTGTTGGGTATTTATGGGTCGACAACAAAATGAACTATCAAAAACAAATCGAAAGTTGTTCATCGGATGTTATTGAACTAAGAGAAGATGTAAAAAATTTAACAGAAAGATTACGTAAAACAGATAGTACCTTGGCTAGAACTCAAGGAATATTATCGGTACTTAACGAACAAACAAGATGAAATATTTACTATTGTTTTTTTTGATTTTCAGTTCTTGTAACTTTATTCAAACTAAGGAAGAAGAAACATACATCGATTCTACAATTATTTTTTTGGACACCATTTCTTCAGAACCTACAACTAATTTGGATAGCTTGAACAAAATTTTGGATAGTATTGAATCACGAATACCAAAAATTAAAGAAAAAAACGTTTTGTATGTTCAAACAACTGATTCTTTGAAAAAAGTGAATATAGAAATGAAGATCAAAGAAAAAAAACTTAAAGAAAAAGAAATTGAGTGTTTAATTTACCTTTCACGTGAACACTACAATAGTACTAAATCATTCGACACTCTCCGTATCGACACTAATCGTTTGAATGAATTTATCCAAAGAAGAAGTGTAAATTAAAAGTTCTTCGTTGACATTGATTGTTGGTGTATAATTTAACCTAAGTGTTCTTTTGTCTAAATCAATAATGAAAAACCCTTGGCCGCCATTTTCTTCTTCCCAACCTGGGATCGTAGTTTCCAAAAAATCATATAATATATCTTCTAGTCCACTTGGAATTCGAACTTCATCTTTAATTTCCAACGAACTCATTTTGTCATCGATATAACCCTCATCACCATCACCATTGAAATCAACACGATACTTTCCTTTTTTACCGTCATTCATTAAATCATTTAATACTTCATCTAATTTTGGATTTTTTTTAGTACTCATAAGGTAATTTTTTCCGTCTCCTTCAGTAAGATATGAAAAATCTCCAGTTACCGTAAATTTATTATTTGGGAAGTCAAATGAATATTCGAAGAATTCAGTATGAACAAGTTCTGGATCCTGATCGATATTGTGATACTGTATTATTTCCAAATTTAATTTTTCAGCAATGAAAGATACTACACCAGACATTGGAATTGGGAATGGTTGTTTAAATTCATTACCATCTACTTGGTGACACCAACAGTAGTCACGTCTCTCGTAAATCCTAGAAAGATCTCCGTCCACATTAAAAGAAACTACATGACATTTTTTTTTCCAATAGCTAATCAAAGCCATAAGTTGTTTTACTGGTGAATTCATTTTATTAATTTAATTGTTATTGTTGTCACTTGAAGTTATAGTTTGAATTAATTCGTCTATTGAACCCATATGAATCATTACGGTGTCACTTTCTTCATAATTTTCGGTATAATTTAGTTCAATTGAGTTATTATTTAAGTCAATAATAAAAAACCCGAAACTACCCTCATTATTTTCCCACCCAGGGTGTCTGGCACCTAAGAAGTCATATAACTCATCCTCTAATCCACTTGGAATGTTATCTGCCTCAGACCTTTCCAAACTACTCATATTATCATCAATATATCCAGAGTCTCCACTACCATTGAAATCAACTCGGTATTTCCCTTTCTTTCCATTTTTTTTAAGATCATTCAATACTTCAGTTAACGTTGCATTATTTTTGGCGTTTCTCACTGAAACTATTTCATTACCTTCCATAATGTAAGAATAATTACAATACACTTTGAAATTCATTTCTGAAAAATTAAACTCAAATTCATATGCATAAATGTTCGGGTCTTCCACATCTATATCATTTACTGCTCTATCTTCCAAATCTAGTAAATCAATCAAATACTGCATGACTACTCGCATTGGAGTTGGATATGGTAATTCGGTCTTTGAATTGTCTATTGAAATGCATTGACATGACTTTTGGTGATCCCATGCAAATCCACCAAACTCTCCATCCATTTCAAAATATACTTTAGAACATTTTTTTTGCCAGTATTTTATTACGGCTACAAGTTGTTTTGCTGTTTGGTTCATACAAGTAAATATCTAATCTTCTAATTCTATTTTACCTGTTCTTAAAAACCACATAGGTTTTTTTTCAGATTTGATCGCGTCTATCCATTCTTTTGCTGAAGGAATGTAATTATAACAATCTTCCAATACATGTTGTTCACCCACATACCTTGTATAAACAATCTTATCTTCACTATTTTGAAATGATGTACCAAAAATTTTTTCCATTTCAAAAATTCCTTCACTATGATGTCGAAACATTCGGTGTATAGAGTGTCCTACCCACCCTTTTGTTTCATCAAGCCAATTATGTAAGTGAATATAATCTTCCCATTTTCCACCAAATTTTTTTGCAGATGATTTTGCGTGAAGAATTGGATGTGCCATTTTTAAATCTGTTTAACTAAATATTCGTGATTTGAGTCAGAATTTTTCTGGAGCAAAACTCGAAATTTTTCAGCCTCGTCAAAATTTTCAAATTCTAATACTTCATCCTGATTATCCAAAAGAATCACAGGTAGTGTTTTGTGAATGTTTGTATCTTTACTTTCGACTTTAATATTTTTGATAATACAGTATGACATAATTATATTTGATTTACGAACAAAATTTAGTATTTTTTGATAAAAAGTCAAATAATGAGCCACGTATTAGTATTAAATGCTGATTTCACACCATTGAATATAACTTCTTTACAAAAAAGTATGAAGTTAATTTTGAAAGGTAAAGCGGAAATTTTGAAAGAGGATCTAGAAAAAATTTTAACGGTTTCAGGGGAATTTATTCGACCTTTGATCATTAGATTATTTAATTATGTCAAATTTCGACCAAAAGCAATCAAAATTAGTCGTCATAGAATTTATGCTCGAGATAATCATCAGTGTGTTTATTGCGGGTCAAAAAGAAACTTAACTATTGATCACATCATTCCTCGATCTAAAGGCGGACTAAATACTTGGTCAAATATGGTGACATCTTGTTCTAGTTGTAATGTAAAAAAGGGCGACAAAAGTTTAGAACAAGCAAAAATGAAATTAAATAAACAACCGTACGAACCTCAATTTTTTACTGAAATTGCTGGTAAAAATTTGGAATCTACTTGGGAAAACTTCAAAAGAGATTTTTTTTGAAAATTGTTATTCGATGTTAATTTTGGCTATATTAGATTTCCACTTAGAAACTTGACCGCAAATTATTCCACCGATAATATCCTCCAATTTTTGTATTAAAGAGTCTTTTCTTTCAGCAAACTCTTTCATTATTGAATTTCTTAAAGCGCTGAGTACATAACCACCAATATTTTCGTCATCAACATTTTCTTTTTGCATTTGTCTAAGTGTACCTTCAATTACTGCGTCGGAAATTCCGTTAGTCAAAAATTTACAATCTGTAAATAATTTACCATAGTTTCTCCAATTCACACTTGTAATAAACGAAACAATCACATTATAAACCCAATTAGTTTTATTGATCTGAAGTTTGTCGGCTAAAGAATCTGCCATTTTTTCACCTAAAACTTCCCATATTGATGTAAATGACCCCCCAAATATACGTCCTAACATTGAAAAAAAATCAAACTCTTCTTCATTTATTAGAGATAAATTATAACCTTGTTCCTCTAAATTTATTATTTCTTCAAGTAGAGCAATAAATTTAGCGTCATTATTTTTATATTCTTGTTCTAGAACAAATTTTAATCTTGATTGAACAATACTATGTTCTATGATAAGATTATTTTTTTTTTCTCTAATTTCAGAAATATTACGTTTTAGACTTCGTGATATATTTTTCATATAATTTTTATTTATTTATCTTATTCCTTTGTCGCCACCAGACATAGTATAACCATACCTATTTCTTACATTTAAAGCAGCTAATTTGAAAATGTTATATTGTTGTAAGCATCTTTCGACCTCACCTAACTGTTTTGGTGTTGCTGTTTTTCTACCACTTTTTTGGTCATTTCTTTCAATAGATGAATACAAATTTCTACAATATTCTCTAGTAAGATTAATTTGTGTGGGTTCAATCACTAGTGGTTCTCTTTGTTGTTCTCCCGATCCTCCCAGAACTACCCCGTCACTACTTGGTGGTGTTAACGTAAACTGATCTTGAGGTCTGTTGTAGATTCCAGGGTATTTTGATGTATCTACTTTTACTAAACTATCCACATTAGCTCCTATACGATTTGGTGTGGTAGTTGTTGTTCCAGTTGTTGTTCCAGTTGTTGTTCCAGTTGTTGTTACAGTTGTTCCAGTTGTTGTTTTACAAGCATTTGGATACGTTTTATTTAATCTATCTATTGAAATTTGCCATCTCGGATATCCGTTCTTGACACCCCAATTTAAATTTCGTATTTGTCCATTAACTATAGATCTAGCATACCAATTTCCGTTTTTACAAATATATCTCCAATTTTTGTCATTTGGATATGATAATACAAATTCGTCTTTAGACGGTAAAACATCATCTTTTGCAACTATATTTGTGGTTTTTTCTTGCGAACCTGATGGGGTAGTTGTTTCTTGCGAGCCTGAGGGTGTAGTTGGATCTATTGGATTTCCATTAGGATCTACAATTTCAGTATCATCACCCCATTTATTCAATAACCATATTAACCCACCACCACCAGCAACAATTCCAATTAACTTCCATGGAATTGTAATTTTTTTAGTTCTTGTGTTTGGTTTTAGTGTGTCAAGTAGCTTTCCCATCTTCGTTTGTTTAGCTAGACTACCACTTTGTTTAGTACTATTGTAAATTAAATTGGCAACATCATCCGCGTATTTACCTGTAGCCATAGTAAATTGTTCAGCAATTTCGTTTTGAGTTAGTCCTAAATTTTCATAGTAATTAGTTAATCGTTTCAGTGCTGAATTTTTTCCATTTGAGGCATTGTTTAAAACTCTATTGATCAAATCTTCTTTTCCATTAAATAATCCTTTTATAAATGCGCTTCTATCATTACCACTAAGCTGATCTATAAATTGTTTGAATGCACCTTTATACTCTAAGGGGGATAAATTTTTTAATACAGTTGCTAAATCCCTTCTTGAATTAACATTCTTAAAAAAAGTTACGTTTTTAAGTTTTGGTAAAGTTGCTTTGAATAAATTTTTATCTGTGAGAAAAATTTTGAACAGTTTTATCAAATTTCCTTTACTTTCCGTTATAATTGGTCTGTCAATTTGTTTTATTGTTTCAATAAGTATTTGTTGATTGATCAATATAACAAAATCAATGTGTTTCCGTATTTCTGATTGTGAATCCATATTAGTTATCATCGTTATAAATATCATCTAATTCTGGATCGTCTACATTTCCCATCGTTTGGCCGAGTTGTTCGTACTCAGAATTATTTTGTTTATTTTTTTTATTTTCTTTTGATTTTAACATTTTATCAATCGCTTTATCAAGTCCGACATATACAGCAGATGCTGCTACAGTATTCAATGCCGCTTTAGATGTTTTTGGGTCATTCAAAAAATTCATCATTTTTTCAAAAAAATTTGTTAACCAACTACCCACTTTGGAAAAAATTCCATCAACACCAGAAACACGTAATTTTTTTAAAAAGTTTTTTGATGATTCTAAGATAGTGGTAACTTTGGTTGAACCTAAATTCAATAAGTCTCTGATGGGTTGTAAAGATTTCATTCTCCTTAAATTTTTTGCAGCAAAACTAATACCTTTAATTGCAGTTTTTAAATACTTTACAGCCCCACCAAAAACTGCACCTACTAAACAAATTGCAACATCAAACCAATTTTCCATAGAATTCGATAATTTCCCAGCAATTATTTTATAGATTTTCCAAACAGCTATTGCTCCCCACATAACAACATTAGTGACTACACCAATACCTAGAGACATTAAAAAAGTTGACAGAGCAACACCCTTTAAACTAAGTAAAAAATCTTCAATTTTAGTCATTACCCAATTAGTAGTATCGTATACACCTTCAAAAATCCAATTAAATTTCTCATCAGAAAAAAGTAATTTTATATTTTTGGAGGTTTCATTTAATAATTTGATGTTTGTACTATTTTCATAATATTCTACAAGTTTTTCTCTTATGTATTCCCAATTTTCCTCAATTAATTTTAATCCAGATTCTAAATTATTTTGAGTTTTTTCAGTAAGTAATTTTAATCCAAACCTTACTTGATAAGTCATAAAATCAATTTCATTTAAACTCAAAAAAGAAGATGACAAATTTTGAATTATCTCAAATATTTTTTCTTCACTAATAATTCTATTTTTGTAAAAATATTCACATTGATTTTGTAAAACTTCACAAACAATTAATGGATTGCTACTAATATTTTCGTATTTTTCAAAAGTTTCAGTATCAACTATTGTATCGTTATAATACAAATATTTTTTATTTTTCGTGATTTTCATATTTTTTTTTGATAAATATCTGATTATAATAAAGTATTCGCTTTACCTCTTGTTATGGTATATGAATCTTTCCATTTGGTATTACCTATCTGGTTTGCGGAACCTCTTTTGATCCCTGTTTCCCATTTGGTGACCGTTGGGTACGCTGGTGGTGGGCCTGAGCTAGTTGCAGTACCACCAGTATCTTGTTCTTCAAATTCAACCTTATTACCTATCAAAGAACGTAACATTCTTATGTAGTAATTTATATCAATATCACTCATAAGTTATAAATATTCAATTAATAACTTTCGGCTTCAGGAAGTTTTTCAGTTATCGAAAAAAATTCATTCATAAACAATGTCAATTCACTTTCATCGATTTCTGTTTCGAATTCTTCCATTTCATATTCCTCATCCAAATACTCTTCATCCATATCGGTCATATCCAATGGTTCTGGAAAAATGTCGTAACCATATTCCAAAATGACATCCAAATCAAATGTGTAAGTTCTTATGACTTCATCGGTGTCCTCGTCTATTCTAAATTTGACCTCCAAATTATTTGAGACCAAGTTAGTTTCCAAAATTTCTCTTATTTCCATAATTTTTTTTTCTTACAAATATCTCATTTTTTTAAAAAAATCAATATTTCCCATTAAATTTGATCTACAAAAAACTCACGGAAAATTCTCAAAACCTAGACGTTCTTTGAAACATTTCAAGTATTTTGTTTCTTTGTGTGTAAAATGATTCATCCAAGTCTTCACTCTCCGTAAACTCATCTTCAACAAACATCCAATTGTTGTCTTTCTCGTCCGACGGTTCATTTAATCGATCACTTGGTTTTTGTCCCTCACCTGATTTTAACTTATCATAAAACTCGGATGCCGCATACAAATCTTCTAAATCTATTTCATCCGCTTCTGGGTGCATATCCATATCATCACGATACGCATGAGCATCACCCATATCCATTGGGTTTAAAAGGTCTACTAACTCATCTAGGGTTAATCCTTCTGGTTTGTTTGACATAGACATAAATCTAAGACCATCCTCTGTGTTCATTATACTTCCTAAATTTATATTTTCACCCCTTTCGAGGTCACCTGTGTTGTGGTATACATTTCCACGGATAGTTATTGGTTTTTCAAATTCAAATCCAATTTCTTGAAAATCTTCCTCCGAAGGTTGATCCATATACATATCTTCGTAAGTTTCCTTCATGCCACATTCAACACAATCATCTTCCTCCATCTCAATAGTTTCAAAATCTTTTTGAGATTCATTGATACCCATATTTGTATATTTTTTTACATCACCCTTATTATTTACAACAAAACCATCCTTGTCGTTTGCAAAATCTTGAACATACAAAGGTTGTGGTTCAGTATTGTTTTGTTGAACTAATCTGTACCCATCATAAATTTTCTTATGTTGATCCAGAATGTTATTTTTTTCTTGTTGAGTGATCCCTACGAAATATGCGTTCATAATTTTTTTTCTAATAAATATCTTTAAATTTTCTTTATTTCAAATTACCCATCATTCTTACTCATACCCTAAAGCTTTCGCAATAGGTTTTACTATTCCCCCCATAGCTCCCGGTACTACAAACCATGGAGGTGGACTAGAAACAGGTTTACAGTATCCACCTCTTAATAAAAGTTCATTATATGCACGTTCACCACCCTTTGCCTTTTTTGCATAGTCCCAATCGTCGTATTGTTTTCTATCTTCTGGTAATAATGGTTTTGGTGAACATGAGTAAAATCCTTTTTCAGAGCCAAAACTAAAATAATTGACACCAGTTGAAGCATATACGGTAGTATTAGTTTTGCAAGCAGCGTCATACAATAGTCTAAGGCTGTCTGCACCATAACAAGCTGTAAAATAAATGATAGTTTGATTTGTTATTATATTTTTAATACTTGATAAAAAATCAGCGTTTGCGACACCATCGTTATTAGTCATAAGTAAATGTTTCCCGTCACCATGAGAGCCAATTATAAGTTGGTCTAATTTTACACCCTTACTACTCAATGTACTTATTAATCTATTATACCCTGTTAAAGAATTTAAAACGTATGAAGTCCAACCCGCTTGGTTTGCAAAGATTGGTAAATATTTATGCATATAACTTGCAGCTATTCTTTCCTTTTCATCTGTCATATCTGGAAATATAATTGCCAATTTTTTTATACGTGCAACATAATCCCAAATTCTCTTACTTACATCGGAAAAGGCAGTCGACACACCTTTTTTAATTAGTTGTCCTGCTTCTACGGAGGCTTGTGCAAACGCTTGTGGAGTTAGCATTCCACCCATACTTTGTTCTTTAATTACACGACCAATTAACTTTCTGAGTTCAGATTCAGTCAAATAAATTTTTTTACTCATTTTTTTTAAATAAATATTTGATTTACAAAAAAAGTATTTTATATTTTAAATGTCACACGGGTCAAATTAATTTCATAGTCTTGGTCGGCGATTGTTAGTTAAGTTTGGGGGTTACCGTGTGACTTTTTTTTTGTTCATTGTGTATTTATAGGGGTATGGCACAAAATTTAATTTTATCTGAGGGGTTTGATGAAGATTTGATGAAAATTTTTTCTGGTTTGGAAAAAGCGACAAAATCCATTTATAGAACCGCAAAAACTTTGGGTATAGAAAATACAAAATTTTTACTCACGTACTCAGCCATTATAGGTGCATTGGTACGACCTCTAAATGCATCTCTAAGTTCCGAATTTCCAAATCTAACTGACTCCGAAAAAATTCTTCTTATTATCGGAGTATGTTCTGTTTATTATAATCAAAACGTCAGTGAAATTCGTCAAATTTCTAGATTAATCAGAGAAAAAAATTTAACAAAAGAATTTAATTCGATCAAAAAAAGTACGGAAAAAATGATGAATTTGTTTCGAACATTCATATCAAATACAACAAAATCAGCTAAGATGGTAAATGAAATTGTTTTTTTCATATTTCTTTTACCAATACTAGATTACATTTTAAAAATAAATGCTGGGACATTTTCAAGTCAGGATTTAAATGACTTGGCTAAAAGAATTGTTGCGTTAAGTGTTATATCTGTAAATCAAAGTTTTATCAAAAAAATTCTTCAAAAAGTCGCAAAAAAATCCAAACAAGAGTGAACTATTTTGTAGAAAACTATTATCCACGTTATTTGACTTGATTGTTTTTTGATTTACATTTGTTGATATGGAACTCATATCGACACATCCTGTAAAAAAATCAGATTTAGGTTTTCACGGAAATCTATTTGGTGGAACATTACTAAAATGGTTGGATTCTGCTGGAGCTTCTTTGGCTATGCAAGTGTGTGATACACCTCGTATGGTTACAATTAAAATAGATGAATGTTTATTCAAAAAACCAGCAAGAGAAGGTCATTTACTCAAAGTGTATGGTAAAGTTGATACGATTGGAAATACTTCTTTAAAACTTTACATCGAAGCAAGGACTCATAATGTATACACAGGAAATCAAACAACGATATTATCAACCTACATTACCTTTGTAAGGATTGATGAGGACGGTAATCCAATTCCAATTTCACAAAGAGTAAAAGCTAAATATGGTTTTGGTTCAGAAACAAACAATATAATTCAAAAATAAAAAAATTTCAAAATGGCAAAATTATCAGAAATAAAACAAAGAAATCCTCAATTGAACTTTTCTTTTTTGGATTATTTAACACTTTTGGATAGTTCCGATACAAATAAATTCGTTCCACTGATGACTAAATGTATTATAAGTGAACTAAAAAAAAGAGTTCAACCTAGTCTCTTTGAAAACAACGTGTACAGTAGTTTACGAATTGATAAAATATCAGATAAATTCGGAGAGTCAAAAATTAATTTAAATGAAATTAATTTTTTGGTTGACTATTTTAATAATTTCTTAAATGAATATTGTGAAAAAGAACTGATTTTGGATTTTATGGATCTTTACCAGAAAAATTATGTTGAAAATTTAGATCTTAATACCATTTCTGATTTAGACCAATTGAGAGAAGTTTATCATAAAGCACACGCAAAATTTATTGTAAAAAGTTCAAGTAAAGAAGTAATCAAACTCATTGATGACGAAGAATGGCTTGTCATAAGACCTTTGACTTTTGAATCCTCGAAATCTTATGGGTCTGGAACAAAATGGTGTACCACATCTAAAAATAATCCGCATCATTTTTTTAGATACTATTCTCGTGGAATTTTAATTTATTGTATTAATAAAATTACAGGTTATAAAGTGGCTGTTTTTTGGGATGTAAATGATGAAAGTTCACCAACATTTTGGAATGTGTTGGATCATCAAATTGATTCAATGATGACTGAACTTCCTCCTTACATTTTGACACACATCAGAAATTTACCAAAAACATCAAATAAATCATTATGTGATGCAAAAACTCTAGAAATAAATGCAAAATACGACCTTGACGAGAAAAAGGTAAGTATGATTGATGATCTTATGGCTATCGGAGAGCAAGAAATTATGCTAGATGTGGATCAGGACGATACTCTTGATATTGAACAAGATGTCAACGTCAATTATGAAGGAGAAAGTTGATATCTTTTGATTATTTTAAAATTCCCATATTCTCACAACTAAATCACCTTTACCTTTAATAATTCTGTGATACTGATAAGATGGGATTTCAATCATTTTTCCTTTTTCTAGTTTAATTGGTAATTCATTATCTCTTTGAAATAACCAATCAGTATCGTGTTCACAAACAACTTTACGATGTTTTAGATCATAATGCCACTTAAGTTCATGAGTTTTTACTTTTTCAGAAAACTTTCGAACTATTGAATTATTGTCTAAAATTTGAGTGAAAGGAAGTTTTGACATTACCAAGGACTTGATGATTTGATACCAAGTTTAGATCTGTATCTTGAAATATTACAAGACCAGTATCCAGCTTTTGTTTTGTCTTTTTTAGTGTGACATTTATGTCTAGCTCTAAAAGATTTTGCTGCTTTTGGGTTATTATTTCTTACTCTGAGATTTGGGTCACCAAAAGACACTTTAATAATATTACCTGATTTATTCTTAACATAAACTGAAAATTTTTTGGGCCCACCAGGTGTTCTGAATGGAGAATTCAAGTTTACTTTACGACCGCGATATTCGGCTTCTGATATAAAATTTCCGTCTCTAAACGGAATGTCCAACCAAACAATATCACCGTTGTAGTATGCTGTCTTCCCAATGTCTGTATTTATAAACCACTCATCATCTTCATTCAATTCGATCATGTCCATCGAATACAACTCACGAACTTCATTTATCAATTCAAAATAACTATCTGAAAATGGTCTGTATACATTCTCAGAAAGAGTCAATTTATTAGTTAAGTGATGTCTCAAAGACTCAGAAATTTCACAGTTTTCTTTAAGAAGCATTGGTCGTTTGACCAAATCTTCTTTAAGAATTTGTTTTATAAGATCTCTCATAATTTTTTTCATATAAATATTATTATTGGTAAGAATATTTATTATTTATGATCAAATTCTTGGACATATTAAAAGAAAGTGATGAAAACATCTTTATTCCTCGAAGAACAAAAGAGGAAAAGGATAAGAAATTACTTTTTAGAACCCATAGAATAATACGTGATTACATTAAGAATGGTTCACAGGGTGATCTACTTCTAATTAGTTCATCTATAGATTTCTTACCAAAAAACCTTACCACAGTTAATGGTAATTTATGGTTAGTTAACTGTAAAAATCTGAAATCACTTCCGAATAATTTAACAGTACATAGTGATTTAAATTTATATGGATCTGTAAATCTCGTATCACTTCCAAGTGGTCTTAAAGTTAAGGATGATCTAACTCTCGAAAATACCAATATTACTGAACTACCACCAGACTTAGAAGTTGGAGGTCATATAATTTTGTATAATACACCACTATCTAATCTTTCAAAGCATAAAATAAGAAAAATGGTACCCAAGTTTAATGGACAAATTTGGGTGTAACGAATATTTACCAATGAAGCTCAATGTTAAATCAGAATTGAGTGGATTAAATACAAAAATTCAAAATTATGTTACTTAAATTAAACTCAAAAGGTGATGATGTTAAAAAACTTCAAACTAAACTTGGTCTGACGGCTGATGGTGTATTTGGTGCTGGTACAGAAAAAAAAGTTAAGGAATGGCAAACCACTAATGGATTAACAGCCGATGGTATTGTTGGTGACGGTACTTGGGCAAAAATGTTCCCAACAACAGCATCACCACAACCACAAGTTGTAAAAGAAGACGTTGTAATACCAACAGGTGGTGTTTTTAAATTAGAAAAATTAAAAGGTCACATTCCTGATTCAGTAATCGCTCAAATTCCTGATACCGCGAAAAAATTTAATATTACAACACCTCTTAGATTAGCACATTTCTTGGCACAATGTGGTCACGAATCTGGAGGATTTAAACACATTCAAGAAAATTTGAACTATTCTGCTGATGGTTTGAAAAAAATATTTCCAAAATATTTTCCTAGTAATCTTGCGGAATCATACGCTCGTAATCCTGAAAAAATCGCATCTAAAGTTTATGGCGGTAGAATGGGTAATGGTGATGAAACAACAAAGGAAGGTTTCAAATTTAGAGGTCGTGGTTTTATTCAATTGACTGGTAAACAAAACTACACCAACTTTGCTAAGTTTATCGGTGAGGATACCGTAGCTAATCCAGATTTAGTTGCTACAAAATATCCGTTAGCATCAGCCGCATTCTTTTTTGATTCAAATAAATTGTGGTCAATTTGTGATAAAGGAGCTGATGAAGCTACAGTCACAGCCGTTACTAAAAGAGTTAACGGTGGAACAATAGGTCTCGTTGATCGTTTAAAACATTTCAAAGAATACTATAGTTTGTTGAGTTAAAAATGAATTTATGTCAAACGAAAATTTTGGTTCGTATCAAAAGTTTTTAGATAGAGTTAGAAGTAGATTTCCAACTAAAGAAAGTTTTGTCAAATTTTTAAAAGCTTTCCATTCTTATTTTGTTCGTAAAACTGGAATCAAAGTTATCAATAAGGATGATATCAAATTAACGGATTCACCGATTTTTGACTATTGGAATACGATCAAATCAACCTTTTCTTTTGAGTCGGATAATTTCAATTGGTTTTTTTTCATTATGAATACAATAATTGAAAATCAAGAATCAATTTTATCAAACGAACTAACCACTGAGAATTTAAAAATCAAAAATTACAATTACTTTACTGTTAGAGTAAATGATATTATCTATAGTCGAAACAGATATGAATATAAAGTTCCTTACAGCGGTTATGCTGACAAAGGCGACCTTGATAATGGTTACTATCATCTACTTAAAGATTGGTTTGAATATCAACAAATGGATCCTGAATTGACTAACGTTGAATACAGTGACACAAGTTACGATGATTGGGCAATTTCAAATATTATAAAGAAAAAATCTATAGATCCAAAAATATATGAATGATTATAATTTTTTTAATTCAAGAAATGATGTTTTGGTCTATTTAAAAAAATTGTATCCATTTTTTTTAAACAGATTTCCAAATGATTTTGATGAATATGGACAATTAGAGGATATTAATATGTTTATTTATAGTAAATATTATAGCACCTTTGATACATTTATAACCGAACAAAATCTGAAGAGTAGTTTATTAGAATACGGAATTGACTTATCAGATACTTTTGTTTTTAACAATTTTTTCTATTATTCAATGAAATTAATTAAACTAAACCATGGTGTTAAATTTGATCTTGTAAATGAGAGTAATCTGAAAGAACCTGAAAAAAATTATTTCAATGTCGTAGTTGAATATCTAACAGACGCAAAAATGGGTGGTTATTACGATGTACCAATAACAGGTTTTTTGTATCCAGAACAGGCAAAAAGTTATTTTTTGTGGGGTGCTGAAAATGATGGTTCTTTTAGAGACATTGAATCATTCGACCGTGATTTTGAAGTAAAAGATGAAAATGTAACGGATATTTGGGTTGTTTCAGTTAATAATCTTAAAAGAAAAAATAGAGATATTTAAAGATATGACTCGCAAAAAAGATATATTGAAATTATTCCCAACAAAAGAACGTTTAGTAACATTTGTGAGAGCGTACTACAGTTTATTTTCTCGTAGACTTAATGTTACCGCAGAAAATTTTGAAACAGATGATATTGATATCCATAGAGGTCCATATTGGAATTTTTGGGTAAATACTGCAAAGTTTGTTGGTTTAAAAGATTACAACTATGAAGTATTTTTCTTTTTAATGAATTGTATTAGTGAAAATATAATTTTGTTGAATCAAAAACAACTTACAGTTGAAAATATTGTTGTACCAAAATATAGAGAGTATACTGCAGATATGGAGGTTGATGAAGATAGGCACGAATATGGTGAGTATGTTATTGAATATGAGGGATATATTACAAAAACTCAATTACAAGATTATGAAAATTATGAGGAATTAATTCCAGATTGGTCAAATCCATATGTATATGATCCTGATTACAGCGATGAAGAAGTGGATAATAGTGATGTATCAATGGACGATTTAACATTAGACAAAGAGGAGGATTTATATGAATGAATTTTTTAAAACTAGGCCTGAGTGTTTTTACATTTTAAAAAGACTGTATGATTTTTTTGAAGAAAGTGAGTTGGGTGGTTTGGACGAAGACGATATTTCAATTGGTAATTCAACACTTAGACGTATTTGGTTTAAATTCTTAGACTTACCAGATATCAGAAATTTACATAACGATGACTGGCAATACTTCTTTTTTTTATGGAATTTACTTTATCTAAATCTAAATGATTTAAATAACTCAACATGCAATGAAAATAATTTTGTTATTCCTGAAAAAAATTCATTTTCGTTAGAGTTTTCATTTAAAGTATATGAAAGAAGAAGAGGAAATTATGAGTATGAATTTGGAACTTTTGCGACTGAAAATCAAATTGCAAATAATGAAGATGAAATTATGGGCGATAATTACAAAGATTATTGGGACTGGAATATTGATTTTGAAACTACCAGAAGTGATGTTGAAAATCTCGAACTCGATAGAATTTTCCAGAATCCAAATTAGTATTTGAAAATATAAGTCTTTTGAGAGTGACTTATCAAAAATTAATTTTTTCCAAAAGAATTTGATAAAGCTTTCCTTAAGGCTGAACTAAACTCAGTTCTTTCAAAGGGTAAATTTTCATCCTGTAATTGTAATATAGTTGAAGATACGGATGTTTTATTTGAACCTTCTCCATAATAATCAACACCATTCATTGTGATTTTTGTTTTAACAATTGTTTTTTTCTGTTTAAATTCAAATGGGCCTACCCGTATACCTTTTGTTGGTGCCTCAATAGATAATATCTCAACAGTAATTGGTCTACCATCGTCACAAAGTGTATATTTTTCGTTGACTAATTCTGTAACAATTTGTTTAGCACCATACGTTAATTTGGTATCAGGTACTCCATTTATATGTGCAAGGGTCATTACACTCGATATAAAATAACATATTAATGTATCCATATTTAATAATTTAAAGTTGATTGATTTGTAAATCCTGGTGATAGAACATACAGATTAGTGGTTCCACCCGCACTCGGTGTGAATGTGTAGGTATTCAAAACACCGGGTATTGAACTCCTAAGATCTAAAGTTCCAGTGTTTAGACTAGTCCATTGTGGTTCAGTAAATAACAAAGTTCTTTTTGTATAATTTAATCCGTTTATTCTTCTTGATATAGTATAAATATCATTAATTGTAATAAGATTATCTCCACTCACTTCATATTTGTGATAATGTATAGACTTAATGGGTGTTCGTTGTAATACCACATCATCAATACCGATAAAATCAACAGAAGATAAGTTCGAGGTTGTTGTTGGAATTACAACTTCAATATACCACTCGTCTCCACTTACTATAGGTTGTGAAAAAGAATACTGTCCTTGTGTATTTGTAGTGGATGTG